>JACCDN010453698.1_pt1 | contig 85668 bp, 88 predicted proteins | sample 7441691 | NCBI WGS metagenome assembly JACCDN01 (sample SAMN15323439, study PRJNA562643) | freshwater metagenome | isolation source: river surface water | place: USA:Blue River Watershed | collected 2017-08-16
ATGTCAGTAAAAAGAAAACCCAGTTAGAAGTTGATTTTTGTGGTGTGAAACAAAAAACACAACATCCGAACTGGGAATCCTGAGCAAAGATATGATTGAGCAATATATTATTCCCCATTTAAGTAAGAGAAAACGTGGTCCAAAGCCCTTACTTCTACTATATGAAATAGTTGATTTTGTTCTTTACCGCTTAGATTCGGGCCGTAAATGGCATCAGATACCCATTCGGCACTTTTCCCCGGAAGCAACTACGGGCTGGAAAGCAATCTATCATCATTTCAGGGAATGGGTTAAGGATGGATCTTGGCAAAAAAGCTCGATCAAGTTATTAGCAAATAATCGATGTAAACTAGACATGTCGAGCGTGCAATTGGACGGAAGTCATACGCCCGCTAAGAAAGGCGGACAGGCTGAGGATATCAAGGGAGAAAAGCCTCAAATACTACTAACAGCTTGTTCTTGGCTGATAATTCAGGCCAGATGATTGCGCCATGTCCACTCCCAAGGATGCATCGCATCATGATCTTTTTGAGATAGAGAAAGTATTTAAGGAAATGGGCGATCAACTAAAATCAGCTGATATTGATATTAGAGGCTTTTTTCTTAACGCAGATGCTGGTTTTGACTCCTATGAACTTAGAACTATTTGCAGCCAAAATGAGATCGAAGCCAACATCAAAATTAATCCAAGAAACACTAAGCAAAACAGCCAGGAGACCCACTTCTTTGATGAAAAACTATACCAAAACGAATCGTTATTGAACGGGTAAATGCTTGGATTGATGGGTTTAGGGCTTTAATTAATCGATTTGAAACTACTATCTCCAGTTGGATGGCGCTACACTGGATCACTTTTTCTGTCCTGTTTATAAAAAAAATTAATAAACCAATTAGAATAACTTGAAAATTTTAAATCACCTAAATGTTAAATAATGGGTTGTGTTTTTAAATGTATGATAGATTTAAGTTTTTGTGATGCATGACAAGTTTGATAGTAGTCCAGTGATTAAATAATTTTTTAGAGAAAGGAGTAGGTCTTCGTATTAATCTTTTGCAAGCATTTCTTAAAGAGGTATTCACGTCTTCAATAGCTTTCGTAAATCTTTTTCCTACTAGGTGGTAATCTGGATGAAAAACTTCTTTAATGGACTTCCAATGATTGGTAAATCAAAAGTTAACTGAGATTCTTTTTATTTTTTTTAATGATTAATTAACGATATTTTTACTTCTTTTGCCAATTGTTAAGGCTAATATTTCTTTAGTTTTGCACAATAAGCATACAGCATCCATACTTTCTTCTCTTTACTCCCAACAATGCTATAAAGCTCACCCACCTGTACTCGATCGTATATCGAATACCTAGGTTTTAGTTCAATGTCAGTCTGAGATGTTAAGATTTGTAATGCAAAGGTTTGACTGATATTTAAAACATACGAGATATCTCGTATGCCAGATCCTCTAACTAACATTCTCATTGCCAATATTTTTGTTTTATTTTCTGCTCCCAAGTATAAGTAGGTATCCTGGAATTGTTTATCACAATTCTTGCATCGATAAGTTTGCATCCCATTTTGCTTATGTCCATTTTTTATCACTTTTGTTCCTAAACAGTGAGGATAATCTAGGCTTTTTTTTAGTAGCATAAACATAAAAAACGTCCTTACTGTTTTATCTTCCTTAATACATCATACATTTTGAAGCATTACCAAAAAATGTTAAATATTATATTTATATATATATAATTAAGTTATAATCTGTTAATTTCGCGATATTATTTATTTAAAATTGAATTAATGAAGAATCTTTTTTTAGTTGGTGTAATCTCATTGATTTCACTTTCTACATTTGCACAGAATGTTCAGAAGTATGTGGGCAGCGATCGCGTTACTTTTGGGGCAAAAGCAGGAACAACATTTGCAACTATTTCACAAGAGGATACTAAATCAATCACTTCATTCTATGTGGGTGGTGTGGTTAATATCCTTTTTAGTGAGGTGTTTACTTTCCAGCCTGGTTTAACTTTGGTTGGTAAGGGATTTAAAAAAACTACTTCATCAAGTCTGCGGATGCCTTCTTCTGGAGATATTCTAAATGTGACTAGTTCTTTTAAGGCTTCTCCTTGGTATCTTGAAATTCCTATGAATGCTGTATTTAACTTTCAAGCTGGAGCAGGTAAAATTTTTGTTGGAGGTGGGCCTTACGTAGACCTTGCTTTGTTTGGAGACTACGAACGTACAATTAAACAAACAAATACATTTACTGGAAGTTATAGTAGTAAAACTAAAATAGACGACATCGACTTTGGTGAACAAGGAGGTATGAGTTCAATAGATTTTGGTATGAACTTTTTGCTCGGTTACCAATTGAAGAATGGTCTTAGTGTGAATGCGGGGTATGGTTTGGGGCTGACTAATAATTATGAGAATTTATCATCTAAGAATAAAGTATTTTCTCTGGGTCTAGGTTTTGCTTTCTAAAGATTGTATAACATTGTTTTTTCATAGAGAAGAGGTTCCAGCAATATGTGTTGGGACCTTTTTTGTTAGTGCATTTAGATAGGGGCAGTACAACCTGAATTTAGCTAATGGTGGTAGACAAAGTTTAGTTTGTCAGCCTCCACTTGTATCGTCTCGGTGGTATGATGAGGCAAAATAGGAGCTTTAATACCTTCTCCCCAGGTTTGCGGTCCAGTAAAAATGCGCGCCTCATCCCAGAGGTCAGCTTGAATGAATAAATCAAGCGTTTGTGCCCCCCCTTCAATAATAACTGATTGGATATCCATTAGATAGAGTTGATAGGCTATGTGTTGAGGTAGGAGGTAATCAAAGTCTTCGAGCTGTATATATTTGGTGTTGCCATCAATGGTTGTTTTTAAGGCATTAAAAACGATTGTCTCTATAGATTGATCGAATAAGTGAAGGTGTTTTGGTAGAGTTAGATGTTTATCAATTATGATGCGCTTGGGGTTTCTACCTGTCCATTCTCGTACATTCAACTGAGGGTTATCTGTTAGGGCGGTAGCTTTGCCAACTAGAACCGCATCTTCTTCACTACGCCAGCGGTGTACAAGTTGTTTGGCCTCAGTGGAGGTAATCCATTTTTGAGAACCATCTTTGGGTGCAAAAAATCCATCACCTGTTTGGGCCCATTTTAAGATAATATAAGGACGCTGTTTCTGTACGCAGGTGAAAAAGCGTTTGTTAAGATCTTGGCATTCGTCTTGTAAAACGCCTTCAATGACGTCTATACCTGCATTTTTTAATCGTTCAATTCCCTTGCCATTTACTTGTGGAAAAGGATCACGGCAGCCGACAACTACTCTGGGTATTTGATGTTGTATAATCAGGTCAGCGCATGGCGGAGTTTTACCAAAATGAGAGCAGGGTTCCAGAGTTACATACAAGGTCGATCTTTTTAAGCGATCAGTTGTATGGGGATTATGAGTAAATGCAGTTTGGATGGCACCAACTTCGGCATGTGCTTCTCCAAACTTCTGATGATAGCCCTGGCCAATAATTGATCCATCACACACCAGTATAGCTCCAACCATTGGATTCGGACTGGTGGAGCCTAAGCCCTTGATGGCTAGCTCGAGAGCTTGCCTCATGTATATTGAGTGTTCATCCATCGCAGCAAAAGTAGGTTTTTAGCTTGTCTAAAGTTTATTTTATCTTTCTCTTTTGGTTCTTTTTGGCTGCAATTTCGTTGAGTTTTTTCACCATAGTGCCCTGCTATGGTTCCAAAATCCGCCTCATTTCGCTCAAAATAACCGGCAATAGCTTCATGAAATAAACTTTAGACAAGCTCTTTATTTAATTTTGACCCATGACTATTGAGGCGCAAGAAAAAAAGATAATTGAGCAATTGCTACCGCTTTATGCGATGGAAGAAGCTCGAAGTTTGGCCTGTTGGGTAATTATGGATGTTTGTCGGATGAATCGATCACAACTACTGATTCACAAGCAAAGTGCCCTTTCTGCTGAAGAGGTGGTGTGTGTTGATCATATTTTGTCTGAGCTTAAGACAGGTAAACCCATACAGTATATTTTATCGGTAACCGAATTTTATGGATTGAAGTTACATGTTGACTCGTCGGTATTAATTCCTCGACCGGAAACAGAAGAGCTGGTTGCTTGGATTTTAAGCATAACTAAAAGCGTTTCTTTGGGAAGTTATGGTAGTGGGGTTGGAGCTCCCCCTCCTTTGGAGAAGACTAGGGTGAGGCTTTTAGATATCGGCACGGGTAGTGGATGTATTCCGATTGCGTTAAAAAAGAATTTGCCCAATGCATCTGTTTTTGCGGTGGATATTTCGGCTTCTGCCTTGATGATAGCTAGGGAGAATGCAATATGCAACGAAGTAGAGGTTCAATTTATACAGGACGATATTTTAAATCCTTGTTCGGAAATTTTGGATCAGCGCTATGATGTGATTGTATCGAATCCACCCTATGTGAGGTTATCTGAAAAGAGTGATATGCATGTTAATGTACTGGATTATGAGCCTCATTTGGCATTATTTGTCCCTGATAACAATGCTTTGTTGTTTTACGATCAGATTGCGGATTTTGCTTTAGTCCACTTAAATGACCAAGGATTTTTATTTTTTGAAATTAATGAGCGTTTTGGGCAGCAGACGATTGATTTGCTCGTCAGAAAAGGATTCCAGGAAATTGAGTTACGAAAAGATATTAGAGGGAAAGACCGAATGCTAAAAGCAACTTATTCTAGGTAGAGTTTCATTGCTACTCGTTCTAAAAGTGCTTTTGGAAAGAGCCATGCGGCAAACACATTGAGCTTGTTAATTAATCCAGGTATAGTTTCGGCTTTATTTTTAAACATGCCATCGATAGCAATTTGTGCAACCTTCTCTGGGTTCATATTGACTTTTTGTGCTGTTTTTAAGGCATTGTTACCTACGTTAGCGCGAGTCGAAAATTCGGTATCTGTTGCACCAGGACAAATGCTACTCACCGAAACTGATGAATTTTTAAGCTCTTGACGTAAGCCACGGCTAAAATTGAGTATAAATATTTTAGTCGCCGCATACAGTGTCAATCCGGGTACAGCCTGATAGGCCGCGGTACTAGCTACATTGAGAATGTAGGCCCTGGATTGCTGTTTGAGCATAGGGAGAAATAGCTGGCATAGTCCAACAGGAGTGGTCATATTAACCTGCATCATGTTCGAGTCTTCTGCAAGAGAATATTTGTCAAATGTGCCACTCATGCCATATCCAGCATTGTTAATTAGGACATCGATAGTATAGTTATTAGCTATGCACCAATCATATACTTGTTTTGGACTGTTTGATAAGGATAAGTCAATGGCAAGGTAATCCACCTTGATGGCGTATTGTTGGGTGATTTTCTTTGCTACTGATTTTAATAAATCTTCAGACCGAGCAACTAACAGCAGATTGTGTTTGCGTTTAGCAAGTTCCAGTGCCATGGCTTTTCCAATTCCCTTGCTAGCACCGGTTATTAATGCATATGACATGATAAAATAGGGTTAGTTATGTACCTTGTGGGTAAAGCGATGGTAGAATGGGGTTTTACTATGCTCCGTTTTGGGTAGGTATTTCCCTGTAATAATAGGTACGTACATTACGCGCCGTCTACTGGCTTCTCCAAAGTGAGGAGATTGTTGTACACGATGCCAGATACGCCCATCGTGTACAGTAAGGTCACCTGCATGAATATCGAAACCAGCTTCTTTTGGATCAGGTTTATTATTGACAAAATAGGGCTTGCTAAATAGAAGTCGTAAAATACCTTGTCGATGAGTCCCTGGAAGAACACGTAAGCCTCCATTTTCAAATGGGCAGGAATCCAGATGGATACCGACATTTAGCATGGGCATAATTCGTTGTCCTAGAAAAAGATCCCGAGGACTGTCAGTATGCCAACCCATTTGAGAAAAGCTGCTATTAGGGGTTCGAATGTAATTGTTCAGTACCAGGCCGTCTTTTTCATCTTCACCGATGCGTCCATCAAAAGGGTGCAATAACTCGATGAGTGATTTTAAGCGAGGGTCTTTTAAAAAAGCACTTAATACCTCACTATGTAGGGATAAAAAGCAAAGACGTTGGATGATTTTTTCATTGTTTTCGTTCTTTCCAAACTTCAATGGGACGCCATTTACTTTATCGCGGCCCTCGTCTAACCACTTTTTTTCTACTTTTTGTACTTCGTTCAAGAAAAGTTTTACGGTTTCTGGTTCAACAAACTTTCGGAAGATAATCACGCCATTTACTTTGAAAAAATCTAGTTGTTCTGAAGTCAGTGTTTCTGTCAATGTAAAATGGGGACAATCTAATTTTTTCATGTGTATTAATATTTATTGACATTTTTTAATCTCGGATTGAGCCTAAATATTAGGGCAGCTCTAGACAAAAAAATCAGTTTCGGGAAAAAAGAAAATTCAAACCTTGACGGTTTTTCAAACCGCAATGTTAAACATAAAAAATAATAAATATGTCATCCGCATGTCTAAAACTTACGGAAGGCTCTAATTGTTAAAAATTATTTAAAGGATTTTTTTAGAGCGTGTTTAATAATAGTTTTTCGTGCAGTGGTCCATATGATATAGCTAAAAATAGGAGCTGAGACTACGTCCAATGTATAGTGAACATGTTGTATTAAGATTAAAATACTTACCCCTATGGTGGTGCACAGTGCCAGTATTTTATCATTTCTTTTGGAAAAACATAGAAACATTAAAAATTGTGTCGATACATGGCCCGAATAGAAAAGATCTTTGGTAATGAATTTAGTGCCATAAAACTGATTACTGATTGGGTCAATTAGGGGAATTAAGTCTAATGGTGCATTGAGGGGGACTAGACCAATAGTGATTAGTCTTGATAAAGTCAGTAGGATGTATGACCATAAAAATGTGATACATAGTTGCGGATCTTGTAGTGATCGTATGATTAATAAAAATACTGTACTCCAAATAAGTATAAAAATGGGAATAGAGACATCCTGAGCAGGTATCTTAGCTAAGATCCAATCCTGTAGTAGCACACCTTCTCTTTGTTCAATGGCTTGAAAAAAGTGAGAGATTATGCTGAGTGTGATAGTTAGGAATATAAATCCGATAATAAATGATCTTCTGTAGTTAATCTCTTGCCAAGAAGTAATCCAATATTGTTTTGCCAAAGTGTATCTCTTCCAGCTCATGTGCAATTTTTAGGTCAATTGATGGATTAAATTTTATGACTAGTGATCATAAGATAGTCCAAAGGTAAAATTTATGCTTTTGTATGCATTCGAAAAAGTTATATCATTTGGATGCATCATCATATGTTAAATGCTTTAGCTATCTGTGTAATAGATCAGATTATAAAATAACTAATCAATAATTAATGAATTAATATATATGTCACTCAATTGATTTTTGTATGTGTTAATAATAGTTAATATAAGATTAGTGTTTGCATAAAATATATCAGATTTATAGATTCGTTGCGACTGGAATGTAAAGTAACCCATATTCTATATTTCGTAAATAATAAGTAGTTTTATTTATGTTATTGTATTGTGATATGTTTTTTAATTTAGTTATATTAGTATTAAATACATATTAATAAATCTTGTTTTAGTGTTGGTATGTGGTAATGTGTTGCCATATGTACTTTTATACTAGTTGATTGGGTGTGATAAAATTGATTATGTAATAAATTTATATATTTCTTAAAAAAAATTTATTTATATCTTGTTTGTGATAAAAAATAGTTGTAGATTTACTTATGGTTAGTGTAAAAAATACACTATTTGTTTTGTAATTTTTTTATAAATAAAATACTGTTAATTAATGATTAATAATGTGCTGTAAGCATGTTTATTATTTGGGTTTGAAAAACAAGTTAAATACTAAAAAGATAGGATCATGATTTACGAAATTGGAGGTAATGAGATAAAGGTTGATGCAAGCGAAGGGATTAATTCCATTGCCAATAATAGGACATTGATTGCACAAAAGTTAACAGATAAAGCACCAACCAAACCAGAGGTGGTAGAGGGTTTGACTACTGTTGAGGCTGTTTTTGAGCACTTTAAGCCATCTGTGAATGTGGAAATGGAAACAGAAGAGGGTATGGAGGTAAAGGAGACGATTGGTTTTACTAATGTGGGTGATTTTAATCCGAAAAGTTTGATTGAGCGTAGTGCTTATCTTAATGAAGTGAATGATCGAAAGTCAGCTTATGTTCAAATCTTAAAACAGATTAAGACTAATAAAGTATTACAAAAGATCATTAACAGTCCAGAGAATAAAGCAGCATTGCTTAGTGCATTAGAGGAGCTGGTTGCTGAGCTTGATAAGGCTGATAAATAATTAGATAAATAAATAGAATAAGAAATAGATTTTGCCTAATAGTACTAGGTAGAAATAAAAATACCGATTTTATAAAATAATGGCAGTTATGGCTAAAAGTGTAGCAGTAGAGCAAGAAGGACTGGGAAAGGCTCCGGAAAAGCAGGAGGCTAAGGTAAGTAGTGCAGTTGAACTGGAATCGATAGGCGGATTTTCTTTACTCGAGGCTTTGATTGATGGGGTTCAGAATTTGAATCCAGAGCGTAAGGCGCGCAGAGATATTTTTCTACAAGAGGGGGGTAAGAAGGCGGAACGCACTGCTTTGAAAAAGAAGATGGGGGAATGGATATCCTTACTTAAAGGAGCGTCTTCCACCGCTGAAATTGTTGAACAAGGAAATATTAAGTTACAATCGGCGGAAAAAAACCTTAAAGAAAATCTAAAGCGTGCTTTAGATTCGACCCGTGAATTAGAGCAATCTTATCGTTCTGTGAGTCTATTTTACAAAAATACAGAGCAAGATAAGTTGAAGAATATATCCATTGTGAATGCTTCGATGGATCAATTGACAGATTTAGATAATCCTCGCTTTATAGAAAAGATTGCTAAGGAGCTTAAACAAAGTTTTGATCGATTGGATCTCCGGAAAAACTATTCTTTATTAGTTGTTCCGGGTTATTTGGGATCTAATAAAGTGGTGGAGCGTTGGGCGAAGATGGCTTATGATAATAAAGTGATGTTAGTAACTGATTTTCAGCATTTCGATCGACCAGATGACGCGATGGAGGTTTTCGAGTCTGCTAATTTGGCAGGAGGAGATGCTTACCGTGCTAATGTGATGATGGCTTGTAACTGGTTAGTTGGTAGAAGTAAAACAGACTGGGTTAATGAGGAAGAAGATTTATTTGTACCGCCTTCAGCAGCACTTGCTGGGCGATTGTATAGTACGTTGATGTCTCAAATTACTGCGGGAAAGAAGTATGGAGGAATCAATGAAGTTGATGCTACTGCTTTTGATCTTACTAAAAGTGAGTTATCTCAATTGGAACGAATGGGTTTGATTCCGATGGTGCAGGAGTATGGTAAAGTGATGGCCTTTTCGGGAAAAACACTGTTCAATGGGGATAATATTGGGTTACAAACCTATTCCGTAGTTCGTGTGTTCGATTATATTACTAAGGTACTTTTTGACTTTTTGAATCGGCGTGCTTTTGAGAATTGGGACACGAGTGTAGAGCTGGATGTAAAAGATCAGATTGTGAACTATCTCAATACTGTTACTGGAAATGGTCGGTTAATCGAATATTTTAACATTATGAAACTAGAGCGTGATGAGGATCAGAAGGATCGTATTCTGTTGGATATTCATATTACGCCTTTCTTTCCGGCTAAGAGCTTTGTTTTGAAGCTAGATGGTTATAAGGGAGAGGACGAGAGTGTAACTTGGAAGAGCGACGTTCAACAGAAGGGGGATGCTTAATAGAGAGAATGTGTTTTTGTTATCCGTATGTAAATAAAATAAATAAACAATAAATAAACAATAAATTAACAATTAAATTTTAAAATTATGGCAACTAAAAGTGCAAAAGAAACAGGTGGTTTATTAAAACTGGATGGTAAGTCGTATACTTTACAACAAGCGGTTCATTTCAGCTTTAGTGAGCGATCAGGCGGTGGTAATAATTTCGCTGCGTATTTAAATGGTTCCCTTGTTCTTATTAAGCTAGCGGATAGTGAGAAAAAAGGTCTTTATGATTCAATGGCTAAAAGAAAGTATATGGATGGAGAGCTTTTGACCAATGAAGTTAGTGGAAGTAGTTCTGATCACACTGTGAAGTTAGAAAAAGTTAGAATTACAGGCATAGATAACTACGGTGATGCTATTGGAATCAGGGTAGATATTGGTAAAGTTACTGATGGACCACTTATCGCTCAAGAAGATTGGTTTGATGCTGTTAAGAAATAAGTATTATGCTATCTATTTGTATGTAGTGAACTATACTTATTCCAATTTGATTAGGGTAAAAGTGTGAGTATGTTATAATTCAAATATGCTCCTCTTTTCCTCTAATCAAATTTAATGTTTTTCATAGGCGCCAAACCAGTATTAAATTCTCTGTATTGTGGTATTGTAAAATGATAGGTATCTATCCACCCTAATTTTAGGAGGTATTATTTCGGATAAATGTTACATCCATTAATTTAGGAAATGGCTTATGCAACAACCAGATTTTAGTAAAGAGTCCATTTTGGGTAGAATGTTAAATTCTGCCGCTGACCTCTGGGGGATCAAGCATAATGATAATCTAGAACCGGTGGTTCGCTTGCTGATGGAAGCTTTTGCTGCTGAAATTTTTAAAGTACAGCAAAATATAGAAGTTTCGAATGCGCGATTGGTAGAGTATCTGGCCGATACGCTTACTCCGACAAAATTAACTGCTGTTGTTCCTGCTCATGCAGTGATGCATGCGAGTTGTAGTCCAACTACCCAATTAATCGATGAAACTACTTTATATGAAGTAGCTGGTATTGGGGCTCAAAAGGACCAGAAGTTTTCATTTACACCTATTGACAATATCTTATTGTATCATGCTGAGGTGACTGATCTAATTACCGCTTCCAATGCGTGTAAAGTTGATGGTTGCATTTATAAGGTAGTTACGACAACGCCTACTGCAGGGAGTATCTCTCAGAATTATGTGTGGTTGGGGGTTAGTATATCGAACCAGCTTCATGATATTAAGGGTTTGTCTTTTTTTGTTGAGTGGCCTAATTTAGGCTCGAGAAATGATTTATATAGGAGTATGACTATGTCCAAGTGGACCATTGATGGGGAGATGCCACTTCAAATGAGTCAGGGGCTTGTTTATGCTGATACATCTTATGAGAACGATCCAATAAAAAGATTAGAGACATATAGTCTTGTTGCAAATGATATAAAAAATAGTTACCAGAGTCAATTTTTTACAGTGAGTAGCAGTATAGCAGAGCTGCAGAAGTATGTAGAAGGGTATCCTGCTATTTTTAAAGATTACTTTTCGGAAGAGCAGTTAGGACAGTTTTTTACTGAGAAGAAGTTGTGGTTACGTATTGAATTACCTGTTTATCTGGAAGCGGATATTTTAGGTGATATGTTAATAAATACTAACTGCTTTCCTGTAGTTAATAGAGAGTTAAAGTTAGCAACAACTAATACAGGGCTTATTCCGCTTGTTTGCGATAGTACAGAGCGGTTATTATGTGAAGGAAGTGTATATGGAACAATTAGTGGGTCTTATCACCGTACAGAATTAAGAGAATCTGGTGAAGAAGTGAATACTTATACGCTTAGAAAATCAGGTTTGGAACGATTTGATCGAAGAGATGCATATAATCTCGTTAAGGATGTGGAACTGCTTGTTAAAAATGAGGTTCAAGCTTTTGCTGCTCTAAATGGGGGAAATAATCAGGAGTTAATAGATGTGCTTAATGCAGTAGTTGACCAAACAAAAAGGAACTACAAGAATGAAGAAGATAAAGCATCGAAATATATTATACTAAAGAAAGAAGTGCCAAGTGAGGTAGTTACTGCTGAGTTCTGGGTAACCAAATGTGAAAACGCCAATCAAATTAGGATGGGAACGGTTGTGCAGAACATACAAGATTCTAGTCAGGTTGGGTGTGTATTACTTACATCCACTAGGGGTGGAAGAGACACACAAGATGAATCGGAAAAAATTAGGGCATATCAGTACGTTTTGCTTACTAAAGAGCAAATTGTATCTGCTCAGGATATTAAAAGTTTTATTCATTATCAGCTTGGTGAAAATGTTTCACAGGTAGAAGTCAAGAGTGGATTGATGATTGGTAAGGGAACTAAGCAAGGATTGGTGCGATCAATAGATATCTATATCCATACGACTGATAATTTTAAAGAGGATACGGTTCAGTGGGGCGATGTATTGCTACAAAAATTACAGCAGCAGTCTGATCCATCGAGGATATATCGATTGTTTTGGAATGGGTTGTCATAAAGTTAAACAGTGTGCTATATGTTGATTTTTTATACTAAATGTTATTAATATGATCACAGCAAAGCCAGTAATAGCAAAGATTAAGATTGATGGAGAGGAAATAAAGATTTTTCTTAATCTCATTATAGAACAAGCATTTAATGCGCATCATCGTTTTTCATTTAATGTTCCAGTTAATGAAATGAAATTAACTAGCGGTGCATTTTTGATTAAGGATGGTAAAGATGTGGCACTTAATTATGTTGGCAAAAAGATCTTAATCCAGTGGGGGGAAGATGGTGGCGATATGTCTAATTTTAATGGACTGATCACCAATATAGCAGTTGAGGTACAAAATAATGTAGTTCCTTATTTGCGTATTTCTGGTTATAGTGGTAGTTATGTTTTGTCTAATGTGTCTAGAACCCGCTCTTTTTTTGATAAGGATCCTAAAAATCCGAAGCAAAAATTAGAAGATGTTGTTAAAAAGGTTGTTCAGGGTGTGATGGGCCCTTATTGCGGGCTATCGTGTCATATTGCTAATGATCTTAAGCTACCTTATGTTGTACAGTATAAAGAGAATGTCTTTGATTTTTTGAATCGATTGGCTATTAGTCATGGAGAATGGTTCTATGTGGACGATAAAACGTTATACTTTGGTAATCCGAAAAAGTCTCAAACCCATGCTTTAGTATTAGGACCAGATTTTTCTGGTATACGTTATGGGCTAAATGTAAGTCCAGTTCGATTAGGGGCTGCGGGTTATAATCATCAATCTGGGGAAAGTTTCAAACAAAATTCTGAAACTGGTAGTTATGGAGATAATGGGGTTGATAAGATCAATAATGCACAAAAGAATATATTCAGTTCGATCAGTGGTCATGAATATCTATCCTGGCAGCCTAATAGTTCCGATGAAGTAAAACAACAAGCAGATTATAATAGTGGACAGCAGTTGACTCAAAATTTGGTATTAGAAGGACAGTGTAATAAGCCTACAATTAAATTGGGTGATCAGTTGTCAATTAAAGTACAAGATGGTAGTGCTGAAAAAAGCTTTATGCAGTGTCGAGTGATTGCCATTACACATTACTTGGGGGACTCGAATAAAGAAAATATGTATAGAAATGAATTGAGGGCGATAGATAAAGAAGCAAAGTTCATTCCTATAGATCGGGTTAACATGCCCAAAAGCTATGAGGCTACTTCAGAACTTGCCGAAGTCATTTCTACTGAAGATGCAAGTGGGCGCGTGCAGGTACGCTTCTTTTGGAATGATGGTGATCCTGAGTTAAATAAATCGTTTTTTATGCCTTGTTTGAGTCCGTATTCGGGAGGAAAAGAACAATCCAATCGAGGCATCTTATTCATACCCGAGGTAGGAGATATTGTGTTGGTTGGTTATTATCGAGGTCATCCGAATCACCCTTATGTTATGGGTGGGCTTCATAATAGTAAAACAGCCAAGCTCAAGGATGATAACAAGAATAATGATATCAAAAGTATCACCACTCGTAGTGGACATGTCATTGAATTTAATGATAAGCAGGATGCTGAAAGCATTACCATTACTGATAAGAATAAAAATGTTGTCTTGATGAATAAAGATGGTGTGAAAGTGACGGCTAACGAGGCAAAAAATACTATTTTGATGACTAAAGATGGAATTAAGATCACAGATGATAATAACAAAAATAGTATTGAGATGAGCAGTAGTGGTATTATTCTTAAAGCTGATAAAGATGTGAAGATCACTGCTAAAAATATTACGATGGAAGCCCAAACAGCTATCGAGCAAAAGACCGGTTCTACTAGTGTTAAGATAGCTTCAACATCAATTAAGCAAGAATCGGGAGCTGGTTCTGTTGAAATAGGTGGTACAGGGGTGGATATTAAAGGACCTACGATTAAAATGAGTTGATGGATTTTAATGGATGAACAATGAGTATTACCAAACTATATGCACTTAGTCCGTGTCCAGTTCAGTGTATGGCTGGGTCGGCTCCGGGGGTACTTACTGCAACTTCGCAGCCCATATTATCTGTAAATGGACAATTGGTATTAACAGAGATGGATACGACTGTTACGCCATTTGGAACATGTAATATTCTGACAGCTGCAGCTAGTGGTGTACCGGTCCCTTGTGCTCCTGTGCTTATACCAAAGACTTGGACTGGAACAAGCGATCCTGAGACCATAAATAGCATGAAAATTTTGCTAAAGACATCGAGTATCATGTGTGGTATTGGTGGTAAAATTTCAATTACAGGATAGTATTGATGCTTATTTTGGGTGTGTCTACTTTGGTAATTTATGAGGTGCTGTTTGTGGGGTTGTTATATTGATTAATTTTTAGTAAATTAAATTAATATAAAAATAAATTGATCCCTCTTATGATAAATGCAGACCTTATTAAGGAACTGAATGCTAGTAAGAATGGCTTGGATACCGATTTTAGGGCTGAGGTTGTTGCTGTAGGCCTAATCAAGCAGGGTGTAGATCCGAAAAAAATCCTTATTGTACCTAATGGAGTTATTGGTAAAAGTTCATCGAAGGACATTGAACGTATACATCTGAAACGTTTGGGTGAGGGGGCGGATAATTACGTTTATATTATAACTAATAGAGCAGGTATTTATGATACGCTTCCAGAAGGTCTGTTTCATAAACAGTATGGGTATAGTCATTCTAATAATGTCCGGTCGAGGGTAAGTAAAACCAGAGCCGAGGAAAAAAGGGCTAGGCAGTTTTTTCTTCCATTTGAAATACTGATTAATCGATATGGAACGAGTATTGCTTATCGTGAAGATGTCGGAGCTTACGAAAACCTGGAGCCTATTATCAATCAATTTGCCATTGGTTGGCCTATTTTTAAATTATTGGATCAGCGACAATCAGTTTTGTTTCTTTATACGATTCCTATTATCCATCAATTGCGCAATAACCATGAACGGTTATCTGGCTTTCTATCCCTGCTTTTAGGAGTTAATGTGAATATCATATTGAAGACCAAAACTATTTTGAGAAAAGTATATTCTGATTTGTCCTTAAATGAGTCGAGGCTAGGGGTATCTTCTGTTTTAGGGGGAGTATCGTCAGAAACCATACCAGTTATTCATGTCCAAGTAGGTCCAATAGAAGATAAAAATCTGGCCTTGTTTATTTCTCAATCAAAGAATGATATCCTGTTAAATGAGCTTTTTCTTTGGTTATTTGATCCGCAAATTCCAATCGAAAAAGATCTAATTGTGATTAATAAACCCAAACAAAGACCAGCAACTTATTATTTAGGTACGAACACATTTTTTAGCTAAGAAACGGATGTATTACAAGATACCACTTGCTTTTGAAAACATATTTCAGGGTAAAAATTTACCATCATGTTCATTGGGGGAATCTATTGCACAACATATTCAACTGATGATTGAGACGCGTTATGGTGAGCATCAAGGTGATATGAATTTTGGTTGTGAGATATGGAATTTCGATTTTCAGCTGATGGTTAAACTAGATGATTATGAACAAAAAATTAGAGGCTCGCTATTGAGAGCAATTGAGAAATACGAACGTCGATTAAATCAGGTTGATGTAAACATCAAAATCAGTGATGAAGAAGTTTATAATACGGTCTCTGGGAATAAGGAAATGAAAAAACAGGCAGCCATTACAGTGAATGCTTTAATAAAGGAAACGGCTGAAGCCTTTTATTTTAGAACAGAGTTTCATTTAAATCCAATTATTTCGGTATAAAGCAAGATGTATTTAAATAATATGCTCAGTAATATAATGGAGCGAGTACTCAATACGAATAATAAGTATTAAATACTCACAAAAAATAGCGTAGATGATTCGTGTGCTTTTATTGCCTATTGTAATATTTGTTATTGCACTTATTGCTGCGATTGTACTATTTTTTGTTGCTAAAAAAGACCAAGTAGTCAATCACAAAAAGTTAATTGCGATTATTTTGTTAGGGGCAATTATTTTGGCTATCCCAGTCTGTTTAGTTTTCACGGAATGGCCTTATATGCCAAGTATATATGTGATCAATGCAGCCTATAGTATTTTAATGGGCTATGTGTACGTCAGGTATTACCCCAAAATAGTGATTGATAAGGAGCAGGGTCAGAAGGGAATACAAATACTCGCTTTACTGATTACAACACTGATGGCGGCGTCCATTTTCCTGATTGTCTTTCATTTTTTCTCAGAGATTGATTATGGTTTGATGGCAGCTTCACCCCTGATGTATGTTTTCATTCCTCTTCTTTTCAGTTATACGCTTGAAGCTTTGCTTGCTATACCAATTGAGATCTATCAGGTATGGTATTACGATGACAAGTGGCATTATAATTGGTTTGATGATCATTTCGATACAATGTTTGTTTTTGAGATTGAACTATATAAGAATCGAGACGATATCAGTAGGACCAAGGTAAAAGCGAAGGCTCCCGAGAATATTGTTTTTCAAGAGTGGTTTCAGCGTTTTTTGGAAGATTTTAATAAAAAATATCCTAAAAATCCCATTGAATGCATGAGTTATGATGACCAAAAGTTTGGTTGGGTATTTTATGTGAAGCCACGGTTTTGGCCTTCGAAGCGTTATATCGATTTTGAAAAAACAATCTATGAGAATCGGATTAACGATCGAAGTGTGATTGTTGCCAAACGGGTTATAGAGGAGCGTGTGGACAATCCAGTAACCAACAGTCAAGAGCCCTTAACACAAGGCTCATTAGAACAACAGGTTGATGCTCAACAAGGTCCTCAACCGCAGCCAGTTGATGGAGAAGCTAGTGGGGGAGATCAGGGGGGAGTTAATGTGGTGCAGCAAGAAGGGCAGAATTTGGCTCAGGGGGCTAGAAATCAGGTAGTAGGCCAAGGGAGACAAGCAAGTCAAAAATGGATGACAGATCAGATGAATAGTTTATTAAAATAAATGAGATGATTTTACCAAGAAAATACTTGCCTATCAATTGGACGGGTAGCATGAAATTCAGTGAGGCTCATTTTATAGAAAATGAGCAAAGTATTTACGATGCGATCAGAGATACTATTTCGATCTCCATTAATACCTATAATTATGGTGTTTTGCCTCCTTTTTTAGGGCAAAATCGTTCGATTGATATACAGATTAATCAGCGTTCTGGGTCTGATCAATTTGTTCAAATTGTGTTGAATGGGCTGAATGCGGTGACTTCTGGGGGACTGAGAATATCTATTAATCCCAAATACGATAGTGAGGCTGTGATGTATACGCATTCTTTTGCAGCCGAAGCTTTTTCTGGCACGAATGATGAACAGATATTTGACGTGGTTTTACGGGTGATTCCAGAAGAGCGGGTTCCTGTTGGAGATCCTGATCCCGAAGAGGTGCCTCCCCGTGTCCCTTACGTAGGGCCGAAATACGTGCTGAATGTCTTACCGGCAAATCAGGGTAATTCAGATGGTGCTACTCATCTTACCGTTGGAAGAATCATTCGGCATGGAGATCAATTTCTGATTGATGAAAATTATATTCCTCCATGTACAGCTGTTATTAGTCATCCAATTCTACTTCAATATTATAGGAATTTTGGAGATGCATTAAGCACATTACAGGCAGACTCACTAAAAATCATAGCTAAGATACAACTGCGGCATCAGCATCCAGGCTTGTCTGGTACGATTAATATGCTTTGCCGCGAGCTATTGAGCTATATCGCTGATATTCAGTTTGAATATCAAAATATGGTTAGGCACCAACCTCCAATTGTGATGATTGGTTGTTTTTCAACCCTGGCTAGTAGGTTACTGGTTGTAGTGAATTGCTTTAGTACGGTGGAACGGGAAGAGCTGTTAAACTATTTTTATCAATGGATAGATGTTACTCCGGGCAATTTTGGTAGGGTCTTGGCTCAGTGTGCTGGTATTATTTATCAACATCAGAACAGCTATGAGAGCATTGACTCAATTGCTAAGTTTTTGGATATGCTTGGTGTAGTTTGGAAACGTTTGAGTACGCTAGAATATATTGGACAACGTAAGGATAACATTGTCATAACTGAGCAGTCTGAAATGAGGCAATCTTCATCAGGTATTAGGCAGAAATGGAAAACGATAGACTAAAGCCCTACTGACTTTCTCCAGAGGAGAGAGCCAGTAGGTGCGAATTTGTATACTAATTAGAGTTTAAATATTATTAATCATTCAATTATGAGACCATTAAATGCTTCCGAAATCAATAGAAGAGTTGGGGTTTTTGCGATCAACTTTACTATACTATTTGTAGGGTCGTTGGCATGTGTATATACCTATTTTAATGTGGCCGAGTCGGAAGGGGGGTTATTAGTTCAAAAAGCGAATAAATATGATCAGTTAGTGGTCAAGTATCAATTGCTTTCAGATCAAGTGGAATCGATCTATACGCACATGCAATTGCTTAATACCGAAAAGGTTATGAATGGTTTAGAATTGCAGCGTTTAATTAGTAATGAGAAAGAAAAACTAAATAAAACCATGCTCAGTGGGGTTGGTGATACTGCAGTAAACTTTATTGCCTATAAAAATCTGAGTAAGAAAATTAATAATCTGTTGAGTATAAAAGATTCTATTCGGCTTGTCAGTATTGATGAAGAAGCATTACGCACAGATTTAATTTCCTGTATAGCCGAGGACCAACAATTAAGGAAGAAACAGAAGGCAGGAACGCCTGTCGATGAACCCCCAGCGGAATGAAATCGAATTTAAGCACCAGAGAAGCCAATGTTTATCTGATTTATTTGCTACTTGTTCTCTTGTGCAGTGTGGCTAGTGTCTCTTGGTTGGCTTTTAGAAATTACAATACCAACGATGAAACAACAAGAGCCTTAGTTTATGAGCGGGTTAAAAAAGAGCGAATTTTTTGGAAAAAACAAAAAGAGGCGTTGGCATTAGTTGATACTACCTATAAGGCAATTAAGCTATTTAATCCGGCATTAAATGCCATTTATGCAGATAATGATATAAGGAATCAGCTTAGAAATATTAAGTCATATTACAGTGAGAGTGAAGGTGATATTCATTATAAAATATTTGAGCAAACATCAAACTTGTATTTGATGTTATTGGAGGATAAAAAAATACTGCAGAAGAAGCAAAGCAATGTGCGGCTCTTTAAGGACCAATTACAGAAGTGTCAGATAGGCTTTAAAGCGAATCAAAATAAGATGAATCTTAAGGTTGTTCAGCAACAAAGGGGTGATCAAAGTGCGTCTCAATGAAAACGATTAGATTAATATTGATTATTCTATTCATTGTACTTACCACAGGCTTTAGTATATGGGCTATACAGTCTGTTTTTCCTAGGCGGAGTGTTTTGGCGCGCATTGGTGCTATTGCAATTCCAGTGAACAAACCATTCTCTTTTGTTGATAGTACTAGAATGGCTAGTTCGTGGCTTTGGCTTTTTGGTGATGGAAGTTCAGCCGTGGTGAGGCATGGTTTTCATAGTTATAAGCGGGCGGGTAGATATTTGATCAAATTGATCGTAGACAATGAGCTAACACAAATGATGGAAATTAATGTGTTTGATGAACCTACTGTTGTTGCAGATAATGACGTGATTACTATTGATGGGCCTTTGTCTGGTTTTCAGGGGGAATATCTTTTATTTACGGCCCAAGGTCATGATACACATTGGAGATGGAATATGGGAGAGGGGCCCGGTGTGGATTCTCGTGAAGCTATGGTGATGCATAAATATGATCATCCGGGTACGTACAATATTCGATTAATGTCTGAAAATAGTAAATACCCTGCTTTGTTTGTTTTGAAGATATTGCCTCCATATACTGAGCAGGATTCTACAGATGCAATTGGGATGCTTGATCTTGTGAATAGAGATATCAGGGTTCGTTTGCAACGTATTGCTAATGGAAAAGATTTTAATGAGAATTACTACTATCTGGTTAATAAATATTTTTGTAAAGATGAGCATGTTCCTGTGACGATTGATGGGAAAAAGATTAATGATTTTTTTTCTTACTGTATGGGTTTGAGATTAGACGCTGGGGTAGTTATTGGATCTGTAACCAGTGATCGAAGGGCTGTAGCAGATACTGCTTCATGTGTCATGCATCTTCATGTAAAACAACATTAGCCTTGGTGTATGAGAGCAGTTAGCTATATTACTATTTTGTTGTTTTGGTTTGGGTGGAGTTTTGCTCAAAATGTTCCTCAACTACCCCAGCTTCCAGGGGTTCCAGACATGCCCCAAGTGCCAACTGTTCCGGATGTGAGCATGCCACAACGACCTCCTCGTGGTGTATCTGTACAGCGGAGGCCCGCTCAGAACGAATATCCTAATGTTATTGTGGAGGGTAAAGGTCAAAGAAGCGTAGAACCATGGATTGTTTATAGTGATCGGTCTGATAATGTAACGTATTCGCAGCCTGGTGGGATAGTCAAGTTGAATAAGATTGGCATGATGGAGCGTTGCTATGTGATCAATGCACGAGATGGGTTTCTAGAGCTTGTCAAGTATGATCCTAGCATACTTGGAGGAAAATTATTTCCCAGGCCCAGGCGGATCTCGGATAGAACAAAAGCGGTTTATTATGGTTGGGTAGATAAAAGTAAACTTTTGCTTACTAACAATGCTTATGTTGACTCCAGTACATTGGTTCCTCAACGGTATCTCACTGTTTTAAAATCACCACAAAGCATACGGGAATGTGCTAAATGGTTACATAAGGATAGTATAAAGGTTTGGGTTAGTCCAAGTGTAATGTCTGGGATAAGAGGGTATTTAGGGTTTCAGCAATACGTTTATGTGTATAAATATTCACCAGATAGGCAATTTTGTTTGGTAGGTAAAAGTGCCCAATTTATTACTGATGGTGTAAATGGGGCGATATTTGGATGGGTGTCAGCTGCATTATTACAAGAATGGGGCTCTAAGTTATATTTTGATTTGAAAGATCGTTTGGGTAAAGATGTTTCTTTTTATACGACCGAAGATGAACGTGTGAAGAATAAAATAGATCATCTCATTGGTCCAGCTTGGGAGGATGTGCAATCGCAGGGAAAGATTGCGCCATGGTGTGTGCAATTACCAGTCAGGGGTAAAATGCAGCAAGATGGGCATACTTTTATTAAAACGGAATTACCTATTACACTATATGATAAGAGTAAGCGGTCAGTTTTCGGAATAGATGGAAATACGATTACCTATGCAGACTATAACCAAATAGCTAATGCTGCGAAGGCCTATAATATTGTTTTTGCTATAGAAGGGAATAAGCGAATGGCTGGTGTTTTTCCTTATCTATCCAATATATTTCAAACGATACAAAATAGTTTCAATAACCTATTACCGGGCGCACGAGTCAGTTATGGAATAGTGGCTTACACGAATATGGAAGTAGCGAGCTGTAAGATCAGGCAAAGAGTAACGGATGTGTTGCCCTTAACAACAAAACCTGAAAGCATTACGGAATATTTGCTCTCGATGACGAGCCGACCACTATCTTGTGATACTCGCGATAATGGAGCTTCGGCAATGTATGCAGGCTTATCTGGGGCGGCCAGTTTGTTAGCTGGCCATCGGGGGGAGAATAATATTATTGTGCTTATTGGGTGTGTTGGCAATGCCAGTGAGGATGCTTCGGAATTGGTTAGCAGAATAGGCGGTGTTAATGCTAAATTATTATCATTTCAGGCCAGGAATATTTATTTTTCTAGTGCAAATGATTTTGTATTACAGAGTCAAAATTTAATTCTTCAGTCAGCTGGACAGGTTGCTTACGCCAAAAGAAAGAAATTAGTATCTCTTCAGGATATTAAAGAAAATCAGGTGTTTAAAGAAGTTAATACGCTCAAAAACGTATTTTTCTTGGATTATCCGAATCAGAGCATGGTACAGGGAGGGTTAATGTTTCCTGAAAAGGGGAAAAATATGGCTGTGCGGTTTTTACAGTCGGGTATAGATACTTTGCTTAAGCAAACCGTGGCGGATAATAATCATATCACAAGTAGTTTATACAATAAATTAATGAGTGTAGGTGTTCAAGGTGAGCCATTTAATCCCCTTGTTATTGAAGATTTGGAACAACAAGGTTTTGATCGATCAAGTAATCATGATGGGGATTGCTTCAAAAACGATGGTTTTATATACACCAAATCAGTAGCGACAACTATTGAAGATAAAGTATATAAGCTGGTTCTCAGTTCAGATGAATACAATGAATTATTGCAAAATATGCAATCAATCAATGGTCATTCTTATGATCTACGCAAGCATGCTACGCGTCGACATATCTACAAGGACTTGGTGGACAAAATTAAGGAAGCACAAAGCCACTCACGTCAAAAACTAGCAATTGATAACATGCGAATAGCAGATGCACTAGGCTTAATTATTGGTTGTCCTGTTAAAAACAAGGTGTTGCAGTTGTACAGTGTAGGGGACCTAAGAAATGAAAAGAAGCTAGATGCCGATAAGCTTGCATACTTGGTGAAATATCTTCAAACAATCACTCAAAATATGATTGACCATGCCGATCAAAACAAATTCTTAAGTGGAGATATGGGTTATTATATCTTTTCATCTGAAGAGTTACCATAGTTTCTCACCTACCCCCTTTTCCGGGGTTGAGGCAGCTTTATTGTTTTACCCTTTCAATATAGTCTCCTGTACGGGTATCCACGCGTATTTTATCGCCTTGGTTGACAAATAGGGGAACACGAATTTCGATACCAGTTTCCACTGTGGCAGATTTTTGAGCTCCCGAGGAGGTATCACCTTTGACAGCAGGTTCTGTATAGGTGACTTCTAGCTCAACACTGGATGGCATTTGCGCCATAATGGGCTCATCACTTTCAAAAGCAACAATCACATTCATACCTTCTTTTAGGAATTTAGCAGCATCGCCGAATAAGAACTTGGGAATGTTAAATTGCTCATAGGTATTATTATCCATGACCACGAAGAAATTCCCCTCGTCGTAGAGATATTGATAATCATTGGTTTCTACCCGGCAAATTTCAACTTCCTCATCTGTTCGAAAGCGGTATTCTACTAATTTCCCTGTTTTTACGTTGCGCATGCGAGCCTGATAAAAAGCCCGAAGATTGCCTGGTGTTCGATGAATAAATTCTTCAACAGTTACTAGTTCACCATTGAAGCGTAAGATATTGCCATTTTTTATGTCTGATGCTTTTGCCATATGCTTAAAACCACGAAATCGTCACAAACGATCTTGAATTAAGCTGCAAAGGTTGGCTTTTTTATTTTTTCATGCAATACCATTAATCCTAATTTCTTAAAATACCTGCTTACCATCAATCCAGGTCTCCATCACTTTTATTGTTTTCAAATCTGGGCTGGTATATGGATTTTGATCAAGAACAATAAAATCAGCTACTTTACCGATGCTAAGGCTACCTTTACTATTTTCTTGATGATCCATCTGCGCACCACCTACAGTATATGCTTGTAGTGCTTCTTCTAATGAGATTCTTTGGTTAGGGCCTAGGCAATCTTTTGTCGAGGATTGTCGGCTTATTGCTGTTGCTATATTCCAGAAGGGATTAATTTCTTTGACCACTGGCCCATCCGTAGATAAAGCTAGAGTGATACCTGCATCGAGAGCCGATCGGACAGGGTAGACCTCTTCCAGTAGCTGTTTGGGCAGTGTGTTTTTGAAATTGCTAGCGAGTTCATATAGAAAGATGGGTTGCATGGCTACGCTGATACCGAGTGTTTGAAAAGTAGGAATATGTTTTTGTTCTAAGAATCCCAGGTGTTCTATTCGGTGGGTTAATTGTTTATTGATGCGGCTCAATGCCTGATATACTTCCACACATAGATCAATAGCTTCATGCCCAATGGCATGTGTAGCTACTCTAAATCCGTTTGATACAGCATCTGAGGCTGCTTTTATAAATAAATCGTAAGAGAGCCTAAGTACGCCTTTATAGTCATACATGTTTTTATATGGAATATTAAGTGCAGCAGTAGTACTACTTAGTCCTCCATCGGCAAAAAACTTGACTGTTGTAATTTGTAGATGTTTCGATTGGTATAACTCGGGTAGTGAGAGAATTTGATCACCTCCATCTGGTACTCGTAAAGCAAATACATTGAAACGCATTTTTAGCAAACCATGCTTATCTAAATCTTTATAGGTTTCAAGTAAAGTAGCATCGGCGGCGGGATCTGTTGCGCTGGTGATGCCCAAGCTGATTAAATAATCCTGTGCCTCGATGACCATTTTGGCGTATGATTCCTTAGTTGGTTGGGGAATATGATCAGTTATTAACCCCATAGCTCGTTCGGTGAAGATACCATTGAGGGCACCATCGGGATGCTTTTTTATTTCGCCGCCAAAAGGTATGGGAGTCTGTGCATTTATTTGTGCCTGTTCCAGGGCTAGGGAGTTGGCTATGCCAATGTGAGCGCATGTTCGGATGATCCATACAGGTCGATCTGAAATAACCTCATCAATATCTGTCTTGGTGGGAAGTCTTTTTTCTTTTAATGTTGCTTCATTGATTCCTCTGGCCAGTATCCAGAGGCTTTCTTTATTTGTATTGGCAAAGTGTTTTAGTTTTTGTTGGAATTCTTTGATGGATGTGGTGCCACGAAGATCAAGTAGGGTGGTACGTAAATGTCCAATTTTCCAAACATGGATATGGGCATCATTAAATCCCGGTAAGATCGTTTGAGATTGGAAGTTTAAAGGTTTTGCGCTTGGAAAATTATCTTTTAATGAGGTATAGTTGCCGATAGCTTTAATTATCCCTTGTTTATCGATCACCATGGAGTCTGCCCTAGGATTGCTTCCATCCATGGTGATGATTTGGGCATTAAATATCAGTTTCATCACTAAGAGCCTGTTTAAGGCATTTCTTTCAATACTTCTTCAATGGCGTTTTCTACTACATCCAAGCCTTCGTGGAGCTGTTCATCGGTAATGATAATGGGGGGTAGGAAACGGATACAGTTGGTATAAAGACCCGCCCGGATGAGTATTAGACCATTGGATACAGATTTCTTGATTACTGCCATGGCTAGCTCCATGAAAGGTTCTTTGCTTTGATGATCTTTGACAAATTCCATAAGTTTCATGGCGCCAACACCACGGACATCGCCAATGTATGGATACTTGGCTTTCATAGCCAGAAGCCTTGCACTAATGATTTCACCAACACGATTAGCTCTGCTTAAAAACTCGGCCGAGGTTAATATTTTCAATGCTTCTTTTGCGCCAGCAATAGCGATGGGGCTGCCTCCATACGTGCCTCCTAAACCACCTAGGTGTGGGGCATCCATGATCTCGGCTTTACCTGTCACAGCGCTGATAGGTAAACCAGCCCCTATTGATTTAGCCATAGTTACTATGTCCGGGATGACTCCACTATGTTCGATAGCAAGAAACTTACCTGTCCGGCTGGCTCCACACTGTACTTCATCGGCAATGAATACAATGCCATGTTCGTTACATATTTGTCGTATTTTCTCTAAAAACTTTTTTGGTACTGGAATAAATCCTCCCTCTCCTTGGATGGGTTCAATAATAATGGCAGCCACAGATGATGGATCTACTTGAGCAATTAAGGCTTGATCAAATCGTTCAATACAGTAATCGATATATTCTTCTTCCGTAAAATGGGCTGGTTTTCGATAGACATGTGGTGATTCTAATCGATATATATCCGAAGCAAATGAGCCAAATCCTTTTTTGAACAGTCCATATTTGGAAGTCAGGCTGAGTGCCATATGGGTCCTTCCATGATAACATCCTTCGAAGCAGATGATGGCATTTCTTTTGGTATAGTATTTGGCAATATTGACGGCATTTTCCACAGCTTCGGACCCGGACGTGGCTAAAAGTGTTTTTTTTGCGAATGTACCAGGGGTGAGTGCATTTAGCTGTTCGGCAAGTTCCACATAAGGCTCATAAGTTGTCACCAGGGTACATGGATGTATATATTGATCCAGTTGTTTTTTTACCGCATCGATGACTTCATCTGGAGAATGCCCAATATTAAGCATGCCAATACCACCAGCAAAATCAATGAGTCGATTACCATCGACATCCCATACTAAGGCACCTTTCGCGCTTTTGACAACGACTTCAGTGGATCTTCCTAGGCCATTAGGTACAGCTTTGGCCCTTCTCTCTAGAATTGCTTTGCTTGTTGGTCCTGGAATTTCTGTAACCTTTTTAATTTGATTCGGCATGAGTGTGTCCATTGTTAAAATCGATTTTAAACTGATCAGCTAGTGGAAAATACATTAAAATACCTGCGTTGCCGGCTTCTGGGTCCCTAAGATAATTAAAAATGGGTTTAATCCATATAAATCCAGCTTTTCTTTGTGCAGAAATAGTGGGATCACTTAGTTCATTGTTTTTTAATTTTTCACAATAAGCTGTGATGGATAATTGGTTTTGATATTGGCCGTAACCAATAGGCATTCCTACTGTAACTTGACCCTTGATGCCAAGTATTTGGCACATTTCCTGTCGGGCTTTGTAAAGCTCTTTAGATAGTCCTTTGCCTCTGTATTCGGGAAGTACTCCCATATCTACGCCATACAGCCACTGTCCATCTTTTTGGTGTGATTTAGTGAGCCAAAGCTGATCTGTAGCTTCCAAAAAAGTATGATCATATATCGGGAAGTGGCAAAGAAATGTACTTGTGGTGGCAATGAGCATTTTATTTTTATCTTCGATGACAAACTGTCCTTGCGGAAAAAGTTTAATATGATTCTCGAAATGATGTTTCTTAATTATTTCCTCTTGAGATAATGTTGGATAACATCTAGATTGAATGTATTCCATTTGTGGGGCATCTGGAAGTTCCGCATTTCTGAGTATAAAGTGAAAGGGCGATACTGTTTTTCGGATAGGCATAGTTTGATTGGGGCTGAAGTTCTGACACTAAGTTGATCTAATTTTATCTATGTAAAATAAACCAAGAGTTACCAAGATTGTTCCAGTTCTATATCGAATTTAAGATCTACATAGTCATCCTGGTTGTTATTCATATTTGAGTTAGATGGGGAAACTTTGTTTTTTTGTCCAGGATGAGGGGAATATTTTGCTGGAAAAACAATAACTCGATCACTATTTCTTCTAGCGGACTGTGGAGAAGAAGTATTTCTGGGGAACATGTCACGAGGATTTCCATATTTATCGTAAGGGGATTGTCTGATAATTTTACCTGATGAATCAAGCATTGTCCACGAGCAGGCAGAGTTTTTAACTGGACTTTCAACGGCATTGTCGGGGTGAGTCACTTCTCCCAGCTTGTTTTTACTAACTAAATTATGTCTGTTGGCTGGGTTTTTAGATTTAGTATCTTTTTTTCCTTTATTGAGGATTTTACTTCCAGATGTTCCCAAGCATCTATTGTTGAGAGTAAGAGTAGGTGTTGATTGATTTGGGATAGTCGATGTTTCTTTTTTACAAGCGGTATTAAATAGCCAGACAATGGCTATACTGTAGGATAATTTTAAGTATCCCTGCATATTTTATTTCAAATTAAAAGATAAGTTATAGTATTTATTTATGTTCTTCTACCACAACTGCGGTTCCATAAGCGAGTACTTCAGTTAAGCCACTCATAACTTCGTTTGCGTCATAGCGCATGGCAATAATGGCATTGGCGCCTATTTCTTCAGCGTGTTTGATCATGAGTAGTAGAGCCTCTTCTCGGGCTTTTTCACATAACTGGGTATAGATGGTACTTCTTCCTCCGAATAAGGTCATAAATCCACCTGCTAGATTGCCAACAATACTTCTAGATCGAACTGTAATTCCGCGAACTAGTCTGAGTTGTTTGGTGATTTGATATCCTTCGAGTGAGGTGCTTGTAGTAATAAGGGTAGCGTTCTTCATGGATGTAAAATTTAAAAATGGTTTTCACAGATTCTCACGATCCTGTTATAGATAACTTAAATAAAAAAGCCACACTAAATTTAATGTGGCTTTTTAAAATTGTACCTAGGGCGGGAATCGAACCCGCACTCGCTTTAAGGCGAACAGGATTTTAAGTCCTGCGTGTCTACCAGTTCCACCACCTAGGCAATCGGTTGGTCTTTAAATTTAAATCCCCTCCGATTATGGAAGGGATTTGGAGCGAAAGACGAGATTCGAACTCGCGACCCCGACCTTGGCAAGGTCGTGCTCTACCAACTGAGCTACTTTCGCGTTTTTACGTCTGCAAATATAGATAGAAAACCAATTTTGTCAAGTGATTTCATTGATTTTCTAGTAATATTTGGTTTAATCTGCTGAGAAACAAGCTGTAATTGTTTTAGTTGGTAGGCTGAAATATATAGTTGAGTTGCTCAGTTTTTCCAGATTCGTGCTAAAAATGGTTTAGATTCTTTTAAGAATATTGATTCGCTATTTTAAGGATGTGGCGTTTTTATACCTTTGTCTAGCACAATTTAAAATTATTTTACTATGAGTAAGGGTTTAATAAGCAGAGAGGACGATTATTCACAATGGTATAATGAACTGGTAGCCAAAGCTGATCTTGCAGAACATTCAGCTGTAAGGGGATGTATGGTGATCAAACCTTATGGTTTTGCTATTTGGGAAAAGATGCAAGCTGTTCTAGATCAAATGTTCAAAGATACAGGTCATAGTAATGCCTATTTCCCGCTGTTTATCCCAAAGTCTTTTTTTTCTAAAGAGGCATCTCATGTGGAGGGTTTTGCTACTGAGTGTGCAGTGGTTACCCATTATCGTCTAAAAAATGATGGTAAAGGGAATATTGTCGTTGATCAGGATGCTAAGTTAGAAGAGGAGCTCATTGTGCGGCCAACGTCTGAAACAATCATTTGGAACACATATAAAGGCTGGATACAATCGTATCGAGATTTACCTATTCTGGTTAACCAATGGGCTAATGTTGTGCGTTGGGAAATGCGCACACGTTTGTTTCTGCGTACGGCCGAGTTTTTATGGCAAGAGGGGCATACAGCACATGCCACTGCTCAAGAAGCGATAGAGGAAACAGAGCGCATGCTGGAAGTATATGCCCAATTTGCTGAAAATTGGATGGCTATGCCGGTTGTTCGTGGTCGAAAAACGGCCAGTGAGCGTTTTGCTGGAGCCGTAGACACTTATTGTATTGAGGCTTTGATGCAGGATGGAAAAGCATTACAAGCCGGGACTTCACATTTCTTGGGTCAGAATTTTGCAAAAGCCTTTGATGTCAAATTTGCGGGTAAGGACGGGAAATTAGATCATGTTTGGGCAACCTCATGGGGCGTTTCTACCCGATTAATTGGTGGTATGATTATGGCTCATTCGGATGACTCTGGCTTGGTGCTACCTCCAAAATTAGCACCAATTCAAGTGGTTATTATACCTATTTATAAAACCGAAATGGAGTTTGATCAAATTTCCAGCATAGCCAAGGATTTAGTGGGTCAACTAAAAAAGAAAAATATTGCTGTGAAGTATGATGATCGCGATTCGCAGCGGCCCGGGTATAAATTTGCTGAATATGAAATGAAAGGGGTTCCTGTTCGCTTGACAATTGGTGGTCGTGATCTGGAAAATGGAACTGTTGAGATTGCTCGTCGGGACACGAAAGAAAAACAGACTATTAGTCGGGAACATGTGGATCAATTTATTGTTGAACTTTTAGATGATATTCAAGTTACTATTTATAACAAGGCGCTCAAATTTAGGGAACAGAACACACGGAAAGTAGATTCTTATGCGGAGTTTAAGCGTGTTTTGGATGAGCATCCAGGATTTATTTTAGCGCATTGGGATGGAACGCCCGAAACCGAGAAGCAAATTAAGGATGAAACCAAGGCGACTATCCGTTGTATTCCACTGAATAGCGAACAGGAGGTGGGGCAATGTATGGTGACAGGAAAACCCTCTTCGCAGCGCGTTTTATTTGCCAGGGCTTATTAAACTAAAAAGCCATTTGAGTTGCTGGAAATTCAAATGGCTTTTTAGTTTAATTGAAATCCCAAATTAGGGCTTGCATTATTATTTGCGTAACCTAATTGGCTTACTCACACCATTAATGGTAATTGTTGCCAAGTTGTCGCAGGTTCCGTCTCCATAATCCAAAACTCGAATCCAGTTGCTTGGTGTTTCTGTAACTTGAATGGTTCCCGATACAATAAATGGACATATTACTTTTTTAATTAGTGGCTTGGTGATTAATGTGGTAAATGAGTTGCCTCTGGAGTTAGTTCCTGATCCGGACCCTGTGATGGAAAATATATCATCTAGTCGTGAGGGGGTATCAGCTCCAGTAATCCACTCGAATACTCTGGTTGAATTGTGTGTGACATTAAGGCTAAGGCTGGCATTTATCAACTGAATTGTGGAGACATGGCTGAAGATCAAATTTCCAGAAGTATTTCTGCTTTTTGTAGTTACTCTAGTTCCTACGATGCTGGTTCCATTGACAACATAATTACTGAAGGTAGCTGTCATGGCTGATGTTGTTGCTGTGAGCGGCCCTGAAAGCGTAACTATAATTTGCCCTTGCCGTGCAACACCATTTGTATTGATGCATCCAGATCCATAGTCAATGGTGATTGTTTTTGGCCAAGTATTATTGGTAGGTGTCACACTGATGGTGGCACAAGGAGTACTCGTTTGCGGATTCCCCCCTAAGCCCGAAGTACTAGCAGTGCCTCCGGCAGCCGCTTCAGCATTAGTTGTTTTAGTGAGATCACCAGAAAGTAAGTCTGGATTCTCAATAATTATAGAATTAATGTTGGTTGAAACATCGGTTAGTGTTTCATCAACTTGCGCATTGTCTGATACGGAAGTAATGTCCTGATTGTCTGCTGTTGGATTTGCCTTTTTACAAGACCAGTATGAGAAGGTTATAACACTTATGGCAGTTAGCCCTATATAAAGTTTATTTTTCATGGTTAAATAGATTTAATTTCTTAAACGCATTTTAACGTTGTGGTAGATGTATGATTCAATTTAATCATGTAAGAAGATGTATTTTTGAGAAAAATAGCTTATCACAATATAATGAAATTTGGAACAAAAGCAATACATGCGGGTCAACACCCAGACCCAGCAACAGGGGCGATTATGACGCCAATTTATCAAACCTCAACTTATTGGCAAGAATCACCGGGTAAACATAAAGGATATGCGTATTCTAGAGGTAAAAATCCGACACGGAAGGCACTGGAAGACTGTTTGGCATCATTAGAGAATGCAACCTATGGCCTGGCTTTTTCTAGTGGTATGGGGGCTACGGATGCAGTGATTAAGCTACTTAGACCAGGTGATGAAGTGATCACGGGGAACGATTTGTATGGAGGTTCTTATCGCATGTTCACGCAGGTTTTCGCTGGGTATGGAATTAAATTTCATTTCGTTGATATGGCGGATGTGAATGAAATCAATAAGTATATCAATCCGAATACCAAGCTACTGTGGATAGAAACGCCAACTAATCCAACGATGCAGATTGTAGATATAGCAGCAGCAGCGCAAATTGCTAAGACTCATCAGCTTATTTTGGCAGTGGATAATACTTTTGCTTCTCCTTATCTGCAGAATCCGATAGACTTAGGAGCCGATATTGTCATGCATTCAGTGACTAAGTACCTGGGAGGACATTCTGATGTAGTGATGGGAGCCTTGTTGATGAATGATCAAAAATTATATGAGCGATTGGCATTTATTCATAATTCTTGTGGGGCAACTCCAGGTCCAATGGATTGTTTTTTGGTTTTGCGGGGGCTCAAAACGCTTCATTTGCGGATGAAGGCGCATTGTGAAAACGGTCGTCGTGTGGCTGAATTTTTAAAAGCCCATCCTAGAGTTGATAGACTATATTGGCCAGGTTTTGAAAGTCATCCCAATCATGATATTGCCAAAAAGCAGATGCGCGATTTTGGGGGAATGATTTCTTTTACTGTGCGAGATGCTGATTTGAAAGAAACTTTTCGTATTGCATCTTCTTTTGAGGTATTTTCTTTGGCCGAGTCTTTAGGTGGGGTAGAGTCTCTGGTGAATCATCCTGTAACGATGACACATGCCTCCATTCCTAAAGTGGAGCGTGAGAAAGTGGGCGTAGTTGATGGTTTATTGCGTTTGAGTGTGGGAGTAGAAGATATTGATGATTTATTGGCTGACTTAAATAAAGCACTTGCTTAAGGGATCAGATGGTTAGTGGTCATCAGTTCACTGATTCTTCATTTTATCGGTTGAGGGATTTTTTAGATACTAAAGTAGATCAGTATAATCGGCTTGATTTTATCGAGTCCGATCCAATTGTGATCCCTCATCAGTTTTCGCTTCAGCAAGATCGAGAGATTATGGGTTTTTGGGCAGCTATGTTGGCCTGGGGAAGGCGAACGACCATTATTAATAAATCGAAAGAGCTTATTTGTTTGATGGATGGCGCACCCTTTGACTTTATCAAGAATCATCAAGAGGCTGATTTGAAACGTTTTATTGGCTTTAAGCACCGCACTTTTAATGATATAGATGCGCTTTATTTCATCACATTTTTTAAACAGCATTATCAAGAATCGGATACACTAGAAACGGCTTTTTTCCCTCAGGGCAAAAATGCTCAGTCTATGTGGGGGGTGGAACGGGCTTTAAATCATTTTCGTCAAACTTTTTTTGCTATTGCTGATTTTCCAAAACGAACGCAGAAGCATGTTTCCTCACCTTTGCAGAAGTCAACCTGTAAGCGATTGACCATGTTTTTACGTTGGATGGTACGTGCCGATGATCGAGGGGTTGATTTTGGTATTTGGAAGCGAATTAAACCAGCTGCTTTAGTTTGTCCTTGTGATGTGCACGTAGATCGAGTTGCTCGGCGATTAGGACTTATTCTTCGCAAACAGACGGATTGGTTGACAGCCATGGAGCTTACCCAGCATTTGAGCCAGTTGGATCCAGTTGATCCGGTAAAGTATGATTTTGCATTATTTGGGTTGGGAGTGGAAGGCAAATTTTGAATCCTTTTATAAAATAGTCTTGATATGATTAGCTTTGAGACAATTATCTGTCGTTTTGAAGAAAAAGGTGAGAAGACGGGCTGGACATATGTTGATATTCCAGCGGATATTGCCCAGCAGCTCAAAGCAGATACGCGGACGGGTTTTAGGGTTAAAGGTTGTCTGGATGCAGTTCAAATAGCAGGTTTAGCGCTACTTCCTATGGGGGAAGGCGCTTTTATTTTACCATTAAAGGCCAGCTTGAGGAAAAAGATAGGCAAAGGAGAAGGGGCATTGTTGCATCTTGATCTGGAAGAAGATAAAAATTTTAATATAGTTATACCCGATGATTTAGCACTTTGTTTGGAAGCAGAAACTGTTGCGGAGCAATTTGATCAATTGCCAAAGTCTCATCGTAATTATTTTATCAATTGGATAAATGGTGCTAAAACAATTGAAACTAGAACAAAGCGGATCGCAATGACTGTAAATGCGATGTCTAAGGGGCTGAATTATGGGGAAATGATGCGTTATGAAAAGGCTAAAAGGACAATATAAATTTGATTGACAATAAAAAATTAGGCGAATAGATGACTATACTCGTACTTTCTAGATATAAGAAGAAGCTTTGGAGCTTTACTAAGTTATTTTTAAAGCTATTTATTACTGGATTGTCATTATATCTGGTTTTTAAAAAGGTGAAAATTACGGATGTGAGAGAAGCATTTGAGCATGCGAATATCTTTTATCTGTTGTTTGCTCTTCTATTTTTTGTGATTTCACAAGTTATTGCTTCATCGCGATTAAATACATTTTTCAAAAGTGCGGGGGTGTATCTTTCGGGGACGCTCAATTTTAAAGTGTATTTGTTGGGTATGTTTTATAATTTGTTTCTACCCGGCGGAATAGGTGGGGATGGTTATAAAGTTTTCTTGTTAAAGAAAAAGTACAATGCACGAGGTAGAGATTTACTCTTATCAATTTTTTTTGACCGACTAAGTGGTTTGTGGGCATTGTGTTTGATTACTTCTGTATTTATTGTTTTTATTCCTGGACTTCATATTCCCATTTGGATACCTATCGTAGTGATGATTTTAGGAACAGGAGTTTATTGGTTGGTAATATATATTTATTTTAACAAGTATAATACTCATTTTTTACAGGCACATATTAAGGCTTTGCTTGTTCAGTCTATGTTGGTGATATGTGCCATTTTTCTGCTTTACGCATTGCACCTAGAGGGAGGGTATTTACCCTATTTGCTTGTTTTTTTGGTATCGTCGTTAGTAGCAGTTTTTCCCTTCACAGTGGGTGGGTTAGGTGCTAGAGAATTAGTCTTCGTATATGGGGCGAATTATCTAGCACTTAATCAGCATATGGCAGTATTGATTAGTTTGTTGTTTTATTGTATTTCGGCTATGATGTGTTTCAGCGGAGCTTATTTTGTTTTTAATCCGGGGAAACTAGTTTGGAATAACAATCTTTCTGAACCATCTCAAGTGGTGGAAGAAGTGTTCGAGGAAGAGGGGAGGCTACTCGAAATAGTTTAGTACACTAAATCCACCTTGTTTAAGATATTCATCTTTTTTCATTAGAAGCAGGTCTGATTGCATCATGTCTTGGACTAATGCGGGTAGATCATATTTGGGTTGCCAACCCAATTGAGTTTTGGCCTTTGTTGGGTCTCCCAGTAAAAGGTCAACTTCTGTCGGGCGAAAATATTTGGGATCTACTTTTACTATGGTTTGCCCTAATTTAAGTTTCTCTATATTCAAACCAAGGTTCATGCATTTTTGGACATCCAAGTCAATAATTACTCCCCGTTCAAACTCATTTTTACCACTAAATTCTATTTCGATACCAAGTTCTGCAAATGCCATTCGTACAAAATCACGTACGGTGGTAGTCACTCCAGTAGCAATAACATAATCTTCTGGTTTTTCTTGTTGTAAGATTAACCACATGGCCTCTACATAGTCTTTAGCATGTCCCCAGTCGCGTTTAGCGGATAAATTACCAAGGAAAAGGCAATTTTGCAATCCTAGTGCTATTTTGGCCGCAGCCCGTGTGATTTTTCGCGTAACGAATGTTTCCCCTCGAATAGGGCTTTCATGGTTGAAGAGTATGCCATTACAAGCATATAGGTTATAGGCTTCTCGATAATTAACAGTAATCCAATAAGCATACATTTTTGCCACGGCATAAGGCGATCGGGGGTAAAATGGAGTAGTTTCACTTTGAGGAACAGCTTGTACTAGTCCATATAGCTCGGATGTAGAAGCTTGATAGATACGTGTCTTTTTACCCAGATCAAGTAAGCGAACGGCTTCAAGGATACGGAGAGTACCTACTCCATCGGCATTGGCTGTATATTCGGGGGTGTCAAAGCTAACTTTGACATGACTCATCGCTGCTAGATTATAGATCTCATCTGGTCTAGTTTCCTGAATAATGCGAATCAAATTCGTTGAATCAGTTAAATCACCATAGTGAAGCCTTAAATTGAGATGATCTTCATGTGGATCCTGGTATAAATGATCGATTCTATCTGTATTGAACAAAGAACTCCGACGTTTCAATCCATGTACAAAATAGCCCTTCTTGAGGAGAAATTCTGCTAGGTAAGCTCCATCTTGGCCAGTGACACCTGTTATTAAAGCGACTTTCATGAAAATATCTTTCTTTTTGTGATTGCTGAGGAAGCCAAAGATACCAATTGTTTCAAAATAGCTTTTGTTTGGATGGGTGGTATTATTGACGGGCTAAGTTCAGTAAATATTTTCCATAGCCACTTTTAATCAATGGGGTAGCTATGGTATGTAGTTGTGCTGCATCAATAAAGCCCATATGAAATGCTACTTCTTCAATGCAGCCTATTTTAAGGCCTTGGCGCTCTTCTATGATTTGAACAAACTGGCCTGCTTGCATTAAGGAATCAAATGTACCAGTATCTAACCAAGCTGTACCTCGACCCAAAATGCCCACTTTTAGTTTTTCTAGCCGGAGGTATTCTTTGTTTACATCGGTAATTTCGTACTCACCTCTAGCAGATGGACTAATGTTTGCTGCAATATCTACTACCGAATTATCATAGAAATAAAGCCCAGGTACAGCATAATTTGATTTTGGTTTTTGTGGCTTTTCTTCGATGGAGATTGCACAGTTATTTTGGTCAAATTCTACCACGCCGTATCGCTCTGGATCAGAAACAGCGTAAGCAAAGATAAGTCCCCCGTCTGGGTCATTCATCGATTGTAGTAAACCAGACATACCATCGCCGTAGAAAATATTGTCACCCAATATCAGGGCTACTTTATCCTTTCCAATAAACTCTTTACCGATGATAAATGCTTGAGCAAGTCCGTTGGGGACTTCTTGTACCGTGTATGAGAAATGACAGCCAATTCGGCTTCCATCACCAAGCAGCCTTTGAAAGTGGGGGAGGTCTTGTGGTGTTGAAATAATGAGTATCTCTCGAATGTTTGCCAGCATGAGTGTAGACAAAGGGTAGTAAATCATCGGTTTATCGTAAACGGGCATCATTTGTTTACTGATAGCCAATGTGAGCGGATGCAACCTGGTGCCTGAGCCGCCTGCTAGTATGATTCCTTTCAATGGAGATGTTTTATTTCAATGTGTAGAACTGTTTCTTGCTTTTTCTTCTAAGTCGGCGTACCATGTTGAACCATATTTACGAATAAGAGGCTCTTTCAAAAACTGATACACTGGGACTTTTAATTCGTTTCCAAAGCTACAAGCCGAAGCGCAAATATGCCAGCGATCGTAGCGAAGTACATCAAAATCAGGATAAGGAGTGATTCGGATGGGGTAGAGATGACATGAGATAGGCTTTTTCCAATTAATTTTCCCATTCTCATAGGCCTTCTCAATTGCACACTTGGTAATGCCATTTTCCCAAGTGACATAAGCGCATTCTTTATTGGTGTCCACACATGGGGTGGTTAAATCCCCTTCAAAATCTTTTACGGATGTTCCCTGTACTTCAATTGCTTCGATACCTTCGACAGTCATGTAGGGCTTGACATATGGATATATTTCTTCCAAAATAGCTACTTCCTTTTGCTCTAAAGGGGCCCCTGAGTCACCTTCAATACAACATGCACCTTTACATCGATTTAAATTGCAAACAAAATTTTTGGCTATTACATCTTCCTGTACTAGTGTATGCTGCACTTCTATCATGATCACGTTGCTTTTATGACTTTTTACAAAAGTACAGAAAATGATTGTGTGAATGCTCGAATGCTATGTTAAGCTGTTACATACGAAGCACTTAATGCTATATTTGTTCATCACTTTATCAAAACGAGAAATGAAATACGCCCCGATAGATTCACAATTGTTTAACCAAAACCGCAGAAATTTCATTGACAGGTTAAAAAAGAATTCGATAGCTATATTTCAAGCCAATGACGAATTTCCTAGAAGTGGTGACCAGCCTTATCCTTTCAAACAAAATCCGGATTTGTTTTATTTAACGGGAATTGATCAGGAGCAGACTATCCTAGTTTTATTTCCAGATTGTCCTGATCCATTGTATCGTGAAATTCTTTTTTTAAGGCAAACGAGTGAGCAAATTGCCATTTGGGAAGGACATAAATACACTAAAGAAGAAGCTCAGAAAGTTTCGGGTATTTCTTGTGTTCTTTGGTCGGATAGTTTTTGGGGCACTTTATCGTCCATAATTCACTATGCGGAAACGATTTATCTGAATACCAATGAGAATGATCGTTATGTGCATACAGTTCCTTATCGGGATATGCGCTTTATTCAAGAACTAAAAGAGCGATATCCACTACATGCTTATACGCGTTCAGCGCCTATTTTACGTGATCTTAGAGTTGTAAAGTCGGCCATTGAAGTTGATTTGACACGAATTGCCTGTGCCATTACTCGTGATGCATTTATTCGCGTGTTGAGGTTTGTTAAACCAGGGGTTTCCGAATATGAAATTGAGGCGGAAATTATCCATGAGTTTATTCGTGGGAGAGCGACTGGACACGCTTATAATCCCATTATTGCCTCTGGAGCAAATGCAAATATTTTGCATTACAACGATAATAATCAAGTATGCAAACATGGAGATGTTATTTTACTTGACTTTGGTGCAGAATATGCCAACTATAATGCAGATATGACGCGCTCCATACCCGTTAGTGGAAGATTCACTAAGCGTCAGAAGGAAGTATATAATGCAGTGTTACATGTCATGAAAGAGGCTCGGAAAATGTTAGTGGCAGGTACTGTTTGGAATGAATACCATGATGAGACCAGCAAAATTATGGAAAATGAACTAATAAAATTAGGTTTACTGGATAAGCATGATGTGGCTAAACAAGATCCCAAGAAACCACTTTATAAGAAGTATTTCATGCATGGTACTTCTCATCATCTGGGCTTGGATGTTCATGATTTTGCAAGTAGGCATAAACCTTTTGAGGTGGGTAATATCTTGACCTGTGAGCCAGGTATTTACATTCAAGAGGAGGGGTTGGGTATTCGTTTGGAAAATAATATCCTCATTACGCCAGATGGCAATGTAGATTTAATGGCTGATATTCCATTAGAGGCAGAGGAAATAGAAAGCATGATGAATTCATGGTCACTCTCGGAAGAATTGAAGAATTAAAATTTTTCGATGAACCGATACAAGTTAAAATCAATTTGTTTAGAAGCTTCAGTAATAGCCTGCTGAAGCTTTTTTTTATCGATATCGCTCATTCTTTTGTCTTGGATTAGTTTCCATGCCTTTTCAAAAAGGAGGGGAAGTTTTCGTTTGTTTTCTGAATAGGGTTGACTTTTGATTGCTTCTAAAAGCGCTGAGATTCCTTCTGATCTTTCGGCAATGGTTTTAATGACTGGGATGCGTTTACTTTTTTGGTGAACTAATTTTTGAATGGTATTGGCAAAAAGGTCTGCGCCATCGCGATCTGCTTTGTTGATTGCAAAAATATCAGCGATCTCCATTAATCCTGACTTGATACTTTGAATTTCATCGCCAGCTTCGGGTACTAAAACAACAATGGTGATATCTGCAACTCCTACTATTTCTATTTCCGATTGTCCGACACCTACTGTCTCAATGAAGATGTAGTCGAAGTCAGCAGACTTCAATACATCTGTCATTTGAATGGTTTTTGCAGATACCCCACCCAATGAGCCCCTAGTAGCTAAAGATCGAATAAAGACATTGGGTTTGTTAAATTGTTCAGCCATTCGAATGCGGTCGCCTAATAAAGCCCCCATATTGAATGGCGAACTAGGGTCAATCGCCAAAATCGCAATTCGTTTATTCTCCTTGCTAAGTGTATTAATTAGTTGATTTACTAAAGTACTTTTACCCGCGCCTGGTGGTCCAGTGACGCCGATCACGGGAGTATGCTTAGGTGTTAGATTCTTTAATATATTATCGGACTCAGGCAACTCATTTTCTACTTTTGTCAGTATGCGAGCCAGTGATTTAAAGTTATTGACTGGAACATTAGGGCCGGAAGATGGATGCATGGGGCAAAGGTAGTGCTTAGGAAAGAGATCAGCATCATTTAGATCATTTAATACTATTGAATAGGAGTCCCTATTTCATATGATCCTAAAAAAAACTTGGTAGTACTATTACCATAATTGAAATGATATTTAAGTCTGATTGCCATATCAGGAATTAACCGTATGGTGTTATTTTCTTTTAAGTATAAGTCTCCATTAAAAAAGCTTTGAATTAATTCACTGTTGTGGCTAATGGGGGTTGATGTAGGGGTATTTTGCAATAGCGTATTGCTATAATGTGCTATATCAGATGTTTGACAGTGAAAAAGCTTGTTTAATACTATAATAGGAATGCGACGTAGTTTGGATTCCATAAAAATGAATAGTTCACCTGTATCGTCATTTTTTACAAACTGTCCATTTTGGAAGGTAGGTATTGGGGTACAAGTCTTTACTTCATAGGTGGAAGTTAGTTTTGTTTGGAAAATGGTGTAGTCACTTAAATTGCGTAATTGATAAGATAGAATGGTTCCTCTTGAATTTTGACTATACTTACCGCCGGATTTGATGAAATTTACAAACCCGTCATATCCTCTTATTGCTTCAACTGCTGCTTCTCCAGATCCACCTGTTGTAAAAACCTTAATCATAGAAGCATTCAAAATATCTTTATAGCTAGGCGATATATTTGCGCCATTGGTAGTTATGCCTGCTTGAGTTAGATAAGTAAGTGTGCCTTCGAGTGCAGTGCTTAACTCATTTATTGAATAAGCTGATTCAAGAAAAAATAGTCCCATTCTTCCATAGGTTAATGAAGAGATGTATACTGGTGAGTATGGGCCAAATTTGGCTGGGTCTGGGGTTTCTTCAACAAAAATGCCATCGTCAGGAATGCTCATATCTACGGTATAATATTTTTGAAGAATTTTGGCCACTACTCTGGTCTTTTGATTATTATCATTGAAATTAAAGCTTGTTTTGATATCGGCCAGTTTGTTTAGTGAAAAGTTAGCGCCAATGGCTAATCTTAATTGATCTTCGGAATAAATCTGATTCACGTTATAGACGATTTCACTGGGTTGTTCTCCTGTTATTGCTTGATTGAGCATATTACTTATGGCTTGTCTAGTATCGTTAAGGGTGGCATTTGTTAGTTTTTCAACACCTCCATTGACTCCTTGTAATGATATAGATATTTTTATGGGACGTTTTTTAATGGGTATAATAGGTCGGTAGGACCCTGTTGGTAAGCTTCCGGCATCTAAGACAGATCCTAAGTAAATAACATCCGCTCCTGGAGCTAGCAGGAGTTGTTCATCAAAGGCTACAGTTTTTGTAATAATCTCTGTTTTGCAAGGCTGTTTTTGTCGTTGATTAGTATTCTCGTTGTTTCCTAGGTAACTGGCACCGTCTCCTGGCTGAGGGAGCTTTTTCATATTTCTAAATGGATTTTTCCCCTCAGAAGTATTATCAGCTTCTTTTGTAGATCGTAAAGAACTTGGCACCTCCTGTTTTTTACAGGATAAGACAAATAATAATGTAACTAGACTTAGTAATTGTAGCGGTATATATAGATTTTTCATATTTACTTAAAATTAATTTTTTGTCAATTTTTTTATAAAACATTTTTTTTATAAAAAAATTATCTTTTAAAGAAAAAAATGAAAAATAATGAAGCTTAATACTGATTAAGGAGAATACATGACAAATCTGTTTTTGAAACTTTATCTGAGCGTTTTCCAAAAAGGAAAGAATAGGGATTCAGCTTTGTCATATATTTTGAAGACAATAGATGAAATGGCTTAAGAAGAGAAGGGGTTGTATTTTAAAGTACTTTACTCCAAGTAGTTTCTTCTTTGTTGTCTTTTAATTGAATGCCCAAATTGTGTAATCCAATACGGATTTTATCAGATAGGGTGTAGTCGCGATTAGTTTTTGCTTCTGTACGTATTTGAATAATCCAATCGATGATTTTGGACATATCGTGTGCCTGATATTCGACTTCTTGTAAGCCTAATACATCAAAAACAAATTCTTGAATGAGCTGCTTAATAATTGCTAAGTCTTTCTGGGTAGCTTGCATTTTTCCATCGTAAATGCTATTGATCATGCGCACCACTTCGAATAGTTCGGCGATGAGTACGGGGCTATTAAAGTCATCATTCATTGCCTCATAACAGCGTTCTTGGATGGAAAGAAGATCATCACAACTAGACTGGTTAGATGGCTTTAGTTTATCAAGTAAGCTGACTGCATTCATAAGTCGGTTATATCCTTTGTCGGAAGCATCCAACGCTTCATTTGAAAAGTCTAGTGTACTGCGGTAATGTGCTTGGAGCATAAAGAAGCGGATTGTCATGGGAGGATATCCCCTATGAAGTAAGGGATGATTTCCAGTGAATAGTTCGCCTGGAAGAAAACCATTTCCTGCTGATTTAGACATTCTGGTACTATTAACGGTTAGCATATTGGTATGTAGCCAATAGGTTGCGGGCTGTTTGCCATGGCAAGCCTCAGACTGGGCTATCTCATTAGTATGGTGGGTGGCTGTTAAATCCATACCACCGCCATGAATATCAAAATGATCTCCTAAATATTTGTTGCTCATGGCAGAACATTCAATATGCCATCCTGGGAAACCAATACCCCATGGAGATGGCCAACGCATAATATGCTCGGGTTTGGCTTTAATCCAGAGTGCGAAGTCTAGGTGTCCTCTCTTTTCGTCTTGACCTCCAAGTTCACGGGTGTTTGTTAATAAATCCTCCAGCAGTCGATTAGTGAGTACGGTATAATTGTGTTTGGCACTGTATTTTTCTACATCGAAGTATACAGATCCATTTATTTCATAAGCAAAGCCCTGTTTAATAATTTGTTTAATCATTTCAATCTGTTCTGAAATATGGCCAGTAGCAGTAGGCTCAATGCTGGGTGGAAGCGTATTAAATAGACGCATGACCTCATGAAACCCAATGGTATATTTTTGTACAATTTCCATCGGTTCTAGCTTTTCTAGCTTAGCTTTTTTAGTAAATTTATCATCACCCTCATCGCGATCGCCTTCCAGATGGCCGGCATCGGTGATATTGCGTACGTAACGTACTTTATAACCCAAGTGCAACAAGTATCGATAAATCAAATCGAAAGAAACGAAAGTTCGGCAGTTACCCAAATGAACGTCGCTGTAAACCGTCGGTCCACAAACATACATGCCTACAAAAGGATATTTTTGAGGTTTGAATAGTTCTTTTTTTCGGGTTAATGTATTGTATACTTTAAGCTTGCTGTCCATGTGGCAAACTTACAAGAAATCCAGCACTAAGAAATGCGTCTATTCTAACCTTTATTTCAGCTCCAAATCGCTTCTCACGGCATAATGATCAGATATTTTCTTGGAAATGATGCGGTAGTTTTTAACAACAAATGGAGTGCTTGCCAAAATATAATCGATTTGAAAGTTTGGAAAATCACCGTTATAGGTTATACCTAGCCCGCTTCCTTTCTCTCTGAAACTATTAATCAATCCCCCTGAAAGTATGCTGTTGACGGTGTAAGAAATAGGTGTGTCGTTAAAATCACCTGTAATAAGGTAAGGAAGTTGGCACTTTAGTGTGTGTGCTTTAACGATTTTTACCTGACTACTGCGCTTAATAAATGCCTGTTTCAAACGTTCACCAATTCTGCGTGGAGATTCCATATCTGTGCTTACTTGGCTTTTGATATTGTCCAAATACCTGTAGTCTTCTGGCTTGAAGCGTATAGATTGAAAATGGACATTGTATACCCTAATCACCCGGCTATTGGTTTTGATATCTACAAATATCGATTCGTTATTATTATGTTTTTCAAAAGTGAGGCTTCCTGTATTTAGGATTGGAAATTTCGAGAAGATAGCTAAACCTATGGTTTCATAACTATTTCCTTTAATGGGTTTGTAATAGTAATGGGGGGTGTGTAAGATATTGGCAATGGCCTTTTTAAAGTCGTATTCGTTTCGGCGGCGTGTAAAGAATTCCTGAAAACAAATTACATCAGGTTGCTCTTCACGAATAATATCCAAAAAAAGATTTTTTGTTCGTATATCGTTTTTGTCACCGAATTGTTTAAACTCATGCACATTGTAAGTCATTACTCGAATTAGGTTCTGGGAAGATTTAGGAACGCCAATAGCTGTTGACTCTCGAAATCCAATATAACTGGTCAGAAATTTCCATCCGATTAGTATCGTCAAAAAGGAAATAAGTGCAAGTTTGATTTGGCCACATAGCCAGTAGCCAACAAAGAAAATATTGATGAATAATAGTATTGGATAAGCTAGTCCAAGAAAGGAGAGAGGCCAGAATAGCTGTGGATCAACAATGGAAGCGGCATAACTCAGGAGCAATGCAACTGCAAAAAAACCATTGAAAAACAGAATGATTTTATTGAAAAGATGTAGTCGTGGCGCTGTTTTCTTTTTTCGGATCATTCTTTGTTACTAGCTTGAAAAAGTTGCCTTTTTTCCAACGAGGTCAAACTATCGTAACCTGACTTAGATATTTTATCCAAAATAGCATCAATTATAGCCTGATCAGGTACGCTCTCTGTTGATTTGGTTTCGTCTCGCTTTTGGATAATCTTTAATTTAGGTTGTCTTTCAAAGATCGTACTCCAGTCCTGGCCATTTTGTAGCTGCTTGATGTATACGAAACCCAGTATTGCACTGCTGATATGTGCGATACGCTCTCCTGGGTTTCCACTAGATCCGCCAATAATATCTAATAATAGATAGATCCAGGCGAGATATTTAAGTTTAACATCTCCAAAAAACAATAAATGTATTGCGTAATTGGGAACCAGGGTTGCCGTTGCAACAACGACGGCCATCACGCTAGCAGAAGCCCCAAGCATCACTGAAGAATTAGTTAACGCAGGTAATGTATTGTTTGCAATGATAAAAAAGATAGCCCCTGTTATTCCTCCTACTAGATAGACGAATGTAAATTGTCGCTTGTTCAAGAGATCTAAAAAGATTCGTCCCATCCAGTATAACCAAAGCATGTTAAATAATAGATGAAATAAAGCCCTATGTGTGAACATATAGGTGAATGGGGTCCAAAATTTGCTTGCCAATAACAATAGGGGGGCTGGCATAGTTAGTTGGGCTACTAGCCATTGGCTTATTGGGGTCGTGTTGGTAAATAGAGATTCAAAAAAAGCAATCAGATTGATAAGTAAGAAGATCAGTACATTAATACCAATAAATAGATTCAATCGATTACCTGATTGAAATACATTATCATATAGTTCTCTGATAATAGATTTATTCGTAGAGAGCATGTTTTAAAACTTATTTAATTTCATTCTTTTGGTTCTTTCTGGTTACAATTCCGCCCGGATTTTTTCGCCATCGAAGCCTCGCTATGGCTCCAAACCCGAGCGAAGCGAACAGTTGAATACCTTTAAAAATAAATTAAAGGCATGAAAAATCTGCCTCATTTAGCTCAAAAATAACCTGCAATAATTTCATAAAATAAAATTTAAAAAAGCTCAGAAATTACGTATTCGTCTTAGTTGCCAAACTTTGATTAAAATAAAACCGAATAGTGCTCCGCCTAGGTGAGCAAAATGGGCTATTGAATCACCAGAAAACTGAGCGATACCCAATACCAACTCTAATACGACATAGGCAGGTATGATGTATTTAGCTTTGATTGGAATGGGGATAAATAAAATAAGTAATTCGACATCTGGATAAAGTACGCCAAAGGCTATTAATAACCCAAATATTGCACCAGATGCACCAACCATTGGTCCAAAGTAGATGGAGCTTAGTGTTCGAATATGCGCTTCATTAGTTGATGTAAATTGGGACACATCAATTGTAAAGCTTCCTGCTATTTGATGTACTTCCATAGCTTGTACAAGCATTTGTAGTGCAAGCGCACCCAGTCCGGTGATGAGGTAAAAATTTAGAAATCTTTTGGATCCCATAGTATATTCCAACGTAGACCCAAAAGTGAATAAGGCAAACATATTGAATGCAATATGTGCAAAACCGCCATGCATAAACATATAAGTAATTACTTGCCAAATGCGAAATTTGGGGGAGTCAAAATAGTGGACACCCAGTAGGTCAATTAATGAAATTCCTTTACTTTCAAAGGCCAGTGTAGCAATAAAGAAAATAACATTGATTATAAGTAGATTTTTTACTACTGGGGGGATACTTGCAAATGGAGATGTACGGTATGCGTTCATTGAAAAATATCAAATTGAGAGCTATTTGTTTTCAAATTTGTGATTCAGCTCATCTAGTGTAAAAGTAATAATTATCGGCTTGGCATGTAGAGAGGTATTGGGGAGCTGGCATGCAAAAAGCTCATCGACTAATCGGTTCATTTCTTCCACAGACAATACGATACCCGATTTGATAGCCGCATTTTTAGCCATGGTGTGGGCTAGATTTTCTAGTTTGTTTAATTGTAGGTGGGATCGATTTTTTTTGAAGCCCTCAAGGAGCTGTTCTAGTAATTCTTTTTCATTGACAGCTGAACCAATGTTGGCTGGTATGCCTTCGATCACTACGGTGTTTTTGCCGAATTCACGTATCAGGAAGCCTAAAGATTGAATCTCTGGTAACAGTTCTTTAACTAGCTCGAAGTCATTTACATTGAGGTCAACTGTTTGCGGAAACAGGCTTTGCTGACTAGTGCCGGAATGGGCGTTCAGTTGCTTTAAAAAGCGTTCATATAGAATTCGTTCATGTGCTGCTTGTTGATCGATCAGAATAAATCCAGATTTGATTTGTGAGATAATGAAGCGATTATGTAGTTGAAAAATTTGTTGTTTGCTTACTTTTTCAACTGTTTGATCGGCGATGGTTACCTGTGGTGTTTCTTTCGCTAGTGGCAGTTGTTCCTGTAGTGCAATAGGGGCTTCTGCAATGGTATATAAAGTCGACCAGTTTTGAGGAATTCCTTTTTGCTCGGCATTGGTGAATCGATTGAAAGTTGATTCTTTGTATGGTTTCTGTTCCGTAGCGAAGGGATTAAAATTGGGGTTGAAACTAATTTGTGGAGGTGTGATATCCTCTGGTGCTTTTTGAGTGATCATTTGACTAAATCCAGTTTCTTGGTTAAAGTCTAAAGTTGGTGTAATGTTATATCTACCTAGTGAGCGTTTTACTGCAGATCGGATAATGGCATAGATAGATTTTTCATCCTGATACTTAATTTCTGTTTTGGTTGGGTGTACATTGATATCGATTTTTGATGGGTCTATATCAATAAATAAAACATATAGCGGGTAGCTGTCTGATGGGAGCAGTTCTTCGAATGCAGTGAGTACAGCGTGATTTAGATAAGGATCCTTAATAAAACGGTTATTAATGAAAAAAAACTGTTCTCCTCGTGTTTTCTTTGCAAATTCGGGCTTTCCAACATAGCCCTTTAGGGTGATGATGCTGGTTTCTTCTTCTACTGGAACTAGTCTTTGATTGTAGGAGTTACCCAATAAATGAACGATACGTTGTTTTAGATTGCTTTTGGGCAGATGAAAAACTTCATTCCCGTCGTGATGAAGTGTAAAAAAGATTTCTGGATGAGCCAAAGACACGCGTTGAAATTCATCAACTATATGGCGCATTTCGACTGAATTTCCTTTTAAAAAATTTCGGCGTGCAGGTGTGTTGTAGAAAAGGTTTTTAACGTAAATACTACTTCCTGGCGCGGTTGAAGTGGGCTCCTGGAGTAGAATTTCCGATCCTTCGATTTGAACAAAAGTTCCTAGTTCATCCTCATGCCGACGAGTTTTTAGTTCGATTTGAGCAATAGCTGCGATGGAAGCCATGGCTTCCCCTCGAAAGCCCATGGTGCGGATGGAAAACAAGTCTTCTGCTTTCTTGATTTTTGAAGTGGCATGACGTTCAAAACATTTACGTGCGTCAATTGGGCTCATGCCGCATCCATTATCAATGATTTGGATTAGCGATTTTCCGGCATCTTTAATGATTACTTGGATTTTATCTGAGCCAGCGTCAATTGCATTCTCGATTAGCTCTTTTACTGCTGAAGCGGGTCTCTGGACGACTTCTCCTGCTGCAATTTGATTGGCAACGGAGTCGGGTAAAAGTTGTATAATATCAGCCATAACGGCTGCTAAAATAGCTATAATAATATTAACCATTCGGTGAGATGATTTTTGAAAAGTCGTATCAATCATTCAAATCAAACAGGCTCATAATTCAGACAATTTAAGATGTGTAAGATCAATGATTTATGTCTTTAATTTAGAATTAATATTAAATTTGTCTTTATTTAATATGTTGTAGCTAGCTTGGGCTTTCAACAATAAATGGACTGAGTTCAAGTTAAAACTTCTATAATGGTAATAATAGTGAGTTCCTTGGGTGAAAATAGAAGTGTAAATAAGCTCAAAGTATAAATAGCATGTCTTTATCTCCTTATACGGCTGAAACAATTAAGCATACTGCGATTGCTTATAAATATAAAATCAGCACACAGAGCAAGATTATCTATACATCTGTATTGATAATTGTTACTGGTATTTTGTTAGCACTTCCTTTTATAAAAGTGAAGATCAGTGTGAAAAGTATGGGTGGTGGTTTTCAGCCATTGGTTGAAAAACAGCAGCTTTTTGCACCCATTACGGGCAGAATTACTAAGCTGATGATACGAGACAATCAATCTGTGAAGAAAGGAGATACGTTATTGCTCATGGATGCAAGTCTTCCCAGGACGCAGGGCGATTTGCTTCAAACGCGGCTATCTCAGTTGAATCAGAACCTGCAGGATGTGGATCGGATTATTTATGCACTTGGTCAAGATAAACTCACATTGAGGCTGTCTGATCTTCGAACTGGGCAATACCAAGCCTCTTGGCAACAGTATGTGCAGGAATTAAAGACGAACTATCTTGAAAAAGAGCAAGCGGAACGTATTTATAAGCGTCATGAAAGCTTGTATCAAAATCAGGTACTTACTGCAGCAGAATTTGAGAAATACACCTTTGATTTTGAGCAAGCGAAAGCCAAATGGGTATTGGTTAGTAAAAATTACAAATCGAAATGTCAAATCGAGGCTAGTCAGTATCGTAATGAGTTGCGTCAGCTCCAAAGTACGAGACAAGATTACAACGAACAAGAAAAACAACGTGTATTCAAAGCGCCTCTAGATGGCTCAATACAGAATATGATTGGCTTGCATGATGGATCATATGTTATTGCTAGCCAGAAGATTGCAGAGATTTCACCGGCTGGTGGACTGTTTGCTTATTGTTATTTGAAGCCTTCTGATATTGGTTTGATACATAAGGGTCAGGGGGTACGTTTCCAGGTTGATGCATTTCAATACAATCAGTGGGGGATATTGACAGGTAAGGTGATTGATGTCGCTGATGATGCATCAATTATTAATAATCAACTGTTTTTTAAAGTAAAGTGCAGTCTAGATAAGAACTATTTGCAGCTAAAAAGTGGCTACAAAGGCTATATCAAAAAAGGGATGACCTTTACGGCTCGATTTACAGTAACAGAGCGAAGTCTTTATCAGTTGCTCTATGATAAAATTGATAATTGGATCAAGCCTAAGCAAACTCAAAATATTTCGCAAAAGAAGTCAGACGTGTCAGAAGAATAGTTTTTGGAATTCTCTTTAAGATAAAAAGCTTGTTTAAAATATCCCCATGAGTATTAAGGTAAAACAACGTGATATTACGGATTGTGGTGCTGCTTGCTTGGCATCAGTTGCTGCAAATTACCATTTAAAGCTGCCTGTAGCGCGTATACGTCAATTGGCTAGTACGGATAAAAAGGGAACAAATGTATTGGGGATGGTCGAAGCTGCTGAAAAATTAGGCTTTGAAGCAAAAGGGGTGAAGGGATCATTTGATAGTTTGTTTAAGATACCTAAGCCTGCTATTGCGCATGTGGTGATAAAGGAAGTCCTGTACCATTATGTAGTTATTTATAAGACAACTGATAAGTATATCGAAGTGATGGATCCTGCCGATGGGCAGATGCATCGTAAAACGCATGAGGAGTTTAAAAAGGAATGGACCGGGGTATTGGTGTTATTACTTCCATCGGAAGAGTTTCATGCGGGGAACGAAAAGGTATCTATTGGGAAACGCTTTTGGGATTTGATTAAATCACATCGCGGTATTTTATTGCAAGTGCTTTTTGGAGCCATTATTTACACCATTTTAGGTTTGTCAACATCAATTTTTGTTGGGAAGCTGTTTGATTATGTATTGCCAGACAATAACCGGGGGTTGTTAAATATGATGGGTGTGGCAATGATTTTTATTCTGCTAATTGAAATATTCATTGGTACGCTGAAAACTATCTTTACGATCAAGACCGGACAGTTGATCGACGCCAAGCTCATTTTGGGTTACTACAAGCATCTTTTAAAACTCCCTCAGCAATTTTTTGATACGATGCGGGTGGGGGAAATCATATCACGTATTAATGATGCTGCGAAAATTAGAGCCTTCTTGAATGATGCTAGTATTGGCTTCTTGGTGAATATTTTTATCCTGATTTTCTCATTTATTCTGATGTTTACCTACAATGGAAAGCTAGCATTTATTATGTTGGCGGTGGTTCCATTGTATACCATAATCTATTTTGTTACCAACAAGCTAAACAAAAAGATGCAGCGCACCTTGATGGAAAATGCTGCTGAATTAGAATCGCAGCTGTTTGAAAGTGTCAATGCAGTTGGAACGATCAAACGTTTTGGTTTGGAAGCCTATGCCAATGAAAAAACAGAAACGCGTTTTGTCAAACTGCTTGATACGATCTATAAATCGAGCATGAATGCCATTTTTTCAGGCACTTCATCAGAGTTTGTTTCTCATTTATTTACCATTGTTTTGTTGTGGGTAGGTGCTGGTTATGTTTTGGACAATCAGATTACACCGGGAGAGTTGCTTTCTTTTTATAGTTTGATTGGCTATTTCACAGGCCCAGTTTCTACTTTGATTGGTATGAATAAAACGGTACAAGATGCGGTGATTGCTGCTGACCGTTTATTTGAAATCATGGATTTGGAGCAAGAGCAAGCAGATACACAGATTGATTTAACCCCTGATAAACTTGGCGATATTCGTTTTGAAAAAGTATCCTTTCGCTATGGTACGCGAGTGAATGTGTTTGAGGAGTTAAATCTAATCATTCCCGAAGGCAAGTTTACGGCCATTGTTGGTGAAAGTGGCTCTGGGAAGTCGACCTTGATGTCACTATTACAAAACTTGTATCCGATTCAGAGTGGGGCAATATCGATTGGTCAGTACAATTTGAAATATATTAATAATACCTCTCTTCGGAAAATAGTTTCTGTTGTACCTCAGCAAATTGATTTATTTGCTGGTAATGTGATTGATAATATTGCTGTTGGTGATTACGAGCCAGATATGCAGAAAGTTATTGATATTGCTACGCAGCTGGGTATTATTGAATTTATAGAAACTTTACCAAATGGTTTTCAAACCTATTTGGGGGAAAATGGAACTACCCTGTCTGGGGGGCAGCGTCAACGAATCGCTATTGCAAGGGCTTTGTACCGTGATCCAGAGATTCTAATTCTGGATGAAGCAACCTCATCTTTGGATTCGGCATCAGAGCAGTATGTACAGCAAATGATCCAGTTTTTAAAAGCAAAGAATAAAACCATTTTAGTTATAGCCCATCGTCTGAGTACTATCCATTATGCAGATCAAATTATTGTCTTAGATAAAGGTTTGGTAGTAGAAGAAGGTACACACGCGGATTTGATTGCCAAAAAATCACATTATTCCCAATTGTGGCAACAACAGTTTCCATTATAGTTTTTTGAGATTTCAAAATAAATTTTATTTATTTCTTAACTCATGTTACGCAGTGTACAACTTGGGGTAAGTCTGTTTGATGTTTGTTAGCTACTTATAAGCTGCTTTGCTTGTCTTGGAATCAACAAATCTATTAGCTCTTACAAACAGACTCATAACCAACAGGTATGTGAACTGATTCGTCTGTCTCAACATGATAAAATGCTGTCAATAAATTAATCCGCTTCACATTACGACCAGTAAAATGATCATAGTTCCAACATATTAGCTCATTTTCATCTGTGTATGACTTTTTCACTATTGTGTCATCAAATATCAAACAGCTATCCAATCGCTCGTATTTCCGTATTAAGGGCTGCTTCTCCTCCAACCAACGATCTCTATTGCCAAAAAGCATTATTTGATAGTAGATGCGTAATCTGATCACGACTAACAGACCCATCATCTACCATACATGATAAGTCAGTCGCTGTAGCTCGACCATAAATCACCTGTAAATAGTTTGTGTATATATTTAATAAATGGTTATTTATTTTATAAAAATTATCAATTTGATATTTTTTATAAAATATTATTATCTCCAAAACCAAAACTACAAAAAAATCACCCTCATATTGTAAGCAAGTTCCTTCAAACCATCTCCAAAATTAGGGTGAATTTTACCTCTCAAACCCTCCCCTTTAAACATCCTTTAAAAGGTGATTAAACATATTCATTCCACGGGATAATTCGCCGTCAATACTTCTACTTTCGAATATCCAAACTTGTAGTTGATACGGACTCCTTTTGGGAATTCATCACGAAGATAGACTTTCATGCCCCACATATTCAATATATGCTAGCGCATAATAAGGCGGCATGTTGTTGTGGGATTTATTGCCACCGGTTGAGTCTACACTGGGTGAGTTAAATTGTGATTTTGTTCGGTCTCCACTACTAAAAACACCCACGCCGTCATTATCTAATACAAGCACGTTTCGGATGGGATGCCCGTGAGCAGGCATCTCTTCGACTGTCAATTGATGGGTGCGCGCTCCACCTGTGGCACCTACCGAAAAATCATTCCCTGCACCTAGTACAAACTTGTCCTTTAGCTCGGCACAGAGTTTCCAGCCTGCTGGAATCGTATCGACAGCACCCTTCCAAGCAATAATCATCCCGGGTAATAATTGAGATTTTTCTAGTTTATCAACGCGTGCTTGCAAGCTGGCATTCACTGCATCTACATAAGCCTTCACCGCTTTTTGTGAGGCTATCTTTTCATCGCTATTGGCAGCTAGGGTAACATCCGTATCAAATCCTTCTAGCGAATCGACATCGTGGATATGTCCATGATTAGCTTTTTCGTAAAGTGCAGTTTGTGTAGCCCTTGATATTGGCTTATCCAAGTCAGCTGTATTATCCACATTTCCCAAACCCACCTGTTGTTTAGTGACCTGATGGGGATTTGTAACATCCGCCAAATGTGTCGTATCGACCTTTAAATTCAAAGCTTCCCGGGTAGGTCCAGAAATAGGTTTGTCAGTATCAGCTGTATTATCCGCGTTGCCTAAACCGACCTGTGCCTTGCTGACCTGATGTGGGTTATCACTATTCTCTAAATGATATTTTAAAAATTCTTTATCCACTTTTTGCCGAAGCACTCCATCCAACTCCGGAAAGTTGGCAGCGATGCCTAATCGATCGTCGCGGTGGATATAGGAGTCCATCCAGTCCCAAAATTGCTCTTGCGTGGGATATTTACCAGTTCTAAACCAGTCTTTTAATTTGCTTTTATCTTGTTTTGCCATGATGCATTAGTATTAATAGCTAGTAATTCGTATCGAATCCAACATACTCGATGTATGCCAAAGCATAGTACGGGGGCATGTTATTATGAGGTCGACTACCTCCAACTGGCTTTGTCCACTCGTGAGCATTCTGATTTTGAAACTGTCTGTCCCCATATCTATCAACTGCAGTCCCTCCACTGGCTTTCAATCCATCACCTCTACCTGCCTCAAAATTAGCTCCATGATAATGCGAAGGCATCTCCTCCACCGTCAACGTATGCTCCTTTTCCCCTCCTGTTGCACCAACACCATAACTCCCCCCAGCACCCAGAATAAACCGATCTTTCAGGGCTTCACACAGTTGCCAGCCATAAGGAATTGAGGAAATAGAACCACTCCAAGCCATAATCATTCCCCGTACGAATTGATGATTTCTTTCTAAACTAGCAGTCCGGCTTCGAAGTGAATCATGGGCCAATTGCAATTCACCGGTGCATTTAACAACATGTTCCTTGTGTGCTTCATGCGCTGCTTGCAATTCGCCTGTCCTCTTGGTCACATGCACCTTATGTGCCTCATGATCCGATCGTAAATCTTCCGCATACTTCTTTTGCTGCTGCAGATCATTCATCCGCGCCAGCGAAGCAAAGGGAATAGCCTGCAAACTCACGCCAAAAGTGGCATAACGCGTAAAGTACGCTTCACGCTCAGCGCCGTTTTCAAAGTCAACCGTCTGCACGGAATCAACTACCACGATGGTGTTTTGTTTTAAATCGCCTTTAAAAGGCATGATGTCACCCTTGATCACTACCCAACCGTCGGTGGTTCGGGCGCCGTCGTCTTCAACGCCACTGATGATGTAGTTATCGCCACCCAGTTTGGTGAGCGCTTTGATGGGGTTGGTGTAGCTGTTTTGTAAAAAATCTAGGGTATCGGTCTCTAGTGGAAAGCCGCCCGAATGTGAAAAATCGATGTTATTCATGGTTTTATTAATTGATACGTTTTACCGGCTAGTTTGTAATAGTCTATTAAAGAGTGGCACTCTGTCCAAAGGCCACTATGTGTCCAAATGGGAATATCAGCGGGAACATATATCTCAAAATCGACTCCTTGATCGCCATAGCTGAGGCGGTTGTGCAGATACAGCTTTGTTAAATATTTGGGCTTCTTTTCGTCTGCTCGAAAGATGTAAGTCCAATCTCGCTTGGGGCCATCTTTAATTCGAATTCGCTCTGCGGCACCATCGAAGCGGTCATTGAGTACCTTTTCGAGATAAACTACCTGCCCGGTGTGATCCATTTGATAATTGACCCGATGGCGGTACACCAAAAATTCCATATAAAGGCGCTTCACCGGGGCTATTAGCGCATGCAGCCAGCCAATCATGCGATGCTTGCGCTCCAGGTGAGGCAGATGCATGTCCTGTTTGCGTAAGCTGAATGGCAGCAGCATGTTTACCAGTCGCTGATAATCGAGACGAAATAGTGCTGGATTCGCGCGTTCATCTGCGTCAGCAAATGTCGTATTTATAGTTTGTTGCTCGCTCATGATTGGTAGGTTTGATGGGTGCACGACTCGCCCGTTCCTTCTAGCAGTGTGGCATGGCTCGGGATGTAATTGACCTTTAAGTCATCGTCATCGATGCGCAAATAACCGCCATCCGGGATGTAGCGCACTGGAATACATTCATCTTTTCGGCTTCCGTAGGTAGCTGATGCGTGACGTATTTGTGGGATGACCACGCCAGGCGTTTCCTGCAATCGGTCGGTGAGCGTGGCTAGCACAAAAGCGCCGTTGAAAGGTAAGCTGCGCAGATAAGCCTTGATCGTATCATTCACCGGCTTGATGCTTGCCCCATCCAAACGTCCACCTTGTGCGTCGAGCACCATTGCATCATAATAAATATCGATGTGCATTTTCAAACGATCAGGCGGTAGTGAATCGACTAATAACTTTACCCCAGCATCCTTAATCGACTGCATGTATCGATTGAACGCGCCCAATTCATCTGGGTTTGCTTTCGAAAGCGCTTGCAATTCACCGTTCACTTCTTTGGCGGCTTTGATACGCACCCAACCATTCTTTTTGTTTTCGACGATGGCTACATGTTTTACGATGCGACTTTTAGCTACATCCAGATGATTCGCCCCAGTATTGTCGTAGCAATCGCTACCTGGCTTGAGTTCCTTGCCAAACTGAAAAGCTTCAGCCTTTGCCTTGTACCAAAGTAAATTGTGCGGCTTTTTGGTCAGCAGTATTTGATCAACTTCTCTTTTATGGATGTCGAACAGATTCTCCAGTGCCCAAATGGAGGTAGCGGTAACGTAAGTCCACAAGCGCCAAATAGCTGTTTTACTCGTGCTGTTAAGGACCTCCAGCCCTGGGGTTCTGTCTTTTTCAGTAATAATTTCTTTTTGTATCTCTGCTATGCTGCGTGCCATGACTATGATTAATATGATTTTTTGATTCAGACGATTTTAAAGGACACCCACACTTGCATCGACCCAATACCACCAAACTCGTGCAAGGCATTGATGCCAGTGGATGGGATGACATTTCGATCGACAATGGCTGCAACTACGTATCGGTTGATGTGTTCCGTTTTACTGAGTTTGGGTAAGCTGATGATGCTATTAGCCGGCAACTCATCTGTCAGACTCAAGCCCGATTGCATAGCAATCTCAAAAGCGGCTTCCGTCGAACCAAAATGGTGTGCAGCCATATCCAGCAGCGTTTGTCCTTCTTGTAGTTTATAACTGTTTTGCATCGATGATGATTCCTTTCTCGGTGATTTGTAAATGATCTAGTTTAAATCCGTCGGCCTGGAGTTGCACGGCAATGGTTCGTTTGAGGAAGCCATCGACCAATCCGTTTTGTGAGAGCGGAAGGCCCACGCCAGCTTCGGGGTTTTCTTTCCACTGACCGGGCAAGCTGGTTAGCAACAGCTCGATGTGTTGATGATGGCTATCGCCTACCTGCCAGTCGCCATGCTCAATTAGAAGATTGCTATCCTGGTTTAATAAAATGTCCTTCATTTAAGCGTCTTTTAAAAGGTTGTTAAAACGTGTTTGAATCGCTTGAAACTTGGGGGCATTCACTAATTGTGTGGTAGGCCCTTGTGAAGTGGTAAACACCATCGCTTGAATCTCCTTCAGTAAATCCTCCATCAGTTTCCTCAGCGTCTCGCTATCTTTTTTGAGCAGAAAACCTTCCTCGCTAATTGACAACTGAACACCTTCATTTTTCAACATCAAACCTTCTTTAGCTGCCGAAAACTCCGTCTGATCAATCATTAGCTTCATCAAATCCACCTGACTCACTCCGCAAACACAAGCATGATGCTTGTTGATAAATACCACCAATACGTGGCTGTTTTCGGCTGGATAAGCACACAAACCATCTGCTTCATCGAGATAAAAAGGCACCTCGAAAAGTTCTGCTGAGCCATCTACCGGAACCAAATCGCAACACTTGTTTGCCTGGTCAACCCGGTGAACGGTACATACCTTGGCGTAAAGCTGCTCGCCGATGTCGACGAGCTTTTGTAAGTTTTGAATGATCATTTCTTTTCTACTTTTAATGGTGGACCTAATTCGATTTTTTGTCGGTAGCCGCTGGTGCCGAAGTTCACCTCCACTTTTTTGATCAGATAATCACCCTGATTGCCATCGCTGATTTCGAGATGCACGCCTTCGCATTTATGCACCACGGGTTCTCCAAAAGTTTCGATGCTACCCTGATAACCAGTGTATTTATAGCGATCGAGGGCTTTTTCGGCAAACAGTTTGAGCGCATCGTAGCCGATGTTATTAGCAAAAACCTGGATTTCTTCGCCGTCTTTATCACCCATGTTCACTTCCAAGCGTCTATTTTTTCGATCGACTGAAGTAGCTTTTACCTTGAGTTTAATGTCTTCGGCACGGCGGAATTCTAACTCTTCATTGATGATATTTTTAGAGTGTATAAAGGATTCTTTCTTTTTGATGTCGAAAGGGTAATCGTAACCGACGTACAGCACTGATTTTGTTTTTCTGGGATCAGCTTTGTCTGGCATTTGCCGGAAATAAGCCCTAAATCCACGCTCGCGCTTGAGCTCGTTTAGTTCTTGGGCAACTGTAGGTCGGGTGATGCGATAGCGTCCCAATTCAATATCATCACCAATCACTTGGTAGGCGATGTTTCTCCCTTTGAGCAAAAAGCCAATGAGCTCTTTCAATTTTGGATTGGGAAAACCTATTTGCTTAGTTGGAGCCACTTTCAGTAAAAACATCCCATCCTCGCACTCAATTTTAATCGGTGCCTTAGCATCCACCCGGCGTACATAGCCCACAAAGCGCGCCTTCAAATCGCTATCCGATGGAGGCATGCCGGGCGGCGTATAGCCGAGCCGCACCATGATGTGATCACCTCGTTTAATCGGCGGGATGTAGTTCAGCGCGTCGTTTTCTTGTTTCGGAACACCTTGCCAGCGAATTTTTTTTGGTAATGTGATCACGCAGGTGTCAGTCAGGCTCTCCGTATCTTCTACGATGGTGCAGCTCGAGAGCGCATCAAACACCCAGGTTTGATCGCCTTTGATCGTTACTTCAGAGCGTAGCCTTAGCATAAATCCTCCTTGAGTTTGATCTCGTAGGCTGTATCGCTCAGGCAACACACGTTAAATGTTTGTCGATTGCTGTGTGTTTCCTGGCCAAAGCCATAACTTTTCACAATCAAGTTGGTAATGCCAAACAGGCTCAAAAAAGTGTCATCGCCTACTAACAACGAGTCATTGCTGGTGAGGAAGCTCATCAAGTTTTTGAGCTCAAGCTCGGGGTAAGCATCGCACTCGGAGCTAATAGCTGCAGCAATTTCTACTTGGTAGTCGCCATCGCTTACATATTCTTTGATGGTGCCATTGCGGCCTTGCAGGGCAGTTTGCACAATGTTTTTCTCCATGGTGACCATGCAAATACACTCTTTAAGTTTCAACTCCTGCCCATCGGCTTTTTTCAGCACGAGGCTGGTCAGCGTGGGTACGCCTACCCAATCCGAAGACGCAAAACTGGGCGTCTCAGGCAGGTGAGTAGCTAGCCCTTTGCGATACAAGCCCGGCATTAAGGGCAAAAAGGTTCTCATCACCACGCTACTTGTGGTGAGTAAAGTGTTTATGGGGATCATATTTAGGTAGCTAAGTTGTAATCGTTTACGGCTAGGAGGAGTGCTTCGGCTACGGCATCTTTGATGCGCTCTTTGCTTTCGGGCAAGCGTTCTACTTTGACGACTAGTGTTTCTACGAGTTTATTAATCGTTAGGCTGCGGTTGCCGCTCTGAGCTCTTGAGGTGCCATCTGCACTTTCTGATTTGGATGATTTTTGGGCTGCACTGGCTGCGGCTGAGCCGAAGCCTTTTAAGTTGCTTTTGCCAGTTTCTAGTTTGGGTACGCCAGGCAGACTGCCAAACTTTCCTTCTTCCTCTGCTTCATTATTCGTCTTTTGCTTTTTCGATTCATCGAATGAAGCAGCGCCTTTTTTCTCTCCTAGTGCCCAAGCCTGCTTAATTTTCTTCAACCCATCTTCTGGAAAAAGCTTATTCCACAACTCAATAATGGGTGCAAAGAGTAATTTCAATCCTGACCAAATTTTTTCAAAGAGCCCACAGATGAAATTCCAAAGACTGCTAAAAGCACCAGCAATGGGTTGCACGATCCAGGTATCAATGAAGCTGGCAAAACCTGAGAACATGCTTTTAAAACCTTCCCAAAGACTGCCGAAGAAATGGCAAATAGTAGTCCAAGAATCTTGGACGCTCTCTACCATGCCTGCCCAGACGGCGCTGGACGTATCGCCAATCCAGCTGAATATGCCAGAAACAAAGTTTCCAATCGCAGTAAAAACAGGTTTGATAGTACCATTCCAGAAGTTTATCACCATGGCCCCCAGTTTTCCGAACACCATTTTGCACACCTCCCAAATACCATACACAATCTCTCTAAACCGCCTGCAGTTTTCCCAGAGGTATATTACTGATGCTGTTATTGCTCCCACAGCGATTGCAATCCAGCCGAGTACAGGGATATTTGCCACGGCTAACGAAAAAGTGCGTACGCCTGCTGTGGCCCATAGGAAGGCATTGCGCACGCCGCGGATGGATTTAGCGAAAATGCGAGAGGTTTTGCTGGCAATGAGTTGCCAGGTGGCGAAGAGGCGGGTTTGAAGGGTGCCATTTAAAATGGAAATAGTGAAAGATTTGATAGCTTTTATACCGCCAATGATATGTTCTTTCATTACTCTAAAAATCCCTATGGCTACATTTAATCCCGAAAGCGTCTGACCAAGTACAATTCCAGTCTGCACAGCAGTTTGTAAATACGGAGTCAGTACCTGTGTAGCATTAAATACCCCAATTTTAAAATCTTCAAAACCCGCGGTTACCCGTTTCATGTGCTCAGCATAACTACCCATCACGACCTTAGCCTGATCGACAGCGGTGTTAGTACCCTGAATCTTACGGTTATATTCATCAATATCTTCGCTACCATTAATTAAGGCGATAGCCGCTGCAGCATTTTCTTTTCCAAACAGTTTGGTGACTAATGCGGTGTCATTCATAATTGGCTTGAGTGCGTTTAACCGGGCAGTTAAAGGAGTGGTATGATCGACCAACTGCGCAATATTGATACCCGCTTCTTCCAATGCGGCTCGGGTTAGCCTGGGTAGAAAGCGGCCTTCGCTCAGAATGCTCAGTGTATTACGCAAAGCCACACCTCCCTCAGCTCCTTTCTTACCTGCTTTGTCTAATACCTGTATAGCTGCATTGGTTTCAGAAAAGGTTACGCCGGTAGTTTTAGCTACCATGCCTACATTCTCCAAAGCGGCTTTGATCTGTGGAAGTTCGGCTGAGCCTTCTTTCGCAGCAGCAGCCATCACATTCATCATTTCAGCCATGGTTTTGCTGGCCTGCATTGGATTATCCAAGCTCACGCCATATTGATTCATTGCCGTGGTTAGCACCTCAGTAGCTGCAATTGTATTACCACTCATAGTTTTTGAAAGCGTATTCACATGATCACCCATGAGTTTCAACGCATCTGAACTTTTAGCAATATCAGGGGATAACTGGGAAAGTAAGAGTTTATAGCTTTCCACGTTTTGAGCCGCATCAGTGCCAAAGGCCCGTGCACTAGCTCGGGCAGCATCACTGATTCCATCCAGCGCATTGCCAGTCAACCCCGTAATAGCTGACAAATCCATCAATGAGGAGTTTAATGCCACACCGGGTTGAATAGCACCATCTAGTGCAGATTGTAAGTTTCGGAGACCTTCTAGCGCCTGGTTGACTGATAGCAGTTTCTTCCAAGACTCACCAAAGTTATACGTCATATTTTTGGTGTTCGCCGTAACCTGATTAATCTGCTGATTTATTGTCTGAAATATATTGATAGGCTTTATACTAAAATCAATGCCGTAATGCAGTCTGTTATTCATTTTTTATTATGTTTGGCAATTAAATTAACTCATTATGGTAATTCATTGGATAATTGTTATCGCTATGGTATACGTAGCTTACGTAGTTTTAAAGAATCTGTGGAGAGATAATGCTTGTTCGAAGCAGCATCACCAAAACCTTAAACAAAGCCAACATTCACCCACCTATACTTACACAGCCACGCCAAACAAAACCACCTCAACTACTCGACTTTAATTGGGCGGTTGTATGTTCCATCTTTAGAGTCACTTGGAGTGAGTGACGGTGAACAAAACTGCTTGTAGTTCCCAAAAGTTTTAAACTTCTATCGTATTCAAGCCTTTAATGGTAATAATGAAATAAATATCTCCTATGAAAACTCTAATGTTTTGCTTCTTATTATTTGCGCTTCTCATTGCATGTGGTGGAGCAGTGTTTTTCTTTAAAGGTGTAAAGGGTATTAGTCAGGTATCTCGTTCCCTCCACCCAAAATCTTAACCAACATTTCCGCTAAATTGCTCAACCTCCATTGCTCCAGCCACTGCGCTTCCGCATAAAGGTCACTCCAGGCTGTCAAGCTTAATTTTTCAGGCACCTGACCAAAGTTGGCTCGTATCAGCACATTGCCCATTCGTATGAAATCCTCCCCATTGTGCAGGGAGGCTATACTTTTTTTATGTGACCCTCCAACGGCTTCATGATTTCACTTAGCTGAGCAATGGCCGATAAGCGTACCCGCGGGCGCTTCTTCATGGCCTCGTCGCAGCTGAGTAAGCAGTTGTCAAATAAGGCTAATGACGCTTTTACTTCATCTTGTTTGGCTAAAGCAGTGATAGCTGACAGGGCCTCCATGGTCGGTTCTTTGAAGATGCCTTCATATTTTTCATCGCCTTCCATCACCGTCACTAGGCTCAAATGGCCATGTTTCGCCTTCAATTCATTAATTTGATCTGGTGTTAAACCACAGATTAGTTCGTTTTCAGTTGTCATTTTGGGTATTTTAAATTGTTTTAAAAATTTATCTGAGCCTTTTATCGCCTCCGCCAAGGCACGGATCAACCGCACCAAGGCCAGAGACAACTTCTACTTATTCCACACAATATTCGAAACCAACAATTCCAGCTCCACTTCTTTTTTCATGTCACCTTCTTTCCAGTCGCGGGTTTGTTTTTTGAACTCGCAGTTCATCAGCACATCGCGGACGATGGGGCCACTTTCGGGTTGGTACAACACCGTGATAGTAAAAGGAGCCATGCGGTTGAGCTGTCCATCACGAGATGAAGCTGCTAAGGCCATCACAGTTTCTACCGAAAGGCTGATCGATGCCGAAGCCTTCACTCGGCCATAGCCACGCGCCACGGGGTAACGGCCTGCGCCATAGACATCCTCTTTCTCTTGTTCTTCTTCGTATTTGATGGCCGTGATGCCGGTTACGGGCAATGCACCCACTGTTACAATAATATCGCCCCAGCCATAGGAACGGCCATTGATCAAAGGGCTTGCATTTAGTTCACTCATTTGCTTATTCCTCTATTTTTACGGTAAAACCTATACTTACATTCATCTGGCGCAGCACACCCATCGGGATCAGCTTCACCACTACATTCAATTTTGAGCTGCCCAGAATGGACTGATTCGGGTCAATCTCCACTTTAAAGCCACTTAACTCACCATCATGTTGCATGCGGATTAAAGTTTGCTCGGCTAGAGTTTCCAGGAAAGTGATCGTACCCATGGCAATCGTTCCTGATTTTGGGTCGATACGTACTGGCCCGCTTAGGTGAGGCAATAACGCTTTGTATATGCCACGCACCGCTTTATCAATGGTGCGGTTGTTTTCGATGTAGGCGTAATCGCTATCAGCTTTGTCAGCTGTGAAGCTGTCATTCCAATACGAGCCCGCTTGGCCCACATGCTTGCGCAAAAACAAGTAGCGTTTGCGATCGAAATCCTCCTGCTGACTGGGCGTTAGTTGAGCCATCAAAGTCCCGTCGACTAGTGCGGCTATGTCCAACTCTTTGGCAAAATTTTGTCGGGCATTGGTGGTTGGATGAGTGGTACTCACCATGTTTTGTTTTTCAACCCAAGCGATGCTCTCATGCACTTTGGCCCGTGCGATAGCACCCATGCAGGCCCCAATGGCCGTGATGGATATATTGCCCGCACCGGCTGCTTGCAACGCAGCACCTAATCCGCCACCATCCTGAGCAATACAAACTGATACGCGCGGGTATGCATGGGATCCCAAAGCAGGGATTGCAGTTAGCTCTTCGGTTGTGATTCTGTAAGCTAATACTGCTGATAAAGGCATATTTAACGCGGCTAAATCTTCGCAAGCTTTGTTCAAGTTGGAGACATGCGTCGTGCTACGTTGCCCTAACCATACGCCGATTTGGCGGATAGCCCCTGCTGCTTGTTGCTGCATCTGTTTTACTTCGGCAAATGAGCCATCATAGCTATCGTCTGCTACGGCGCGTACGAGTAACCTGCTCCCTGGCGCCACACGGAAAAACTCTGCGATATGATAGTGCACGATGGGCGTTTTGGTCTTAGATACCTTGCATCGCTCGGCGTCTTCCAAGCTATAGATGTCTAATAGCTCTGGCAGTTCTGCCGCTTCCGTCCCGTAAAATAGCAAGGCCGATACATGATCTTCGCCCGCTGCCTGGCGCTTCAAGCCGCCCTGCTCTCGTTGAAAAGTGATTCCGTTCATTGATTTGGTTTAATTGTTTTTCTTATCTATTTCTATAGTTGCTGAGCGCTAGGATGACGAAGAGTCCTCCCATGAGCATCATCAGCGAGCGTCCAAGCCAAATTTGTGTCTGTTGCCATGAGCTGAGTGGCTTTTCTGTAGGCACATAGATCGTCTCCTGAAGCATGTCGGTGATGTGTTTTTCTTTCCAATTCAAGTAGATGCTGGCACTATCACAGAGGCAGTCCACTTGCAACAATCCGTCAGCTAGATGCACCTGTGGGGCTTTGGCACGTTTACCTGCTTGTTTGTTCAGCACCTCTTTGATAGCAACCTTGCCCGTTTGATCCGAAATCAATTCCGCCCGAAAGCTGGAGCGATCAGCAGGGATCGTAACCGTGCTATCCCGTGGGATCTCTTTGATGATCGTTTTGGCTTGTTTGCTGGTTAGTATCGGTTGCTTTGCCGACCTACAACTAAGCATGCTCAGCAGTAGACAAGCTGCTATGATTGTTCTTTTCATATTTCTTGATTAATTCCTGATGTAACATTCGCTCATTCTCTAGCGCCACGCGCAAGGCATGCAGCTCCTGTTTGAGTTTGATGTTTTCAGCCATTTGGTTATCTAGAGCAACGATCAACTCGTTCAGGCGGTTAGTGATGCGCTCCATATTATTTAAGTCTACGAGCACTTCTTTTTCTTCATTATCGATCTCCACACCCTTGGTTTCGGCATTGGAGCGCCGGCGCCCAAGGAACCAGCCTATCAAGCCCGAAGTGCTGATGGCGGCTACTAGCCAATTGATGTTTTCCAATACATTATAATTCGACATAGGACCTCCTCGTTATTTTTACTTGCTCAGCGAGCCAGGCGGTGGTCTTACCAAAGGTTTTTTGAAAGTGAGGCATGTCCGTTTTGCCCTTTTGCCACCTGCCGCCCCATTCCCACCCTTGTTTTTCAAATATTTTTACACATTCCATCCAGTCGGACAAACCGTCGCCATCGTAATCTTTTAGTGTGTCCCAGTTCACAGTTTTGCCATCCAGGATCAAGCAGATGTCTATAGCCAAACCATAATTGTGATACGATCGCCCACCTTCCGCCCAGGTCACTATTTTTCCTGGCGTTGTTCGCCCTTGTGCATACAGTGCATTCTGTTCAGCGATGGTGCGGAAGGTTTGGCTGAATCGTACCTGCGCTCTACCCGTCAGGCAGCGGCAGATTTGTAGGTAGATATCCTTGGCCTCCAAGCGCAGTTTGGGATGTAGGATTTCAATCCTGGCGAGGGTTAGGTTGTCGAGCGTGATCATCCTTTGCCGCTTACAATTGCACCTAAATACATTTGCTTCTTCGGTATCACCAAGGAATACTGGCGGAAATTGATCTCATTCTCCTGCATCCGCGGATTGGTTTTCGCCTCTGAGAAATACATTTTGGTTTCGCCATTTGCTTTGGCGATAAAAGGCGCGTAAAAAGCGACACTGACTTGGACATCTTTTGCACCAGGTGCTAGGCCAAAAGCTTTCTTCGTTTTTGTTTCCTGATCATAATAGGGTGCCGCACCGTATTCGTACACATCAAATCCGTACAATCCTGCAATCCGTCCACTTTTGTAATCATAATACTGGTTGGCAAACTTTGGATCGAGTTCCAGTAAATCACCGGTATGATCTGGACAGAGGATTAAACGACGACCTTCAAGTGGAACTTCCAATTGATCATAAGCTTTTTTCAATTGGATGATATCGCTGCGTGTGAGTGTTTTTCGGCCATCTATTTCAGGACCGGTTGTTGTAAGCACGGGTGTTTCTTTGGTGTGCTTCGCTGGTGCAATGGCATGCAAGGCTTTTTTTAATTTTTCTTTGGTGATCGCTCCAGCATGCATATCGCGAGTAACGCTCATTCGGTATGATGCGCTGGCATGCAGTTCATCATCGGTGATGATGGTCACTTCCGTTTGATATTTATTCAGGGACAAACCAATGTCCTCACTTGTTAGCACTGAAGTAGGCAGTGGATAGGTGCTATTATTGATCAGCACTTTAGGTTCCACGCCCATGTAAGTCATGTGGATTACATTGTTATTGACATAGCAGCTATAATCAGGCAGGCCGTCTAAAAAAGTTGCTTGCTCTAAAGTGGATACTTTGCGAAGGACCTCACCGATCCATATTTCTTGTTTTACTGACATCGTATTTGTGTTTTGTAAGGTTTAGTAGCGCGGTTCAAATCCATAATGACCGTAAAACAGTCGGTTATAATTTTCTGGATGCTCTATTCGATAGGTTTCAAATTCCGCATCAGATAGTTTCTGCAATTTTTCCCAGGTCATCTCTTGTTTGGGAGCGACCTGTTTACGGAGGTCTTTCATTAAATCAGATAGTCGTGGTTCTTTGCTGGCAATTTTTGCTGATTTGGTAGCTGATAGCTCAGCAATCTTTTTATCGATGGCATCTAGCCTAGCTAGAATGGGATCGGTCGTATCCGGGTCGGATTCTTCTAAGGCAGCCAATTGCTCCAGAATATTTTCTTCGGCGGCCGTTTCTGGCAAATCGAATGAGTCAAAAGCAGGTTTCATATTCAGTTTTACTTTTTCTTGTTGATTGATTTGGGGTAGTATGTGTTCAATATTTTCTGTTTGTATGCCATTTAAGCGCAATGCATTCCGATTACCAGGAATGCCGCAAATGCTCAGTTCTAAAAGTTCGCAGCGAGTAACAGTTGGGCGAGTTTGACCAGCAATTAGTACAGCTTCATCGGCACTAGTTTCAAGGACATCGATGCCTACCGAACATGCATTCAGGAATCCACGTTCTGCCTTCTTCTGCACGGCCAGTGCTTGCTCGTCCTCCTGATCGAAATCGATGTCGAGTGTGATGCTGCCATCGGGCTCGTAGCGCAGGTCTTTGCCTTTGCCGATGGGCAGACTCGAAGTGCCGTGGTTGTAAAACACTACTGGATTTTTCTCAAAATAGCTCGTGCTCATTCCTCGGGAAAGAATCCGATATCCGTATCTGTTTACACTCTCGTCGCTGATGATAAATCGCATGTTTGGGTCGTTTGTTGGCACAAATATTCAGTGCTGATTTGGAATAAAAAATCAATTACACAAGGTTGATTGATAGATACTTAAGCCTTGCGTAATCATTTTTTTAAATCATTTTTTGTTCTAAGTTTTGCCCCTATGAACACCAGCAAAGACAAGAAACTTTTGGCCCAAGAGCTCTTTATTCACGGCGCCCATACCCGCAAATCCATTAGCGAAATGGTCGGCGTCACCGAGAAGACTTTGCGCAAATGGATTGAAGACGGAGGTTGGGAAAAGATGAAGAATCTGCAAGGCGTCACACGCTCGCAGCTCTTGCAGGATAGCTATGCCCAACTCAAAGCCATCAACGAAAAGATAAGGAGCATTGGCGGTGTACCCACCAAAGAATTATATGATGCCAAGTCCATCATCGGCAAAGAAATCGAGCGATTGAGTGATCATTCTATTGCCGTTTACATCGAGTGTTTTAGCGAGTTTACTTCTTGGCTACTGCGCCATCATCCGAAGGAAACGAAGCTGTTGGGTGGGTTAATGCTGGAATTCCTGGAAGCCAAACAGGCAGGAGCTAATTAAATACCTTTTAAATAGTTTTTAAACGCTCGTATAAATGAGCCAAATCAAACAATCAGGGTTAGCATCCAATTCAAGAAAACGATTCTTCAGAAAAGCCAAATGAGTAAAAACCAAAAAGCGCTCGAACGCTATCGCCAGTTAATCAAAAGTATTTCGGAAGATAACACGGTCAATCCTTTTGAAACACAGGCCGAACAAATCGCACGAATTGATCGGGCAAAAGCTGACTATGGCTTTTTTATCGATACCTACTTTAAACGCTATGCCAGTTCACCATCAGCCAGCTTCCATATTCAAACGGCAAAGAAGATCAAGGCCAATAAACACATTAAACTGTTGCTTGCCTGGGGACGAGGATTGGCTAAATCCACCCATTTGAACATTCTGCTTCCTCTTTGGTTATGGATCAATGACGACTTAAAAGTGATGTTGCTTGTAGGTCAGAGCCAAGAAAAGGCGCATATCCTGCTATCAGACCTGCAAGCTGAGTTTGAAGCCAATCAATTACTTGCGCACGATTTTGGCAATCAACAAAGCATAGGCAGTTGGGAAGAAGGACGCTTTATCACTAAAAATGATTGCGCCTTTTTTGCCATTGGTATGGGCCAAAGCCCGCGTGGATTGCGTCACCGGCAATATCGCCCTGATTATATCGTGGCGGACGATTTGGACACCAAGGAAGTTTGCCGCAATCCCAAGCGCCTGCGCGAATATGCTGATTGGATTTGTGAAGATTTACTGGGTACGCTCGATGAACGGGGGAGTCGATTCATTCAGGTGAATAATATTTTTGCGCCGCAAACTATTCTCACGCATATCCGCGACCATAAAAAAGGATTTCAATTTATTCAGCAAAACGCCACAGACCAACAGTTAAATCCCACCTGGCCTGAGAAGTACAGCAAAAAATTCTATCAGAATCAATTGGATGCGATGGGGCCACTTTCTTTCCAAGCCGAGTATAATAATGCACCTTATATAGAGGGTAATATTTTCAAACCAGAAGCCATTCATTGGTGCGCTATTCCACGCCTCGATCATTTCGAGGGCATCATTGGCTACTGGGATGTAGCTTATTCTGATGCTAAAACAGCGGATTTCAACGCCATCAAAGTTTGGGGATTAAAGGAAGGGAAGTTCTACCTCATCAAAGCTATGGTACAACAATGCAAAATGGAGACTGCGATTGCCTGGATGTTTGATTATATGGCTACTCAGCCACAATCGGTACACATCAATTGGTATTTCGAAAGTCAGTTTTGGAACGATGCATTAAAGATGGTTTACCAAGAAGTGGCCAGCAAATATGACTATCTCATCAGTCTGATTCAGGCTCAGCGGCCTAAAGGCAATAAGTTCGATCGGATCTTAGCCATGTTGCCTTTTTATCAACAAGGACGCATTTATTATAACCAAGCCGAACGCGCTAATGGCGATATGCAAGTAGGTATTGCTCAATTGCTAGCTATTGAACCCGGCTATAAATCGCATGACGATAGTCCCGATGCAGATGCGGCAGCTCTGGATTTATTAAATCGATATCAGCGCAGTGCAGCATTTAAGCCGCGGACGGGACAATACAAAAGCTTCTCAACTCGAAGAATATGATTACACGCGACGATTACTTACCACAAATCAAGCAAAACAATCTCGAATCGATGATTCAAGTCAATCCCGCTATTTTAACTAGTGCCGAAGCGATGGCTTTGGATACACTCAAAAGCTACTTGTTTGATCGCTACGATACGCAAAAAATATTTGCTAGCAGCGGCGCTGAGCGTAACATGCATTTGGTACAATGCGGTGTTAATCTGGTGTTGCATTTAATTTACCAGCGTCTGCCTAACCACCGCATTGCGCCACATGTGGAAGCAGCCTATAACGAAACCATTAATTTTCTAGAGCGCGTAGCTGATGGAAAAAATGGACTGGATCTGCCAAGAAGAGTTAATCCAAAAACTGGGGAAAGCCAGCAGACCTTCCGCTGGGGAAGTCAAACTAAACGAAGCTTAATCTAAAAAAATATGCGATTACTTAACTACGTCAGCCAATTCTTCAAAAACAGTAAAACGCCTGAGCCGTTATTTCAACTGGTTAAAACCGATAAACAAAACCGTTTATCGTACCAACTCAAACGCACGAACGCTCCCATGGCCAAAGCCGAAATGAGTATTTGGAAGCGTGCTGTAGCAAGTGCCTCTGACCCTGATAGGCCTGATCGCACGGATTTGTATGCACTTTATCAATTGGCCTTGAGCGATGCACATTTATTTAGCCAGATCAATAGCCGAAAAATAAAAACCACAGGGGCACCTTTTGCGGTATTGAAAGGTGGCACTGCAAATCAACAGCTGACCGACTTACTCAAACGCCCATGGTTTGGTGACTTTATGAATCTGGCTTTGGATAGCCTCTTTTATGGTCATTCCTTGATTGAATTTGGGCAAATGGAGGATGGACATTTTCTTGGAGTGCATCTGATCGATCGGAATCTAGTCATCCCTGAAAAAGGTTTGGTGGTTGCTAAAATAGGTGAAGATAAAGGCATTCCTTACCGAGAAGCACCTTTTAATGAATACTTGATTGAGGTTGGCGGGGCTGATAATCTTGGCTTGCTCAAAGATGCCGTACCCGAAGTAATTTGGAAGCGCAATGCACGCTCAGACTGGTCGGTGCGTTCAGAGAAATTTGGGATGCCGGTGGTAGTGATTCGAACGGCTAGTACCGATGCGAAAGAACTCGACGCCAAAGAAATGATGGCAGCAGGAATTGGTAGTAATGGCTACGCGATTTTACACATCGACGATCAGGTGGAATTTCACGAAAGCCAGCATTCGGATGCCTATCAGGTCTATCTAGAGCAGGCCAGATTTTGCGATGAACAGCTTTCCAAATTGATTTTAGGACAGACCGGTGTCTCGGATAAGAAAAGCTTCGTAGGCGCAGCCGAAGTGCATGAGCGACTGATGAACGAGTATATTGAGCGTGACATGCGCTGGCTGGAAAATGTGATCAACTATCAGCTGTTTCCTTTTTTAATCAGCAAAGGATATCTACTTAATGATGCAAAGTTCGCCTTTGATGAACCCGATGCGGAAGCCAAACAGGCTGCTGTCAAAAAACTTAGCGGTAGCGATCTTTCAACCAGCACCACCGAAAAAGCCCAATTTGTTTGGCAAGCTGAACTGGATAAATGGACCAAAACCCTTAGTGCAAATGAATGCAGCCACGGATAAACAGTTAACCGAAATAGCGACGGCCATTCACTCAGGAAGTTTACCCAAAGAAATTACCTCACCCGAGCTTGCTTTGAGCAATGGTGATTCGCTTTGGAGCCGCATCAAAGCAAACTTTAAAAAAATGGGTTCGATCGATAAATCCCCAGAGCAAGAAAGTTGGCTTCGCATTCAACAAAACAATGTGTACGTTTTTGGATTAGCTAAAAGCTACAGCCAGATGCAGGAAATGCGAGCTGCGGTGCACGATCAAAATGGCATTCAAAGGCCATTCTCCGAGTTTTACAAGCATGTCAAAACTATTGATGAACGATACAATCGGCAATATGCGCAAGCAGAATATCAAGCCGTAGTTCGAGGCACCATCATGGGGCAAAAGTGGCTAGAGATACAAGAGCAAAAAGAAGTTTTCCCATGGCTGCAATATCAAACGAAGGGCGATAATCGCGTGCGTGCTGAACATGAGCGCTTAAATGGATTGGTATTACGAACTGATGATCCCTTTTGGACGCAATATTATCCGCCCAATGGCTGGAGATGCAGGTGTAGTGTAAAACCATTAACAGATGCTCAGCTGGAAAAGCAGCAACTAACTCCAGTCGATTCTGATTCAGCTACAAACGCTGCAGAAAAGGAAATAAAAGATCATTACTGGAAGCACAATACGGGTATGAGTGAGTTATTTAACCGTGCTGAAACTCCTTATTTCAAAGCTATGCCTAGCGGTGGAGAGGCTCCATTAAAAGCAGTAGAAAATTATGGTATGCCATCAGTAGAGCGCATTTATGAGCGCCACTCCAATAAATTTCCTAGTGCGCTTGGCTTTGAAAGTGAAGATGACTTTAAAACTTTTTGGAATGAAAAAGCTGATGCAAAAGGGCAAATCAGACTGCAAGATAGCACCGGCCTCACGCTGACTTTTTCAAAAAAACTGCGTGAGCAAACCATTGCAAAAGGACATTGGGATATCGCTAAATCTGCTTTTGTACTACTAAAAAATGCCGATGAAGTCTGGGGTTCTTTGGATCAAAAGCAAAACTTGTTCAGAAAATACATTGGCTATTACCAGCATAAACCGTTGGTACTTCTTGCTAATCAGCAGGGTCTAGTACAGGATTTTTATCCATGGGCTCAATCCTTAACCGATTTAGAAGAAATGAGAGAAGGACTATTAATCAAACGCAAATGACCAAGCTCCAAATCAATACCCAGGCTTTAAAAGATTTTGAAAAGCGTTTGAATAAGGTTTTAAACGCGATGCCAACTGTAATGGGACAAGCAGCTGTAAACCATTTTCAAGAGAATATTACTAAGCGGCAAGGTTTAGCTATGAATGGATCACTGCAGCGTTTTCAAAACCGCGTCTTTGAAGGACGCAAGCGAGGAAATAATATCCTGAACAATGCTGGGAATATGCTAGACAGCATTAAAATCATCCGTCGCAGCAACAATCAGGTTGAGGTAGGGATTCGATCGACAGAGATTCCTTACGCCGAAATTCACCAACAAGGCGGACGAATCTCAGTTACGGATAAAATGCGCAAGTTTTTCTGGGCCCAGTATTATCAACATGCAACTGGATCAAGTCGAAATTCACGCGGTAGAAATAAACGGTCAAGTTCAAGTCTAGGTTCTGAAGCCAGTTTCTGGAAAGCCATGGCTATGAAACGAAAGAATGCAACAATCGATATTCCAAAACGCCAATTCATGGCTGTAACTCCAGATTTGGAGAAGACCATTCTTAGAGTCATACAAACAGAAATGAATCACATTATTTAAATACACAATGCTTTCACTCGCTTACCAAGCCATCAAAAAACGATTAAATGACGCCATCCCAGAAGTATCTGGCCGTATTCACTGGTATAACAGCCTCATCACCGACGACAACGCAGAACCTGTGTTTCAAACGCCGACACTTTTTATCGAATTTGCCGAAACACAGGTTTATGAGATAAAAGGTTATCAAAATAGGCAGTTGCAAGGGGGGCGGCTATCTTTCAGCATCCACTGTATTGAGCAGTTCAATTACGATGATGATGCGGTGCTGAATGCTTTGTCGATTGCGAACAAAGTGTATTTGGCGCTGCATAAGCGGGATTTCAAACTCTCGGAGTTGCCACAGTTTGAAGCCCTGGCTAAGACTAATAAAGACTTTATTTTACTCTCTACCATTGTTCGCACTGCTGTTTCTGCTGATCATCGGCATGTGAACTTGGCCGATAGTGTGGTGAGGTTTTGTTGTGAGGTGCTGGATGGGAAAGACTAAGGGCAGAAAATTTTCTATCCCTATTTCAAATATTTTCGATTTTTAATCAAACTGTCTAGTATTTCATCACTACGATCAACATAATCTCGGAATGGATTAGACTCTCGAAATTTGGAAGCCTTTTTCATCGAGGCTTCTCTGTATTCCCATGGTGAAATCGGATTTGGGTCAGCCCATAAGCCAACTTTATTGCGCCTTGCCATGTTCTCAATTTTACAAATGTTGATATTTTTCGACATTGCGTAGTGCCATGCATGACCATTAGCAATTAATTGATCATTGATATTTATACTATTCAAAAAAACAACGCCAATACATCTTCCAAGGGCATCTACTCGTTGAACCTCTACAACGACCTTCTTCCCATCAATCATCTTTTTGAGGTAATCGCGAGAGATTTTCCCATGGGTTTGTGATAATTCAGGTGCATCTATGTTAGCCAAACGGATATTAATAATTCCACCGTTCGACTTTTTTAACTTAAAAGTGTCCCCATCATCTATATTGGATGCAATACCGCTAATTGTCTGTGCAAGAACGATATGATAAGAAGTGGCGAGAATGGTTATAAATAAAATCTTCAGTAAATGCATAATAGCCAGGTCTATTTTTATGTGCTACGCTACAAATAAAGTAAAATATATTGTTTTGTTAATTAAAACCAATCCCGGTAAAAAATAATAGTTAAAAACAGCATTTGTGGCCATCTACATTTGTAAAAGAGGTACAAGTCTCCTCTTTTGGAATAAACTAAATGCTAAGTTGTGTCAAAAAGCTGAGGGCTATTTAATGGAGACGGCATTAATAATTTTTATACTATTCAAAAAAGTTTCCAGCATTTGTAAAAACAGTAGTCGTTTTTTTAATTCATGTCCCGATAAAGAATCCTCTGATCCATCGATGACGCAGTCTGAGATACAGTGTATCATTATGCTAAACCCGTCGGGATAAATTCCAATGGTTTCACAGAAATTTAAAAAGTCTGAGAGACTAGAAGATGACAGTTGAGCTGTACTTCCATTGGATAATGTGGCTTGCGTTCCTTGTTCTTTATACGTTAGCATAGGGTTAATTTTTTGTAAAATATTTGTACTAAAAGTAGGATGATGCAAGCCATAATTTTTCTAAAAAATAGCTAAATACGTGTATTTTACGTGTTTTTTATCATTTTCATTAAAATATTTTCATAATATTATTTAATCTGATCTATATTTTCTGGAACTGCATTTAATTTTTTCATAAGTTTTGATCTGATTGAACTGTCATTTTTATCTTTATTCTTTTGAAAACCTACCTTCGAGTAAATATTTGTCATATGTGTTTCAATTGTCCTGATCGACCTTCCAAATTGATCAGCTATTTCTTTGTTTTGATATCCCAAACGAACTTGCTTCACTGCCCTGATTTCAGCAGGTGACAGCTTGTATAATTGACAATTGAACTCAAAGATGAGCATCGGATCAGTATTATTTTGTTTTAGCGCATTTAATGCTGTTATGAAAGCCTTACGTTGTTTCTCCTTTTCTTGCTTTAAGATAACTAAACCCTTCTCTTTATCAGAAAGATTAGTTTTGAGTTGATCGCGTTCATTTTGTTCCTCCCTAGATCTTTTCACTATTTGTCGAATGAATAACACATTTAGTATGAAGAAGCCGGTATTAAGAGAAATATCGATCACCCATTGAGGTTGACCTAAGCCAATACCAATAAATGGGGCTGTCATCCACGGTACTATAGCCATCAGGAGTAACACTCTTTCTTTGAGAGACATTTTGTTTTTGTCTTTTCTATATTGAAAAAGCGTGGCTTTAATTACGTGAGCTATCATTGTAATTCCGTAAAAGAAAGGAACGACATATACATATTTTCTAGCCTCCATAATATCTTGATTTATGGGATAAATTAACCCATAAACGAAAATAACAGGCAGAATAAGAAACAAAAAACCGTATTTCCCATGTGTTTTTAACTCACTTAATCCCAATGTTTTGTACCAATATAATGGGAAATAAGAGGCAACAATATATCCAAAGCCCTGGCCTAAAAAATTTTGTAGAAGTAAAGATATTGGCCAGTTAGGATTGGGAGCTTGAAAGGCTCCTTCAACTGTATTTCGAAGGATAACAAATACTAAAAGGATTAACTGCCACAGTCGTTGTTTTTCCTTGGGTCGTCGTAAATATTCAATATACTGAATGACTAGTAGTAATAATTCAAATAGTACTATAAAGAATGTTACAGGATGAAACGGGACGCCATAGATAGACATATGGGTTTAGACGGGGATATCTTTTTTGAGGAAAAATACTTTGCTATTTAAGTCTGCTTCATGATAAACGGTAAATCCAAGTTTTTTATACCACATGACATTTCGGAGTATTACCGCTTCAAAATAAATTGGTCTTTGTTGTGAAAAACTATATTGAGTCACTTTTTCCATCAGAATACTGCCTAATCCTTTTTGTTGATGATCGGGATCAACCGCTATTTGCCAGAGATAGGAAATTGGGATCTTAGGACGTATTTTCTTTCGAGCTATTTCTGCAAATAAAACACTTTTCAATTTTTGCAACCCAATACATTGAGTAATGATTTTCAAATCAATCATTATTGATTTGAGACCTTTCCTTTTTTCAGGATAAAGAATCAAAGCACATGATTTTTTATCCTGAGACAAAAAGACTTCACCAAAAGCATAACAAAGTTCAAAAGTGCATTCCATCAACTTAATAAGTCGATATGGCTTTTTTGCATCTTGTTTAATGACCAAATTAGGTCCCAAATTTCCTTCATAAGCCCTGCTCAGAAGGTTTACGACAGTATTTTTATCGTTATAGCTTGCTTTAATCATAGGGCAAAAAGAAGGATAGCAATTGTAAAATATTAAGGGTTAATCGCCTCTTCGTTCTTAGGTAATAAGTGGATCTTTTTCCTTAGTGAAGTGTTTATAAAGCAATTTGTCCAACCAAGCTGGTGCTATTTTGTCCAGAAAAACCATAAGTTTAGCCTGCCCGGTAATAACTAGTGTGCGTTTACGATTGCTTATGGCTTCAACTAGCAATTCCGCTGTTCGCTCTGCCGTCATCATTTTACCTTCATCCATGCTTGTATCCCCCTGCTGAGTTCCGTCTTTTACCAAAGCGGTATAACGAATATTAGAGGCTGTGAATCCAGGAGCAGCTACTAATACATGTAATCCTGTTTTTAGGTTTTCGATTCTTAACGCTTCTAAAAATCCATTCAAAGCGAATTTAGATGCTGAATAACCAGTTCGACCAGGAAAACCATGATATGCAGCTCCAGATGATATTCCAACAACAGAACCTTTAGTTTTTAACAGTTCGGGCAATGCATATTTTGTACAGTATACTGCTCCCCAAAAATTAACATCCATTAATTTTTGTAAAACAACTAAATCGAGATCTCTAAATAGCGCTCGCATAGAAACGCCTGCATTATTTACCAAAACATCAATTGTTTTAAATGCTGAAACTGCCTGGTTAATCAAATTTTGACACTCATTTTCTTTTGAAACGTCGCATTGAACAGCAATAGCTTTAATCCCAAATCGCGTCTCTAAATCTTTAATTATTTCGCAAAGGGCAGTATACTGTCTTGCAGCAAGAACAAGATTTGCGCCATTTTTTGCAAATTCTTCAGCACAGGCTTTACCAATACCAGATGATGCACCTGTTATGATGATCGTTTTGTTTTTAAAATCCATAGTGCGGCGAAAGTAGCTAAAAGTAGCAACTTGTAAAAACCACACTTAACATAAACAATAAATTTTTTAAGTTATTTTTAATGGAATTCTCCGGTATAAATTCTCATTTTCAAGTATCCTCTCAAAAGAGCGAATACTGCCTCGGATCAGCAGGTTCACTCACTAGTTCACGTAATTCTTTTTTATAATTCGTATTTAAATAGCGCGAAAGAGTACCAATACTAATGAAGAAACAAGGATAAATGACTCTGCGATAAGTTACGGTCATAGGGACATCAGGGTTATGTGTCTGCTCATACAATTCGCACACAGCCCTAACTTTCAGGAGATGATTTTTTCTGTTATAAGCCATTCTAATGTTATTTTCTGATTAGACAATTCTTTTCCATGTTTCAACAATCCCAACTCTGGTTTTTTGGTAACCAAGCGCTCTTAAATGCTTCCAATAAGCTAGTAATTCCTCTGTAGTTTTGCATTCTTGTTCCCGAGTTTTACTGTAACCATCAGGGAAATGCCAAACATTTCTTTGATTATTTTTAGAAGAACTCATCAAATGGCGAAGCTCATTGATACGACTCACCAGGCCTCCAATATTTTTTGGCAAAGCCCACCATTGGGAACATTCAAAATAAGCCTCAAGTAGTTTCTCGAAGTCAGATTCGCTTTTAAGAGCTAATCTTTTTAGCAGAGCACCTTCTTTAACACTTACCAAGTAAGTATTTCCATATTTCTTCTTATAGGCTTGGCAAAAAAGAGCTACACGCTGACCTCCTTTTGAATCAGAGCGTGCTTCTTCAGTAACCAAATCCAAACCAATCGCTGCAAAATCTAGCGCATCTATATTATTAAAGTTGAATTGCAACACGCGTTTGATTTCCGCTTCTTGAACCTGATTTAAAGGCTTTTTAAATTCATTTGTAAAGCTCTTTAAAACGTCTTTTTCATAAATCAGCGTTAGCGAGCCTTGTAACTTTTTAGAGGAGAGTATTAGTTTGTTCATAGAGGATTTATTGTATGAATCAGGATAGAAAAGTATCCTGATTCATAAGTTTGGGTAATTATGCTGCTTTCACCGCCAAAATTTCCTTGATTTCCGCGCTGTAATCGACTGACCTCATTAACTGGTTAAGTGTTTGACTTTTACTAGCCGCTACTTCTTTGTCGGCAAATTTCACTTCCACCAATTCTCCAAAACCTTCGTCAATCAGTTGCTCAAGCCATTTGAGCGTAACTTTTTCCTTGGCAAATTCAGCTTTTAATTGTGTTCTTCTTTCAATTTTAACTCCATTAGGCAGGATCAATAAATTGCCTTGGAACTGATCACTGTTTTGCTGCGCATGGACTTGGAGCAGCGCTTTGTAGCGCTCCACGTTAGCCTTGGCCTCCTTCATTTTGTCATTAAACTGAGCGTACAAAGCCGTCAGTTCGTCGATAGTGAGCATTTGAGTGCCACCTACTTGCTTCGATTTACTTGTTTTTATCATTGGTTAATTGGTTTTTGAACCCAGCTGCAGTTACGAGCTGCAGCAGAGACACGTGTGCTGGGTTTGTTTAGAGCATTGGATCAATTTGTGCCATTAGTTGACGAGCCACATGAGTTTCGTACAGCCAGCCTTCTTCCACCCAATAGGTTTTGAAATGCCAACGAAAAGCAACGCATTCCTTCCGTGTCAGGGTGATATTATTGTCCTTACGAAAGCGAGTTTTTAATCTTTTATCCATTTTTAAGAAAATATCGCAAAGCAACTCCTGAGCGATTGCTTCTAAGTCATTTTCGGGAGTTTCGTCGATCACATTGCGTTCAAAATAAGTGAACATCGCTTCCAATTGTTGATCATTTAATTTGAGTCTCATTGTCTATTAATTATTTGTATGGAATGATGCCTGAAGTCTTAATCCAATAATTTTGTTGTACACAAAACGTAGTGATTTGCCGGCTTCTACGACCTCATTTTGAACTTGTTTGATCATCTTAAAATCGTTGACGCCATTGGCTTCCATTACATTTTGAACCATGGTTTTCACATAGTGAATCCGATCATTAAGGGTAACTGGGATGCATTTTTTAAAATCACATTGAAAGCGGTCGAATACCTCGTGATAGCCCTGAACATCTCGGCGTTTACGGTTGAGCATCACTTTTTTGAATCCATTGGACCCGATCAAGTACATCGCGCAAGCGTATTCTAAATGATTGTAAATTCGCTTAAGCACCATAATTGCTTCTGGATTTTTACAGATTTCACCTGCTTCATCAAAAATCAATAATGGTTTATTCATGTTTCCCAAGGCAAATAAGACATCGGCCAGCATGTCGTCATAAGTGCCTGTAGTGCTGGCTCCAACAGCAATGGCTAAAGAGCGAATCAGACTATTTTTTCGATTACAATCCGAACAATCGATGTAAAACACATTCGGATTGTTGCGAGCAAATTCTCTTGCCGCATAGGTTTTACCAAAGCCCGCATCATCTACCAACATGCGGCAAAGTGATTGGCTTTTGCACAAGTCAAGCTGTGTAAAAATGTATTTAAACATTCCAGTTTCAGCTGTATTCCAGGCTGCTACTTCATTTTTTTGAAAACCAACCAAACGTGCCAATCTGATCCATTTTTCTGATCCAATTAAGCTCGGATTTTGTTTCCATTTGCCGCCTTTGAGATTGCTCATATCCGCCGGGCCAAAGCCGATAGATTTGGCGAATTTGCTCGCCGAATTAAAACCTTTGCGCTCCATCTGGGCTAGAACAAGAGCACTTATTTTGTCTTGATCTTCAGTAGTGAATAAGTTCTCCATGGTTTATATTTAAAATAAATCGTTAAAGGCAATCTGCTCTGGTGTTAAGGCTACATTCATTAAAGGTGCCTTAGGCGATGATGTGGATTGATTTTGACGAATCGAGTCGATCAAATATTTTTCGATCTCTTCGTTGTATTCGTCCTTAACTGCCGTTCCACGATGCAAACGATGTCCATATTTCATCACATCAGCACTTTCGATCACCAAATCACGCATACTATCAGCTGCAGCAGCCATATTCTCTTTGCGCTGAAGGTGCTTCCCAAGAGCTTTATTGCTGATATCACTCGCCTCAAACATGCTTTTTGCAGCGAGTTCTGCTCGGTTCGCTGTCAGGATATAGATCCCATCTGGCGTGTAGATATCAGCTGCATTTTCATCCCAGCACACCTTCACTTTGGCATTAGATGAAAAACCTAAGCGTTGGCTAATGAGGTGAATAGAACTTTCATAATCGGGTATTTCAAACTTGAATTGAGCCGAATAATCACCTTGTGTTTGATTTACATTGACAAATCCACGCATATGACTCAAATCCACTTCCGTACGATTGCCAAAAGCATGACGTAACACACGCGATTCTAATGGCTTGCAAGTCGGATTTTTATTTTCAAAGCGTTGAACAGGTGTCAACTGCTCAGCTCCCCAAGGCGTATTGTTATATTTTTCGATCGCTGCCAGCACTTGACGCTGTGTTTCTTCCATTGAAGGCAGTTCATCTAGCTTTGGGAAATAATCGGGGTTGGTTGTATTGCCAACAGCGTTTGCATTAAAACCGCTATACAGCCAGTTATTGTTATCGCGACACATGTTTGTTAGCATTTTCACATGCATCTCAGCAGGATTTTCTTGCGAATTGCCAGGCTTGATATTCCGAACTTTTTTGAAAATCAGATTCAATGCTGATTTGATATCCGCTGAAGTAAAAGCGGAGCCGTTATCACTGATAAATTCCAACGCTTCTATATTACCAGCTGTTTTTATAGCCATTTTTAAGGCTTGTTTAACTAGTTGCGGACTCTCCGAAGTACCAAAAGCGTAACCTATAATCATCCGGCTAGCTACATCAGTAATCCGAACCAGATACAAAGTAGCTTGTTTAAGCACTTCTTTGTTTGCTTTGCGATCTCGGTGCAAATAACTGTAAGCCAGTTTTGTACCTGATCCGTCGCCTGCCCACATGGTATTAGCATAGGTCAATAAGTGAGCTGGAACATAAGGCTTATAGTGATCGTTGAAGTGCTTGTCACCGTCGCGTTCTTTACTCATCAGTATTTTATTATCGAAGCGATTTAAGTGCATGCAAAAAGCCTGGTAACTTACCGGATAAAGGCCATATTGTTCTAAAGCAGGCTTGTATTCGTTGTTATATAAATCAATTTTGTTACGTTTATTCGCTGCAAAAGGATTCATCCAACTTTCATACATCACCGCCTCGTGGGCATCGAATTTCATCAGCTCACCAGTTTCAGGATGAACGATTCCGAAGGTGCCGACTAGACGGGCATAGTCATTTCCGTACTTACCACTCACTAAAAAATCTAGTTGTTCAGCAACATTAGTAGGGAAATCCATTAGTTTGTTACGTAAAGCAGCAGGTTTGCTGATTTTTAAGCCCTCTAATTCTAATGGGGCAATAATTTTTGTAAAAGTTTCGTATAAATCCTCCTTCTTTTTAAACCACTTTTTAAAGCGATTTTCAGTTAATAGTTCAGTAGTCAATCGACAAAAACCTAATGCTAAAGCGAGTTGCTCAGCCTTTTGCTGGCTAAAGCAGGGCTCACTCGTGAACATGTAATAGTGAATGTCACTTTTAGTGATTTTTTCCTGAGCCATTGTGGTGAACTGGCTGCTTAATTGGCTATAATCAGGCTTTTCTGCTTCAAGGGCTAGTGCGACTAGTTCCGCTTCGGTAGGTAGTTTGCTTTTATAAAAGCATGGTTTCCGGTCTGGAATGTTGGCGTAGGCATAGTAGAATGTATCATTCATACGTGCCCAGCGCCAGGATTTCCCGCTGTCGGGAAGAATAGAGCGAGTGCGCTGGGATGGGGGGAGACTATCTTTATAAGCTAATCGGAGTCGAGTACGCAAATACTCTGATGTTATTCCATTACAAGTTTTTAACACAAAGTGCTCAGAAAGCCATATAGATTTACTGATTTTTTCTTTACGAAGAATTATATCACCTGTATTAATGTTCATTGTTTTACTGGCTGATTAATTACAGGGGTAAAAAACTGTCATTTGCCACTTTATTTTTAAGCACTTCACGCATATGGATTACTTCGTTTAATGCCTTAATTAGCCTCTTGTGCTTTTTTGCCAATGGTCTCACGAATATTTTACTAGCATTTCCCTGACTTACGCCAATCATATCAGCAGCTAGCCTTAGGTCTCCCTTTCGTATACATAATTTTATTTCTTCTATTGTTAACGTTCTCATGTATATTTGTATTTATTATGTGACAAATGTAAAGAAAAATTTTATTGATAAAAATTTTCTTTATTCATATAAAATATATTTTTATAAAAAATGGATGGCGACCTATTAAAGTCGAAGATTATAGAGGCAGGGTTTGAACTAGCTGAGGTAGCTAGACTGCTATCTATTTCTCCGCAAAATCTTCAGGGCAAACTAAATTCAAAGGATGTCAAGGTTGGCTTCATAAAAGAAGTATCCAAGGTGATAAATAGAAGTGTTTATTGGATTTTAGATCTTAAGGAATCTGATACTAATATTATTGATGATCGGCTCCAAAGTGAAATCAAGCCCAACTTTAACTATCCAGAACAGATAAAGTATTTAGAAGCTATTATAGAGGAACAGAGAAGTAACCTCAAAAGTAAGGATATCGCAATCAATGCACTTAAAGAGACATTAAGTCTAATGAAGATTCGTTTTGAAGAATCTATATCTGATCGGAAAAAGAAATAACATCTCCCTCTCGATTACTCCATGTATGTTTTCCACCCAGGATGCTCTCAAAGTGCCTTCCTTCTTAACTCGCAAGTTATCTAGAGCCTGCTTCTAAACGAAAAATGCAAAAAATGTAACACTTAAAATGTGTTACATAAAGTGTTACATTTTTCAAAAAAACGAAAAGTGCAGAAAATGTAACACTTCTGAAGGCATTGTAGATAGTTCTGTAATTCTAGCAGTATTGGGACAAAACATGCCATTATGCAGACTAAAGTGGTTTTTTGTCACTTTAAATCATACATCATAAAACCTAATCATGGTATATAAATGGTAACGAGATGATAGATATTGATACTTTAGCCTGAAGTATATTTTAGACAAAAAGTGCCCGTACAGTCCTTTTAGCTCATTTTTTGTTACTCGCTTTTTTACACTTTTTGTTTTACCCCTTATAATATAATTGTTTTATTTAAGAAAATAATTTTCAATTATATCTACTGATAATTTGATTTTTTAATGTTGACAAAAAGAAAACCCAGCTAGAGGTTGATTTGGTAGTGTATCAAAATGTATGATTAATAGAAATTTAAGGCTATTCACTATTTAAACACACTAACAATAAAACCATTATAATAACTTGAAAAGTTTAAATCACTTTCGTGCGCATTTTATGAAAAATATGTTACGGTCAAAGATTACTTATTTATTAATTTGGACAGTTTTAAGCCTAAGTAATTACTCTTCTAAAGCACAAAGCCTAGTTCAAGTAATAAATCCTAATCCTAATGAGACATTCCCGTTTACAGCGGGGATTACAACGACCAATGGGCTAAGAATTGAGGTTTATGATAATGGTAATATTCAGGTTTGGGATAATTATAGGGAGAACTACAGTCCTATGAAAATAGGAGTTACTTTTGGCACTAATCCTGGAAATCTAGTTATTGGAGGCTTTGGAAGTTTATCTCCTTCTTGTTCTACAACTCCAATTACGGGTAATGGTACTGCTACTACACCCTTTGTTAGTTTAAATACTTTTATTGTTACAAGTCCTTCAGGTAGGCAGTATACTATCTATCAAAAGCTGACCTATACAGTGCCCAATAAATATCTTTTCATGGATTTTGAAATAGTTGCCGATGGGGGAACTACCCTTGAGCAAATTAATTTATATGCTCATGAAGATACTTTCGCAGGAGGTAATGATAGTTCAAATGGCTATGTTGATAGGGCGTCTAACCCAACTATTGTAGCTGGACAAAGAGGGGATAATGTTACTGGTAGTTGTACTGGTGGAAAATATCCAGCAGCGCTAGTATATAAATCTTCTTCTACTGGGTTCACATCATATTATACAGGTCAATATTCGAACAGATTAGCAAGCTCAAGTCCAAATTTGTCTAACACTACTACTACTGCTTGTACAGATCATGGAATTGCGGTGCATTGGGCCTTGTCCGGGCTTGGATCAAGACAGGGTGTGACAAAACGTTTAATGCTTGGTTATGGAGATAGTGTGAGTGATTTTTCGGGAGTAACTGTAACTGATCCAACTTCGCAAATAAGTGGTAGTACTCCTGTTATTGTAACTTTTTTAAACTCAACCTATAGTGTAAATGAGGGGGATATTGTAAATAATCCAGTTAGTGGAATAAAGTTGCACGTAGCGGGTGGTATATTAAATGACGGTGTACCTATTGCTATCACAAAGACTACTGGGGGCACGTACCCAACAAATAAAGTGAGCTTAATTTCTGGATTTATAATTCCTGCAGGTGATTATACCGCAGGGGCTGATTTGGATATAAGTAATCTGTTTGTTACTGGAAATTTATTACATGAAGTGACCAACTTAGGGACCATTAATTTGGGTTTGGTTGCCAACTGTGGTGGTTTAGTTCAAGTAGGCGGTGGCAGTACTACTGTGGTTACGATTAATGATGATGACCCTATTGCTGTAGAATTTGAAAAAATACAAAATGGAGCAGAGCAGTCCTCTGTTCCTGCAATATTTAGGGTAAGGACTTCCAAATTAATTACAGCTACAGTGCCCATCAATGTAGCTTTTGATTACACGGGCTCTACCATTTCTGCTGCTGATTTTACAACCTTACCATCTTCTGTTACTATTACAGTCGGTCAATCATCAGCTACTATTACTGTCCCTGTAATTGATGACTCAATTATTGAAGGCGATGAATTTTTAAAAGTTACGGGTGTAACTGTGACCGCGGGAGCAGAGACTGGTACCGTGTCTCCAAGTGCTAATAGCGTATCATTAACTATAGTTGATAATGATGATATACCTGCAAACTTGATACTGAGTATTAGTCCATCCACTGCTGTGGTGAATGGGGGTGCTAATCAGTTAATAACCATAAGTATATCAGCTAGTAGGACTTTTCCACTTACCATCACACTTACTCCCTTTGGTACTGCGGTTTCTGGGACAAATTATTCAGGTTTGCCGACTCAGGTAATCATTCCTGAAGCAACCATGAGTGCTACTTTTACAATTAATGGCTTAAATAATAATGTGATAAACGGTCTAAATACGTTGTTTGTACAAGCTTCTTCTCCTAATTATGTTTCAGGTGGTGCCACGATAACAATTATGGATATCACGGGTAATAATTCATCTAATAAGGTTATCAATATTAGTTCGGGAACGATTACAGAGAGCTTATCAAAGACACTAAATATAAGTTTAACGGGTACAGTAAAGACATCAGGTCCACTGACGGTAACTGTTGTATCGGATAAAGTTTTTCCCCGAAATTATACAGCAGATACGCAATCAATTAGTGGTACTACAAGTTTTACGGTTGTCATTCCAGCAAATCAGAATTCAGCAAGTGTTACTATTTTAACTTTTAGTGATGGTAATGCGGGTAATAATGTGTTTAACCTGGGTGGTAGTGTTTCTGCGACAGGTTTTACCATTAATGCGGGGGTATTAACAGTAACAGATACTGATGTTGGCGGAGTAAATGGTACGGGCTCGACGACGTTAACGATAAGTTCAGGGACAGTAAGTGAGACTGTATCGAAGGTATTGAATGTGAGTTTACCAAGTACGATCAATGTAACCAATGCGCCATTGACATTGACACTGGTATCGAATGTGGCTTTTCCACGTAATTATACCTCGAATGATGGTAGGGGTGTACAATCGATCAGTGGCAGTACGAGTTTTACGGTAGTTATTCCCTCGGGTCAGCATTCTGTAAGTTTCACGATTCAAACGGCGAGTGATGGGAATGTAGGGAATAATGTTTTCACATTGAGTGGTTCTCCCTTGCCCAATTATACCTTCATATCGGGTACGTTAACGGTGTTAGATACGGATGGTGGCGGAGTAAATGGTACGGGCTCGACGACGTTAACAATAAATTCAGGCACAGTAAGTGAGACTGTATTGAAGGTATTGAATGTGAGTTTGCCAAGCACGATCAATGTAACCAATTCGCCCTTGACATTAACACTGGTATCGAATGTAGCATTCCCTCGGAATTATACTTCGAATGATGGCAGGGGTGCACAGTCGATCAGTGGCAGTACCAGTTTTACGGTAGTTATTCCATCGAATCAGCATTCAGTGAGTTTCAC
>JACCDN010518762.1_pt1 | contig 85630 bp, 73 predicted proteins | sample 7441691 | NCBI WGS metagenome assembly JACCDN01 (sample SAMN15323439, study PRJNA562643) | freshwater metagenome | isolation source: river surface water | place: USA:Blue River Watershed | collected 2017-08-16
AGAGTTTTCAATCTGAATTTAAGATTTCATATCTTCCAATAGTTTAAACTTTATTAGATGATGAGAAGCTTCACCATTTTTTTACTAACTGTTATTTCTTTTTATGGTTTTGCCCAAACAAAGAATACCCCTAAACCCAATTGGCAAAATTTAGATTTACAACAAGACGGTGTGTTTGGAATTAGCACAGAGCGAGCCTATTTAGAGTTGCTCAAAGGAAAAGTGGCAACACCTGTAGTTGTGGCTGTTATTGATGGTGGTGTGGATATTGGTCATGAAGATTTGAAGCAAGCTATATGGGTTAACACAAAAGAAATTGCTGGAAATGGCATAGATGACGATCATAATGGCTATGTGGACGATGTGAATGGCTGGGATTTTATTGGTTCTTCCAGGGGGGATGTGCAGTATGATAACCTAGAGCTAGTCCGCCTAATTCGCAAGATGCAGCCCAAATATGCCTCGGCTTTAAATTCCACTAAATTTACTGATGCTGAACAAGTAGAACTCAATCTGTATCGTAAGCTAGTGACCAATTATATGGATGAGTTAGAAAATGCACAGATGGGGCTTGCTCAAGTAACTATAATTAAAAAAACGATGGATAGTCTTGTTGTCAAGATGGGGAAGTCAGACCCTGCTTTGCAGGATTTTAATCATGTCAATCTGACAAATGATACAGAGAAGAAAGTTTTGAAGGTGATTAAGTCATTGTTTGATCAACGCAAGGATTTCAAACAAGTCAATGAGGAAATCAATGATGGACTAAAGTATTATACCTCCAAAGTAAACTATCATCTCAATATCGACTTCGATCCCAGAGAACTAGTTGGAGATAATTATCTCAATAGCAATGAACACTTTTATGGTAATAATGATGTAACGGGGCCAGATGCCGAACACGGGACTCATGTAAGTGGTATTATCGCTGCGTCTCGAGCAAATACGATCGGGATACTGGGGGTGGCTGATCAGGCGCATATTATGGCTATCCGCGTAGTCCCAGACGGGGATGAGCGTGATAAGGATGTAGCCAATGGGATACGGTATGCTGCTGATAATGGCGCCAAGGTGATTAATATGAGTTTTGGCAAAGCTTATGCTTGGGATAAAAAAGTAGTTGATGAGGCTGTGAAGTATGCTTTGTCAAAGGATGTTTTGTTAGTTCATGCAGCAGGTAACGAAACCAAGAATATAGAGAAACAAGATAATTTTCCGAATAAGTATTTTGGTGATAGTACCAGTGTCAACAAAGGGCAAGCAGATGCATGGATAGAAGTGGGTGCTTCGAGCTGGAAGGATGATGAGGATTTAATAGCTAGTTTTTCTAATTATGGAAAAAAAGCAGTGGATGTATTTGCTCCTGGAGTTAAAATAAGATCGACTATACCTAATTCTTTATATAAAGAGGCTGATGGGACAAGTATGGCAGCACCAATGGTGTCAGGGCTAGCAGCTTTGATTCGTTCATATTATCCAAAATTGACTGCTTTGCAGGTCAAAAATGCCATTATGAATTCAGTCACTGAAGTAGGACACAAGGTGAAAATCAAGGTAAATGGGGATACGCAAAAAGTATTGCTGAAAGATATCTGTGTAACAGGTGGAATCATAAATGCCTATAAAGCGTTGCAGCTGGCTGAGAAAATGTGAGCGGAATGCTTTCTTTCCATATTATGGAGTTTTGTCTAAAGCTCATGGTTTGATGGTCTGAATAAATTCCTTGAATGTTCCAAAAGAATAGTTCTGTTTAAGCATCCATTGGATGAGACTATCCAGCCGATCTGTCATTTTTATTCCCGAGTTTTTACTGACGTAAGATGGAAAGCCAAAACGATCCGACTGGTTTAAATCTGTGAACTCCCATGGATGGAAATAAAGATTCAAATAATGATCAGTAGCATAGGTCCAGCGGCAGAGCATTTTATAGATACTTAAAGGAAAGTTGTGAAATGATAACCAGAATAGCGGAATACGCAGGATTGGGCTAACGGAAGCAGGAATCTGTAACACCCCACGTTTCATAAAATAGGTACGCGGTTTAGTAAAATGATTATAGCGACCAGGTAAATAGGTAGGATTTAAAGAGGTATTATACATGTAACCACCCTTTGCAATTTCTTGTTCGTCTACCGGCATCATGCGGGCCATTCGAAAACCAATAACGGGTGTTTGAGTTATTTTTTCTAGAGCCTTCCGTGACTGTAATAGATGTTCAGTCTTAAAGTTGGAGTGATAGTAACCGTGAGAAGCTACTTCATGACCTGAATGAATCATTTGTTTAATTAATTCTGGAGCATGTTCAGCAAAATTGGCAGTACAAAAGAAAGTAGCCTTGATCTGGTGGGTTTTTAATAGCTGAAGTATGGTTACTGTTCCTTGTTTGGAAATAGCGATTTGCTCTTCAAAAGCAATAGATTTTCCATATTCAAAAGGCATGTCAAATTCTTCGACATCAAAGCTCAGTAAAATCATTGGCTTCCCTTAAGGCTTGTATTTCGGATAATGTAATTAGGTCTTTGTTTAGACTGTAGGAATAGTTTGCCAATGTAAATTCCAATAATCCCAAGAATGACAAGCTGTAGTCCTCCAAAGAAGACAATAGTCATGATTACTGAAGCCCAACCATGAACTTCAGCGCCGATGTAAAAGGAATAAATTACATAAGGGATATATAACAGAGAGAGTACCGAGAATAAAAATCCCAAATAAACGGCCGTATACAGTGGCTTGATACTAAAGGAAGTTATTCCTTGTAAAGCAAGTTTAATAAGTGCCTTGGTAGAATAGGTCGAATTCCCATAGAGGCGTTCAGCTGGGGTATATTCAATGCCGATTTGCTTAAAGCCAACCCATTTGACCATGCCACGTAAAAAAATCTCAAACTCGTTAATCGATTTTAGGACGGTAATCACTTTTTGATCCATCATGCGGAAATCAGAAATTCCATTTTCTATATCAATATCAGACAATTGATTGATTAAGTGATAAAAAGAGCGTGAGGCCATTTTATTAAACCATGAATAATGTGGATTGGCTTCTTTTCGATAAGCATAGACGACTTCATAACCGGCTTCCCACCGATTAATCATTTGAGGGATTAGTTCGGGTGGGTGTTGCAGGTCAGCATCTATTGTAATTACGGCGTTTGACTGACTCAGATCAATACCCGCTTTTAGTGCTGCATCCTTCCCAAAATTTCGGGAGAACTCTACATAGTGAACTTTTGGATTGATCTGACTAAGTTCAACTAGTACCTTTTGTGTAGTATCTGAACTACCATCGTTTACAAGTAAAATTTCGTATTGGTAAGATAAATGCTCAAACACATCGTCTATTCGATCAACAAGGAGTTTGATATTTTTACTTTCATTGAATGCAGGAATGACGATTGATATCTGTTTTGATGAGTGGCTCATGAATTTGGAGCTTGTGTTGGGACTATGGGATTTACCTGATTTAACTGATTGGTCAGCATCAAATAATTGAGTCTCAGCCAAACCAAAAATACAGGAAGAGCCATCAGTGCATAGGGTTCCAGATAGTTTATTCGGATGCTTCTTGGGAATAAATCAGTTGGTGAAAAGCTGGATATAAGTAGTGTTATAATTAATAAGGAAATGACTAGGATATTTTTCTTTTTCTCTAAAATATACCAAATGCCTACCCCCGGGAATGCAATAATATAGGTTGGCGACTCAGAGCCTGTACTTGCCAAAATGATAAATAATAACAACGAGGCTAGTACAGCTAGTTGAAAACTAACTTGTCTGTGAAGCTTAAATCGGAAATAAGATATAGCCATAACAAACAGTGCAGGTAGGATATAATATAAGTTTGATAAGGTTCCATTGTGTGTAATTCTTCTGACCATTCCCATAACACAAACATCCAAGCGTGTTTGGGTAATGTCGCTATTGGATCCATTTTTATGAATGAGGTCAGTGTACCAGTCGATATAGGTTTGAATGATATAGCCTAGTTTACAAAATAACATAGGTAAAATAAAAATAGCAATAGTCCAGATGAGTGACCACAGGATAAAGTGCTTTTTGCTTTTACTAAAAAAGAAGAAAGCTAATCCAACGATACCATAAAGCTTAATAAAGGCACCAAGGACAATAAATAGGGTTCCCAAAATATCCTTTTTTTTGACTATATAGGTATAGGACAAGATGATCATAGCCACGCAGATGGCATGAAATTGGCTGTTTAATGTACTTGTGATCAATGTATTGGTCGATATCCAGATAATAGCAGCTTTGGCATGGGAATCTAAAGGAAGCGACCAGATTGCTTTAAACAAACACCAGGCATTTAAAGCACCCCAAAGTATCAAGCTGATTTCGATAGGAAGGTAATAGAAGGGTGCAATCAGAAGTGCAAATATGGGACCATAATGGTATAAATCAAAGTATTCAGCGGGATATGCACCATACAGGTTTTGGTGGGCTAATAAATGTTTAAAACTATAAATAAATACCCTAAAATTATTATAAGCACATTTCCCACTTAGGGCATCTGATATGGCATATTGTTTAAAGCTGGCGATTGCACAAATAAGTGTCCACAAAATGAGTAAAAAATTAGGATTACGCAGGAATCCTAAAGAAAAGTTTTTTTTACCTAAAAGAGACATTTATTTATGTAAATGAAAGAGGGGCGGAAGCGAAAAAGTAGCGGGGAGCAGGATCGAACTGCCGACCTTAGGGTTATGAATCCTACGCTCTAACCATCTGAGCTACCCCGCCAAATTATATCGTGTCCGAACGCTTGCAAATATAGTGTAAATTACCTTTCTTTAGAAAGCAATGTGAAAAAAATGCCCATAAATGAAAGACTAAATTAGGATGTCAGAGAAAAAAAAATTTACCCTCGAGTATGAAATAAAATCATCGCCCAAAATATTATTTGGTTTTTTGAGTGAGCCTAATGGCTTATCGCAGTGGTTTGCTGATGATGTAATTTACCGTGATCAGACCTATACGTTTACATGGGATGGGGAGCAGCAAAAAGCTAAGTTGCTATCGATTAAAGACAATAAGCTTGTCAAATTTAGATGGATAGATGATGAACCTCATTGTTATTTTGAAATGGAAGTTTTACAGGATGAGCTTACCAATGATGTTGCACTAGCTATTACGGATTTTGCAACGGATGAGACACTTCAAGAGCGTAAACTAATTTGGGATAACCAAATTGAATGCTTGATTAGTGCCGTAGGTGCCTAAAAATTAATCTGAGTATGATCATTTGATTATGCATCAAGATAAGGCTACCGCTTTTATGTGGGCGTAGTTACCTTCATGCGCCTGTTTATTTTTCCCTTATTTTTGCAGCGTGAAAAAGATATATCTACTCGTACTAAAGGCTTTCGTACGGCCTTTTATTGTGACATTTTTCATTGTCATGTTTGTCTTGTTGATGCGTTTCCTGTTTGTATATATTGATGACTTGATTGGGAAGGGCTTTGAAGCTATAGTTATTCTTAAACTCCTTTGGTATACCTCTGCTGCGAATGTAGCTATGGCATTGCCATTGGCGATTCTTCTTTCGTCGATTATGACCTTTGGTAGTTTGAGTGAGAATTATGAATTAGTAGCTATAAAATCAGCAGGAATTTCTTTGCAGCGTGCAATGATGCCTCTGGTTATTGTGGTGAGTATGCTTAGTGTGGGCGCTTTTTTGTTTTCGGACTATATATTACCTGTTGCGAATTTAAAGGTGGGGTCTTTGCTGTATGATGTTCGTAATCAAAAAGCAGCATTTCTAATTGATGAGGGCATATTTAATAACAGTATATCGGGATATTCTATTCGAGCGAGAAAGAAAGATGTAGATGGACAAACTTTATATGATGTAATGATTTATGAGCATAATACCAGAACTGACAACGATAACGTACTCTTAGCCAAAGAAGGGAAAATGTTCAGATCGGCTAATAAGCAGTATTTGGTATTAAAATTAAAAGATGGAGTCCGTTATGAAGAGGCGGGGGGGAATGGTAGCAATGGAATGTTTAATCCAAGACAGCGTTTAACCCGATTTAGATTTAAAGAAACAGAGCAAAAATTTGATTTATCAGAGTTCAAATTGCAGCGAACGGATGAGAATTTGTTTAAGTCTAATGATATTATGTTAAATCTGAAGCAGTTGCGCTATTATAGAGATTCGGTACAGCTGATGGTAGATAATAATTTAAAGTCTGTTTACAACGAGCTGAAACCATACTATAAAGTAAGTATGGAAAAAACCAAAAACAACACCCAGTTGGTTATTCCTCGTGTTAAAGACGTATTGGAAGCATTTCCTAAAAAAGATCGTATTCAATCGATTCAATATGCTAAAGATCAAATTTACTCGATTAGGATGGAGCTAAATACCAAGAAAAATCTCGATAAAGATTACGTATCTCGATTAAAAGGTTTTATTGTGGAGTTTCATAGAAAGTTTACGCTTTCTTTATCTTGTATTGTATTATTTTTTGTTGGAGCACCTTTGGGCGCTATCATTCGAAAAGGGGGCTTGGGCTTGCCAGTTGTGGTTGCTGTGATGTGTTTTTTGGTTTATCATATCATTTCTACCATTGGGGAAAAGTCAGTTAGAGATGGTTCGCTTGCACCAGTATTGGGGATGTGGATCGCGTTAATTACACTAGCCCCAATAGGTGCGTTTTTTACGTATAAGGCAGCTACAGATTCAGTTGTATTTGACATTGATTTTTATAAGCGTTTGTTTCAAAAATTTATTTTGAGAAGACAGGATTAATAGATTAACTAATTGCTCATCTGGATCAAATGCGAGTCAACTTTAAATAAACTCTCAATGAACAAATTATTTAATTTTGTATTTCTTAGATTTTGGGAGGATATATAATGTTTAACACGATAGAGGAGGCAATTGGCGATTTACAAGCAGGCAAGGTGATTATTGTTGTGGATGATGAGGATAGAGAAAATGAAGGTGATTTTCTGACCGTGGCGCAAAATGCAACACCAGATGTGATCAACTTTATGGCTAAGCATGGGCGTGGACTAATTTGTGCTCCATTGACGGAGGCGCGTTGTAAGGAGCTTCAGCTTGATCTGATGGTTGGGCATAATACAGCAACGCATGAAACCAACTTTACTGTTTCAGTTGATTTGATTGGGCATGGTTGTACGACGGGTGTTTCTGCTTTTGATCGATCTAAAACTATTTTAGCCTTAATTGATCCCAAGACCAAGCCGGAAGATTTGGGCAGACCAGGTCATATATTTCCCTTGCGTGCTAAAGATGGTGGAGTATTACGTAGGGCAGGTCATACTGAGGCGGCTGTTGATTTGGCAAGGCTTTCGGGATTTGATGCGGCAGGTGTTCTGGTGGAGATCATGAATGAGGATGGTCAGATGGCACGTTTACCAGATCTGATGAAAATTGCCCAAAAATTTGATCTCAAATTAATATCTATTCAAGATATTATTTCTTATCGACTGAATAAGGAATCACTCATTAAACGAGAAGTGTCGGTTAAATTACCTACTCAGTGGGGTGATTTTAAAATGATTGTTTATTCGCAATTAGACAATGGAAAACAGCATCTAGCTTTGATGAAAGGACAGTGGGAAGATGGAGAAGCCGTATTGGTACGCGTTCATAGCTCTTGTGTGACGGGTGATATTTTTGGCTCTTGTCGCTGCGATTGCGGGGCACAATTACACAAAGCTATGGAAATGATTGAGGCGGCAGGAAAAGGTGTAATTATTTATATGAATCAAGAGGGTAGAGGGATTGGTTTAATTAATAAGTTACATGCGTATAATCTTCAGGAAAACGGAAGAGATACCGTGGAAGCCAATCTTGAGCTAGGATTTCAGATTGATCAGCGAGACTATGGTATTGGTGCTCAAATCTTACGGGATTTGGCTGTAACAAAAATGCGTTTGATGTCGAATAATCCAACCAAGCGAGCTGGATTAGTGGGATATGGTCTTGAAGTTGCCGAAAATGTTTCTATTGAGATTGAGTCGAATTGTCACAATGAGAAATATCTGAGAACAAAACGAGATAAACTGGGGCATACTATTATGAAGGTTCCACCAAGTGTGTAAATCAAAATAGATTCATTGTACTATTATAAATAATCGGTTATGATATCAAAATATATTTACTCATTTTCTTTTTTGATCATTTTAGGTACATTTTCATCTAATTTACTTTGGGCACAGAAGCCTTCGAATACAGAATCGTTGTTTGTCAGGGCTGTGAAAAATGCAAAATATACCACTGAAGATGGGGATACCATACAAATGAAGAATGGCAAGTGGATTGGTAAACCATATATACCAGGAGCTGCATCACGTCCTAAGGCCTATTTGGGTGAAATTGTGTTGGGTGACTTAAATGGCGATCAGGTGAAGGATGCTGTTGTAGAGCTTCTTTGGGATGGTGGTGGAAGTGGCACCTTTCATTATGTGGTAGCGGTGCTCAATGAGCAGGGGTGGGCTCGCTCGTTAAATGCGACTCCTTTAGGTGATCGAATTAAAATAGAAGCCATTAAAATAGTCAAAGATGAGGTTGAAGTTATTTATGTAACCTCTGAACATAAGCAACCTCTTTCAAGTAAATCGAAAGAGCTCATAAAGGCACAGTTTCGCCTGCAGGAAGATAAGCTAGTACAAGTGAAATAGTGGATTTCTAAATTGTATTTACCTTTTTCTTTTTATAGCCATATAAAGTTGGTCTTTCTATTACTTCCTTTACGGCGATAAGTCGGTAAACAAATGTGGCGGTTTCTCGATTTAGGTTCATTTTGAAATAATTTGCTTGATTCTCTTGCCTAATTCGACGTTTGATGCGATTCTCTCCACCATTATATGCTGCAGCAACTAGTGCCCAATTATGGAATTGAGAATACAAGAATCTTAAATATTTACATGCCGCTACAGTCGATTTTCTAATTTCCTGGCGCTCATCAATCGAGGGATTAACACGTAACCCAAAGTCTCTGGCTGTTTGGGGCATCAATTGCCAATGGCCAGATGCTCCTTTAGGGGAAGTTCCACTTAAGAGGCCACTTTCTACCAGTGGTACATATTTGAAATCTTCAGGTATACCATATGATTTCAAGATGGGCTTAATAATTGGAAACCATCGTGCAGCCTTATCATGTAAAATTGTACTTCGTAGATTATTGTAATGATAAACAGCTAGTATTTGTTTCATTTGTTTTCTCACTTTGGTGTCGTTTGCAGGTAAATGTTCATCAGAAAAGTTTAACGAGTGATAGTAAATCTCATTAGCTATCTTTTGATCATCTACTTTAACAAACTCAGTTAATTTAACTGGTTTTGTTAACCTGTTCGATTTAGGAGAAATGGCTGTGACAATAGGTGTACTGGCGCTGAGTAACTCACCCCCAATTAAAATGATTAGTAATATGGATGCCCCAATGTATTTCTTGTTCATAATCCTTCCCTTCGTTCTATATTTAGATAAGAAAAACATTGCAAATGTATTAAAAATATATTAAATTTTGCAATTATTTAAGATATATAATGGAGTGTACGGGACTAAAGCTCACGCTTCAATGGTTCAAGATGGACTGTAAATCGCTAAATTTGGGTTGCTTTTGGACAAACTTTTGGGAAATGAATGTAATTCACACGCCACATGAAATCGTATTTATTAAGTAGTACGGGTTGGCGCTAAACACAGAGATAATCAGAAAGATATTTGCTTCTTGATTAAATTGCGAGCTAGTCTAAAGGTTCATCCTTTTGATTCTTTTTGGCCGCAATTTCGTTGGATTTTTCGCAATAGTCTCCCACTATTGTTCCAAAACCGGCAATTATTTCTTAGAATAAATTTTAGACCAGTTCGATACGAATAAAGAAGGGAGAGAAATTTCTATTGATGAAACTTCCCAAATACACCTAAAGGGAGTTTACAGCCACTAGTAGCAGGTAGGTAGAGTTCCCCAACTTCTAGGTTTTGCACCTTAGGGAATGACGATCGAATTAAGTTTTCTACAATGAGGGAAGAAAATCCCAAGGAATAAGTATTTAAGACCAAGAAATGCGCTTCATCTAAAAGTTTAATCACATCATGCAGCATTTCTTGGATATGGTCTTCTAATTTCCATTTTTCGCCGCGGGGGCCATGTCCATAAGCTGGAGGATCAAGTATAATACCTTGATATTTTTTGCCTCGTTTAAGTTCACGCTTGACAAATGTGAGCGCATCATCCACTACCCAACGAATATCATTTAGCTTAGAAAGTGTTTGATTCTCATTCGCCCAGGTGACAACCTGTTTAATTGAGTCTACATGGGTAACATCAGCTCCAGCAGCCCGTGCAGCAAGTGAGGCACCACCTGTATATGCAAACAAATTCAATACTTTAGCTTGTTGATGTTTAAAACGTTTTACCTGTTTGGTAATGTAGTCCCAGTTCACAGCCTGTTCTGGAAAAATTCCGATATGTTTGAAGGACGTTAATCCCAAGCGGAATTGGATATGAATGTCTTTGTTTTTATAAGTGATGTGCCATCTATCGGGTAAATCTGATTTTTTTTTAATCCATTCTCCGGAAGTAGCAGAACGTCCTTTGAAGCGAATGTGGTGCTTTTTAGTCCAAATTGTTTCAGTCAGCCCTTTGTCCCATACTGCTTGTGGTTCAGGTCGTATTAAAACTAAGTCGCCAAAACGTTCTAACTTCTCAAAGTTTCCACAGTCGATTAATTCATAGTCGCTAAAATGTTGTGGATTTAAAAATTGAATCATGTAGGCCCTGGTGTTTAATTTGTCAAATGTAAGGGAGAAAGCGTGCGATTGGAGGGGGTTGGAGTGAGGTTTATTTTTGCAGTTTCTTCATAAACTTGCTGGCAAAGACAAATTCGTTAAGTTCTTTATTATCTGTTGTGGTGATTTCTTTATTGGACCCCTCCCACCACTTGGTACCCTGATGCAAAAAAATAATGTTTTCGCCGATTCCCATTACTGAATTCATATCGTGAGTGACAACAATGGTGGTTGTACGGTATTCTTCGGTGATTTCTTGAATGAGTTCGTCAATGACAATAGCTGTTTTGGGGTCTAGACCTGAATTGGGTTCATCACAAAATAAGTATTTGGGGTTCATTGCAATGGCACGTGCGATACCTACACGTTTTTTCATCCCTCCGGATAGTTCGGATACGAGTAGTTGATTATTTCCAGCTAGATTCACTCGTTCCAGACAAAAGTTGACACGATCACGTTTTTCTTTGAAGCTAAGCTCTGTGAACATATTAAGTGGGAACATGATATTTTCTTCCACATTCATCGAATCAAATAAGGCAGAACCTTGAAAAAGCATACCAATCTCTGTACGAACATGTGTCCGAGCTTCAAAGTTCATGGAGGTAAAATTACGCTCATCGTAGAAAACGGAACCCGAGTTTGGCTCATGTAGCCCAACCATACATTTGAGTAAAGTGGTCTTTCCCGAGCCGGATCCACCGATGACTAGATTGGTAATGCCATCTTTAAATTCAGCAGATATGCCCTTCAAAACTGTACGATGACCGAAGCTCTTCCGAATATTTTTAATCTCGATCATAATAGTAGTTGAGCAACGATATAATCTGCAAATAGAATCATGATGCAACTAATGACCACTGCTTTAGTACTTGATTGTCCCACTTCTAGTGCACCTCCATGGGTATAGAAGCCTTGATAAGCAGCAACAGATGTGATAATAAAGGCAAAAATGACCGATTTGACCATCGATACTGTAAAAGTAAAAGGAATAAAGTCTGAGGTTAAGCCTTCAATGAAACTTTGTGGAGTTACAGCTCCTGAAGCGGTGCCAGCTAAATACCCCCCTACAATACTTAGCGCTATGGAAATGATTACCAATAGGGGAATCATGGTTATTGCGCCAATTATTTTAGGGAGTATAAGATACCCCGGTGAGTTGATCCCCATGATTTCAAGTGCGTCGATTTGTTCGGTCACGCGCATTGTTCCTATTTGAGAAGCTACACTGGAGCCTATTTTGCCAGCAAGTACAATCGCTGAAATAGTTGGGCTGAGTTCTAGAATAGATGAATCGCGAACAATGCCACCAATAACTGATTTTGGAACCAAATCACTGACTAATTGAAAAGCAGTTTGTACGGTAGTAACAGCCCCCAGGAATATCGAAATGATACAAATGATTCCTAATGAGCCAACGCCCATATAGTTCATCTCATGGAATATTTCCTTGCGGTAAAGACTCCACTTTTCTGGCTTCCGGAAGACCGCTTTTAGGAGTAAAATATATTTGCCTAGTGGATAAAATATCATCAAATAGCCCTATTAAACTTGGACAGAAGTCTGGTGCAAAGCTATCCAAAAATCTGTTCTAAAAATAATAACTTGAAGTCAAGAATCTTTTTTTCGTAGCTTTGATAAACGACACTAAATCAAGTCACTATGAATAAGAAATTACAAAGAAATGAACAAAATAAAATGATAGCCGGTGTTTGTTCTGGACTGGCTGACTATTTTTCTGTGGATGTAAGTTGGGTTCGTGCTGCTTTTTTATTAGCTCTGGTAGCGGGGTGTTCAGGTGGGCTAATTTATCTCATCCTTTGGATTGCAGTACCTTCGGGATCTATAGAATCGATACAAGGAATCTCCTCCAAAACAGAAAAAGGAGTGAATAGCGAAACAATATCACCTGACGGGGCTGTGAAAGAAAAAAATGGGATGGGACGAGTTTTTTGGGGACTATTCTTGATCGTTATTGGCGCTTTTTTCTTATTGGATGAGTTTGGATTTGTGCCGTTTTGGTTTGATTTAGGAAAGTTATGGCCATTTGTAATTATTATTCCAGGTATTTTAATAATTGCCAAAGCAAAGAGGAGGGGTATATAGTGCTCTTATCAAATGATCATTCAGATAAATTAGCAATGAATCAATAAATCTGGGACTTTACTTATGAAAACAGGAAAACTAATATGGGGGCTAATCCTCATTTTTGTAGGTTTAATACTATTGCTCAGCAATTTTGGTGTGATACACTTTTATTGGGGAGTTATTTGGCGGTTTTGGCCTGTTATTTTTGTTTTGATAGGAATCAATATTCTTTTTAGTCAGAGAAATCCGTTATGGGGGACTATTTTGGCTATTCTAGTGACCATTTTTACTTTGATTTTTATTGCTTACCGAGGTACACATGTTCATAAGCATTCACACCACTGGTGGTGGGGTGAGATGGAAGATGAGAAAGACTCATATTTTTATCCGAATAGTAGTTTTTCAGAACCATATATATTAGGTACTAATAAGGCAGAACTCAATATCAATGGTGGGGCTACGAGTTATCGCTTATCGGACACAACGTCCAATCTTTTTGATGCAGATATTAAGCAAAACTATGGTAGTTACACCCTCGAAAAAATGACACGAGGTTCAACAGAAATCCTTCGTTTTCGGATGCGTGATGGCAAAGTTAAATGGGATATCGATACTACAAATGAAGCTAGTTTACGACTGAATACACGTCCTAGTTGGACGATGAATGTGGAAATAGGGGCAGGAAAAACCGATTTTGATTTAAGCAAATTCAAGGTAGAGAAATTGACTTTGAAGGGTGGGGCTGCTGTATTTCATGTTAAATTAGGTCTTTCTCAGCCCTTTAGCGCCATTCATGTGGAGGCGGGTGTGGCTAAAGTAGTTATTCAGGTTCCCATAGCTAGTTCATGTCGTATCCAATTGGATAGTGGTTTATCATCTAGAAATTTTGAAGGATTTACCAAACAAAAAGATGGAACATATCTTTCAGATAACTATGCTGGTTTGGCCTCGCATCGTGTCGATATCCATTTGGCGGGTGGACTCTCGACATTCGAGGTAAGTCGATACTAAAAAGCACTATCGCAAATTAATAATTACTTTTTTTTGTGCTCTTCTTTTCGTTTATTTCCAATAAGCATTTTGATCAATTTAAAATCGAGAAAGCCGTCAAATTCTAGATTGTAGGTTAATCCTAAAGCATTAATGTTTTGGGTGCTTGGACTATTGGGATCTGTTAATGTTGTTCTTTGGGGGGGCTTGTTGGATATACTAGCAGCTAAGCTTCCATCTTTTTTAATTAAGTAGCGTACATCTCCAGCAAGTGGGGAGTTAGGATAGTAAGTGGGAGCATTTATATTTTGTACATCAGCCGATCGATCTGTATAGATACCAGTAATAATTAGCCGATCATTCCATAAGCGCAAAGAAGCAGAATAATCTTCCTGTGGTCGAATACTAAAATCTACATATCGTAAATTGAGTGAATTGGCTAGTATATCCGTAGCTCTATTGATTGCAGTTTCGGTAGCGATCTTAGTTGTGGCTGCCCCAGCAGTTGCTCTGGTTGGATTATTGGGGTCATTTGTTAAATTATTTCCAGCAGATAGCACGATAAAGCTTCGTTGAACGATTAGACTGAAAGCCTGCGACATTGTATTGCTAATGTCCGATAGATAGCCTTGAAGATCATCATTAATATAGGAGTCGTTGGGAAAATTCAGCTTAAATGACATTTCTGGTGTTTGAAGGTCTCCTGTTAAGTACAAGACTGCCTCTGCAACTACGCGTTGATCTTTTGGGTCTCTTCCTGCTGCAAGATAAAGCGGTTTGACATTGGTACGGGCGCTATAAATAGCGTTCAAATGAATAGAAGCATTGGCAGGATCCCCTGTCCACCGGATAGTACCACCCGGGCTAATGTCAAATATCTTATCAATGATATTTCTAGCATTGTATCGAAATTTACCTTGAGTGATGAAGTAGTCGCCGAACATACTGAAGTCACCAAAACGGTTAATACTCAAATTAAGATTAGAATTCCCTCGTCCAGATAACTTACCTATTGAAGTATAGATGTTTGTTTCAGCTTGATCAGTTACTTCTAGATCAAAGTTTAGCGTTAGCCCATTGTAATTTAATGCTTGCTTACTGGTATGGGTAGAATCCTTTTTTGCGAAGGTGATAAAGTTATTTTCACTAATTCTTTCAGACAAGTTGAGTGGGATATTAAAGGTAGTACCTGCATCTGTTCTCGCAGTAATTCGTATCGACATATTGTCTACTGGACCATTAAACTCAAAAGTACCGGTACCGAAAGCGGTTCCGTAATAGGATGTATTATCTTTCAAGCTAGTGTTGAGAACCATAAATTGGTTTGTTTTTAAGCTGGCATGGATGACTGGATTATCTAAATTGTTTAAATCGACAGTTCCTTCGTCTGCTATGGCCTTGTGATTGTTTTGGTCTCTAAGTATAAAGTGTGAAAGATGGATGACATTATTTCTTACCACTAGATCATTGGATATTCGGTAATGTGTTTTTAAATAATTGATGGTAAGATCTACTTCATTTAAGTTTATGGTACCATTGATTTGGGGTTTAGTTAACTCACCAGTGACTTTTAAATCAGCAGATACTGCACCCGATAAATTTGAAACCAAATGTTTTAGGAAGGGTTGTAAAAGTGCTACGGGGTTATTGATGATTTGTACATCTGCATTTAAATCATTTTTGTCTAGGTTATAGGTGCCTATTACTTGGACAGTTTTTGTTTCTTGTTTGGAAATGCCGGCTTTAAGTGCAATGAGTTTACTAACATGATTCAAGCTTGTTTCCAAATATAGATCACCAACATATAGTTTATTGCAGGTTAATGAATCGATTTTAATATTCGATTGTATGTTAGGCTGGTTTTGAAGATTGGCTAGTGTTGTTTGTCCATTTAGTTCTCCAGTTAAATAGATACCTCGTCCTTTGGTTAAAGGTGTTAGGGTAGTTAGTTGAAATTTGCTAAAACCAATAATTAGTTCATCATTGGGATCGGATGAAATGGTGCCATTGACTGTGATGAGTTGGGTATTGCGAGCTAGTCCAAAATTGTTGATTCTTATTTTTGATTTGTCGGGGTCGAGATCGAAGGTTACCTTATCATGAATTTTCCAGATTTCATGGTTAATAATTACTTCTGATGGGAGTAGGCTTAGTTTTGCTTTGGAGTTAGCATCGGTGTTGAATTCGATCAAGCCATTTAAGTCCAACTGGTTGGTCGCATTTTTGTCAGATAGCTTCACGTTTAGGCTCAAGCTATCATTACGCAAGATATTTGCAATGTTGATGTTTTTAACAAATAAGCTATCTGTAAAATCAATTCGATCGGAAGCAATAAAAATATCTAGTTGGGTAGGACTTGTATTTTCATCGATGACTAGATCATGGATCTTAATTTTTTTGTATTGAATAAATTTTGCATAGGCGTTGATGACTGCTAAGTTTTTTTCGGAGGAAAATTTTCCAGTTAGAATAGCCCCATGCGGCACTCGAATAGTGGGTGCAAAAAAAGTGCGAACAGGTTCAAAGTTTTTTAATTTCAATTCAAGATCAAAATTTTGAGGTTTTTGGGGCTTGGTTATTTTTGTTTGTAACGAAGGAATGTATTTTTTAATGACGGTTAAGAAATAGGTAGGTAGTGTACTAAGATCATAATTTCCGTGGATACTAGCATCTAACACATCAGATTTGAAAGCAAGTACTCGGTTGTTACCAATTCCAGCTGCTTTTAGTGATATACTGTCAATCACCATGGTTTGTCTACTATTGGATAGGGAGACTTGATGAATGTTGAAATTGCCTTGGATATTGCTGAGATTGTTTCCCGAAAAATTGGTTTTTAGATCAGCATTGATGGTCAAGCTATCTTTATATAGGTTTAATTCTTTCAAATTGGCTTTGCCAATAGTCGTAGTAAAGTTGAATATGGGAAGTTTGGAATTGAGATCAAGTGCACCATTAAAGGATAAGTTTAGGTTTTTGTCATTGATATGCAGTTTGCCTTTAAACTCCTTGTTTTGGTAGTTCCCATCTAATTGGATATTCTTATAGCGATATCCGTTGAAATCGAGGTATGCAATCTTCCCTTCTGCCTGCTCTTCTAAGTGGGCTAGATTAAATCCTTTTCCCTTTACATTTGCTTCCAATGAAACGCGACCTAGTTTAGTATCATCAATTAAATTTCCAATGTCAAAGTTGTCAACCTTGACAGCTCCTGAATAGTGTGGGGTCCCTTTGGGGTCGATTTTCATATTGACATCGGAAACAATGCGACCCAATTTTGTTTTAAACTCACCAAAAGCAATGAAGTCACTAGTAAATCCGGTGAATCTTCCTTTGAAATTGACGTTACCAAATTTGCTCACAATTGGGGGAACTAGTTTATCTCTTTTTCCAGTAATTTTTTCGATGATATAGTCTAAGTCTTGCTTGTTAACGAAGGCTTGGTTAAGATCCAAATCCACAAAAGTTTGATCGATCAGAGGGAGTCCTTTAACGTCAAAGTCGCCTTTTAGATAAGTAGTTTTGCCAATTTTAAGAGACAGTGCTCGGGCTTTGATATTGTTTACGCGTCCTGTTGCTTGTCCATTTAGTTCGATATCGACATTCATTTTGCGAAGTCCTGGAGCAAAATAGCTCAGATCACGGGAATAAATGCGTGTATTCTTAAAATGAGCGCTCATATAGACTTTACTATTAAACAAATCAAAGTCTTTGAATGTGCCAAACTTCATCAGAAAATAATCACCCATTTTGGTGTTTGGAGTTTCCAGAGAAAGATTTTTGAACTCCATTTGGTTTTTGTCGATTGTGGCAAGCGCACTTAAATTTTTGAGATAAAATCCACTTTTCTCATGAAAGGTTAGTTTGTTTAGCTGCGCTTTGGCAATATGTTTATTAGTTTCTAGGTCTAGGATGGTTGCACTCAGTTTACTTAATCCGATATTCTCAAAGTTGATACCATTCACTTTGGAGGTGTCTCCAAAATTTCTGTATTTGAAGGCAATATTATCCAGAACAATTTTCTTAAAGAAAACATCGTATGGTTTTGATTTGCTTTTTGGTCCTTTATTAAAGTAGTTAATGAGGAAGGTCAGATTGGTTGTTTGATCGGTATATTTTTTAAGATAAATCTGGCTGCCTTCCAGTCGGATATCATTTACTAATATTTTTCTTTTTTTGATGGAAAGATCTTTGATATCAACAGTAAATTTAGCGGAATAGAGTAGGGTATCTTTCTGCAAATCTTGAATATATAGGCCTTCAAGTACTAGTGATTTGAATGGTTTGATGTATAAACCATTGATTTCAACGCGTGTTTTTAATTCGGAAGAAAGATAATGAGCCGCTCTTTGCGCAAAAAAAGTTTGTACGGGCTTAAACTGAAGAACAAATAGGAAGCCTGCGATCAACATTAGGAATGTGATCAGGGCCCAGAACGCTATTTTTAGTACTTTTTTGATACTTTTGTTTTTTAATCAGAAAATTATTTAGAACCGAATACGATTTGCCTATTATTTTAGCTATAGAGTCTTCCTGTGATGATACTTCTGCTGCAATATGTATCGATGGTAAAATATGTTCAAACATTATAGCTGGCCAGGCTGTTCATCGGAATTATGGTGGTGTGGTACCGGAGCTTGCTTCGCGGGCACACCAGCAGCATATCATTCCAACCGTACAGCAAGCGATTAACAATGCTAAAATACGCAAAAATGATGTGAATGCCATAGCTTTTACATGTGGACCAGGTTTATTGGGCTCTCTTTTGGTTGGTGTTTGTTTTGCTAAGTCCTTTGCGTTGGCTCGGAAAATCCCTTTGATTGAGGTGAATCACATGCAGGCGCATATTTTGGCTCACTTTATTGATGATCAAAAACCGGAGTTCCCCTTCATTTGTTTGACTGTTTCTGGTGGGCACACACAAATTGTGTTGGTAAGAAGTTATTTTGATTTAGAAATAGTCGGCCAGACAATGGACGATGCTGCGGGGGAGGCTTTTGATAAAACAGCTAAAATATTGGGCTTGCCTTATCCGGGTGGTCCATTGATTGATCGTTATGCGCAGCAGGGTAATCCGCGTGCTTTTCAATTTCCAGAGCCCCAAATACCTCATTTTGATTTTAGTTTTAGTGGATTGAAAACAGCAATTCTGTATTTTGTTAGGGATCAGATGAAACAAGATCCAAATTTTGTGGCTAACCACTTGGCAGATATTTGTGCATCGGTTCAAAAGCGAATCACTTCCATTCTAATTAATAAGTTAAAATTAGCTGCTAAACATTATGGCATCAATCGTATTGCTATTGCAGGAGGAGTTTCTGCTAATTCGGGTCTTCGAAGTGACCTGGTTGAGGCTGCAGCTGTAAACGGCTGGACCGTTTTTATTCCCAAATTCGAGTATTGTACCGATAATGCGGCGATGATTGCTATCACAGCCCATTACAAATTCTTGAATCAGGATTTTGTCGGGCAGGATGTGGTGCCTTTGCCTAGGATGAAGTGGTAAAGGCACCCCAGATTAAGCATAGTGACATATGCTATACTATTTAGTTTTATACATTTCTAGAATAGCACTACTTGGCATTTTCTATTTTTATGGGCGTAAAAGAAGGTTTTGGGAGGTTATTGGCTCTTTGTACCTGTTGATACAGGCTGTGCTTTACATGAATAATCGATGGCATTAGCCACCCCTTTTGGAGTTATCTTAATTTTACTTATAGCTGCACCAAGCATTCCTCCATTTGTGTTTCTAATTGTTGCCAGATTCATCTCCTGTACATTTAGCTTATTTTTTATCAAACGCTTCATAATCTTGACTTTAAAATAAATTTATTTTTGAAGTGCAAATATTAAGTATATTAAAATAAAATTATAAATTAAATAAAAATAGATTATAAATTAGATGTGTGAGCGTATTTTCTGTCTTGTTGAGAGGTTTATAAAAACTTGGTGAAGAGTAAGGATCGAGAAGGGATGGATTAGGAAGTTACTGACTGTATGGGGCAGAAAACACAGATTTGTTGTCATTCGATGATTGGAAAGAATTGATTCCTATTGCGAATTAGCTTAACTTTGCATTATGTTTAAAAACAAGCGATTACTAGTTTTTTGGGTTTTTTTATCACTTGTGGTAGGGATCAGTGCTTGTAAAAGTAAATTTGATCAATTACGAGCAAGTAATGATGTGACTAAAAAATATCAGGAGGCTCTTCGACTGTACAACAATAAATACTATAATAAGGCTTTGCTTTTGTTTGAAGATTTGGTGCAACGTTACCGAGGTCGTACGGAGGCAGAGGACTTATACTACTATTATGCTTATACTAATTTTAAGCTGAAAGACTACACCACAGCTAGGTATCATTTTAAAGTATTTGCAGAGACCTATCCCAATAGCCCCAGAGCAGAAGAATGTCGATTTATGTCGGCTAAGTGTTATTATTTAGAGTCGCCGGTATATTCTCTCGATCAACAAAATACGGTTAAAGCAATCGATGCTTTGCAGTTATTCATCAATCTGTACCCTAAAAGTGAGCGTGTGCCAGCAGCAAGTAAGCTAATCGATGATTTGCGGGGTAAACTCGAACTGAAGTCATATATGAATGCTAAACTTTTCTTAGATCTGGGGGATTATAAATCGGCAATTATTGCATTCAGAAACTCAACCAAGGATTTTCCTGATACCAAGTATGCAGAGGAAATGGAGTTCTTGAGCATTAAAGCACAGTATTTACTAGCCAAGAATAGCTTTGAAAGTAAACAGGAAGAGCGATTTAATGAGGTGATTCAGCTTTATGCTGATTTTTCGACTAAGTATCCCATAAGTAAATACTTAAAGGAAGCTAGCCAATTCAAGAAAAGTTCTGAACAGGGCATTTTCGAGGTGCAGGAATTATTGGCTTCGGAAAACGGAAAAGAAAAAACACAAAAAAACTGATTTTTACAAAAGCGACATAAATGAGCAATAAAAGTACCGTGGTAACAACCAGTACGATCACACGCGACGTACGCAAGTTAGATCAATCAACTAATAATATCTATGAGTCGATTGCGATTATTTCAAAGCGAGCAAACCAATTAGCTAATACTATGAAGGAAGAGCTTCAGGACAAATTGGCGGAATTCGCATCCTCTGGAGACAATTTAGAAGAAGTATTCGAAAATAGAGAGCAGATTGAAGTATCTAAGTATTACGAACAATTACCCAAGCCAACACTAGTCGCTATTGATGAGTTTCTAAATGGTAAGGTATACTATAGAAATCCTTCGAAAGGGTAAAATTAATTCCCCCTTCAAAATATCCAATGGATATGCTTAAAGATAAAAATATCCTACTGGGTGTTTGTGGTGGTATTGCTGCTTACAAGTCAGCTTTGTTGGTGCGTTTGTTAGTGAAAGCTGGAGCACATGTACAGGTGATTATGACTAAAGATGCTACTAATTTCATCACTCCACTTACGCTTTCAACACTTTCAAAAAAATCAGCTCTAATCAATTATTTTAAGTCCGATACGGGTGAGTGGAATAATCACGTAGATCTGGGGTTATGGGCTGACCTATTTATTATAGCCCCACTAAGTGCAAACACCATGGCCAAATTTGCTCATGGTTTGTGTGATAATCTACTTACGGCAGTATACCTGTCAGCAAAGTGTCCAGTCTATTTTGCCCCAGCAATGGATTTGGATATGTGGAAGCATCCAGCTACCAAACAAAATGTGACCAAGCTGGTTTGCTTTGGAAATAAGCTCATTGAACCTACTTATGGTGAGTTAGCTAGTGGTCTGATCGGTGAAGGAAGGATGGCCGAACCAGAAATTATAATTGAGCAAATAGCCGAAAACTTCAAAAAAAAAACACTAAGCGGTAAAAAAGTACTGGTTACTGCTGGACCCACCTATGAGGCTATTGATCCTGTGCGATTTATTGGCAACTATTCGTCTGGAAAGATGGGGTATGCGCTTGCAGAAGAGCTGGCTAGTTTAGGGGCTGAGGTAACACTTATTAGTGGCCCAACATCATTGAGCACATCCCTCCAGATGGAGCGTATTGATGTGGTATCTGCAGATGAAATGTTTGCGGCGGTTCAGAAGGTGATCCCCCAGAGTGATATTGTAGTGATGTGTGCAGCCGTGGCAGATTATCATCCTAAAGAAGTAGCGCGTGAAAAGCTTAAAAAAGATTCGGATGAGATTAATATTAGTCTTGTAAAAACAATAGATATTATAGCCACGGTAGGGAAGCACAAAAAGAAAGGACAAGTCATCGTGGGTTTTGCATTAGAAACATCGGATGAAGAAGCGCATGCAATCAAAAAGCTCGAAAGCAAAAATTTGGATTTGATCATATTAAATTCCTTAAGGGATGAGGGTGCTGGTTTCAAAGGAGATACGAATAAAGTAACAATTATTGATCGGAATCATCATAAGGAATATATCGAGCTCAAATCTAAATCAGCGGTTGCAAAAGATATTTGTCGAAAAATAGTAGCTTTATGCTCTTTGTCACGCGTATGAAGTACTTTCTTTTTTGCGGGCTTATTTTTTTATCACTAGGTGCTTTTTCTCAAGATTTAAATGCTCGGGTAGAGTTACTTTATCCAAAGCTTCCCTCAGTCAATAAAAGCACATTTGACCTACTCGAAAAAACAATCAGGGAATTTCTCAACAATAAAAAATGGACGGATGATATGCTGCAGCCGATAGAGCGTATCGATTGTAGTTTTGTCATTACAATTACAGCCTGGGATGGAGCAAGTGGTTTTACAGCTGAAGCCCAAATACAATCAAGTAGGCCAGTATATGGAACATCTTATAATAGCACGATTTTAAATACTTATGATAAAGAGTTTAATTTCACTTATCTGGAGGGGCAGTCTTTAGATTTTTCGGAGCAAAGTTATACCAGCAATTTAGGCTCGCTATTGTCCTTTTATGCATTTACCATTCTGGGCATGGACTATGATACTTTTTCAAAATTTGGAGGAACCTCCCTTTATAGCCGAGCTCAAACTGTGCTCAATAATGCGCAAGGGGCTTCTGATAAAGGTTGGAAGGCTATGGAAAGTTTTAGGAATCGATATTGGTTGTCAGAGAATTTTTCGAATACAGACTATAACCCCATTCGCGAAGGTTTGTACGTTTATCACCGTCGAGGTTTGGATGTGATGGGAATTAATCCCGTTGAGGGTAGGAAGGCCATTCTTTCTGTTTTGTCTCAGGTGCAGACAATAGACAGGCAAAGGCAGGGAAATATGCTAAGCCAGTTATTTATGTTAGCGAAGGTGGATGAGCTGATCGGTGTTTTTAGTGCAGCTACTCCTGACGAAAAGATGAGAGCCTATTCTATACTCAGCCAGATAGATCCTCCTAATATGTTTAAATACGATGCGTTGAAAAAATAAGATAGCTCATCGTGCATTTGATTTTAGTCATTCTCCAATGCTCAGTAGGTTACTCATTTGCAATTATGCTTTAATTGATACATTGGACATCTCGTTTTCCAAAGATCTGACGATTCTAACAGGGGAGACTGGTGCAGGCAAGTCTATCATTTTAGGTGCATTATCTTTAATTCTCGGCCAGCGTGCTGAGGGTAAATACTTTTTCAATCAGCAAAAGAAATGTATCATCGAAGGCTATTTTCAAATCAAGGATTATCAGCTATCTAGCTTCTTCGCGGATCATGATTTGGACTATGAGGAGGAAACTATCTTGAGGCGAGAGGTCGCTGTGGATGGAAAGTCCCGTGCGTTTATTAATGACACGCCAGTTACTCTTGCCCTTTTGAAACAATTGGGTGAAAAACTAATTGATATTCATTCTCAACATGCTACCCAGGAGATGAATCAGGGAGATTTTCAATTGTTTGTATTGGATGTTTTGGCTGGGAATCAATCGCTGTTGGCTTCGTATCAGCATACGTATAAAGTATATCAACAATCGCTCGTACAGCTGAAAGAAATGGAGCGGACATGTGTGCAAGCTAAGATCGACCAAGATTACTATCAATTTCTATTTGACGAGCTTGATGAGGCTAGACTCAAAGTAGGAGAGCAGGAGCAGTTGGAGCAGGAGCTCGATCGATTAATACATGCGGAAGATATCAAACAAAATCTTACTCGAGCAAGTTATCTATTGACTGAACATGAACAGGCTGTAGCGATTCAATTGAAGGGAGTCATACAGGATTTGCAGCAGGCTGAAAAGCATCAGGCCGAACTGGGGGTACTAACAGGGCGTTTGGGAAGTAGTTTGATCGAAATTAAGGACATTGCTTCCGAGATAGACCAAATAGCACAGTCAACTCAAACGGATGAAGATCGCCTTCAAGTAATTAATGATCGATTAAACACCCTGTATAGTTTGCAGAAAAAACATCATGTAAATATTGTTTCTGAATTACTTCTTGCTAAGGAAAGTATCAGTCAAAAATTGCATGCCATATCTTCTTCAGATGCAGATATTGAGCATTTGAAAGTGGAGATCAGTCGATTACAGGATCAACTGGTTGGTAAGGCTATTGATTTGAGTAGTAGGCGTAAACAGATTATTCCGGCATTAGAGCATCAGGTACAGGAATGTCTAAAAGAAATGGGGATGCCACATGCTGTATTGCAGATTAGTAATGAAGTATATTCTTCGGACCAGTTTGGACCCACGGGATGTGATCAAATTCAATTTTTATTTAGTGCCAATAAAGGACAACAGCCTTTACCTGTTCATAAGATAGCTTCGGGGGGAGAACTTTCGCGTTTGATGCTCAGTATAAAATCGCTAATAGCTCATCATAAGGCCTTGCCCACAATCATTTTTGATGAAATTGATACAGGTATTTCAGGTGAAATCGCTTTAAAAGTGGGCCATATGATGGAAAAATTGGCAGAATCTATACAAGTGATAGCCATTAGTCATTTACCTCAAATTGCCAGCAAGGGAAAGATGCACTATTCTATTTATAAAGATGAAAGGCAGCATCATACACGTACGAACATTAAACAGCTGGACGAGTCTGCACGTGTAATTGAAATTGCCAAGATGTTAAGTGGTAAGAATCCAGGAACACATGCACTTCAACATGCGAGGGAATTATTGGATATGGCCTATTGATAAGGTTTTTTGTGGGATTAGTAGGTTTTATAAATGGCATAACACTAAAAAACTATAATATGACTTATAACTTATTGAAAGGGAAAAAGGGAATTATTTTCGGTGCACTAGATGAAAAATCAATTGCTTGGAAGGTGGCCCAGCATTGTGTCAGCGAGGGTGCCGAAATTGTATTAAGTAATGCACCTATTGCCTTGCGCATGGGTGAGATTAACAAACTTGCTGATGCTTGTAAGGCTCCTATTTTTGCCGCAGATGTGACGAACTCGGAAGATATCGATAAGCTTTTTATCCAAACAAAAGAGCACTTCGGCGGGGGGGTAGATTTTGTGTTACACTCTATTGGGATGAGCCCAAATGTGCGTAAGAGTATCCATTATACAGAATCAAATTATGACTTTATGCACAAAACAATGGATATTTCTGCCATGAGTTTACATCGAATTTTACAAGCAGCGATGAAACATGATGTCATCAATGAATGGGGTTCGGTAGTTGCATTGACCTATATTGCAGCGCAACGCGTATTTCCTGATTACAATGATATGGCTGATGCTAAAGCTTTGTTAGAGGGTATTACCAGAAGCTTTGGTTATCATTATGGGGTTAAGAAGCGTGTGCGAATTAATACGGTTTCTCAGTCTCCTACCCGCACCACGGCGGGTTCTGGGGTGAAGGGATTTGATGGTTTTATTAGCTATGCAGAAAAAATGTCTCCTTTAGGTAATGCAACAGCTGATCAATGTGCAGATTATGTGGTGAGTTTGTTCTCTGACTTGACACGTATGGTGACAATGCAAAACCTGTTTCACGACGGTGGGTTCTCATTTACAGGAGTAACTCCGGAAGTGATTGAGCAAATGGAAAAATAATATCTAGTTGCATTACCCTCACTGTCTGAACTATGGTTCGTATGATTGAGATGATGAGCTTGTCTAAAAATGTCGTTAAAAAACAAATTAAATACATGAAAAATCATATTAATCATTCAAATTAAACCAATCATAGTTCAGATGATTAAGATGCATAACGTCAGTTAGGACTAACTTAGATCCGGTCTAAAGTTTATTTCATGAAATAAACTTTAGACCGGATCTAATATATTATCTCTATTTTTGACTCCGAAAATTGGCAGGATTTCTTCCGACTTCATGTTTTCAAATTCAAACCAAAATCAAGTAAAATGAGCAACGTAGAAAAACTAAAAGCGTTACAACTTACACTAGATAAACTAGAAAAATCATATGGCAAAGGGACCATCATGAAGTTAGGTGATACAGTTATCGATGCAGTTGAAGCCATATCTACAGGTTCTTTGGGATTGGATATTGCCTTGGGTATTGGTGGATTACCGAAAGGGCGCATTATTGAAATCTATGGTCCAGAGTCTTCAGGAAAAACGACTTTAGCGATTCATGCGATTGCCGAGGCTCAGAAAAAAGGTGGGATTGCAGCTTTTGTAGATGCGGAGCATGCTTTTGATAAGTTTTATGCGCAAAAATTAGGGGTTGATGTGGAGAATCTATTCATTTCTCAGCCTGATAATGGGGAGCAAGCCTTAGAAATAGCTGATAATTTGATTCGTTCGGGGGCTATTGACATTATTGTGATTGATTCGGTTGCAGCCCTGGTTCCTAAAGGCGAGATTGAAGGCGAAATGGGTGATTCAAAGATGGGCCTTCAAGCGCGTTTAATGTCGCAAGCATTGCGCAAGCTTACTGGAACGATCTCTAAGACCGGATGCTGCTGTATTTTTATTAATCAGTTGCGTGATAAAATTGGTGTGATGTACGGAAGCCCAGAAACTACAACAGGAGGAAATGCGTTAAAATTTTATGCCTCTGTTCGTTTGGATATTCGTCGTGTTTCTCAAATTAAGGATAGTGATGAAGTATTCGGAAATCGGGTGAAGGTGAAGATTGTTAAAAATAAAGTAGCCCCTCCATTCCGTATAGCAGAGTTTGATATTCTTTTTGGAGAGGGTATTTCTAAAGTGGGGGAAATCATTGATTTAGGTGTTGATTTTGAGATTATCAAGAAATCAGGATCTTGGTTCAGTTATGGGACTAGTAAGCTTGGGCAAGGGCGAGATACTGTTAAGCAGCTTTTATTAGATAATCCTGATCTGATGGATGAACTAGAGATGAAGGTAAGAGCAGCGGTAACGGGTGAACAGGCTTTGGTAGGTGGTACTTTAGCTGAGCAGGTCTAATTTTTAAACTGCAATTCTTAATTATAATAGTATTTTTTATATCATCAGGTAGGAAACATTAACATTTATGAATAAGCTAAGTACAATCCTTGTTGCTATTGGATTAATTTTCGTGTCAACAATTCAGGTTAATGCGCAATCATATATGGATGGGGTTGGGATACGTTTAGGTACTTATAATGGTATTACATTTAAAACTAGGGTTGCGGAAGACAAAGCCTTAGATTTTAATTTGGCCTTTAATTCTGGAAGTGATTATTCTTATGCTCGTTTAACTGGCTTATATGAGGTTCATGCCAAAACTAATATTACTCCAGGTTTGTTGTGGTACTATGGTGCTGGAGCTGGCTTGGGCTCTAGAAAAGATAAGCGATTGGATTCAAGTGACCTATTTGTGAGTGTCAATGGCGTGATTGGTATGGATTACAAATTTGAAAAAGCACCTATCAATATTTCACTCGATTGGGTGCCCTTTTTGGAACTTTCTCCCAACGCATCAATTGATGTAGGAGGTCTAGGTCTATCTATTCGATATACATTTTAAGTTTATTTAACTTTTTATTCAACTGATTTGGTGCTAAATTTGTCGCTCACTCTACAGATATAGTGTGTTGAACTGCTTAGTATGAATCAAAAAGTTAGGTTGTATAAATATATTTTATTATTCGTTGGCTTAGCTAAAATAGTGGTCCTTGCTTTGAGTATTCTTCTATATGATGCTCAGTATAAAGTGGTTTGTGAAGAAATGATGGAGTTGGAGACAGAAAAACCAGATTGCAAAGGTGATTCATGTAAAAAGATATCATTAGCCGATTGGTTCGAAAGTATCTACCAGTTTAATTTTAGGAAATACATCAATGATGATGTATGTTTTAAATTCGTTACAACGAACGAAGACTTTGTTCAGCACTTTTATCCTGATGTGTTGACTCCTCCACCTAATGTTTTATCTACTTGTTAATTTTGTGTTGGGTTAAAATAAACCAATACAAAATGTTATTGCAAGATTAAGGTATTACTTGCCTGTAAAATCTAATCCATTTTATGGAATTATGAGGTTTTGGTATGTAGTTATATTTCGTACGGAAGTATAAAAATATGATTTTCCTTTAGAGGCTTTTATTACATAGCCGAATCTTGTTTTAATTATTTGTGTTAATTTTTCGATTGTATTCTTTTTATTAGAATATATTATTCTTAATAATTATTTTTATTTCTTTAAATGAAAAAAAATCAAAATGATTCGTTGGGGTGGAGTATGAAAAAATATTTTTTAGCTAAAAATATGAAGCGAGATATTCCAGCAAGTATTGTTGTTTTTCTGGTGGCTTTACCTTTGTGTTTGGGCATTGCTATGGCATCAGGAGCTCCCTTGTTTTCGGGTATATTAACAGGGGTAATAGGTGGCATCGTAGTGTCTTTATTTAGTGGATCTCAGCTTTCTGTTACTGGGCCAGCCGCGGGTTTAACAGTTATTGTTTTAGGTGCAATTACTGGTTTGGGCGCTTATGAAATTTTTTTATTAGCGGTGGTACTTGCGGGGTTGATGCAAGTGCTTTTAGGCTTTTTGAGGGCTGGGACTATTGGTGCTTATTTCCCTTCGTCAGTGATTGAGGGTATGCTAGCAGCTATCGGAATTGTTTTAATTCTGAAACAGTTGCCGCATGTGGTAGGCTATGATGCAGACTTTATAGGGAGTGAGAAATTTGTCGAGATTAGTGGTGAAAATGCTTTCTCAGCACTGGCACTGGCTTTGAAAAAGATTAGTATGGGCGCCGTTATTATTAGCTCCTTATCTGTGATCACCTTGTTATTTTGGCCACGAGTTAAGAAACTTAGCTTTATTCCAGCCCCACTTTTAGTTGTTATAATAGGTGTTTTGTTGGGTGTTGCTTTTCAGCATACAGACCTTGCCCTACAGGCTGATCAGTTGGTTCAAATACCTGTAGTAAGTTCTTGGGGTGGCTTTTTAGGTTTGTTCAGATACCCTCATTTTGCAGCTATTCAAAATCCTGAGGTTTGGAAAGTTGCAGGTACTATTGCTATAGTAGCGAGTTTGGAAACCCTATTAAATATAGAAGCTGTTGATAAAATCGATCCAATCAAGCGGAGTACACCGAAGAACAGAGAGCTAATTGCTCAAGGGATCGGTAATACGGTGAGTGGTTTGATTGGGGGATTGCCTATGACTTCAGTAATTGTGCGTTCATCCGTTAATGTGAATGCTGGAGGTCGGACGAAAATGAGTGCCTTTTTACATGGCTGTTTACTTTTGCTTTCTTTTTTGTTAATTCCTGCCTGCATCAATCTTATTCCACTCTCGTGTCTTGCGTCGATACTGCTGTTGACTGGTTATAAATTAACGCGTCTTGAATTGTTTCGTAAGATGTGGAAGAGTGGTAAAGATCAGTTTATCCCTTTTATTGTTACAGTATTAGCGGTAGTATTTACAGATTTGTTAAAAGGAGTTGCGGTGGGGATGTTGGTGGGGATATATTATATTTTGCGTGTTAGTCTGCGAAACCCTTACTTTTATCATCTTGAAAAAGATGGTAAAAAGCATGTTACGAGGATGAAACTAGCAGAGCAGGTATCATTCTTGAATAAGGCGGCTATTCAATATGCGTTAACACATTTACCACCGAAAACCAAGGTAATTATCGATGGAACGAACTCCCGTTTTATTGATCATGATGTGTTAGAAATTATCCACGATTTTAGTATGAATGCGTACACAAAAGGGATTGAGGTAGAGTTAGTTCATATCAAGAATTGGTATCGGGTCCCCAAATTAAAAGAAGAGGTTTAAAGTTTTTTTAAATGAGATTAATTTATGAATACAAAGAATAAAGTAGATATCACAGATAATGTTAGGTTAACACAACAAGACCGTTATAATAAGCTTTTGCAAGGGAATAAGGATTGGGTAGCTAATCAATTAGCCGAAGACCCTGACTATTTCAACAAGTTGTCTAAAGGTCAAAGTCCAGAAGTTCTGTGGATCGGTTGTTCAGATAGTCGTGTGCCGGCCAATGAAGTAACTAATACAAAACCAGGAGAAGTATTCGTCCACCGCAATATTGCCAATGTTTGTGTACACTCAGATATGAATATGCTTAGTGTGCTTGATTATGCAGTGAATGTGTTAAAGGTGAAGCATATTATTGTTAGCGGGCACTATGGCTGTGGAGGAGTTGCCGCCGCATTGGGTAATAAACAGTATGGATTGATTGATAATTGGTTGCGTCATATTAAGGATGTTTATCGGTTACATGCCTATGAGTTGGATTTGATTGCTGATAAAACTGAGCGAGAGAATCGACTGGTAGAGCTGAATGTAGTAGAGCAGGTATACAATTTGTGCAAAACAACTATTGTTCAAAATGCATGGAAAATGCGTTCTGATTTAGAAATACATGGCTGGATTATCCAATTAGATAGTGGTTTTGTGAAGGATTTAAATGTGTCTTGTAGTAGTGCAGATAACTTAGGAAAGGTTTTTGCGCTGGGTGAGCATTACACTGCAATAGATCAATAAAAAAAATCACACCAACCCTTTTCCCGCAAATTGGGGTTGGTGTGATTTATAGGTTTCGATGAAAAGGTTTTGAGTTTAAGCCTCTTCTAGAAACGAGTAACGATAGCTTTTAGGTGGATTAAAGGTTTCTTTGATTGTACGAGGAGAAACCCAACGTAATAAGTTAATCATCGATCCAGCTTTATCATTTGTGCCTGATCCACGGGCTCCACCGAAGGGCTGCTGACCAACTACAGCGCCAGTACACTTATCATTAATGTAGAAATTGCCTGCAGCATTGCGTAGAATTTGGGTTGCTTTTTCCAGAGCATATCTATCTTGAGCAATAATCGCTCCTGTTAGTGCATATATCGACGTTTGATCCACTAATTCAAGTGTTTTTTCGAAATCTTGGTCTTGATAAACAAAAATGGTTAAGACTGGTCCAAAGAGCTCTTCGCACATAGTTGTGTAAAAAGGATCTTTAGTGACGATGACTGTTGGTTCAATAAAATATCCTTTTGATTTGTCGTATTGGCCCCCGGCGATAATTTCCACATTAGGATCATTTTTAGCATTGTCGATGTACTTTGCCAGTTTATCGAATGATTTTTCATCAATCACAGCATTAATAAAATTGCTAAAATCTTCTACGGGGCCTATTTTTAATGTCGCTAAATCCTTTTGTATCAGTGTTTTTAGTTCTGACCAAATAGAGCTAGCAATATAGGCGCGCGATGCGGCAGAGCATTTTTGTCCTTGATATTCGAAAGCTCCACGCACGAGGGCTGTAGTGGCTACTTGTGGGTCGGCAGATCCGTGAACGACAATGAAATCTTTGCCACCTGTTTCGCCCACAATTCGGGGATAGGTTTTATAGCGGTGGATATTATTCCCAATATTTTTCCAGATATCTTGAAATACGGCTGTTGATCCCGTGAAATGGATTCCAGCAAAATCAGGATGATTAAAAATAACCTGACCTGCGTCTGGTCCAGAAACATATATCAAATTAATAACGCCGTCTGGTAAGCCAGCTTCTTTAAAAATTTCCATTAATACGTGAGCCGAATAAATTTGGGTATTGGAGGGTTTCCATACGACCACATTGCCCATCATGGCTGCGGATGTGGGTAAGTTTCCGGCGATGGCTGTAAAGTTGAAGGGTGTTAATGCAAATACAAATCCTTCTAATGGGCGCTGTTCGGTACGATTCCAAACACCATGAGCGGAGATAGGAGGTTGTTGTTGGTAAATTTCGGTCATGTATTTTACGTTGAAGCGCAAAAAGTCAATGAGCTCACAGGCGGAATCTATTTCTGCTTGGAATGCGTTTTTTGACTGCCCCAACATGGTTGCTGCATTCAGTTTATAGCGATAGGGGCCGGCGATCAGATCTGCAGCCTTTAAAAATATGGATGCACGGTGCTCCCACGATAAATTTTCCCATTGCGGTTTGGCCGCAAGTGCAGCGTCAATGGCTTGTTGCACATGGCTTTTATCTCCCTGATGGTAGTGTCCTAGCAGATATTGATGATCATGTGGGGGGTACAAAGATTGCTTTTTATGGGTAAAAATGGCTTTTCCAGCAATATACATTGGAATATCTGCCTGTTGTGCTCTTGCTTGAACAATGGCTTCTTTTAATAAAATCCTTTCTTTGCTGCCCGGGGCATAGTTTAAAACGGGCTCATTGGTGGGAGAGGGTATGTTGAAAAATCCTTTAAGCATGATGATTAAAATTAAGATTGCAAAGATAAACGATTAAGAACTGTTTCTGTGGATTTGAGTTTTGATTGGTTGGATTATAAGGTTAAGTTTTTGTTAACTTTAATAATATAATTTATTAACTTTAAGTTAATAATGACATGATTTTTGAAAGTAATCATCTTGACGATTCTGGGTGTTTCGATGAGTCTAATAGGCTTTACTCAAGTACTTAACAATTCGTGTAGTACTGCTAAGAAATTGTTGACCCAGGCTGATGAACTTAATTACTGTTCGGGAGATACAGAATATACTACCGTTGGCTCTTCGACAGGGGAGGTTTGGTTTACTTTTATTGCACATCGGTCTGATGTGAATATTACCGCCATTGGCCCTGTAAATGGTTCGGCTGCGACTTTGTTAGTTCCTACAATTTTGCTTTTTCAGGATTGTGGTAATGGAATCTATAGTTCAGTAACACATACTGGTAATCTTAGTACGCTATATAAAGGAGGTTTGATTATTGGTGAACGTTACTATTTTAGAATTAGTGGTAGTAATACTGGGACGTTTAAATTATGCTTGAATAATTATACACCTGTTCTTAGGGTAGGTCAGGATTGTGGTACGGCTTCTTTTTTATGTAATAAGCAGCTATTTACACAAACTAATGTGACCGGCGCTGGAGCTAATGTCAATGAGGCTGCTGGAACGTGTATGGCATCACCTGGAGTAAATTCTGAGCAGAATAGTGTATGGTATAAATGGATAGCGGCTAATGATGGTAGTTTAACCTTTACCATTACCCCATCTTCTAGAGATGATATTGATTGGGTACTATTTGATCTAGGAACAAGTGATGATTGTTCAAAAGTGCGCCCTGCTAATGCTATTCGATGTGCTGCTGGGCGGGGGGTTGATTGTGATCCGCGAACACAGCATGTATATACGATAACAGGTATGAGCTTAACGGACACAGATATCAGTGAAGGGCCAGGATGTGCTGATGGACAAAATGGTTTTGTTAAGTATGTGGATATGATACAAGGACATATTTATGGGCTTCTGATCAATAATTTTGATAGCAGTGGACATGGATTTACCATTGAATTTGGAGGTACGGGAGAGTTTGTGGGGCCCAATGCAAAACTCAACTTTGTAGAAAATAACACATGTCCACTTGACCCATCTTATACATTTATTAGTTTATCTACCCATTATTCCAATTTGAAGTGGACCTTTGGGGAGGGTGCGAGTATCAGTACAACCACTGGCGAGGGGCCATTTACAGTTAGGTATGCCACATCTGGCTTGAAAACAGCTGTTTTAGAGGCTTTGAATGATCGAGGATGTGAGGTGATAGATACCAAGGTGGTTACCGCACTGGCTAAACCGTTGCCCCCAGTAATTGATGGGGGTAAAATGCAATACTGTTTGGGTGATACCATTCGATTATATACTCCCATGCGATCGAATATGTCCTTTCAATGGACTGGTCCCAATGGATTTACCTCATCAAAAGATAGTGTGGTTATTCCTGTGGATGCTGGCAATCGTGCGGGTGTGTATTCCTTGGTTGCTGCTATGGGCGATTATTGTAAAAGTGCTACGGCTAGTTTTACTGTGCCACCGGTATCAGAAAAGCCACGAGCGGATTTTAATTCAAAGTCTCTTTCTGAATCATCAAACCTACAGTTGATCCAATTTTTGAATACCTCAACTGGTGCAGATCATTATCTCTGGGATTTTGGTGATGGCAATTCATCGAGTGAAGTCAATCCCACGCACGTATATACCAGCGCAGGCTTATTTGCAGTGTATCTACATGCATTTGCCAGTGGATCTTGTCCTGATGAGGCTGTTGCTCATACTGCACTATTTATTGGAAAAGATGGAACGATTCGGAATCATTCTGCTTTTACTCCGAATGGAGATTCCACTAATGATGAATTTGTAGTTAACGTAACGGATTTAAAATCGTATAAAATTCGGATTTTTGATCGCTATGGCGTACTGCTTTTTACCTCTAGTGACTATGCTGATAACTGGACAGGACTTTATCAGGGGAATCCTTTGCCAGTAGGTGTGTATTATTATGTCATTGATGGACTTGGTTTGAATGGGAAAGAAATCAGTAAATCAGGCTCGGTGACTATTTTGAAGTAACTCTGACAGAGATTAGTTTACGCCAGAAATAGATTGTATAAGATGAGAATAACACTACTAACTGTCGGGAAAACAACAGATCATTATTTATTGGAAGGAATAGATAAATACGTTCAGCGCTTAAAGCATTATGTTCCCTTCAAGATGCTTGAATTGCCTGAATTGAAGCATACCAAAAGTCTTTCACAGGAACAGCAGAAAGCTAGGGAAGCGACACTGATTCTTAAACAGTTGAATCCTACTGATTATTTAATTTTATTGGATGAGCAGGGCAAGGAAATGACTTCTACATATTTTTCGACGTTTCTAAACAAAAAAATGGTTGGTGCGGTACAGCATTTAATTTTTGTGATTGGGGGACCTTATGGATTTGATTCTTGTGTTTATAGCCGAGCGAATGAACGGATTTCTTTGTCGAAAATGACTTTTTCTCATCAAATGGTGCGGCTATTCTTTATGGAGCAGCTTTATCGAGCCTATACGATCCTAAAAGGAGAACCTTATCATCATTTTTGAGCATGGCAAAATATTTGTGATATATACCTATTTAAAGCACTAGACCCCTCCAAAGAAGAAAAATATTTTTGGATTGTCTTTTTGATCACTATCGTCATCTGTGCAATTATCTTTTATTTTCTTCTTTAGGAGAGAAACCTTTTTGGCTCCTGGGGGGGCTAAGAGGATAGAAACAAATGATTATGTCGATTTCTGGGGTAGTCTATTTGTATTTTTAGCAGCAGCTTTGGTAGGTTTTTGTTTTTCGTTAGTTACCTTGGATTCCGTTTTTTTACCTGCTTCTGTATTTAAAGTAAGACTATCGTCTGACAAAGGCTCGGGAGCCTCTTCTGTAAAGAGTGGTAGTACTTTAATAATATTAAACCAGTTAATGATCTTTTTAATGTCAGAAGTATATACACGCTCTGTGTCGTAATCTGGTGCAACTTCAGCAAAGAAAGTATGGAGTGCTTTATTATCAGCAGTTTTGTTATCAGGAATGGATTTGGCTGCCTTCATTTGTTCAAAAATAGCTGACAGCTTTAGGTCCGAGTTACCAGCGAAAATGGTAATATCTTCTAATGAAGCCATTTTTGAGGTAGTCATACTCACGATGATTTTTACCTTTTGCTCATCCAAGCTTTCTAAAATAAAGCCGGATTTATTTTTACCAACCAACTTAAATAGTCCGGTTTTACCGGATACAGATATTAGTCCTCTTAAGTTCATATTTCTCTAGTATTGAGTACTATTCTTCAATCACTTCAATGCTTAAAATTTTGTCTCCTTGGCGGATATTGTCTACCACGTCTACATTTTCTATGACCTTCCCAAAGCAAGTATGGTGACGATCTAAATGAGCTGTGTTGGTTCTGCTATGGCAGATGAAAAATTGTGAACTTCCGGTATCACGACCTGCATGTGCCATAGAAAGTACGCCACGATCATGGTATTGGTTATCTCCGTCGAGTTCACATTTAATTTTTGTGCCAGAACCACCTGCTCCTGTTCCTGTTGGGTCACCACCTTGGATGACGAAGTCAGGTATTACTCGATGAAAGGTCACGTCGTTATAAAATCCTTCTTTTGATAGTTTTAGAAAGTTGGCCACAGTATTGGGTGCATCTTTGTCATAGAATTGCACGGTCATGTCACCTTTTTCTGTTTTGATAATTGCTTTGCTCATTGTCAATGAATAAAATAGCCACGAATTTAACTATTTCATTCTAAAATTGATTAATCTGTTTTGGGGTGTTGCGAGGGTGGTTGGTGGTTACCTTATTATGGGAATCAGCTATAATCATAAGATTTAGCCAGGTGCCATTAAAAATATGAATGTACTTTATTTGATGGAAGAACTAGTGATCATATAGCGCGAGTTGAAGGATTGTGGTACTAATTACCGCATACTGATCAAAAGTGTATTTTTGCGATAAATAGCACCAGATGAGATTAATTCGCCTGCTTTTATTTCCTTTTTCTTTATGCTATGGGCTGGTGGTTATTTTAAGAAATCTGGCTTACGATTGTGGCTTATTTAAATCCAACGCACTCAATATACCGGTTATCTCGGTAGGAAATCTAGCGGTAGGAGGGGCAGGTAAAAGTCCAATAACTGCCTACTTGGCAAAACTATTCATGGACAAATACGCATTGGCTATTCTGAGTCGGGGGTATGGAAGAAAGACTCGGGGGTTTTTACTGGTCAGTAGGGATTCGTTGAGCCTGGAGGTTGGAGATGAACCATTACAGTTTAAACATCAGTTCCCTGGGTGTACAATAGCTGTATGTGAGGATCGGGTAGCGGGTATCAACCAGCTGGTTAAAAATCATGAACTCATATTACTAGATGATGCCTATCAACATCGAGCAGTTAAACCGGGTTTAAGCATTCTGCTTTTTGACTTTAATAAATTATTTCGGCCTCAGTGGCTATTGCCAACAGGTGATCTGAGAGAACCACTATGGGGTAGAAAGCGGGCCAATATCATTTTAATAACAAAAACGCCCTTCTCTTTAAGTCAGCAGGTACGTCAGAGGTGTATTGCTCGCATTAAGCCATATCAGCATCAGCAGGTGTTTTTTTCATATCTCGAATATGGAGATCTGCGAAGGGTTGAAGATCATTCATTTGTTCGGAGTTTGGATTCAATCTATTCGGCGACGCAAATCTTGTTAGTAACGGGTATTGCTGGTGCGGAGCCTTTGGTGCAAAAGTTGAGACAATATTCAAGTCAGATTCAGCATCATTGCTATCCCGATCATCATGTCTACAATCGGAAAAACATGCTTGAGATAATCTCTGCGTATCAGCATTTTTTAGCTACAGATAAGCTGGTTATTACCACAGAGAAAGATGCACAACGCTTAAAAGACCCCTCATTGACTGAGTTTTTGAGCCAAGTGCCCATATATTATCTGCCGATTCAGGCAGTGATTCATGATCAGGATAAAAAAAAATGGGATGGTTTGATCAATGCCTTTGTTAGCGGCTTCAATTAAATAGTAGGATATGAGAACACGAATAAGTGTAGCCATTTTGATGGTGATCAGTTTGGCCACAGCAAGTACTTTTGCACAGATTTCTTCAACTAAACAAGGAAAGCAGGAGCTCAGTATGGATTCTTTGCGCAAAAAAGAAGAAAATGCGAAAGATTCGATTGTGCATACGGCTAAGCATGTTCGATATACACTTGCCGAGCTATTAAAAGATAGTACACAATTGATCCCACTTGATACAGCCATCACTAATTTTCAGAATTATAGTCCCATTAATCAGCCCAAAGATCCAAGCATTGGTTTGGGTGGTTTGGGTTTGCCTTACCGGGATTTGTTATTTAATCCATCGAAAACGATTGGTTTTAATGCGGGGTTTCATGCACTGGATCGGTATCGATTGACGATTGATTCGGTTCACTATTATCGTGCTCAATCGCCTTACACTGAGTTGTACTATGTTGATGGAGGATTTATAAGAGGAGAGCTATTTCGAGTCACGCATGCGCAGAATATAACCCCTGGTTGGAATTTTGGGGGTAATTACAATCGAATAGCTGCCAGTGGGACCTATATTAACCAAAATGTAGATCATTTGAATGCAGCTTTATTTACTTGGTACGAGTCGCGTAATAAACGATATATGTTGTTAGCTACAACGGTTTTCAATAACATGAAAGCAGCTGAAAATGGCTCAGTTGTCAATGATTCCATTTTTACTTCATCGGCAGCATCAGCCAGGATATTGGAGCGTACGCGATTAAGTGCTATTGGAGATAATATGCCCCGCTGGGTATGGAAAGATGGAGGATTCTTTTTAAAACAGTTTTATTATATCGGTAAAAGAGATAGTGTAACAAATAAAACGATGCTTTTGCCAAGACAACGGATTTCTTATGCGACTAGTTACACGGATAATCAATACCAATTTTTTCGTAATGAACCCGATAATTATGGTGTTTTTCCCTTATTCCCAAGTAGTCTTAGCCTGACAACTACTGATGATCGAACACAGATCAAGCGATGGAGTAATGAGTTTGCTTACAGTTTTTATTTGCGTGGAAAATCACTCGGTTTTGTAAAAAATGAGGTCAAGTTAGATGTTGGGGTTCAATATGATTGGTATGATTATCAGCAGGGAGCCTTAGAAATGGATTTTGATGACATCACTTTGAAAGCTGTTGCCAGCTATCGTTTTAGTGATCGGGTATCTATTCAGATCGATTTGCAGCATATTGCAGAAGGGAAGCACGTAGGCGATTTCTTCTACGATGCCAAAGTCAGGTTTTTATTTGGTCGGACTGCTGGGCGGGTTACGCTTGGTGCTTATTCACAGAATAAATCACCCGAGCAATTATTCGAGCGCGTGAATTACCAATTTCATCAATGGGATTTGAATTTTTCAAAAACACAGATCAATAATCTGTCTTTTTTGTATGAGAATCCGAAATTTCAATTTGCGGCAAAGGCTGAGTGTTTCTTACTATCAAACTATTTATACTATCAAGAAACGACCCCCAAACAGATTATCCCCACACAGGTAGGCTCGATGATTAATCTACTCAAGTTTAGTGTGGCTAAGAATTTTAAGCTGGGTAGGTTTCATTTAGATAATTATGTTGTTTACCAGAAAAGCAGTGATTTGGATTTGCTAAGTACGCCTAATCTATATACGTATAATAGTTTTTATTACGAATATCGCCTCTTCAAAGTGTTGCTCACCAATATTGGTTTCGATGTGCGTTATCATACGCTATTTGAAGCACCGGCTTATGCTATTAATGTGGGGCAGTTTTATAATAATAATGCCGATCCTAAGGAACCTGCTTATTCTGGGGTCCAGGTATTTGATTCTTTTCCGGTGGTTGATGTGTGGCTCAAAGCGAATTTGAAGCGCGTGAATTTCTTCTTTAAATACGAATATATTAACCAAGGAGGACCCTTTGCTAAAGGGTATTATTCTGTTAATCGGTATCCCATGCAAGATGGAGCATTTAAAATGGGGATTAGTTGGAAGTTCTATAATTAAAGCCTAGGTTTTTTGTTTCTTTTTCTTTGCGGCCGGAAAGAGTACATTGTTTAGGATTAGTCGGTAGCCTGGAGAATTGGGGTGTAGGCTGAGATCGGTAGGGGGGTCGCCAACGATATGCTGATAATCTTCAGGGTCGTGACCGCCATAAAAGGTCCATTGTCCTTTGCCAAATTCCCCATGAATATAACGGGCTTCATTTGCAATTTTGGTTTCACCCATCAGGACTACATCCGGTTTGATCACTTCTTTGCGGAAGGCGGTTGTTTTTCCCATAAACCCCTTAATCACTTTGTCATGATTCTGGGTGAGCATGGTGGGCACTACATCCCATTTTGCCGAAAAGTCGAATAACGTGAAAAAATCATTGCTTTGATCAATTGTTCGTGTTGGGGTTGTATCAATATTGGAGAATTCATTGCTGAGGGGATTCATATTCAACTTGAAGTTTTGAAAGGCAAAGGTTCTGCTAAAATCAAGTTTAGATTGTGCTCCAGGATCTGCTCCATCTCCATCGAACATGGTTTCGCAGATATCGACTCCATTAGCGGATAAGGCAATGTCGAAAGTCTCAGTCCCCGAGCACATGGCAAACATAAATCCGCCCCCCATCACAAAATCGCCGATATTTTTGGCTACAGCTAGTTTCATTTCGGATACTTTTTTAAATCCGTTTCGTCGGGCAGATTCCTCTTGTAGTCGGACATCTTCGATGTACCAACTGGCATTGTGAAAAGCATTCCAAAAGCGACTGTACTGTCCAGTAAAATCCTCGTGGTGTAGATGCAGCCAATCGTATTTGGGAAGTACACTTTTTAAGATTTCATCGTCATAGATCACCTCATAGGGTATTTCAGCATAGGTGAGCGCTAGGGTCACTGCATCGTCCCATGGCAATTTGTTTTTTGGGCTGTAAACGGCAATTTTAGGTGCTTTTTCCAACTTGACGATATCCATGTTGACCGATGGGTCAGCAATTTCACTTAGTATAGAAGTCACCTTTGCATCGGCAATCACTTCGTAGGCAACACCCCGTATCTTACATTCGTTTTCAATGAGCGGGGAGTATTTCATTAAAAAGCTGCCTCCTCGATAGTTTAGCAGCCAATCAGCTTCAGAATCATTTTTAAGTACCCAAAAAGTGATTCCATAGGCTTTTAGGTGATTAGTTTGTTCTTCATCCATTGGAATGAGGATGGATGCTGCCCAACAAAAAGAAGTTAGCAACAATAGGACTAGGGAAGTAAGCAAGCACTTTAACATTATATTACCCTCCTAGCTTAATTTTTGATGTGTCCGCCACCAAAGATCGGGCATTTCGCCTGATATTGCTGTTTGGTAATCCTCGTATAGGCAAGGAACCAGATGAAAACGCTCATTTTGTGACTTGCCTCTCGGGTAAGGAACCTGCATCCACCAGCGATCTGTTTTTTTACTCTTGATGAATACGAGCTCTTGTGAGCCATCTTTTAGGCTGGTTCTATAGGTTATATATTGAGACTTTGGCTGTAGTGGGATATCGTGTTTACGATTATAAAATCCATCGATGAAGTACCATACCATTTGAGCCAGGAGTGCCGCCGTTTGGTCTTGGTGATCACATAGGGGATTAAATTCATAAAACCCAATGGATGATAGCTTGTCGTTCATCCCAGCATAGCGGCATATTCCACAGGCTTCTTCTCCATAGAAACCATTGGGTGAGGCACCCGCATTACCACAAGCATCAGATGATCGAACAGCTGAGATATCAAAGCTGATCATGTTGGCATTTCGGATGATGGGTTCCGCTAAGTTAATCTTGCCATAAAAGGATCCCAAGCGATGCGCGTCGAAATAGAGTTTGTCTAGTACCTTAAGATGGTCTTGATGAACAAAATAGGTTTGATAACCCAGGTTGCTAAAATTAAAAAGGTAATTGGGTTCATGTAAGAATATCTTGTTCAGATAGGAAGTGGATGTGGTTTCGATTGTTCCTTCTGGGTTTTCTCCCATATCCAGGCGGGAGTCTACAACTAAAAGATCTACTCTTTGTTCCAGATCTTCATAGGCCATGTACTGTGCATAGGTGAGGTCTTGTCCCCCTCCGATAATGACGGGGGTGATGTTTAGGGTGATTAGTTCAACAAGGATCAGTTTGAGTGCAACATAGGTATCTGATAATTTGTGGCCGGCTTTGATATTGCCTAAGTCTACAATTCTTGTTAGGTGGCTTCCCTGGTTCAATTGATAAAATTTTTTACGAAAAGCATCAGGAGCTAAGGCTGTTCCTTTGTTACGGATGGAATGTCTGTCTTCGAGTACGCCGATGAGCGCAATATCGTAGCTATTATTAGCTAAATCAGGAAAAACTCCTTGGTGGATGGTAACGCTTGTTGCCATATTAGAAATGTAGTCATCGTGTTTATAGGATAACTTACTTAAATCTACAGGCGAAAAAAAAGAGGCTAACGACATGGTATTGAGCTAAAAGGAGAGAATCAAATATCAACTTTATTATGTTAATTTGAGCACGTATATAAAAAAATCATTCGATGATCTTGGTTACCGGTGCGACGGGATTTTTAGGCTCAGAATTAGTTCGGCAACTGATATCCCACCATGAGCCCATACGGGCAATAAAGCGTAGTACTTCGCTAGTCCCTGATATTTTAAAGAATCAAAAGAAGATCTATTGGATGGATGCCGATGTGCTGGATTACTTTTCGTTGGAAGAGGCTTTTGAGCATGTAGAGCAAGTGTATCATTGTGCAGCGATGATTTCGAAGGAGCCCTCCGACAAAAAGAAAATGCTACAAACCAATGTGCAAGGCACAGCCAATGTGGTGAATCTTTGTTTGCAAAAAAATATTAAAAAGTTAGTACATGTGAGTTCGATTGCGGCTTTGGGGGATGGTAAATTAAATCAGTTTATTACCGAGAAAGACTCTTGGGACTTGACAGGTAAACGAACCAATTATGCTATCTCAAAATACGAGAGTGAGATGGAAGTTTTTCGAGCTATTGCTGAGGGACTAAATGCGGTGATTGTAAACCCGTCCATTATTTTGGGGAAAAATGCAGAAACATGTGGAAGTGGGGGGTTATTTAAAATGGTTCAAAAGGGGCAGTGGTATTATCCTCAAGGTGCATGTGGTTTTGTGGCTGTTGAAGATGTGGCTCAGAGCATGATAGCACTAATGAATAGTGATTTTTCAGCGGAACGGTATATCGTTAGCGCCGAAAATTGGTTTTATCGTGACTTGTTTGCAGAAATTGCTCATCGTTTGTGTGTGAATCCGCCTCGCAAAAAGCTAAGGTCTTGGATGGCATGGGCTAGTTTACTTTTGACAAAAGAAATGACACCAAGTATGTTTAAGAAAAGAGTTTATTTAAATTCGAAAATTCAAAGTGCAATTAGTTTTGAATTTAGACCAATTAAGCAAGTTATTGCAGAAATTTGCGATCAGGGTTTTCTTTCCGATTCAGCAATTAAACTGATTTCTTAAATATGATTTTGAAGAATGAAAGCAACTTACATCATTGATTTTGACAGCACATTTACCCAAGTTGAAGCATTGGATGAGCTTGCTCGTATTTCTTTAAAAAAACACCCAGATAGAGAAGTCATTTATCAAAGTATAGACTCTTTAACTCAGTTGTCTATGGAGGGGAAGCTGTCTTTTCGAGAGAGCTTGCATCAGCGAGTGAGTCTCTTAGAGGCGAATTTGACGCATCTCAAGCAGCTCGTTACACGTTTGAAAAAAAAAGTGTCTGCTTCTTTTTTGCGGAATAAAGATTTTTTTAAAAAACATGCGGATGAGGTTTTGATTGTTTCCGGTGGATTCAAAGAGTTCATCACTCCTGTTGTTCTTCCTTATCATATTCGTAAAGAAAATATTTATGCCAATAGTTTCCTGTTTGATGATTTGGGGAATATTATTGGATATGATGATCGTAACCCACTTTCGGAAGAGGGTGGGAAAGTGAAACTATTGAAGACCCTGCAGCTTTCGGGTGAGGTCTATGGTATTGGAGATGGTTATTCTGACTTTCAATTAAAAGAACTGGGCATGATTAAAAAATTTTATGCTTTTACTGAAAATATTGAGCGTAAAATGGTGCTTGAAAAGGCCGATCATATCACACCTAGCTTTGATGAGTTTTTGTACGTAAATAAGTTACCCATGGCTATTTCCTACCCGAAGAATAGAATTTTATGTTTAGTGATTGGTGGGGTGCCTGATCAGGCGGTGCAATTACTCAAAAAAGATGGATTTGCTATTGAGCAGGCAAAGCATATTGAAATGCATGATATGGCTGAGGTGGATATGATTCTTTTATCTGATGGTGGGACTTTGAATGAGGAAAAATTACAACTGGCATCAAAACTCAAGGTGATCGGTTATCTGGGAAGTAGTAAGCAAAAAATAGCATTGAATGTGTGTACCCAGATGGGAGTAGTCGTATTTGACGATCCTAAAAATAATCCGCGCAATATTACATTTATTCCCAAGCGGATGATCGATTTTATTAATAAAGGAGACACCTATTTGAGTGCAAACTTCCCCAATCTTCAGCTGCCTCGAATGCAGGGTGCGCACCGTTTAATTCACATTCATGAGAATGTTCCTGGGGTGATGGCTCAGATCAATCAGGTTTTTGCTCAGAATGGTATCAACATTGTTGGACAATTTCTGATGACTAATGATCAAATTGGATACGCCATAACTGATATCAATAGTCAGTATGACAAACAAGTGCTTAAAGAGTTAAAACAAATTAATCATACCATCAAATTTCGTGTACTTTATTAAATGATGAATAAACCTATACTTATATGAAAGACATCGCATTGGTATTTTTGGGCGGTGGATTGGGTAGTGTGTCTCGTCTACTGGTTGGAAAGTTTTATAAAATTTGGCAGCTGTCATTCCCATTTGCAACGCTTACGGCTAATTTTTTAAGTTGTATGGCATTTGGTGTTATTTTGATGTTGGGGGTTGAAAGGCTAAATCTGAATTATCATCTTAAGCTATTATTGATCACTGGCTTTTGTGGAGGATTTAGTACCTATTCTGCTTTTATTTTTGAGACAGTAGAGCTTTTCAAAACAGGTCAGGATGGTTTGGGGTTCACCAATATTGCAGCCAATTTTGTTTTAAGTGTAGTGGGCTTGTATTTAGGATCATTGTTGGTGAGGGTGATTTGACACACGTCAGCCCATTAATTCTTCTTATGTTCTTATTTTCTTGGTGATTTAATTTATTATACTTGCAATTAAATTAAAAAATAAAAGAAGTATGAAGTTAAATCATTTACTATGGTTAGCAGTGCCATTAAGCTTGGTAGCTTGCAAGAACAAAAGCTCTAATCATGAAGGTAGTACCCAAGTGCGTACTGTGTTTTTTGATAAAACTTGTATGGACACTACAGTTCGGCCGGGTGATAATTTTTTCCAATATGCAAGTGGTAATTGGGTGAAGCATACTGAAATACCTGCATCTGAAACAGCTTGGGGGTCTTTTTATACTTTGGCGGATGATAATCAAAAGAATATCAAGAAAATACTAGAAGAAATTGCTGCAAAAAATAATCCTGGTGGGGGCACCGAGCAGAAGGTAGCTGACTTTTACTTGAGTGGCATGGATACGCTCCATATTGAGAAGTTGGGTTATAGTCCTATAAAACCACTACTGAGTAAAATAGATGGCATAACGAATTATAAAGAACTACTTAATCTGGTCGCTGACGAGTATAAAGAAGGAAATGAATTTTTACTTGGGCTTGGTGTAGGTCCCGATGATAAAATCAGTACTAAAAATATAGTGGGCCTTGGTCAAGCAGGTTTAGGATTACCCAATCGGGATTATTATTTTAATAATGATGTAGCTACACAGCAAATTCGTAAAGCATATGTGGCATACATCGCCAAATTATTTACGTTGATTGGGCTTGATGGAGCTACTGCTAGTAAGCAAGCCGACGCCATCTTAAAGTTGGAAACAGCTATTGCCGGGTCGCACTCGACGCCCGTTGAACTTCGTGATCCGATTAAAAATTACAACAAGTTTTCGGTAGTTGAGTTTCAGAAGCAGATTCCAGATATTGATTTAAAAAACGTGCTAGATCGCATGTTGATAAAAACAGATACATTATTAGTCGGCCAACCTAAATACTATCAAACGTTAAATAAACTACTCAAAACCCAACCCATAGCCATTTGGAAAGCAAAACTCAAGTTTGAGGCTGTGAGTGATGCTGCGCCCTATTTAAGTAAGGACTTTGACAATGCTCGGTTTGATTTCTATGGGAAAGCACTTAATGGGCAAAAGCAGCAAAAAGAACGCTGGAAAAGAATAGCCAGGGTGGTAGATGGGGGCTTGGGTGAGCTTTTAGGCCAGCTTTACGTTGCTCGGTATTTTAAGCCAGAGGCGAAAGAACGTATGTTGGCACTGGTGAATAATTTGCAATCAGTTTATAAGTCGCGTATCGAGAAATTAGACTGGATGAGTGCTGAAACGAAGGCATGTGCATTAGCCAAATTAGAGAAGTTTATGAAAAAAATTGGCTATCCCGATGAGTGGAAAAACTATAATGATGTGCAAATAGATCGCACAAATTATTATAAAAATATACAGTCTATTGGTAGACATGATTATCAGGAGATGATCAAAAAACTAAATAAGCCTGTTGATCGAACAGAGTGGGGGATGACACCGCCTACAGTGAATGCCTATTACAATCCAAGTTTTAATGAAATCGTTTTTCCAGCAGGAATTTTACAGTTCCCATTCTTTGATTTTGGTGCTGATGATGCGATTAACTATGGCGCTATTGGTGCTGTTATTGGTCATGAGATGACCCATGGTTTTGATGACCAGGGTAGACAATATGATCAAAATGGTAATTTGAAGGATTGGTGGACAAAAGTAGATGCTGAAAAATTCAAAGCAAAAACACAAGCTATTGTCAATCAATATAATCAGTATGCGGTCTTAGACAATTTGAAGGTGAATGGTAATTTAACGCTTGGTGAAAACATTGCAGATATCGGTGGTTTGGCTATTGCTTACCAGGCATTTAAGATGACCGAACAGGGAAAGCGCAATGAAAAAGTAGACGGTCTTACTGCTGATCAGCGCTTCTTTTTGTCCTTTGCTCAAGTATGGCGAATTAAACTACGAGACGAGGCGATTCGGATGCGTATTAATACAGATCCCCATTCTCCGGCAATGTACCGCGTAAATGGACCGTTGTCAAATACTGATGCGTTTTATATAGCCTTTAATATCAAACCTGGAGATAAAATGTATCGTCCAGAAAATGAACGTGTACGTATTTGGTAAGGTAGTAGGGCTTTGAGCCCAGTTTTTATGTCCAAATAGGGGCTGCTTCGATTGAAGTAGCCCCTATTTGTTGTAAGGGGGCTTGCGTTATAAGAATGAGTTTGAGTCAGCCTAAAGTAATTTCTAAAATTTGGCGCCTTTAATCGCTGTTAAGTCTCCATTTATTTATATATTTTTAATATTATAATTATTGTATACTATTATTGATATTTTTTGATACTTTTGCATTGGCTTTTTTACGGGTAATTTATACTTTATAACTATCTGTTAATTAGTGTTTTGTTTGTTTTTGTTGCTCGTTTTTCTTATTGTGTGGTGTGTGTTGTGCTATAATAAATAAATAAGATATAGCTAAGTGCCCTGCCGAATCTTATTGTAAAAATATCGTCTAAATGATCAAGAATTTTTCTGCGGATTACATACTACCTGTGAGCGGAGAACCTATTCGAAACGGAGTTGTGTCTATTAATGAGGCCGGCGAAATTATAGGGGTTTATGAAAATGCTTATGGCCTTGAACTTCAAGGGCAAACAGTAGAGTATCATCAAGGAACTATTGTTCCTGGTTTTGTGAATTCGCATTGTCATTTGGAATTATCTCATCTGCATAAAAAGATTTCCAAAGGAGCGGGTCTGATTGCGTTCATTGAATCCATTATTGGCAGCAAGCGAGTGGTGGAGGATGACCTTGTGCAAGAAGCCATGGAAAAGGCCGATCAAATGATGTTTGAAAATGGGATTGTTGCTGTTGGGGATATTTGTAATACTGCTAACTCGAAAAAAATTAAAGAAAGTAGTGCGCTTTATTACCATAGTTATATTGAATTATTCGGTTTTAATCCAGAGAAAGTGGATGAGCTGTTTGATACAGGTTTAGCTGTGAAAGATGAGTTTGGTTCACTGCCAACATCGATAGTACCACATGCACCTTATTCTGTTTCTAAAGATTTGTTTCGTCATCTGCGGCACTTTTGTCGTGATAATGATAATGTTTTAACGATCCATAATCAGGAGTCGGATGAAGAGAATAAGTTTTATCGATACAAGTCTGGAGAGTTTGTAGGTTTCTATGAAAGAATGCAATTCGATATCGAATTCTTCAAACCACAAGCCCGTGACTCTATACAATCGATTGTGCCATTATTATCGAAGAAACAAAAGGTGCTCTTGGTACATAATACGTATACGAGTTTGAAAGATATTTCTTTTGTAAATCGTTTAGATCGAGATATAACCTGGTGTTTTTGTCCCAATGCAAATCTTTATATCGAAAATAGGCTTCCCAAGCTTGATATATTTGTTGCTAATGGATTGAAAATGAGCTTAGGTACTGATAGTTTAGCTTCGAATGACAAGTTATGTATGTTATCGGAGCTCAAAACAATCAGTAAGCATTTTCCATCTATTTCTTTAGATACAAGTATTGCTTGGGCAACGCTGAATGGGGCAATGCATTTGGGAATTGATAGAAAATTTGGATCACTTGAAGTGGGTAAGCGACCTGGATTAAACCTAATTACAGCGATGGATGGCCTGAATCTGACGGAGGCATCTGCAGTAAGCAAATTGGTTTAAGAGCCTATTTAAATTTTATTTCATGAAATTATTATAGGATATTTTTGAGCGAAATGAGACAGAGTATGCCAAGGTATAGTATGGTGGCATGTTATTGAAGGCTTGATTGCCACCTATTTGCTCACTGTTTAATGGCGTAAATTCTGATTTCTCCTTGTTACTGGGATGAAAACTACCTGAGCTTTTGTAGTTGTCAGGAGCGAGCACTTTACCTACTTGATGTGTATGCGCCGACATTTCGGATATGTTTAACTGATGCGTGCACGCCCCATCAGTCACCCCTACGGTAAAATTTGCTTCAGCACCTAAAATCAACTTGACTTTCAGTTTTTGGCAAAGTTTCCACCCTGCAGGAATTGTATTGATAGCACCCTGCCAAGTCATGATTATTCCGGGTATCAGTTTTGATTTTTTCAACTTGGCAATTCGCGCCTGTAAAGTACCATTTATGGTATCCTCGTAAGTTTTCACCGTCTTCTGCAAAACTATTTTTTCATCACTGCTGGCGACTAATGTTGCATCGGTATCAAACCCGGCTAGTGTGTTGGCAGTGTGAATAGCTCTTTATTGGCTTTTAAATCCAAAGCTGCCTTTATAGGGGGTAAAACGAAAAGCCAAAAAGTAATCAACATTATGATTCAACAACTATGGAGAAATTGATGACTGATAATTTATCTATAGTTAAAAAAATATTGATAATTGGTTTTATCTTGTGCTAAGTAATCATTCGAAAGAAGACTACCAATTATCCATATGGTGTAGTAATTATTTCACTATTAGCAATTAAAGTTATGCATTGCTAGTAAGCATTATTTGCTTAATACACCCCGTTTTTTTTTACTTCTTATACTAGACTGTTCTAGATGGTTTATATACCAAGGCTGAATGAAATCAAGGTTATTGATGAGTAATTATTCACGTAAAAGTTAAAAATATGGATCAAAACACCACTCCCAATGCCACGGATACCTCAAAAAATTGTCAGGTAACCAATCAAAGTAACACCGATGCAGTCATCATCATTCCTACCACAGCACAGGATGGAAATGAGGAGAGTTCCATTGCAGTTTATGATCAAAGTCTTGAGATTTTGAATACGCTTGAGGGCGGGATTGTAATCAAAGTCGGCCAAAGTGGAACTGTTGTATTGGATCAATACTATATTGATCCTAAAACGGGTCAGAAGACTTATTCGCTGGTATATAATTTGTTGGTAAGCTCATCTAGTTGGTATTATCCTTTGGCCAATATTGGTTTGATGCAAAATATTTTTGTAACGCCGCCAAACTTTACCCCGCAAACAGCAACTGGTGCAGAGCAACAATCTATTGCTAATGCGGATGTTTTTTATCAAACTATTCAAGCATACCCTACCTCACAGCTAGCCCAGAATTATCAAGCAGCTATGTCTGGAACAATTAGTTCTGCTTCTGCACAGGCTGATGGTAGCCCTAATTCTACGGCTAATACCTCTGATGCCATTACTCAAAGTGTAAATGCGTTTTTTCAAAGTACTAAACAGTTTCAAAACGTAACGCTGGCAAGTTTGGTTGCTGTGGAAAGTTATTACAATGAGTTCCCCTTCATATGGGCACAGTATAAAAGCGTTATTTATTATTTGTATAGTAGTGATGGGAAAACAACCAGTTTTGTAGGTCAGCTTGGATTAAAGCAGCCTGCCACTTTGGATCTAACGGTAGCTAATGGGGGCTATATCTGTACTTTCACTCCAGCAAAAGATCCAAGTAATCTTAATTCAGTAGATGTAGATTCTTCAAAGGCGATGAATTTGACTTATTCTAGTGGGGTATTTGTCAATGATGTCAACGTGGATGTGCCTGCAATTGCTTTGAAAGGAATTTTTCAGCTTAAGCGTCTGTTTACTCAGGTGCCTGCCGATACGCAAATACTGCCAGTCATCACTGGTTCGGTTGATGGAGTTACTGCAGTGGGCTTTGATCAGCCACAGTTAGAAGATGATCCAAGCGGTTCAGATTTTTGGAACACCTTATTCCATCCTAAAAATTCTGCTGAAGTTTTTAATTCTATCATGGAAATAGGTGGAGCTATTATGATGCTACACTTCTTTGCAACTTCACTTTATGGTATGGGCAAATGGTTAAAACAGAAATTGTCAGGTAAAAAAACAACCACAGCACAAGATGAGTTCAACCAAAAAATGGACGAATTCCAAAAAACACTCAATGAAAAAATAGATAGTGTTGTTCAAAAAATAAGTGATAACAAAGGTATACCCCCTAAAGATCCTTCAGAAGCAATGGATAATTTATCGAGGGAATCGGGAAGTGTTGTTGACAATTTGAATGCAGGTAATCTTCAGGATGGATTAAAATCTCAAGCGAATAATTTAGAAGAATTGGCCCAATATGAGTCGCAGATGAGCCCATCTCAATTACAATCTTTAGAGTCTAATGCTTCAGCTATTCAAAAATCGAACGACGCGCTCAATAATGCATCAAAAGCGGATTTAAATGGGGTGGTGAAGGAGCAGCAAGCAAATTTTTCGGATATCCAAAGCAATGTGGGTAATTTGACCAGCCAGATGGATAAAACAATTTCTGATAAGTCCAAAGCAGAAATTGAGAGAAACAATGAAGCCAGTAAGGAAGTCAGCGAGAACATAGAGAACTCCGAGAAAAATCAAGCTGAAGAGCGAGAAGCTAACGATCCTGAAGCTAAAGACCCTATTGAGCCAGAGTTTGAAATGATCAAATAATGCTATTTAAGCCTCTTACCGGACCTCTCCAAAGACGGTTCGGATTCTCTAAAGTGTGAATAGCTTTTTAAATAAGCCCGAAGCTGTTCTATCAGGGGTAGCAGAACACAAGTACGCCATTTGAAGTTCATGCCGATTATTTTTAAAATTATTTTATCGGTATGAACTTTTATGGCATCTTAGGCTGCTAGTAATTCACTTCATCAACCTTTAATCAGCATCGATATGCCAAACACAGTTTATATCAACAATCAACTGAATCAAAACCTAGATATCTTCACCTTTACGGTGCCTTCGGGTGCATCAGCTTCCAATCCAGAGACGATGTATCCCATTTACACCAAAGTAGGTACGGTGAATGCTAATGATCCTAAGTCGGTTTATGTTCCATCGGCAGATAATCCATTGGAAAATTTATCCTTTGCTCTACAAACCACAGGATTGCCAGTTTGCAATGCGGTGACCAATATCCTTGGGGATACCAATATCGTCATCGGTGCTGATGCAATTACCAACGCACAAGCTGCATTTAGTTTCTATCAATCTTATAAAGGAAGTCCATACAGCCCTAATTCGTTGCAAATCAACAGTATTATTTTAAATAATACCGATTTAACGCAGCAGCAAAATTTGCTCAACGCCTGGTTTAGTAGCAATAAATATCCATTTGATTATGGTTTGTTTTCGTCTGTATCATATTGGGCAGAAAATGATGGACGAGCATGGCCAGGTACTTATTATTGTTATAGCCCAGAAAATCCACAGCCTGTCATTCCCCTGGTGTTGCCTAAGCAATTATCAGCTGAAATTGTGTTTAATGTTGATGGCACTGTGAGTTATAAACCAGTAACAGGTTTTGATTCGGGTGGGAATCCCATTTTTGGTACTAGTATTACCCTGAACTATGCAAGGGGCTTAGCTACTTCAGCTGGGGCTAGTGATACTGCTGGGGTTAATATGACGGCCGTGTTGCAAGATATGGATTTACATGGGGGTACTTCGGGGACATATGAGATGTTCTTCACCGGTAAGGTAGATGGCAACAACGTCATTGCTCAGCCTTATCAAGTACCTCAACTTGCCTGGTGGATGAGTGTGTACGATTTGGCTTATTTAGCCTTTACGGCGATCAATTTGATCATGATTGTGCATACAGTTATTGCTATTGGAAGTAGTTTGCCTGCTTTGTATAGTGCGTTACAAACAGGTGGAGCAGCGATCATCAATTCGGTGAAAACTGGTTTAAGCAAAGTAGCTAGCTGGCTTGATGAGGTATTTACGGATGCCGGAGAAGTCAATGGTGATCTAGTGAATGTGGATATCGATACTGACGTTGATACGGATGTTGATACGGATGTTGATACGGATGTAGACACTGATGTAGATACAGATGTGGATACCGATGTAGACATTGACGTGGATATTGATGTAGATATTGACGCACTTGTGGTGGTAGACATTGATGTAGATATTGATGTAGATATTGATACAGTGGTGGATAATGTAGTGGATAATGTAGTGGATAATGTAGTCGATAGTGTGGTTGATGTGGACACTGATATTGATACTGATATTGATATTGATGCTCCTTCTTTGAGCGGTTTGGTAAAAAATATTGGTCAGACTTTGTGGAATAACAAAGGGACAATCATGAAGGCTATATTAAAGAATGCAGCTGTGATGGGCTGTATGATTGGCGCGCAAAAATTACTGGAACTATGGTATCAAAAAGCTGGGAAAAGTTATGCAGGTATGCAGCCTTCAGAATCTTCCCCGCTAGGCCTGTTGATGAACTATATGATCAACCCAGCTAATTCTGTTCAGGACCGTTGGAATACTTTTGCTGATTATGCTCAGCAGGTACCAGGTGCTTCTGAGCAGCAAATGGTGATTGCAGGTATGCTCTCCTCTAAAAATGATGCTGAAGATGCAGAGCTTGCTGCCTGGAGATGGAGTGCAAGTGATCAGAGTGCTGCTGTAGATGCGATGGTAAAAGCGGCTAGTCCTGATGAATACAAAGCCTATAACACGTTAGCAACCTATCAGTATAATGGCAAGATATTGCCTATCAAGGTAGGAGCGGGAGTAGCGCTTCAGTTTTTAACCAAAATTAGTTAGATCTCAGGTAGTGCTAGTTGAGCATTTTTAAATAAGCTCTTAAGATCATTTCAAATGTCGACACATGAATAAATCATATCCCAAATATGAAGATCACCAGCTTGCCTGGGAGGAATTAGCACAAGGTATTGCTTCCCTCAAAGATGAAGTATGTGAAATACCGGAGCCCAAAGTATTACCCAATTCTAAGCCAGGTGAATTAACCATCATTGGCTCGGGAATAGAAACGATTGGTGTTTCTCTTGGGGATCAAAAACTGATTGAAAGCGCTGATAAAGTATTGTTTTGTGTGGCTGATCCGGCTACCATCGTTTGGCTTAAACGCCTCAGACCAGATGCAATGGATTTATATGTGCTTTATGGTGAAAATAAGGTTAGGTATATTACCTATATGCAGATGGCAGAGGCACAGCTTTATTGGGTCCGTCAGGGGCTCAAAGTGGTAGTAATATTTTATGGTCATCCCGGAATATTTGTACTCTCAACCCATAGAGCCATCAAGCTTGCTCGTAGAGAAGGCCATAAGGCAGTGATGAAAGCCGGGGTGTGTGCCTTGGATACGCTTTGTGCTGATTTAGGTGTAGATCCTTGTCATCCAGGATTACAAACACATGAGGCAACAGACTGCTTGATACGTCAAAGAAATATTGATTCTAGCTTGCATGTGATTCTTTGGCAGGTGGGGCTTATTGGTGAGCTTGGTTATAGAAGACAAGGTTACCTCAATAATAATTTCTCTTTTTTTATCCAATGGTTACAATCTATTTACGGTCAAGACTATGAGGTGGTTCATTACATTGGTTCCCGTTATCCTACCATTGAGCCTTTGATAGAGCCATACAAACTTAGTGAACTTCATGATCCAGATAATCAGGTTAAGATTACAGGGCTTTCTACTTTTTATATTCCTCCTAGGGATGTAGTTCCTTCACATCTAGCTACAGTGAAGGCACTCGGAATTATTAAAGAAGGGCAGCATATTGTCACACCTAAGTCTCCTTTACGCGAAATTGGGTTGTACGGTCCTCGTGAAATGGAAGCCTTCGATGATTTTGCCAAATTTAAAATACCTACTTCTTATAAGTGGCAAGGGGAGACTGCTGCTAGCAATTTTCTAATAGAGCTGCGTTTTGATACCGATTTACAAGCTTTGTATGCAAAAGACCCTATACAGGCCCTAAACGATCCACGGTTTATTGGGCTGTCGGATAAAGAAAGAGCATTGCTTGCTTCGCGGGATTCAGGTGCGATTCAAATTGCCTCTAAAGGGGCTTACCAGCGGTCTGTGCCAACGGAGAAGGCCATCACTCAAATTTTGACCAACAAACCATATGCTACTCAGGTGCTCAAAGCTATTTTGGGTCAGAGCAAAGTGCAAGCCCGTAAGGCATTTAATACCTGGTTAGCTGAACATAAATTGGAGCTAGATTGGGCTTATTTGCATCATTCTATTGATTTTATTAATAGAAACACCTTGTTCCCTTGGACGGGTGTATATATTGAACCAGAGCAAAAGTTAGTAATTTGTATTATTGGAAATCAGGCCGATAGAAGAAAGAGTATACTTTACATTAATAGCTATCGGGTAAGAAATTATACCTTCCAAAACGGGGTTATTAAATGGAAAAATAGTAATCAAGTTCCTTGCAATGGATTTCTTCGACCAGATATAGACCTTAAAGGTAAGCGTAGAATGATTGGTAAGGTTTGGGTTGATACGCAGTCGACCCCAGTAGGCAATAATCTTATTGCCTATGAAGTTGATCCTGATCGTAAAAATAGTTTATCACAGGTATCTTATTTGACTAAAAGTAGCGATATCAAAGCCATTTATGGGACATTTGCTGTGCGTACTACTGGCCGTTTTGCTAAAGTGATTAATGAGTTCCATATTTCTCAAGGAGGTTTAGACATCAATGGTGTTAAGGTAAACTCTTTTGAATTTAAGGATGGAAGGCTCAGTTGGATGGGAGGAAATAAAGCATGCTATGGGGGAGAGGTCTATCTTTTAGTGGATCCGATTATCAAATCAATAGAACTTTTTGGTAGCTCGTATGCCAAGCAGGAGGCTGAGATACATAAATGTTACGGAGCACAGGTCTTTGAAAGTAGGCCTGCTTATAGTGGTCCCGCTGTTCCTCAATGGGCAGAAGCAGCGCTTGCTACCATGGCCTATGAAAACGGCCCCAAAGGGGGCTTGTTGCTTTGGCATAAATGGGAAAAGCAAAACTATGTGTGTACGGTGGTTAATAAATATATTTCTGATCTGATTTAGTGAACAATATGGTGAGAACATGCCTAAACTTAGACGGGTTTTCAGCAAAAAGTCCAATCTAATGCGAAAGGAGTTTATTGTTTTGTCCTATGATATCGATCGGTATCCGTTTAGTAAGGTGCTAGAGCGACAAGTGTTTAAGGTACCCAGGTTGGATAAGCTACATCTAGCGTGGAGAAAACAAACTGGTAGGGATGTTTTTTACTATAATGACAACCTGATACTTCGCAAGGTCATGCAAGATTTGCCAGATGAGGCGGTGTTCTACAAAGTATATCACAAATGGATAGCAGATTTAATTGCACCCAATTATGCAAATAAGATTAGTTATTCTAAACATCCCAAAATGCGTGTTCACTTGGCAGGCACAGGTACGGTGAGTGATTTTCATCGAGATACTGAGGTAACTGGCAGACCTGATCAAATCAATTGCTACTTACCTTTTACGGACGTATTCGATGGCTCTACTATTTATTGTCAGACTGAATACAATTCTGAAAATTATGAGCCATTGAATTTGAAATATGGGCAAGCTCTACTTTGGGATGGGGGGTTACTCAAGCACGGTACTTATTTCAATGATACTGACAATACCCGTGTAAGTTGTGACTTTCGGTTTTCATACGCAAAGCCTGAAAAAGTAAGGCCTCCATGGAACGATATACTTAATCATAGGCTTTAGTAATCGTGTTCCCATCAAAATTTATTTGATGCGTATTGTCTTTTATTATTTTTTCTTTTTGAAGTGATTTAAAGTTTTAATCACTTCAGAGTAAAAAAGGCCGACAAAGTATAATAAGTGGAATTTTTATTCTTTGAATGCCATAGTTAAATAAACCATAGATGGTATAAAAATGATCAAAAGTGATACTTTTTGGAAAGGCCAATTTTTTATAAAAATCTTATTTTTTCATATCTCAATGCATTTTTTAATACCCTATATTTTTACACTTGTTGTTTTAGTCCTTACAGGCTCTAACTTTTAACCCAAAAAAATTCTGATAATTTGCAGTTTTGCAGCTATGAATTCAATCAGGAAACTATTTGGGATAGATTACCCTATTGTACAAGCCGGCATGGTCTGGTGTAGTGGGTGGCGGTTAGCCGCAGCTGTATCTCATGCAGGAGGTTTGGGGTTAATCGGAGCAGGGTCTATGTATCCATCAGTATTACAGGAACATATTCGACGTTGTAAACAAGCCACAGATAAGCCTTTTGGTGTTAATGTGCCCTTGTTATATCCGGACATCGATCAGATCATGAAGATCATTGTCGAAGAGGGGGTAAAAATTGTATTCACTTCTGCGGGCAATCCAGCTACATGGACGGGCTTTCTCAAAAATGAGGGGATCACCGTGGCGCATGTTATAGCCAATAAGAAATTTGCTAGGAAAGCAGAAGATTGTGGTGTAGATGCTATTGTAGCCGAAGGTTTTGAAGCCGGAGGGCATAATGGTCGTGAAGAAACTACCACATTCTGTTTACTTCCCATGATTCGGGAGATTGTTTCGATCCCTTTACTAGCAGCTGGTGGTATTGCAAGTGGTAAAGCTATACTAGCCAGTATGGTATTGGGTGCTGATGGAGTGCAGATCGGATCACTTTTTGCAGCAGCTACGGAATCTTCTGCACATCCAAAATTTAAACAAGCCATTATTGATGCCGATGAGGGTGATACCAAAGTCAGCCTCAAATCAGTAGTTCCTGTTCGTTTGTTGAAGAATGCATTTTATAAACAGGTAGAGCAAGCAGAATTAGCTGGTGCAAGTCGTGATGAATTGACTCAGTTGCTTGGGCGTGGCCGTGCAAAACGAGGCATGTTTGAAGGAGATTTGGATGAGGGGGAATTAGAAATTGGGCAAATTGCTTCTGATATTACTGAAGTAAAGCCTGCCGCAACAATCATGCAGAAGTTATGGACAGATTTTTTGAAAGAGAAAGAACGAGTAGCTCACCTAGAATACTAGATTGATGAAGCATTTAAATATCAAGATATATGGTAAAGTGCAGGGTGTTTTTTATCGCGCAACGGCAAAGGCGGTAGCCGATCAGCTTGGGGTAAAGGGTTTTGTGAAAAATGAGAAAGATGGTTCGGTGTATGTCGAGGCTGAGGGGGATGATTTTTCTTTGGGTGAATTTTTGGAGTTTTGCCATAAAGGATCAGACAGGGCTATTGTAGAAAAAATAGAGACCACGGAAGCCGAACTCAAAAACTATCGTAATTTTGACATACTGAAAAGAAAGGCCTCACCCCAACCCCCTCCGAAGGAGAGCGGGCTTTAATACACTTGAGATTTGTCAACCCTAAAGCGTTTTGCGGGCCAAACGGCTATTTATGGTCTGAGTGCCATTTTCTCCAGGCTGCTTAATTTTATTCTGACACCTATCTATGTGCGTCTGTATAGTGCCAAGGTTTATGGCATTTTTACATTCATGTACAGTTGGGCCTCGATGCTGAATGCAGTTTTGGCAATGGGAATGGAAACCACGTTTTTTCGTTATCTCAATAAATACCAGGAGAAGAAAGACAAGGTATACAGCAATACATTTATGGCGATTGTTTTTACGGCCTGTTCCTTTTTATTATTTACCATCTTTTTTGCGGATGATATTGCCCGGTGGATGCAAAGAGATTCCGGAGGGCTGTACCACCGGGATTATGTTCGTTATGTAAAATACTTCATTTATATACTGGTAGTAGATGCTTTGGCAGTGATCCCATTTGCTAAGGTTCGGGCTGATGAAAGGCCCATGCGCTACGGCATGATTAAACTAGCGAATATCCTGACCTTTATTGGATGTAATTTTCTGTTCATATTTCTGATTCCCTATTTGATTAAATCGGGTGGATCGTTCGCTTTGTTTTTCTCCCAGTGGTATCGCTCTGGGTGGGTCGGTTATGTGTTTATTTCGAATCTCATTGCCAGTTGTTTGACATTATTATTGTTGCTTCCTGAGTTTTTGAAGCTCAAATTGAAATATGATGGCAAGCTGATGTTAGAAATGTTTATATACAGTTTTCCAGTGCTCATTGCCAATATTTCGTTTATCATTAATGAGAACATTGATAAGATATTTTTGGGTTTTCTTTTACCCAAGGGCGCTGGTCAGCAGGACGTGGGTATTTATGGTGCTTGTTGCAAGCTGGCTATTTTTCTTAATATTTTCGTTCAGGCTTTTCGTTTGGGGGCAGAACCTTTTTTCTTTAGCCATGCTGGGGCCGAAAATGCTAGGCAAACGTATTCCCGTATCATGAACTATTTTGTGATTGTTGTTTCAATCATTTTTATTGCATTAACGGCCAATATTGAAATTCTTAAATATTTTATCAAGGGTAATCCGGCACAACAGGAATTGTATTGGTCAGGTTTGGGTGTGGTTCCTATTTTATTGTTTGGCTATGTGAGTTTGGGGATCTATATGAATTTATCGATTTGGTATAAGCTATCGGATCAGACACGTTATGCTTTGTACATCTCGGGTGTTGGAGCAATTTTAACGATCCTGGTGAATGTATTTTTTATTCCACGTTATAGCTATTGGGCATCGGCTTGGGCGTCTTTAATCGCTTATGCGACGATGATGGTGTTATCTTATGTGATGGGACAGCGAAACTACCCCATTCCTTATCAACTGAAAAAGAATGTGATGTATCTCTTAGTTTCTTCTGGGATTGTATACCTGTCTTTTGAGGTGTTCCATCATCATTTAGTTATTGGGAATATATTTTTGGTGTTATTTATGATTGCTGTTTTTATTATCGAACGACGAGAGCTATCTAGGGTCATGTTAGCCGATGATCGTGGATTAAACGCTTGATGAGCAATTACCCATTGACTGCTATAAGATAAAGAGCTTGTTTAAAGTATCAATACAACTATTCAGTATTAAATCATGACTATTAAAATTATCAATCAATCATCCAACGAATTACCGCGGTATGAAACTGTATTATCTGCAGGGATGGATTTGCGGGCATCATTAGAAAACACGGTGGTTTTAAAGCCGATGGAGCGTGCACTTATCGCTACTGGGTTGTTTTTAGAGTTGCCTGCGGGTTATGAGGCTCAGATACGTCCACGTAGCGGACTGGCTTTAAAACATGGTGTTACGGTGCTAAATTCCCCTGGTACCATTGATGCTGATTATCGTGGCGAAATTAAAGTTCTGCTAATAAACCTGTCCAATACTGTTTTTGAAGTCAAACACGGGGATCGGATTGCGCAGATGATTATTGCTACCCACGCTGGGGTGAATTGGGAGGAAGTGGATGTACTTTCAGAAACAGTTCGTGGTGCTGGTGGATATGGGCATACGGGGCATTGCTAAAGGTCAGATGATAGCATTATATACGGATGGTGCATCTAGTGGCAACCCAGGTCCTGGGGGGTATGGTATAATCCTTCGATCAGGAAAATACTATAAAGAGCTTTCAGGTGGATATCAAAAAACGACTAATAATCGGATGGAGCTGTTGGCTGTAGTGATAGGTCTGGAAGCGATTAAAAAACAAGCTCAAGAAGTAACGGTTTATTCAGATTCAAAATATGTGGTTGATTCGGTAGAGAAGTGTTGGGTGTTTGGGTGGGCTAAGAAGGGTTTCCAAGGAAAAAAGAATGCAGATCTATGGTTGCGTTTTTTGGATGTGTATCGGAAGCACGCTGTCAAATTTGTCTGGATCAAGGGACATGCTAGTCATCCAGAAAATGAGCGCTGCGACGAGTTGGCAGTAAAAGCAAGTAAACAGGAGGTATTATTGGTCGATGTTGGGTATGAGCGAGGAAATTAGGGGTGAATATTCCTTCATATATTTTTCGGCACGACGGACCATATTTTCAGACCCTATAAAGATGGCAGAGCGCTGATGCAAGTGTGTGACTTCCTTTTGTAAGATACGCTGATATCCATCGGTTGCACGGCCACCGGCTTGTTCAATGATAAAAGCCATGGGATTGCATTCATAAACCAAACGTAGTTTACCATTGGGGGCACTTGAGGTTGTTGGATAAATGAATATGCCTCCTTTGATTATATTTCGATGAATATCGGCAACCATAGAGCCGATATAGCGAGAGGAATAAGGGCGTTTAGTGGCATTATCTTCCACCTGGCAGAACTTAATATATTGTTTTACACCATTGGGAAAGTGGACGTAATTCCCTTCATTAATGGAATAGATAGTTCCATTTTTGGGGATTGTCATGTTGGGGTGAGAAAGGCAGAATTCACCAATAGATGGATCGAGCGTGAATCCATTAACACCCTTTCCAGTGGTATAAACCAGCATCGTAGATGATCCATAAATAATATACCCTGCGGCTACCTGTTCTGTACCACATTGAAGTACATCGTTGATACTTGCCTTCCCTTCAGTGGAGTGGCGTCTGTAAATCGAAAAAATGGTTCCTACGGCTACGTTGACGTCAATGTTAGATGATCCATCAAGTGGATCAATGGCGACGATGTATTTCGCATCTTTTGAAATTTCTCCATCGAGATGGGTGTATTCATCATTTTCCTCTGAAGCTACAATACAGCATTCACCCCCACTTCTTAAGGCAGTGATAAATTGTTCATTGGCATAAACATCTAGTTTTTTTTGACTTTCGCCTTGAATATTGGTGGTCCCGTTGTCGCCTAGTATATCCATCAGCCCGGCCTTATTAACCTCGCGATTCACAATTTTAGCAGCAATGCCAATGTCTCGAAGTAGTCTGGAGAGCTCACCTTTTGCATATCTAAAATCCTTTTGTTTTTCAATGATAAATTGTCCTAATGTTTGTACTATTTGCATGTGAACCAGGTCTTTATCAGTTAATATTTCATTGATAACTCGATGACTTCCAATGTATGTATTTTTTCCTCAGAAATAGCAAATCGAAGTAAAGTGCGAACTTGATGCCAGCCTTCTTTTCCTGCAGCTCCAGGATTCATGTGGAGACAGCTTATTTTTGGGTCGTACATTACCTTTAAAATGTGAGAATGCCCGGCAATAAATAATTGAGGCGGATTTTGATGAAGTTCTGCTTTAATTTTAGGATGGTATTTCCCAGGATAGCCACCAATATGTGTCATCCAGACATGAACTTTTTCGCAGGTAAATCGAAGATGTTCGGGATAGATAGCTCGAATATCTCTGCCATCGATATTGCCGTAAACACCTCTTAAAGGCTTAAAGTCGGCTAATTGATTGGCTAAGGTGAGGCTACCAAAATCACCGGCATGCCAAATCTCATCGCAAGATTCAAAGTGTTTGAAAATGGCATCGTCTAGGTAGCCATGGGTGTCAGAGAGTAAGCCTATTCGGATCATTTACTAAAAACTGGATTCGAGTCAAAAATATATGATTGAGTGTTTTTGATAGCGGTTCTTAGAAAATAATCAAAAAATCTTTGAGCAGAAGTTGGTACTCTTTGGAATGTAATTTTGGTGCATCATAAATCACCAGAGATTGTGATAGTTGTTCTTTGTTTTGAAAACCCATGGCGATGAGCTCACGGTGAGGTTTAGATTGGGGAAAGGAGTGTATTTGTATTTGTTGTTGTAAAAAAAGTTGGTACTGCAGACCAATGTTTTTTACGATTTGTGTTGTTTTAGGAGGTAAGATGAGCCATAAAGCCCCACTTTGTTGTAAGTGTGAAGCTGCGTCTTGAATGAAACGCTCAAAAAAGTGTTCGTTAGTGTGACGAGCTAGTTTCTTTGTTAAGTTGCTTGATTCTAGCGAATTGATAAAAAATGGTGGGTTAGAAACAATGAGATCATACTTTTTTTTGGGATTTTGTTCTAGATAGTCTTCAAATGAAGATTGGTACCCTTGTATGCGATTTGTAAAAATGGAATTTTCAAAATTATGTATAGCCATTTGTGCGGTAGTGTGGTCAATTTCTACGGCGTCAATATTTGCTTGGGGAAAGCGCTGGGCAAGCATCAGGGCAATAACGCCTGTTCCAGTACCAATGTCTAAGATGGTTTTGGGATTTTTGATATGGGCTGATGCACCTAAAAGTACGCTATCGGTACCCACTTTCATGGTACATTCAGCCTGATTGACGGCAAACTGTTTGAAATGAAAGATCATAATTCCTACTCACAGTTTGATTTGTGCTGAAAATCTGACACCTACTCGTGGAGGGTTGTGATTTTCTAGATAAGTTAATCGGTGAATAACATCAACACGAATAAATTTCAAAATATTCTCTATGCCGTAGCCCATTTCAACGTATGGAATCGAAGGGTCAAGTCCTCTGGTTTCGAGTAACCTGTTATTGGGTATTAGATCAATATTTTTGTCTGATATGGAACCAAATAAAACATTGGTTGTGCTGACTAAGCGCCAGTTTAAATGGCGGATTAAGGGTATGCTATTAAACAATAATCCTTCGAAGTTATGCGAATACTGCAAGCCGGCATACCGATCACTTACAAATTCAAAGAAACGCATCAAATTATATGAATTCTGATTGTAGAGTAGGGTGCCATTTCCTAGATGATTCTCTAAAATGGGATAAGGCACGCTTGAGGGGATGTATCCTCCTGTCAGGGAATATTTACCACGACCTATAAGACCCATTTTCAGTGTTTGAGAGATATTTAAACTAAACTTATCATAATTTAAATCACTCTCAAACACATTTCGAAAACCATGCGTATAGCGAAATGTAAAGGTGGGATAACTATGTTCTCCTTTAATGACTAAAGGACGATTTTGCTTTTGAGACTGGATGACATGGACACCAGGAGACCATTTGGACTCTAGCTGTAATTCTGTTGTAGCGAAACTAGGCCGTAACTGATTATTCACTTGATCATAGTATTCGAATATATAGTATGGGTCAAAAGTCCAATACGAGAGTGTAGCCTGTTGTGTGAAATTTTTAAATAAATCTCTTCGGATATAGCATTGAGCAACATCTTGCATAAATACCCTGCGTTTGCTAATCTGGCCAAATTTTGTAAACGCGCTAAATAGATTGTTTTTAGTGTATCCGTAACTATCGCTTAATAAAGCGACCTGATTTAAGTCATGCGTATAGGATACTCCAGCTTGAGTCCATGGTTTTCTGGATAGAATATAATCAGCCTGAGCACCGTATTTGAATTGCGTGTCTTTGGTTCCATAAGCTGTATATCCACTTAATATCCATCGATTACTAAAATCCGCATTCGTTTTGAAGCCAAGTCTAAAACGGTTCCCTTCTACATCATTATTGGCATAGGCGAATATATAAGGTCCAAAGCCAATTTTGCCGGCTTTGTAATAGCCACTGATGAGCATGTCTATAATATCGATGTAGTTTTTAATAGCTGGTACGTTTTTCACCGTATCGATCATGCTAAAGACATATTTCTCAGCAACAGTTAATGAATCATGCCGATTCTGATTCCAGAATTTTTCATCTTTTAAATCCACATCATCACTAAGTACGATTGCTTCATCAAAGAAGCGAGGCTCATATATTTTATTAGTTTGGATATTTGTATTTGAGGTGTAAAACTTAGCCAGAAATCCTGTTGTGCCTTCTGCCAGTTGACCCACATCAACCGATATACGCATTTTGACAGGAAGCCATGCTTGACTTGCTGTAGGTGTTGATTCTTGTTGGAGACGAATCTTTTCGATGAAATTTAGATTGGCAGAAGGTTCCACTGTGGCTACAATTTGGCATAAGGCATAGGTGTCATGTGTAATCCACATCGTACCTGTAAAGGCCAGATCTTTTTCTCGTTTGGGTTTGAAAGATATTTTAAAGCAAGTATGATCACCAACTTTGGCGTAGCGTTCCTCTAGTTCATAATCGTAGTTTAGGTGCCAAGTATTAGCAATGGGAGAAATAAAGTCTTTTTCGCCAACGCTTAGGTAATTCTTATAAAAATTATACTGTTGGAAAGTACTTCCTACCAGTTGAGATACCAGTGTACCATCTTCAAAACCAACCCCATTAACTTTGGTTCGTATGATATTTTCACGTTTCTTTTCGGGGCTCTGTTGATAAAAGTAATTGGATATAGTTTCAGAGACGAATAGTGGCAATATAGGCTCCCCTTCTCCAGCCACTTTTTTGAGGCTATCCATGAGTGGGAGTAGGTTTTTGACAAATTTTCTCTTTTTAAGCTTCTCATCGATCTTAGTAGCATCTAGTTCAATGCGATTGTAGCTTTGATATTGAAAGGATGAGAGCGAACGAAAATCATTTCTAGCTTTATGGTTTATCGTTTCGCGTAAAATTTCCCAAGCGGGGTTTATATAATTTTTAGGCGTAATTACTACCTCAGCCAGCATAGTAGTTGCTGGGAATAGTTGAATGTCAATATTTTGCTTGGCCGCTGAATTTACTGCTTTAGCGCATCTGATATAGCCTACATAACCAGCTCGTATTGAGTCTACTTTGGTATTGAGTACTAGCTTGTAGATTCCATCAAAATTAGTGGTGGTAGTTATTTTTAGACCTTTGGCAGATATTGATACATAGGGTAGTGGTTCACCTGTTTTGGCGTCAGATACTTTTCCTGTGATGATAATTTGTTGTGCTTGTACACCGAAGTTAACGCTAAACAAGGCAAGTAAAACAGTTACTACTAACACATGTTTTCTAACCATCTTGTTTTTTTGCATAGACTTTCTCATGGGTTAACTTTAAACAAGTTCCTTATAATCTTAGCTGATTGATAGCAGCTAGCCTCTTTTCTAAAATGATAGTGCTTTGAGGTAAATTTTTAAATCCAGATATACTCTTCTCATTTGATTCATGAAAAACGGCAGTGAGTTTAACGTTTCTTAGAAACGGTATCCGAAAATAATAAAATCTTATTTAAGAGATAATTAAGATTGTATTATTCTTCCAGTGCTTGCTGTAATGCATGATCATAGCTGTATTTGGCTTGCGTGATCGAGCCGAAAGAGTGTTCATCAACAGTTAAAAAGCCGGAAGTTACTGATCCGAGTAGGCTAAAGGGTATGTTGAGATTAGTTATCAGTTGAGTGAAGGATATCTGATTTTGAGGATTGACTGATACAACTATTCTTCCTTGGGCTTCTCCGAAAAGAAAAGCGTCCTTTCTTAAACTGGGGATGGTATTTATGGCAAAGCCAAATGAGTTAGGCATGGCCGATTCAAGTAGTGTAATATAAAGTCCTCCATCGGAAACATCATGTGCTGAGACAATTATTTTTTGCTTGATGAGCTGTTTCATGGCTTGGTGCAAAGCATATTCTTTTTCCAGATCAAAATAAGGAGCAGGAGAAGTGTTGATACCATGATAGGAAGCTAGATATTGAGAAGACGAAATATCATTTACCTGTTCGCCCAGTAGATAAATTAGATCGCCTGTTGCTTTAAAATGGGAGGTCATGAAGGTTTTGATATCATCCAGGACTCCCAGCATGCCAATAGTAGGTGTTGGGAAAACAGGTCCCCCATCAGCAGATTGGTTATAAAAGCTCACATTACCTCCAGTTACTGGAGTCTCAAATTGTGTACAGGCCATACTCATTCCTTGAATGGCTTGTACAAATTGCCAGTACACCTCTGGGACATATGGGTTGCCAAAATTTAAACAGTTAGTGATGGCCAGGGGCTCGGCTCCTGCACAGGTGATATTTCGGGCTGCTTCAGCTACGGCTATGGCACAGCCTTTTTTAGGATCAGCATAGACATATCGGGCATTGCAATCAATGGTTAACGCGATAGCTTTTTCAGTGCCTTTAATATGTATTACGGCTGCATCACTAGGCTGATTAGTGGTCATGGTCGATGTTCCAATCATGGAATCATATTGATCAGTCACCCAGCGTTTGGAAGCAATGTTAGGATGTGTAATTAAGTGATCAGCAACTGCTTTTAAGTCTTGTGGTTCTTGTACAGTGTTGATATCGAATTTTAAGTTTTCCTGATAATAAGCTGGTTCTTGATATTCCCGATGATATACCGGGGCATCACCTCCCAGTACAAGCGCATCGGCGGGGACATCCGCAACCAATTGCCCATGCATAAAGTATTGTAAGCGGTTGGTATCGGTTACTTCCCCGATTTTAGCACAGTTTAAATCCCATTTGTCAAAGATGGCTTCAACTTCTTTTTCTCGACCTTTTTTCACCACGATCAGCATACGTTCCTGCGATTCGGATAGTAAAAGCTCAAATGCTTGCATATTTTCCTGCCGTGTGGGCACTTGGTCGAGATTGATACACATGCCGTGTTGGCCTTTGGCTGACATTTCTGCATTAGAGCAGATAATACCGGCAGCGCCCATGTCTTGCATACCAATTACAGCACCTGTTTGGATTACTTCCAGGGTTGCTTCGAGCAATAATTTCTCTTGAAAAGGATCACCAACTTGAACAGCTGGGAGGTCATGAATCGAATCGGCTGTAATATTTTTAGAAGCAAAAGCAGCACCATGAATACCATCTTTGCCAGTTGCTGAACCAACAATAAAAATGGGGTTTCCAACGCCATAAGATATGGCAGAAACGGTTTGGTCAGTTTTAACTAGACCAGCTGACAAGGCATTAACCAGTGGATTCACGTTATAACAGGGATCAAAGTATAGTTCACCCCCCACTGTTGGGATGCCAAAGGCATTGCCATAATCTCCAATTCCTTTAACTACGCCACGTAATAAGCGTTTGGTTTGATCTAATTTTAAATCTCCAAAACGTAGAGAGTTAAGTTGTGCAATAGGGCGCGCACCCATGGTAAAAATATCTCGATTGATTCCCCCTACGCCAGTAGCAGCACCTTGATAGGGTTCCAGGGCAGATGGATGATTGTGAGACTCTATTTTAAAGACGCAGGCTAAGCCATCACCTAGATCTACTAGGCCAGCATTTTCTTCACCTGCTTTTGCTAGTATTTTGGTACCTTCTTTGGGTAGTTTTTTAAGCCATATGATGGAGTTTTTGTATGAGCAATGCTCACTCCACATGACGGAAAAAATAGCAAGTTCTGTGAAGTTAGGTGTACGATCTAATAAATTGACGATGCGATCGAATTCTTCAGGTAATAAGCCTAAATCTATTGCTGTATCAAGGGTTACGGGGGATAGTAAATCTTCCAAGGGATATAAATTTTAGATTTGCAAATCTATATAAATATGCGTGAGGCTTTATGTCTGAATGATCAAGAAGTAGGGCATCGAAGTACATGTAGCGATTACAAATTAAGCAACAGGTATGGTGAGTTGAATGCGTGGTTGAATCTTAATAGTCGATAAAGTATATATTACTTGGAAAATATATACTTTTAGCTAAATTTTTTTATTGCTATGTCAGGTAAACAAAAACCATCTAAAAAGGTCTCCATTGGAGAGCCTAAAGTAGCTAATAGGCGAATTAGCCCAGGCAAGAAAACCAATTATTTGCACTTTATTCCGATTGTATTTATTACGCTGTATTTGCTTGTTGACTTTGTGCCTGAGTGGGGGGGGATTGATGTGATGGGCTCTCAGTGGGTATATCTGGCAGTGATCAATCTACTTAGTACTGGGTATATTTTTTGTTTTTCCAAAGATCATGGATATGAGGCTGTTTTAAAAAGATTATTTAGTCGCTATATGACAGTGGCTTATGTAGTCTTTCTTCTTTGGGCTGGTATTTCGATTTTTTTTGCGATCAATCGCACAGAAGCTTTATTCTGTTATACAACCGTTATTATTACCGTTATTGCTTTTTTGAATATTGCTGTTCTATTGAGTGGCCGAACTTTGGCTTTCAAAACAATCGCACAGATCCTTTCTATTATTTTGTTAGTTCAGTCGGTCAATACCTTGAGCACTTTCTTTGGATCGATGGAAAACACCTCGCTTGACGTATTGATTTATAATATCAAAGGGAATACAGGTAATAAAAATATTTTTGCTGCCAGTATGGCTGTTAAGCTGTCTTTTGTGATGTACTGTGTGTATACATTCAAATCATGGTCAAGATTGATCCATATTCCCTCGCTTATTCTAGGAGCTATTGCATTGTTTTTTGTGAATGCGCGCTCGGCTTATTTGGGTCTTATTTTGGAGACGATGATGTTTATGGGGCTTGTGCTCCTACAGTATTTTAGGGATAAAACTTCGAAAGAAGTTTTGGTGAGGGCTGTTCCTGTTGTAGGGGCTTTACTTATTGCGTTTGTATTTGCCCAAATGTCATTAAAGCACGCAGAAAAATTAAGTGTAAATGCCAGTGGATACGGATATGCTTCTGTGACAGAGCGGTTGAAATCACTTGCTGCTACAACCAAAAATGATGGACGGGTAAGGATGTGGCTAGGTGGTTTGGATTATGTTAAAAAGCATCCATTGATCGGTTCAGGTATTGGAAATTGTAAGTTAGCTATCATTCCTTACGAGAAGGAGTGGATACGTGATTTTCAGTTTGCAAAGCATCTGCATGATGATTTCATTCAAACTGCCATGGAGACTGGCGTATTAGGAGGACTACTATTTATTTCTTTGTTTGTTTGCACTTTAGTATATACTGTCAAAGTTTGGAGGTCAAAGGCCGATGATCAATATAAAGTCATAGCTGTATTCTCATTAATTGCATTAGCAGGTTATACAATAGATGCACTTTTTAATTTTCCTGCTGAACGTCCTATTATGCAATTACTTTTTGCTTTAATTCTAGGAGTTAATGTAAGTGTATTTATGGACACCAATGAAGAAAAGGTAGTATTGTTCAAATCAACCAAAGTGAATTTTACTACTCTTTTCGGAGTGATCAGTATTCTTTTCTTACTAGATGCAGTTTACTATAAATACATTGCTTATCAATCATTAATTGCTCAAGGATTAACGATATCAGATTTTCCGAACAAAGCCACGCATAACTGGCGCGAGGTCAATGACAGACTTCCAGATGCCCCCAACTTGGATGCCAATAATATTCCGATCGATGTGATTAGAGCTTGGTATTTATTGGACGATAAAAAATATGACGAGGCGCTGGTCTTATTGAATAGAAGCACCAAAGTTAATCCGTATAATATGGCTAATGAGTTTGTAAAGGCTCAGGTTTTTTTTCAGACCAATAAGTTGGATAGTGCATGGTATTATAGTCGTAAGAGTTTTGAAAATAGGCCTAATAATGTGGCTATTTATACCTTATATAATAATTTGTGTGTACGGAGGGGCGATACGCTTAGTATTCATAAAGCGTTTAAAAAAAGTATTAAAATGCGAAACGAGCCTATGATCTGGAATACCTATATCGTTACGCTTACGAATATGAATTATAATAAAACAAAGCTATTAGCTATTCTAGACTCAGCACTTAAACAGTTTCCAAGTGATGGTTCTATTCAGGAAAGAAATTATGCCACACGAGCAGGCATCGCGTACGCGGCTAATCAAATTGATACAGCACTTACTTATTTTTCAAAGCTACATAAGCTAAATCCTGTTGATAATAGCTATACAGAAAATGTAGGTATCTGTTACTATGTACTTAAAAAATATGATTTAGCTGTTCCTTATTTTGACCAAATTATCGCTGCTAATGTATATGCCAATGGAAAGCCAGAGTATTTTAAAGGGATATGTTTATCGAAATTAGGCAAGCAGGAACAAGCTTGCTTCTTCTTGAAATTAGCTAATGCGAGAAATTTTCCCCCGGCGAAGACTGCGGTAACTTATTGTAAGTAATGACGATCAAGACTTCAATAGTATGTTGAAAAAAATAGATTTTGCCAATCCTAGGCACCAGTTTTTTATGGTGTTGGTTACTAATCTAGTTTACTTTAGTATCCTTTATTTTTACCCGATTTCAAATTATAATTTACACCCGCCGGAAGGGAATTTTAGTGAAAATGCATTTTTTGGGTCTGATGTCAATTCTTATATACGCCCAGCTAGGAATTTTCTCCAGTTTGGTGTCTTTGGGAGGGGAAATACGCCTGATTATTTTCGCACTGTTGGGTATCCTGCTTATTTGTCGGCATTGATTTATCTTTTTGGTAAGTATTTTTTTTGGGTAGCCTATTTGATTCAAGCGGTACTTTCAGCTTTGATTTTTTCTATCGTTACGGCTATTATTCAATTTTTTGTCAAAAATGATCTGCGGATTAGTAAAGCGGTATTTATATGTTTATGGTTATCGGGGGCCTATTGGATTTACTTCCCTATGCTATTAAATGATCTGTTTTTTACATTTTTCTTTGTAGCAGGTATTTATTATGGGATAAAGGCTATAAATGAGAAAAATTGGGGTTATTGTATACTTCATTTGCTTCTTTTGGGGTATGCAGCAAGTGTACGTCCGACCTTAATTTGGTATGTGATTCCTGAATTTTTTATGCTGCTTTATTTGGCTATTCGCTTTAAAACAATAGGAGATCAAAAGATCAAGGTGATGATTGGTGTTGCTAGTCTTTCCATATTTTTCTTAGCTAATCTGTCCAGCTTACGTAATTATATCAATTATGGTGTGATGAAGCCGTCAAATGCGCTGCCGCTTTGTTTATATGATTATCAGGCTAAGGAGATTCTTACCCTAGCTAATAGAGAAGACGATTATATCAAGGTTAGTACAATTGCTTCTAATAAAGAGAAGGTAGATTGGGAAGACGCTTATTCGTTTAGAAGTAAAGCTGCGTTTGAAACTATGAGAAAGTATCCGAAGGAAACAGCTATTGTACTAATAACCCATTTTTTTAAAAATATGGCTTCTTCGCATTATTTTCGGGCATCTACGTTCTTTTTATCTAAAGAAGAAATACATGCTTCTATGGGGGGGCTGAACAAAATAAAGGCGATGAATGCGATCAATCAGGTTGGTTCAGGTTTAAAAATTCTGAAGCAGATTGGTTTTTATACGGTATTTATATTCCTTTTTTTTGTAATCATCTATTTGTTTATAGGCATCTTGGTGCTGAAGCATCTTTTTCGAATGGCTAAGGATAAGAAGTACTTATATCTATTGGTTATTTTATCGCTTCTTGCTTACTTAATTATTCCAACATTACCTGTTGCTAATGGACCTCGAATTAGGCTACCCATTGATTGGCTAGTTATATTGCTGGCTATTATTGAATTTTATTATTCATTGGATATTTATGCATCACGATTTGTTACTGCTTCGCCGTTGAAATAATGGCATGTTAACAAATAAAATAAGATCTGGATTTCTCCTCGTCTATTAGAACTGCTATGATTAAAAAATTATCTATCCTCATTCCTGCCTATAACGAAGGAAGTACAATACACTTAATTTTAAATAGAATTAAAGAGGCTGAGTTAATAAATAACATCGAGAAAGAGATTATTATAGTTAACGATTGCTCTACAGACGATACTGAGGATGTAGTTAAGAATTATATTGCGGATAATCCTTCGATGGGAATTGTTTTGTTTAATCAAAGATATAACCAAGGCAAAGGAGCAGCAATACACAAAGCCATTGACTTGGCAACGGGAGAGTATCTAATCGTACAAGATGCTGATTTAGAATATGATCCTAGGGAGTACAATGTATTGCTCAAGCCAATTATTGATGGTTTTGCGGATGTAGTTTATGGGAGTCGGTTTATGGGAGGGAAACCACATCGGATTCTTTTCTTTTGGCATTCGATAGGGAATAAGTTTCTAACGCATTTATCGAATATGTTTACCAATATCAATTTGACAGATATGGAAACATGCTATAAACTGATTAAATCGGATATTGCTAAATCTTTGCCTTTGAAAGAAAAAAGGTTTGGTTTTGAGCCTGAGGTGACTGCAAAGCTTTCCAGAGTTCCCAAGATTAGGATTTACGAAGTGGGGATATCTTATTATGGTAGAACATTTGAGGAGGGGAAAAAAATAGGATGGAAAGATGGATTTAGGGCTATTTACTGTATCATTAAATATAATCTTTGGCCAAATGATAGATTTTAAGTACAAAGAAATAGATCAGGAAGGATTGGAAGTTTTGGAGGCTATTAACGTAGCCAAAAACTTTAATCACTGGATGTATAAAACGATTGTGCCTCATTGTAGTGGGAATATTTTGGAGATAGGCAGTGGAATTGGCAATATTTCAACTCATTTTTTGGAGAATGGGCATGATATTGTACTAAGTGACATTAGGGAAAATTACCGGTCTATTTTGGCGGATAAATTTATGGCCTATCAACCCCAAATAATTGATTTAGATATGGTTCATACAGATTTTGATAATCATTACAGGCATCTACTGAATACTTTTGATACAGTTTATGCACTGAATGTTGTTGAACACATAGAGGATGATCGTGGAGCTATTCGGAACGCAAAAAAATTACTGCGAAAGGGAGGAAAAATGATCATTTTGGTACCAGCATTTAATACATTGTATAATGGGATTGATAGAAGTTTGGAGCATTATCGACGTTATACTATCAAAACATTGACGAATATAATGTCCCCCGAGCTTTCTATTATTCATCAGCGATACTTCAATTTTCTGGGTATTTTGGGTTGGGTTGTTATGGGGGGAGTTTTTAAGCGCAGTGATATCAAATCCAATCAAACTAGGGTATACGAAATGCTGCTCCCTGTAGCCAAGGGGCTTGATTCTATTTTTAAACATTTTTTTGGACTATCGGTTATTGTTGTCGGGGTAAAAGAATAAGCTGTTTCTATTGTGGGATTTTAACATAATATCCCGTCCCATCATATTTACGTTTACGTGGGTGTTTCATGCAGTCCGTGGAACAAGAGCCCTCTAATCCGATTCCGCAAGCATCGCATTGGGTAAAATGTTCGTTACACTCCGGGTTGGCACAATTGATCATTTTTGTGGTGCTAGTCCCGCAGTTTCGGCAGGTTGAAGCGATAGTGGGATTAATCGTGTTGACATCAACTGCTACGCGGTTGTCAAACACATAACACTTACCGTCAAAGTCCTTACCTCCAGCCTCTTTCCCATATTTAATGATACCTCCATGTAGTTGATAAACCTCTTTAAATCCTTCGTGCAACAAGAGGGCGGAAGCTTTTTCGCATTTGATACCGCCGGTACAATAAGTTATAATTTTTTTGTCCCTATACTGGGCTAGTTCGTTGATCTTTTCTGGAAACTCACGAAAGTTTTGAATATCCAAGGTGATGGCATTTTTGAATCGACCCAAATTGTGTTCATAATCCGAACGTACATCTAGTACTACAACATCATCCTGATCTTTCATCTCCATAAAGTCTTTGGGCTCTAGGTGTATTCCTGTTCGTTCTCGTGGATTGATGACCTGTGGATCGCGCAAACCAGAATGTACAATCTCCGATTTGTATCGACAGTGCATTTTAATGAAAGAGGGTTTATCCACCTCATCAATTTTGAAATCGGTGTGAGCAAAACGAGGATCTGCCAAAACAGTATCCATATACTGTTTGCAGGATTCTTTGGTACCCGATACAGTTCCATTGAGGCCCTCATCAGCCACAATAATACGTCCAACAAGATTCAAAGACTTGCAGAATCTGAGATGTTCCGCAGCAAATTGTTCTGCCTCAACCAAGGGTGTATAGCAGTAATAAAGAAGTGTTTGATATGAACTCATGATAACGTTGATACTGTTGCATGGCAGCGTGAAACGATCACAAAGATAAGTATTAGGATTTGCTAATTTAGCTGCCCAAATCTATTAGATATGTATAAGACATTAAAGCCAATGTTGGGACAAGAGCTAGCTGAAATTGAAAAGGCGGGTTTATATAAACGCGAACGTATCATTACTACGCCACAAGGAGCAGTAATTGAGGTGCAAGTAGGGAGGCAAGTAATCAACTTTTGCGCGAACAATTATCTTGGACTTTCTTCGCATCCGAAGGTGATTCAGGCTGCCAAAGACGCTATTGATAGTCATGGTTATGGGATGTCTTCAGTTCGTTTTATTTGTGGAACACAGGATATACACAAAACGCTTGAACAAAAAATATCAGCGTTTTTAGGCACAGAGGATACTATTTTATACGCTGCTGCATTTGATGCAAATGGAGGTGTATTTGAGCCTTTGTTTAATGAGCAAGATGCTATTATATCTGATGCTTTAAATCATGCCTCTATCATTGATGGGGTTCGTTTATGTAAAGCACAACGTTATCGCTACAATCATGATGATATGGTTGATTTAGAGCGAAAACTAAAAGAAACACAACATCTACGTCATCGTATTGTCGTGACTGATGGTGCTTTTTCTATGGATGGAACAATTGCCCAGCTAGATAAAATATGTGATCTCGCGGATCGATATCAGGCTTTAGTGATGATTGACGAATGTCATTGCTCGGGCTTTTTGGGTAAGACAGGTAGGGGTACGCACGAGCATCATGGTGTGATGGGCCGGGTAGATATCATTACGGGTACTTTAGGGAAAGCTTTAGGTGGTGCATCTGGCGGATTTACTTCAGGTCCTAAAGAGGTGATCGAGATTCTTAGGCAGCGTTCGCGACCGTATTTGTTTTCAAATACCTTGGCTCCAGCTATTGTAGGTGCATCGATTGCTGTGTTGGACATGCTTAGTGAAACGACTGAGTTACGTGATAAGCTGGAAAAAAATACTGGCTATTTTCGGAAGAAAATGACGGAAGCTGGATTTGATATTAAACTTGGAATACATCCTATTGTGCCTATTATGTTGTATGATGCCAAATTAGCGCAGGATTTTGCCAGTCAATTATTGGACGAGGGGATTTATGTGATTGGTTTTTATTATCCGGTAGTGCCACAAGGTAAAGCTCGGATACGTGTTCAACTATCAGCAGGACATGATCAGGAGCATTTAGACAAAGCTATTCAGGCGTTTATTAAAGTGGGTAAGCAGTTGAAAGTACTGTAAAATCACGTATTAATTTTGTTATATTTGTACGTATAAGTGTATCAATTATGGCATCTTCTAAATTAACATTGAGTATAGATTCAAATGTAATTCATCGTGCAAAACAGTATGCTGAAAAACAACATATTAGTTTATCGAGGCTCGTGCAAAATTACTTAGATCAATTGATTAAACGGAATGTTGATGTAGAAAATGACATTGATCCCGATATTTTGGCATTAACAGGTATTTTGAAAGGGAAGATCCCTAATGATATTGACTTGAAAGACGAGCGGTTTAAATACCTGAAAGGTAAACATGGCATATAAACGTATTTTTATTGATAGCGATGTGTTGCTAGATGTTTTGTTAGAAAGGCATCCATACTGCAGTTTTAGTCAACGTGTTTTAACTAAGGCAAAGCACAAAGGAATAGAAATGGGAACATCTGTTTTAGTGATTGCCAATATCTATTCTATTATGGCTAGAACGTTGGGTAAGGTAGAGGCCAAAAAGAACACTATGAGGCTGTTGAATACTTTGAAGATATTTGTACTTGATGTAGGGTGTATTAACCTTGCAATAAACAGTAATTTTGATGATGTGGAGGAAGGAATGCAGCATTTTGTTGCTACACAAAATAGGTGTGACTTGATTGTTACCAGAAATATAAAGGACTATAAAGAATCCCAAATACCGGTGCTATCTGCAGAGCACTATCTAAATATAACTTGATATAATGCAACAAAAGATAAATGAATTTACTGCCCAAGTAGTGAGATTTACTCCACAAACAGCTGAAGAGCTAGAAAAATTCCGTATTAAATTTCTAGGAACCAAAGGCTTGTTGAAAGATTTATTTGACGAGTTTAAAACCGTTTCAGCTGAAGAAAAGCGCACTCTGGGTAAAACGCTAAATGAGTTTAAACAGCTGACTGAAACCAGGTACAATCAACTGAAAGAGACGCTAGGTGCTCAAACGAATGGTCAGGCTTTTGGTGCTGGGGAAGATTTAACGCTTCCTGGCCAGGGGATGGAATTAGGGGCTCGTCATCCTTTGTCTTTAGTTCGAGGAGAGATTATAGATATTTTTAAAAAGTTAGGTTTTTGTGTAGCTGAGGGGCCAGAAATTGAGGATGATTGGCATAATTTTTCTGCACTCAACTTCCCGGAAGAACATCCCGCTCGAGATATGCAGGATACTTTTTTTATTAAAAAGGGAGGTGAAAAGGGAGATATTGCTTTGCGTACCCATACTTCGTCTGTGCAAGTACGGATGATGGAAGAAGGGAAACCTCCTTTTCGAGCTATTATGCCTGGTCGTGTATATCGGAATGAAGCTATTTCGGCTCGTGCGCATTGTTTCTTTCATCAAGTGGAGGGATTATATATTGATGAAAATGTGTCTTTTGCTGATCTGAAACAAACCTTGTTTTATTTTGTTCAGGAGTTATTTGGGGAAGGTACTGGGATTCGTTTTCGTCCTTCTTATTTTCCCTTTACTGAACCTTCTGCAGAGATGGATATCTCTTGTACGATTTGCAAGGGTGATGGTTGTGGTTTATGTAAACATAGTGGTTGGGTCGAAATTTTAGGTTGTGGTATGGTTGATCCCAATGTCCTTGAAAACTGTGGCATCGATTCTGAAAAATATACGGGTTACGCTTTTGGAATGGGAATAGAACGCATTGCAAATTTGAAATATCAAATTAAAGACCTGCGTTTATTTTCTGAAAATGATGTACGTTTCTTAAAACAATTTCAATCCGAGTTTATCTAGTGAAACCATCTAAGCTATTGTTATTTCTCTTCTTGCTCCTTGTTTCAGCCTGTGGAAAAGAAGAGGACTATATTCCTAGTGTGCCTGTTAGTTTTAGAGCATCATTGAGTGATCCCCGTTTAAGTAGTTTAACCAATGGGGGAGGAGTGGTTGTGCTTTTGGGCTATGGCGTATCAGGTTTAATTATTTGCAGACGGCCTGATAATAATGCCTATGTTGCTTTTGATCGATGCAGCACGGTAAATCCATCAAAAAAATGTGCTCTAGTGCCTGATAATTCTGGTTATCTTGCAACGGACCCTTGTTCTGGGGGAAAGTTTTCTTTACTTGATGGAACAGCGATGAGGGCTCCAGCAAGTAGGCCGCTTAAGCAGTATCAAGTGTATACGGATAATTTTACTATTACAGTATCTAATTGAGATGCCTATCAATTTTTAGAAGAATTGATAGGTATAATTAGTTTAATACTTGCATTTCGACCCATATTATATACACCTACTCTGTTATTTCCTGCGAGATTTACTGGATAATACTTAAAACGACTCATATAGTCCATGTAAGGGATATCCGCAAGATTATCTATGGATATGAATACAGTATATAGTTTATGGTTATTTTGTACGATGTCACTTCCTAATCCGATATTCAACAGGGTGTATCCTTGAGTTGGTGTTTGGCTTGCTTGGAGCTCATAAGATGAGAGACCCGTATAAATGGCGTTTTGTTGATATAGATTCTTTTGTTCAAAACTATGCAGTAGACCTATCTTAAAATAGGTGTTCGAAAGGTGTGATCCAATGTTCTTTGCAGTGAAGGTAACTTCTGATTTTAAACGTGCGGGCGGTATAAAGGGTAAGTTTCTTGTGCTGTCGGGTTGGTTTTTCAGATAGGCATCAACTAGACTATATCCAGCATAAAAATCTAGCCAGGGCCAAGTACTAGGATGAATATCCAATACAACTTCTCCTCCTCGAAGTATAGCATCCCCCTGTGTATATTTAAATACAGGAGCATTTGGAAAACCAGGAGTAGAGTTGTTTAAAACAGGTTTTCCGTTGCTGTCGTAAACAGCTTTGGGGTATATAAAACGATTAACTTGATTGTTAAAAAGAGCTATTTCTGCTGTTATATCTTTTGAATGAACTCCCGCGGCAAAATCAATCTGAATGTTTTTTTCAGGTTTTAAATCTGGAGAGCCAATTTCATACACCACCGTTCCATCATGGATGCCATTGGAACCTGATTCAGCGACATTAGGTGCACGAAATCCTTGTGCGATGTTTGCTTTCAGATAAAAGTTTTTGTCCATATTAAAAGTTGAGCCTAGGCTTCCACTTAGACCATTAAAATTGGAGGTATATGCAATAAAGCGATGGATTGCATTGGGGTAAGACGCTGGGAGTTCATTTCCTGCTGCATCAATATAGTTATCATGCCCGTTGAAGAGACGCATATCATAGCGGATTCCCCCCACTCAAACTAAATTTGCCAATGGCCCTGCTGGCGATAGTAAAAACTCCTAAATCAAATAAATTGTATTCTGGGATGAGCAGCAGCGTTCCTTTATTTTGAGAATCTTGGATCATGCCATTGGTTCCTGCCGAGATATTGAAATGATTGACTTCGGGAAAAATATACCTTACATCATAATTTACTGTATTGAGAAGATAAAAAATGGTTGATGTATTGGGTATAGTGGGGTCATTTTTTTCTTGGCGACTATTTTGCTGGAATGCCAGTTTAGCTGCAATACGACTTGGGCCTATTGCAAAGCTATTATCCCAAACAGCTTTGTAATGTTGTACATTTTGATTAATGAGAAAAGGGGTATATGAATGTAATTCTTGGTCGGTCGCAATAAGGCTGAATTGATTAGTCCCATCAAATGCGGCCTGAGTAAACTTCCCTGTAGTAGAATCACGTTCACCGCTGACTATGCCGGTTTGTAATTGAAAGTAGCTGAAATGTACTTGTGAGTAGCCCCACTGGCGGTGTACACCTATTGTACCATCATAGGCAAAATTGTTAAACTGGGAGTTTAGTACGTAACCGTCATTCTTGTTTTGGTAGGCATGTGCCATGATGTTTGTTAATCGACCGCTCCAGGATATACCATTTTTAGTTCCTGAGGCATGTAGTGAGGTGTTGATTAACCCATTATTGGTTTGATAGTTTTGAAGGATATTACCTTTAAATTTACCTTCTGGTAGCGGTTTTTCTGGGATTAAATTAATCACACCAGCAATGGCATCGGAACCATAGGCTAATGAACCTGGGCCTTTTAATATTTCTACCTGGTCGACACTATTGGCATCAACTTCAATGCCGAATTCATCGCCCCATTGTTGTCCTTCTTGTCGAATACCATCGTTTAGTGTCACCACCCGGTTATAGGCCAAGCCCCTGATAACTGGTTTAGTAATGCCAGGTCCATCTGTGATACCCGCAACACCTGGTATTTTTGAAATTGCTTCGATAATGTTGGTAGAAGCATTTTGTTGTAGATAGCTACTAGGCACTTTGGTAATAGAAGTGGGCGCTTTACGGCGCTCTGTAGCTACTGAAGTACCTGTAATAATCACTTCTTGTAGCTCATTTAGTGATTCTTCAAGTGCAAAGTCTTGTGTAACCTGGTTTTCAATTTTTATGATTTTAGTTTGGAATGCATAGCCAAGCATTGTTACTTCAACAAGATACCAGCCTCTGGGAACATTAAGTAATTGATAACTACCATCTTCTTGAGTGTTTGTTCCTGTTTTTAAGTCAGTTAAATAGATCGTAGCACCTACTAATGGTTTATTACTTAGACTAGTAACTACTTTTCCTGATAAGCTATTTTGTGCAAAAGATGTTATTGCTATTAGTGTAAGAAGTGTCAATAGAGGATATTTTGTCGTATTTCACAATGTGTGAAGAGGGATGAGATAATATGCAGTGTTAATTCTGTTATTGCAATGTATATTTTTTCATAAAAATTAATATTTTAAAATAATATGAATACAAGGTTGATCGCAATAAGATGGGGGTATACATGATGTAATGGATGGATTGCTTTTTATAAAAAGCTCTACTGGAAGTGTCAGTTTATTTTTAGTTTTTCCATATCTTTATTCATCATCTCGAAATACATGATTATTGCGAAGAATATTTTTATTGTTTGGATTTTTATTTTTCCATATACGATGCTTATTGCTTGTAAGGAAAATACGAATCCTGAAAACTTATCCGCTCTTACTGATTCAACAAAACAGAAACATATCTCACTCAAATCAGAGCAATCTAAGCCTATTGTCCCGAAGTTAGACACGGTAAAATATGATCAGAAACTGGCCGATCTGGCTAATGGAGATACTACTGGACGTTGGCCGGTTAAAAATCAGCCTTATCCACTTGCCGAGGCTATTCTTCCATTTAAGCGTATTATTGCTTACTATGGAAATTTGTATTCCAAAAAGATGGGAATATTAGGAGAGTTGCCACCCGATGAGATGCTTGCTAAATTGGATGGAGAAGTTCGTGCATGGGAAAAGGTAGATTCTCTTACACCAGTTCAACCTGCTTTACACTATATTGCTGTAGTGGCCCAAGGTAGTCCAGGAAAAGATGGGAAATATCGTTATCGGATGCCTGAGACGCAAATAGATTCTGTTTTGCATATTGCAAAGAAAAGAGACGCTATCGTATTTTTAGATATCCAAGTGGCACTAAGTGATATTCGTTCTGAATTACCCCTTTTAGAGAAATATTTAAAATTACCTCAAGTACATCTTGGTATTGATCCTGAGTTTTCAATGAAAACCGGCTTGCGCCCGGGTACAAAAATTGGCACTTATGATGCAGCAGATATTAACTATTGTTCAGACTATTTGGCAAAGTTGGTTCGTGATAACCATTTAACACCCAAAGTATTTGTAGTGCATCGTTTCACTAAAAATATGGTGACCAATAGCAAGTCTATCAAGCTACATCCTGAGGTCCAGCTAGTCATGAATATGGATGGCTGGGGTGAGCCTGAGTTGAAAAGAGGGTCTTATCGTCATTTTATTTATATGGAACCGGTCCAGTTTACTGGATTTAAGTTGTTTTATAAAAATGATCTGAAAAAAACACCTCATCATATGATGGCTCCCGATGAACTGATGAAATTGAAGCCTCGACCTATTTATGTGCAATATCAGTGATCTGGAAAGTTCTTCTCCGTTTAGGCAAGCCATAATTATCGTGTGTTATTGAGTAAAATTACTTTCCTGGCTCTGTAAGTTTTATAGGGTGTTGTGAGTTCTACAAAAAATATACCTGGATCAAATCCGGATAAATTAATATCCGTTGATCCTGTTCTGGATTGGTAGACTAGATGTGCAAATAAGTCAAAAACCCGAATTTCAGTAATTTGTATATTGCTAGGTTTATTGATATGAAATAGCCCATCGCTTGGATTGGGATAGATAATAAAATCATTGTCAGTGGGTAAGTCGAGAGAAGAAATGGTATATGGGCTAGAAACAGTTGAGCATCCATTTGTACTAGTTGCCATGACGGTATACTGTCCAATCTGGGCTGCTTGGTAATTTTTTTCTGTAGCCCCATTAATTGGCGCTCCTTGGAAATACCATTGATTGTTATCATTTGAGCTAGAGGAAAGCATAAGCCAATCACCAGAAATGATAGGTATTTGTGGGCTGTCCTTGACTATAATATCAGTGGGATTTGAGGTTGCGACATTGGTACAAATATCGGCTGTTGTTTTAACTGTGTAAGATCCAGAGGCGGAGACTGTGATATTTTGAGTGGACTGCCCATTGCTCCATAGATAGGTTTTCGCTGTACTTGAGCTAAGTACAACAGAATCACCTTTACAAAAAGTAGTAGGTCCATTTGCAGTAATAATGGGAGTAGGTGTTGGCATGCCGCTCATTCCTGAAGAAAGGACTTGAATCATATTTTTTACTACATGTATGTTTGTATTTCCAGAAGCATCTTTTACAGTGAGACTAACATCGTAGGTGCCAGGTGTGACATAAGTTGCAGTTGGATTTTTAGTAGTAGCCCCACTAATTGTAGCAGCGCCAGGAAAATTCCATTGCCAAGAAGCTCCTTTATAGTTTAAAATGGAATAATCATAAAAATTGACAGTGCCTTGATCGCAATTGACAGATTGTGCACTTGCCATGGGTTGAGCAATGGGGTTTGGGTGGGTATATAGTGGCGATTCCCATACTCCACGATCGCCAGCTATCCGAATTTTATCATCTCTGAAAAAGATGGCTCCAGGAGGCGTTATTGCTTGGTTGGTTGGTAGGTTACCAGTAAAATTCACCCAGTCACCCATTGTCTTGTTTCTATAAAAAACTTTTCCAGGAAGCTCAAAAGTTGTGGTAGCATATACTCCACCGTTTGTGCCATCAGTACACAAGTAGGTAGCTCGATCATTTCCTATGCTACCAGTATAATTATTCCAAGTAGATCCACCGTCGGTTGACTTAAATAAGGTACAATTAGTAACGTTAGTATATCTATTCGTGACAGTTAGAAACACGACCTTTTCGTCCGAAGGATCAATGGAAATGTCTGAAAAAAGATTTTTGCTATAGGTTACTCCAGGAGGAGAGGGGAGAGGATTCCAACTACTGCCCCCATTGGTTGTTTTATAAAGTCCTTGATCCGTATAGACAATAATTACATCTGGATTACTTCTTGCAATATCAAATCGCCAAACAGTACTGCCAAAGTTATGTAAGCTGGTGTAGTTAACTCCTGTGTCGGTGGATTTCCAAAGAATACTACTTTCGTCGGTATTCCCATATCCGTCTTTTATTCTATTGCCACTCAAATAAAGTACATTGCGATATCGCGGATCTGTCATCAATTTACTAATGATATTCCCATCCCATTGATTTCTCGAATGGGGTCCCATATTGCTTTGGATGCCAGGAGCTTCTTTTAATGCTGTACGTGAAGGCGTAGGTGGTATGATATAGGTCGTGTAGAGGTCCGAAAATCGAGCTGTCATCGAATATCCAGGCAAGGCATTTCCACTAGGACTTTCTGCTCCAGCTATATAAAGGGCAGTACCTGTGGGATAGCCCTCAAATAGAGCGGCGTCGCCATTATGGTATCTTCCACCGACGACAAAATCATCCTGCCAACCTTGTCCAAAACCATAATACTCAGCCGCTGAAAGCCCATTATTACGGGCATCTGCATTATTTGGATTAGTGAAGATGTCGGTAGAATGAGCAATTCCTCCATCTGTGGCAATGTAAGTATCACCTGAGACGCCCAATATGCTATGAACATCTGAATGAATGATGTTTCCACTGTGGCTTGTATCATCTTGGAATGCACCAAATGGTCCGTAGCTCCACCCCCCCAGCGGACTAAAATTCTGCCCACCATCAGTAGATTTGTACATAGTTGTTGTGCCGACAATGAGGATTTTGGGATCTGTTGGTGCAACGAAAATGGCCAAGTCATAAAATCCCTGTCCATTAGACACCCCTAGTCCTGTGTTTGTATTAGATCCTTCGTAACCAGTCTGAGAGGAAGAAGATTTTAACTTCCAGTTTTGTCCACTATCTGTACTGTTTAGAAGCTTTGGACCAGAGTTAGTTAGAACGATACAATATATTATACTCCCATCAGCATCGGTAACACCAATTTTAGCGCCATGGTTATCAATGTTAAAAGAGGTACCTGTTACATTCTGAAAAGTGTTACCATTGTCAATAGACCTTAATAGAACAAGATTAGATGATGCATTACTTCCTACTGCGTACACGATATTGCTATTTGTAGAGTTGATTGCAATATCAGTTATTAGAATGGAATTAGTTCCTGTAGCAACTTGCCAGCTCAAACCATCGTCATCTGATATATAAACACCATCTTTGCCAGCAAGGTAAACCCGATTGGACGTGGGATTATATTGTATAGCTACACTCCTACCGCCACTCCAATTATTTCCTATCCCTGATTGTAGTTGTTCCCAGCTGCTACCTCCATCTGTCGATCGGTAAAGATCACCTTGCATATAAAATCCAGATAAAGCCAAGATGGTGCCTTGATGTTGTTTTGAGACTGTAATGGCGGATATGTTTTCGTAGGCTGCCCATGAATCACTGATCGATTGCCAATGCTGTCCTTTGTCTGTAGACTTGAAAACAACCGCAGACTCGGCGCCTGCGTATAGTGTGTTAGGATCATTAGGGTCAATTGTTAGTGTACGGATATTTGCGTTGTAACAACTTTTTATCGTTGGTGGATTGTTGTTGGGGTCGGTACGGTCACCCATTGTTTCTTTAGGCCCTAAAGAAGTCCAGTTTCCAGCGATAGGTAAGGTATTATTTGCAATAGGTACTATCGTCTTTTTTTTTGTGCTAGGTCAATTGTTCCATCTTCTTTAATGTAGGGCCGCATGGCTCTGAGCCATCTTCTGTAAGCCATAAGGTATGGTTCTTCCTTAGTAGGCTCATTTGATTTAGAGCTTATGGCTTTTATTTCAGGTTTGGCTTTTAGCAAATTGTCAGCTTTTTTTATACTCGCATTGATAGTGAGTTCATGTTTCGATATGTTGTGCCAGTCAAGTTGTTCGACCCACTCGGGTTTTTGTTCGGAAAAAGGTAATTCAAGGGGGTCACTTTTTTGGGCGTATGAGTAAGAACTACTTAGGGATAGGATGAAGAGTAGGGCGATATATGTAAAAGTTTTTTTCATAACACAATCGGTTACCTTTTTCTTTTTGGGACCTTCTTTACAGGAGGGAGAATTACATTTCCATCAGGTTGTATGTAAGGTCTGATGCTTCTAAGCCATCTTTGATAGGCTTCGTAATAGGGTTCTTCATAAGGCTGTTTTTTATCGGGATTTTTTAACGTCTTTTCTTTTTTACGATACACTTGGATGATAGAGTCGTTTCGAAATACATTAATATGCTTCCAATCTAGTTTATCGACCCAAGGAGGTTTTGGAGTGGAGGTAGGTAAGCCAAGAGGGTTTTGGGATTGGGCATACAGGAAAATACTCATCAAAAGTTGAAAGAGTAGAATGAGCTGTGTACACCACTTGAACATTGCTCTTGATTAATTATAAAGATATATAAATTTAACTAAAAGTTTATTTTTAATCAAAAAAGCATTGTTAATAACTGTGTGTTATTGAATGATCACTTTTCTGGCTTTATAAGTTTTATATGGTGTTGTGAGTTCCACAAAATAGATACCTGGATCAAAGCCGGATAAGTTAATATCCGTTGATCCTGTTTTGGATTGATAAACCAGGTGTGCAAATAGGTCAAAAACTCTGATTTCAATAATTTGCACATTGCCAGGCTTATTGATGAGGTGACCTAAAGTTTTAATGTCAGTAAAAAGAAAACCCAGTTAGAAGTTGATTTTTGTGGTGTGAAACAAAAAACACAACATCCGAACTGGGAATCCTGAGCAAAGATATGATTGAGCAATATATTATTCCCC
>JACCDN010093832.1_pt1 | contig 84824 bp, 75 predicted proteins | sample 7441691 | NCBI WGS metagenome assembly JACCDN01 (sample SAMN15323439, study PRJNA562643) | freshwater metagenome | isolation source: river surface water | place: USA:Blue River Watershed | collected 2017-08-16
TGCGGCTGTGGCTTGGCCGCGCAATTGGTCTAGCGCGTTGATGGCTTTGTCAGCGGTGTCTTGGGGGTGCAAGATGGTGGTGGCAAGCTTGCGCAGGTCTCTGTCCATGGCGCTGCGTCCGGCTTCTTGGGATATTTGTTCGAAGCGGGCCACAGTGGTGGGTTGGGTGGCGTCGGGTAGGCCGGTGCTTTTGGCTTCGGTTGCGTTCATCGCAAAGCCTTGGCGGTTGACGGCGGCTTTGAGGTCTTCGAACGGAATTTGCTGCGCAGTGGGGCCGAAGGTATTGCGCTGGAGGTTTTCCCGAATGAGCGTGAAGGGTACTACCACCGCTTTGTTGGTGTCCAGCCCTTGCGACTTGTCAATACCCGGCACATGTGGGTCGGGTTTGGGTTGTGAGACTACGGGGGATATTTGCATGATTGGTATCGCGATCAGTCACAAACAAGAACGGTACAAAATTGTACGGGATAGCGCTACATCGGCATTCGTCGACGTAAAACGCTGTAAGACACCCACCACCGGCCCGACCAATGCGGTAGGGCATACTCAAGCCCACTCCATTGATCGCGGGAATCCACAGTGAAACTTTTGACCACCCTTCTGTTCTGCAGCGTACTCATCAGCACCGGCGCTGCCCATGCCCAATCGCCTGCAGTGGCCAATGGGGCGCTTGCCCTGCCAAACCAATCCCTCCAGCTAGACGCGCACAACACCGGCGGCGAGCGATTTGCCGTGAACGCGCTGCAGGGCAAAGTAACTATCGTGTTCTTCTGGTCCACATCGTGCCCGGTCTGCCGCGACAGCCTGCCCGAGCTGCGCGCCAACCTAGCGGGCTGGCGCGACAAACCGTTTGCACTGGTCACCGTCAACGTAGACCCCAAGGCAAGCGACTGGCTGGCATACGAAGGCATCTTGAACAAAACCAAAATGCCACCCAAAACCCTGTTCGCCCTGCGGCAAGATGAAAGCAGACCCCTGCCGCCCAAGTTGCCCCTCACCTTGCTGGTTAACGCGCAGGGCAAAGTGGTTGCGCGCTATGAAGGGCGTTTGGCGCCAGAGGCTTGGGATGGGGTGGCTGATTTGATGCCTTGAGTGCTATCTCTTTGGTAGCTATTAGCGCTTATTCTGTGGGGGCTACAGGCCAATAAGCCACTTCTATTTCGCCGCGCTAATGCGCTCAACCTGCCGGGCGCCATGGCTGGGGCGCGTGGGGACCAGCAGCCAAAAGCAACGACTCAACCGATTGCTTTTACATCTACTTACAACCCAAATCAGCTACCCTCACGGATTCTCAAAAAAGGAGATTCCATGGGCCACCCCCTTCGCAAACTATGCGCGGCACTTTTGGCAGCGGCCACGCTGCACGCGCAGGCGTTCCAGATTGTCAGCGTCTCGCCGCAGGGCGAAGTGGCCCGGGTGCGGCAGGTGGTGGCCAAGTTTGATGACAGTGCTGTCAACTTTGGCGACCCCAAGGCCGAGGCTCCGCTAACCCTGAGTTGCAGCGATGCGCAGGTAACCAAGGGTTCTGGCCGCTGGGTGACGGACCGTAGTTGGGCTTATGAGTTTGAAAACGACCTGCCACCCGGCGTGACCTGCAGCTTGCAAGTGCGCAGTGGTTTCAAGTCTGCCAAAGGTGCGGAGCTAACGGGTACCAGTAGCTACAAATTCAATACCGGCGGGCCGTTTGTACAAAACACCGCGCCCTACAACGGCAGCCGTATCGACGAAGAACAGTATTTCACGCTCTTGCTCAACGGCCCCGCCACCTTGACCAGTGTGCAAGCAAACGTGTGGTGTTCTGTGGAGGGACTGGGTGAACGGGTGGCCGTACGGCTCATCGATGGCAAAGACCGCGCCGCGCTGTTGAAAGCGAGTGGGTTTGAATCTACCGCCGCCAAAGACCCGCTTAGCGTGGTCACGCTGGCTTGCAACCGCCAGCTCAGCGCATCGGCGAAAGTGCAGTTGGTCTTTGGCAAGGGTGTAAGCACACCACCCGCCTCTGGCAACGCGCAGGGCGTGGCCAACTCGGTGGAGAAACGATTTGACTTCCGCGTGCGCGAACCCTTTGCGGCCACCTTTAGCTGCGAACGCGAAAACGCACAGAGCGCCTGCGTTCCGCTGCGCGCCATGCAGTTGAGTTTTAACGCGCCGGTGCCAGCAAAGTTTTTGGATGGCATTCGGCTCAAGTCGAACAAAGACACCATCAAGCCTACGCCCGACGACAACATCATTTCCCAAGATGGCGACCGCGTGGTGAATGGCATTTCCTTTAACGCCCCGTTTGCCGAGCAAACCAGCTTTACCTTGGAGTTACCCAAAGGCTTCAAAGATGCATCCGGCCGCGCCCTGCGCAATGCCGATAGCTTTCCGCTCAAAGTAGCAACCGCTGCCATGCCGCCACTGGCCAAATTTGCCGCTGCTCCGTTTGGCATTGTGGAGCGCTTTGCAGAGCCCGATGGCGTGGCCATGTTGCCAGTCACGTTGCGCAACGTTGCTGCCGCCAAGGACACCAGCACGGTCACCACCTTCAGGCCCGAGAGTGATGCCGACATCATCAAGTGGTTCCTGAAAGTGCAGCGCTATGACAGCTTTAATGTGTCGCGCCGCGTAGCTGCAAAGGACGTTAAAGGGCCGCTGCCCAAATCGGTCGACACCTATGACCAGAATATGGTGCAGTCGCGCATGGTGTCGTTGCTGAAGGGCCAGCCCAATGTCAAAACACTGGACCTTCCCAAGCCTGTGAACAACGACCCTCGGCCTTTTGAAGTGGTGGGCATTCCCCTTGCCGCAGGCTTTCATGTGGTGGAGATTACTTCGCAAAATTTGGGCGCGTCACTGCTGGACGAGCGCCACGGTGACAAGCGCAGCATGGTGGTCCGCAGCTCGGCTCTGGTGACCAACCTGGGCGTGCACTTCAAGCTGGGCCGCGAGAACGCACTGGCCTGGGTGACCACACTGGACAAGGGCACTCCGGTGGCCAATGCGCAGGTGCAGGTATCGGACTGCAGAGGCCGCACTGTGGGCAGCGGCAAGACCAATGCGCAAGGCATTGCCACGCTCACTGGCATCTCGCCACAGGCCCCTGTCTGCAGCGGTGACGACAACTACAGCGCCGCCTACTTTGTCAGCGCTCGCGCACCGCAGCCGACAGGTGACGGAAAGGGCATGGTCGACGACATGGCATTCACCTGGAGCGACTGGAACCGCGGCATTGAGCCCTGGCGCTTTAACCTGCCCACCAGCCGCGAGGTGCGGCCCGATGAGCGTGCCCACACCATTTTTGACCGCACGCTGCTGCGCGCTGGTGAAACCGTGTCGATGAAGCACATTCTGCGCACCGAGACCAGCCAGGGCTTTGGCCTGACCAACACGCAACCCGGCACGCTGGTGGTAACCCATGTAGGCAGCGGCCAGCAATATACGCAAGCTCTTGTCTGGCGAAAAACGGCAACCGGTGGCCAGAGTGCAGAGAGCACCTTCTCCATCCCGCCCGCAGCCAAACTTGGCGTGTATGAGGTGGAACTGCGCGGTGATGGCACCAACCGTGGCAATGACCGCAGCTTCAGCACTGGGCAATTCCGCGTAGAAGAATTCCGCCTGCCGGTGCTAGAGGGCCGCGTTGCGCCCACTGAGAAGAAGGCCTTGGTCAATGTCAAGGCCGTGCCGGTGGACGTACAGATCAACTATGTGTCTGGTGGCGGCGCAGTCAACTTGCCGGTACGCGTATCCGCACTGGTGCGTGGCAAGGCCTTGAACTATGCAGACTTCTCTGAATTCAACTTCCAAGCCCCACGCGGCACCCAAGACAACCGCCCCAGTGGCGAAGAAGAAGCCGACGCATCAACCGATGCCAAAGTGATTGCCGACAAGCTGCCGCTGACACTCGACAAGAACGGCGCGGGCAAAGTCAGTATCGACAAAGTGCCCACCAGCCGCCAGCCGCAAGACCTGCTGCTGGAAGCCACCTACTCCGACCCCAATGGCGAAGTGCAAACCATCCGCAGCACACAAACCCTGTGGCCCGCCGGTGTGGTGGCGGGTATCAAAACCGAGGGCTGGGTGTCCAGTAGCCAAAAGATCAAGTTCCAGGCGCTCGCCTTGGACCTGTCTGGCAAACCGCAAACCGATGTGGCGCTGGAGGTGAAAGCCACGGCCCGGATCACCACCACCACACGCAAGCGCATGGTGGGTGGTTTCTACACCTATGACAACACCACAACTGTCAAAGAACTGGGCAAAGTCTGCGGCGGCAAGAGCGACTCGCGTGGCCTGCTGCTGTGCGAAACCGCGCTCAATGAGGCGGGTGAGGTGGAGCTTGTCGTCACTGCCAAAGACAGTGCGGGCAACAGCATTCAGGCAGCTTCATCGGTGTTTGTGACCAAACAGGGTGAGCTGTGGTTTGGTGGTGAGAACCATGACCGCATCGACCTGTTGCCTGAGAAAAAGAGCTACCAACCGGGTGAGACCGCCAAATTCCAGGTGCGCATGCCGTTCCGCTTTGCCACCGCGCTGGTGGCGGTGGAGCGCGAAGGCATTGTGGAGACTGAAGTGGTGCAGCTCAACGGCCAAGACCCCACTATCAGTTTGAAGATCAAAGACGGCTGGGGACCCAACGTATACGTCAGCGTGCTGGCCCTGCGCGGCCGTCTGCGCGAGGTGCCGTGGTACAGCTTCTTCACCTGGGGCTACAAAGCGCCGCGTGAATGGTGGACATCGTTCTGGTACGAGGGCCGCGAATACGTGGCACCCACTGCGATGGTGGACCTGAGCAAGCCCGCCTTCCGCCTGGGTGTGGCTGAAATCCGTGTGGGTACCAAAGCGCACCAATTGGACGTGAGCGTGAAGACCGACAGAGAGAGCTACGCCGTGCGCAGCCAGGCCAAGGTCACCATCACCGTCAAACTACCCAATGGACAACCCGCTGCGAACGCTGAAGTGGCACTGGCCGCTGTAGACCAAGCCCTGTTGGAGCTGATGCCCAACAATAGCTGGAACCTGCTCGACGCCATGTTGCAACGCCGCTCCTGGGGTGTGGAGACTTCTACCGCGCAAATGGAAATCATTGGCCGCAGGCACTATGGCCGCAAGGCCGTGCCCGCCGGTGGCGGTGGCGGCAAGAGCGGCGCACGTGAGCTGCTAGAGACCCTGCTGCTGTGGAACCCTGTGGTCAAGCTAGACGCGAACGGCCAAGCCGTGGTGGTGGTGCCATTGAACGATGCGCTGACCACCTTCAAGATTGTGGCCGTGGCCGATGCATCCACCGGAATGTTTGGCACCGGCAGCACCAGCATCCGCGCCACGCAAGACCTGCAAATCATCAGCGGCTTGCCGCCATTGGTGCGGGAAGACGATCAGTTCCGCGCCCAGCTCACCCTGCGCAACACGACTAAGCAGGCAATGAAGGTGGAGGTAACACCGCGCGCCACACTGCTGGAACTCAAACCCCAGACCGTAGACATTCCTGCGGGGGATGCCCGTGAAGTGGCGTGGATGGTGACTGCCCCTGCGCAGCTGGCGCAAATACGCTCTGAGGCAATTTTGTGGGAGATAGAAGCGCGGGACACCATCACCGGTGCGCGCGATGCGCTCAAGGCGCGCCAGCGCATCATTCCGGCCGTTCCGCTGACCGTGCAGCAAGCTACGCTAGTGCAACTGGACGGACCGTTCACGCTGGACGTCAATCCACCGGCCGATGCGATACCCGGCCGTGGAGGGCTGAAGATGTCGCTGCAACCCAAATTGGCTGAGGGTCTGCCGGGTGTGAAAGACTGGTTTGCGCGCTACCCCTTTGCCTGCCTGGAGCAAAAGACCAGCAAGAGCGTGGGCCTGCGCGATGGCAAGCTGTGGCAAACCGTGGCCGCGCAGATACCGAGCTACTTGGACAGCGATGGCCTGGCTAACTACTTCCCGCCGCGCGATGGAGAGGCCAACCATGGCAGTGACACGCTAACCGCTTACTTACTGGCCGCCACCCACGAAGCCGCCAGCGTCAACCCGGCGTTTGCACTGAGTGACGATGTACGCGCGCCGATGGAGCGTGGCCTGATTGGCTTCGTTGAGGGCCGCATCCAACGCGACTTCTGGAGCCCCCGCAAAGATCTGGACATGCGCAAACTGGCCGCGCTGGAAGCCCTGTCGCGCTACGGCAAGGCGCAGGGCCGCATGGTGGGCAGTATCACCATCGCCCCCAACCAGTGGCCCACGCACGCGGTGATCGACTGGCTCAACATTTTAAAACGTGTGCAAGACGTGCCCGACCGCGACAAACGCATCGCAGAAGCCAACCAGATCCTGCGCAGCCGCATCAGCTACCAAGGCACCAAGATGGTCTTCAGCACCGAGCGCGATGACTACTGGTGGTGGCTGATGCAAAACGGCGATGTGAACACCGCGCGCCTGATGCTCAGCGTGATGGACGACCCGGCGTGGAAAGACGACATGGGTCGACTGGCCAACGGCTTTATCAGCCGCCAGCAAAATGGGGCGTGGCACACCACCACGGCCAACCTTTGGGGCGGGCTGGCACTGGAGAAGTTCTCGTCCAAGTTTGAGGCAATTGCCGTGGCTGGCACCACCAAGGCCACTACGAGCACTGGAAATGCCTCCGTGGACTGGAGCAAGGTCGAGCGCATCAAGACCACCGACGCCGCTGGCGCGCCCAACCAGACCACCTGGTTTGGCGCACCCGCAGCACCCGGCAACTTCAAGAACAACACCATGTTCCTGCCCTGGAGCACCACGGCTGCCAAAGACACGCTGAGCGTCACCCACCAAGGCCCCGGCAAGCCCTGGCTAACGCTGCAATCCGTGGCCGCGATACAGCTCAAAGCACCATTCAACGCAGGCTATCAGATCAAGAAGACCATCACGCCCGTAGAGCTGGCCAACAAGAGCCTCCCCCCAGGCAGCTACACCCGGGGCGATGTGCTACGCATCAGCATTGAAGTGAATGCCAGCGCCGACATGACCTGGGTGGCCATCACCGACCCGGTGCCCGGTGGTGCCACCATTCTGGGCAGTGGCCTCGGGCGCGACAGCGAGATCGCCACGCAGGGCGAGAAGAAATCGGGCGACGGCTGGGCAGCGTTTGAAGAGCGCAGTTTTGAGTCCTTCCGCAGCTACTACCAGTTCCTGCCCAAAGGTGTGGTGAAGATGGAATACACCATTCGCCTGAACAACGTGGGTGAGTTCGTGCTGCCTCCGTCGCGTGTGGAGGCCATGTACGCGCCAGAGATGTTTGGTGAAGCACCCAATGCGCGGGTGAAGGTGGAGGCGGCGAAGTGAACATCGCCCATGCGCAACATCTGAACGAACAAGAAGGTGACCATTCATGAATCCCACTCACTGGCTTAAATTGATCGTCACCATCGTCCTGTCGTTCATTGCAGGCTGGGTTTCTCATCAGGCGCTGTTGCCGATACTGCCCCCTGATGCGAATGCGTCAGTGTCCATCGTCAGCCCGCCTCGGAATGAAGTCAGTCGCGTGATCTATGCGGCGCCGGACAGTACGGCCAAAGATCCGATGCGTGTCGAGAAGGTCACGTTGGTACAAGAGACCGCCCAGTCCCTGGTCTTGGACGTAACGTACCGCTATGCCGGCGGCCCACCTGCGGAAGAAGTGAAGATGTATGCCAGTGTCAGCAATGGACCCGCTTATCTCGGTGAGTTTCCGGTCAAAAAAGGCGCGGACACGGGGCGTATGTACATCCGAGTTGTCGAAAGCGATATGAAGAAACAGGAGCTAACCACGTTCGATACAGACGCGATCACTTTCCGTTTTGAGCACTACCCGCCGGGCAGATACAACGGTGTGTTGCACAAGACGATTGTGCCTTTCAAAAAAAGCTGGTCCTTGTTAGCTCAATGATTTTGGAGAGTACGAGTCAATGAAAAAAGTATGGGCATTGTTGCTGGCAATACTGGCAGGCGTGGCGTTTGCTGGCTATCACTATCTGTATCCGCAATTGACAGGGCCGCAACGCATTGGCCAGTCATTGCAGAGCACGCAAGAAAATTATTTGATGATGAAGTTGCCAGGATTGCACACGCAGTCGGCAAGCATCTCGGCAGAGTCCGACAACACACTAGAAATTAGCTACCAGTATCTCGGCCAAGCCAGCGAAACCAGCAGAATAACCGCCTGTGGCACGGTGAGTTTTAAAGGCGTCTCAACGGCCTGGGGTTGTCGACCCATCATCGTGCCTGCTGGAGAGGGCAAAATTATTTTGTATTACCAGCTGGCCTCCACCAGCCGCGAGCTAGAGTGCTCGGATACCGTCTCCATGAATTTCTACGGGCCAGACGGTAGCGTGTTTTACGAACACGCCTTTGCGTTGGAGAAGGTCTGGCACAAGACGCCAGGAATCGCCTCTTGGTACACATTCCGCAAGCAGGGATGCCCGCTCTACAACTAAGCAACCACGAAAGAATCTTCCTCTGAGCAGCGGCCTGGATCCAAACCTTGCAGAGGCCCGCAGGCTGCTGGTTGCAAGAGTGGCTATGGTGTGACTACGATGCGCCCCCGCGCCTGCCCGGTTTGCAAGTACGCCATGGCCTGCACCGCTTGCTCCAAGGGGTAAGCCCGGTCTACCATGGGCGTCAGCAAGCCCTTGGCCATCAGGTCAGCAAACAAAGCCATGCCCGCTTGTTTGTCGGGTGGAGACATATTGGGCTTGATCAAGTGCGGGTTGAACGGGGTGCGCAGTGCCAGCCTCAAAAAGGCCGGTATTCCACTGCCAAACACTTTGGCCCGCGAGGCACCGTAGTGGTCGTGACCAATCAAGATATACACGCCTTCCGGATGGAGCACGCGCGCGCAATCTCCGATATCGAGCGTGGACGCAACGTCCAGAATAAAGTCGTAGCGGGCACTGCCTTGGGTGGGATCATCGCGGGTGTAGTCCACCACGTGGTCTGCACCCAGGGCACGCACCATGTCAAGTTTGCTGGTGTGCTCCACTGCCGTCACCGTTGCGCCATGGGCTTTGGCTAGCTGCAGGGCAACAGCCCCCACGCCGCCGCCCGCTCCGTTGATCAACACGTGCTGGCCGCTGCGCCAGGGGCGATGGCCCATGAGGTTGTGCCAGGCAATAAGGCCCAGTGTGGGCACGCTGGCCGCCTGCTCAAAGCTGACGTTGTCGGGCTTGCGCGCCAACACGTTTTGCGCCACCGCCACATACTCTGCAAAGGCACCTCCATTGACCCACTGAATACCTTTGACGCATTCTCCAAACACAGGGTCCCCCACCTGAAAGTGTGAAGCGCCCGCACCCAAGGCCACCACCACGCCGGCCATGTCGGTTCCAGGGATGGGATTCTTGGGTTTGGCATAGCCGCCACCCATGAGCCGAAGGACCCAAGGCCAACCCCTCACCACATGCCACACGTCTGCATGCACCGATGCTGCGTGCACACGCACCAGCACTTCGCCGGGTGCGGGGATTGGCGTGGGGACTTCACCGACTGACAGGAGATCGGAAGGCTCGCCATAGGCGCTTTGCAGAATTGCTTTCATGGCAAGGGGCTCTGGTGAAATGTTTTTAAGGCACAGGCAATCATGCCATTAGTGGGCTCGAACACTTCGCGCCGCATCACTTGCGCGCCGGCGGCATCTCTACTACAGCCCAGCCCTGGCGGGCCGGCCCAGCCTTTTCTTGACTATTGAGTTCCTGCAGATAACTGGCAACGCGCGTAGCATGGGCCGCGTGCGCAGCGGCAATGTATTCGTCGTACTTTTTGTAACCGGCGTGGTGCAAATCCGCCGGCATATTCAAGCAACGCGCGCACTGTGCCAGCGCCTCCTTGAAAGCATCGAGATCGTCTGCCTCCAGAGCCATGCGTGTGTTGGTGAATTGCTGATCCCACCGCTGGCGCTGCCAGTCGTTCCAATAGCTGTCTATCATCGTAGGAAGAGTCCAGAGAGTCGGAAGCGAAAGCACCCCTAGGAGCGCAGACCCTATGCCATTGCGCCACACCCGTGCTCGGTACGCCAACCGAAACGCGGGCGACAATTGGTACCGCATGTAAATTGAGATGCCCCAGATCGCCGCGCAAGCGCTGAACAACGCGATGAGATTCATCAGAGCAAAAATGCCACCGCCGATAGGAATCATGGTTACTCCGCAAAACAAGGGCTCCATTAAACAACGGTCGACGCCATTCTTACGGGTCACTCAAATCCTTCAGCCGTGCATCGCTGCAGTTTTGATAGCTACCACGGCACATTCTGCCAGGGCTACAGCCACATTTAATGAAGTAAGGTCCGCCTACAAGCCCTCAGACACCCTGATCCTGGACCGCCGTGGCGAAGTGCTGCACCGCTTGCGCACTGACGCTACCGTGCGCCGTGGGCAGTGGGTCGCACTGACCGACGTCTCCCCTGCCTTGCGCACGGCACTGGTGTTGAGCGAAGACAAGCGCTTCTACGAGCACAGTGGGGTTGACTGGCAAAGCGTATCCGCAGCGGCATGGGGCAATTTGTGGAACAGCAAGACGCGCGGCGCCTCCACCATCACCATGCAACTGGCGGGCCTGCTCGATGAAGATTTGAAGCGGGGCAACAGCGGGCGCAGCGTGGTGCAGAAGTTGGGGCAAACCGTGTCAGCATCCCTGCTGGAGCGCGGTTGGCGCAAAGACCAGATTCTGGAGGCCTACCTGAACCTGGTGCCGTTCAAGGGCGAGTTGGTGGGCATAGACGCCATGAGCCAGACCCTGTTTGGCAAAGCGCCGCACGGGCTGGACGCACGCGAGGCAGCCGTGGCCGCTGCGCTCGTGCGTGCGCCCAACGCCACACCCGCAAAGGTGGCGCAACGCGCCTGCGACGTGCTCAAGAGCCTGCAAAAGAGCAGCACAGACAAACCCAATGCCGACTGCGAAGCGCTAGACCTTTTCACCACCGGCGCTTTGCAGCGACGCGACTATGCCAGCAGCGAAGGCATTGCGCCGCATGTGGCCAGGCGGGTGGTAGCGACCGGCGCAGCACCCGCGAAGATAGCGACCACGCTGCACGCGCCTCTGCAACGCTTTGCCGTGCAAACCCTGCAGCAACACCTGCGCGAGTTGGCGGGCCGCCATGTGGAAGACGCTGCGCTGGTGGTGCTGGACAACACCACGGGCGAGGTACTGGCCTGGGTGGGGTCGTCCGGTGACATCAGTGGAGCGGCTGAGGTGGACTATGTGACTGCGCTGCGCCAGCCCGGCTCCACGCTGAAACCATTCCTCTATGCGCAGGCCCTTGCACAGCGGCGCATTACCGCCGCATCGTTACTGGAAGACTCGGGCACGCAAATCCAGACTGCAGGCGGCCTCTACATTCCGCAGAACTACGACCACCAGTTCAAGGGCTGGGTATCGACCCGCACAGCGCTGGGCGCATCGCTCAATGTGCCAGCCGTACGGACCCTGGTGATGGTGACGCCCGATGCATTTCACAAACAACTGGTCAAGTTGGGCCTGCCGTTGAAGGAAACAGGAGACTTCTACGGCTACAGCCTCGCCTTGGGCAGTGCCGAAGTGTCATTGCTCAACCTAACCAATGCCTACCGCGCACTGGCCAATGGCGGACGCGTGGGCCCCACAACGCTCACCTTGCGCGCCAGCCGCCCCACTGCTCGTACATCACCCGCGGCTACGCCAACCACCACTGTGCCCGCGCCGTCTGCACAGGCGCTAGACGCCCGCGCTGCCTTCATCGTGGGCGATATCCTGAGTGACCCGCTGGCGCGTGCCCGCACTTTTGGCACCGACAGCGTGCTGGCAACCCGCTTCTGGACAGCAGTGAAAACCGGCACGAGCAAGGACATGCGTGACAACTGGGCCATGGGCTGGTCGCAGCGCTACACGGTGGGCGTGTGGGTGGGCAATGCCAGCGGCGCACCCATGTGGGACGTAAGCGGCACCACCGGCGCAGCCCCCATTTGGGCCGCCTTGATGCGCTACCTGCACACCACCCAGCCCAGCCGCGCACCCAAGCCACCTGCAGGCCTGGTGCAAGCGCCGGTGCAATTTGCAGACCCCGGCACCCGCACCAGCGCAGCCATGCCACTGGAAGCAGCCCGCACCGAGTGGTTTCTACAGGGAACGGAGCAAACCAGTTTTGCTATGAATTCAGGAGCTATTGAAGAAAATAATTCGAGGGCTACCGGCCTAAATGACTCACAAGCATCCCGCCAGCAGCCCGCCCGCATTACCGCGCCGACCACTGGCACCATCATTGCGTTAGACCCCGACATTCCCCCCGCGCACCAGCGCGTGCGCCTTCAAGCAGAAGGCCATGCGGTACGCTGGTTGATGGACGGCAAGGTGTTTGCCAGAGGAAACTCTGCCCAATGGCTACCCTGGCCGGGACGCCATGTGGTGCAGATTGCCGACGTGAAAGGCAAGGTGCTGGACGAGGTCAAATTGGAAGTGCGTGGTGCGGGAGTCAAGAGTGCACCATCGCCCAAAGACACCAGATAGACGTTTAACAATCTTCCGAAGAGCACAGCAATTGCAATCTGTTTAAAACCGTTGGACGACGGAAACGCATTCAGGACAACGGTTGCGCGAACATGTAAGCAAATGTATAAATTGCACCGTAAACACCTGACGCAAGAGTCTTGGCGGCCGAATGGGGCACTTAACTACGCTATGGTTGGATGATGCCAAGAAGGGACCCGTTGGTCCTCCATTTTTAAACCCTGCGCAAACTTGTGAACCTCGTCCCCAAATATTCCCTCTACTGGATCGCTCTGTCGCTGTCTGCCTGCGGTGGCGGTTCTAGCAACACCACCAGCACGCCATCTGGCGGCCTGATGCCATTGAACCCTCCGGCCACTAGCACTGTTGTGGCTGTAGTTCCGGCCGCCAGCGCGCCCGCCGATACAACTGCGCCCACCGCGCCTGCTGGATTGACGTTGGCGCGAAGCTCTGCGTCCACGCTCTCCATCCGATGGACAGCAAGCACAGACAACGTCGCCGTAACGCGCTATGAGATTTACATTGGTCCCACTTTGGTAGCCACTACCAACCAAACGTCCATTGACCTGTCGGGCCTTTCCCCCAACACTACATACGCCGTCAACATCAAGGCGTTTGATTTCGCAGAAAATGCGTCTGCTGCCAGTGGAATGCTCACCGCATCAACTGCAAGTGAAAGCCCATCAGTTGCGGCGCCTGTCGTGACGCCCCCTACAGTCACTGCACCAGCAGTAGCCGACACAACGCCGCCCACGGCACCAAGCAATTTGGTTGCGAGCAATTTCAACAGCAATAGCTTGACGCTGAGCTGGACAGCCAGCACAGACAACGTGGCAGTGACGCGCTATGACGTTTTCAAAGATGGCGTACTTGCAGGTTCCGCTACGACCAATACCATGACCCTGAGCGGACTAACCGCAAGCACCACGTACGGTTTGTCCGTCAAGGCTAGTGATGCGGCTGGCGGAATGTCACCTGCAAGCCCCACTCTGCAGGCCAGCACATCGGCCATCGTTCCAAATGCCGTCCTTCGCCGGCATGGTGACTCGGTGGAGCTGACTGGGAACTATGGCGATAACAACGTTACCCACACGTTTTTGGGTGGCATGAATGGCTTGATAGACAGCAAGTCAATCGGTCAGACCATGACCAATGGTGCCGGATGGACCTTCAATAATTTGGGCGGGCCCACCACAGTAGCCCTCGATGCCAAGCGTGGAAAAGTTCTTTTTACACCAGAAAATGACCAACAATACAACGCGGTGCGTCGATACGACCCCGGATTTGCCATTACCGAGCAACGCTACTTCTACAAGGCCCATTGGGTGCGCAATGTAATGCGACTCGATGGTCAACCCTACACCAAAAGCTATCAGTGGAAGCACGAACGCGTTAGTTGGCAAAACTCTGTGACCGACACTGACACAGAAATCAAAGTACACCAGTGGCCCAACTACCCGAACGCTGGCGTCATGACATTTGTCAATCGCTCCGCGAGCGATCAATCGGTCTACTATGGTGGCAAGGCAGCTGACGCCAATTCAGACTGGGCGCTCATGGAAATGATGGTGTTTACGGGAACGCAAGGACTGCAAGACGGAAAAATGATTACCCGTGTTCACAAGAATGGCAAAACCTGGATCAGCCAGAACAAACAGACGGAGCGTATCTACACCGAACCCACTTTGCGGCTTCGGTATTTTGTTGAGCAAAACTACTTTGGTAATTTTGCTCAAGCCGAAAGCGGCGTAGACAACGGGCTGCCCGCACCCCAAGTTCGTGAGCTCTATTCAGACGACAGCCGCGTTATTGTTGGGAACGTGGCCAACAGTGGCTGGAAAAGAGTGGAGTTGCGGGACAAACCAGCGCTATCGGACGCCAGCATCCGAGCCCTGCAGGACTGGACCGCGTGGAATACCAATATCACTGTGCGGCTCAACACCAAGGGATTGCCAAGCGGCGATCTTGACATGTACTTGGTCGTCATCGATGGCGTAGACGCCAATGGATGGGATAACGTGGTCAGTGCGACACCCGTCAAGGTACATGTCGACTGAAAAGCAACGCTCAACGCGCGCCAGCCAGTAGTTTGACCGTCGGTCAGCGGTGAAACCACCATGAACATCCTCTTCGTCTGCAGCAAAAACCAATGGCGCAGCCCGACCGCCGAGCACATTTGGCGCAGGCACCCGGGTCTATCGGTGCGCTCAGGCGGCACCAGCACCAATGCGCGCCACCCCGTCTCCGATGCCGACGTGGCATGGGCTGAAGTGATTTTTGCGATGGAAGAAAAGCACAAGTCACGCTTGCTCGCGCAATACCGCGGCGTGTTGGACGGCAAGGTCATCCACGTGCTGGATATTCCTGATGACTACCGCTACATGGACCCGGAGTTGGTAGAACTGTTGCGGACATCAGTTGCTGAAATTCTTTGGCTCACATAGCCAGCACTCGCCCAGCCCACTGATCCTGTTATTTGAATGGCCTGCCTGTAGCCGATGCGAGAAATACAAAAAGACCCACAAACTACTACGGGTTCCACAACGCAGTGTTGTTAGTCGTCACGCGGGGCAGTTAAGATGAATTGCATTCGTTTATCAACACCACCCCCACCACTACCTATCGTTAGGAATCACCATGAGCATTTTTAGCAACATTCTTTCCAAACTCGGATTCGGCGACAAGCATGAAGAAGCAATTGCAGTTCAGCCGTCCGCACCAGTTGCAGACGCTGCGCCCGCCGCACCAGCGGCCGTCGCACCCATTGCCATCAGCGAAGTGGACGTGATGGCGAAACTTGCTGCACTATCCGCCGCCCATGCCGAAAAGTTGAACTGGAAAACATCCATCGTCGACCTGCTAAAACTGTTGGGCCTTGATTGCACCTTAGCTGTACGCAAAGAATTGGCAACGGAGTTGGGCTGCCCCAGTGAAAAGATGGGCGACTCGGCGCAAATGAACATGTGGTTGCACAAAACGGTCTTGCAAAAGCTGGCGGCGAATGGGGGCAACATTCCCGCTGAGCTTTTAAACTAAAAGTAGGACGCGGCACCACTAGCCCATCGGCTGCGCCGAACAAGCGCAGCCGAACACGCCATAACCTGCGCTACAGTGCATACCCGAACAACGGAGAATTTGCATGCATCCAGAAGTTATGAAGCACAAGGCCAGCCTGTGGGACGGTAAGGTTGGTGCATCGCACCACATTACTGACGTGTATTGGGAAGGCGACATCACCCAGCAAGAGCTTGCCGATGTGGCGGACCAGATTTCCCACAACTGGCAGACGCTGGAGCTAGAACTGGACCCCGCACACCCCCAGCACGGCACGACCTACCGCTTGCACAAAACCTGGAATGACCCGGTGGAAGAAGCCTTCTCACTGGGCGCGCATATCGTGGAAGACGAGCTCGAAGGGCACTATGTGTGGGTGCACTGCTGCAAGCATGTGCCAGACCCAGCTGGTGAACTGGAAGACGCCTCAGGGCAAACCTATCGGCAAGTGTTCCAGACCGTGATGTTCTGCACCGAATTTACATCGTTCGATGACATTGCTGACCTGTGTGACGAACACTTTGGCATGGATGCATGGGACGAGTACGAAATCTACCGCGACGATGACCTGCCCCCACCTATTGGGTCTTACAGCTAGAGCTCCGTAGACTTCGGTTGGGGGGGCTGCGGCGGGGCCAACGGCGTGCGCACTTCATGCGCCTGTACATCCACCACATCATCCAAATCGGTCCCACTGCGTGACGCACCTGCAGGGCCATGCCCCGGCCATGCCCGGGGCCTAAAGTGCTGCGCAGCCTGGTTGAACCGGGATACTGTTGCAAATAGGGCAGGCTTGCGACCCGTCAACAGATAGCGCACCAGCACGACCAACACCAGCATCAGACCAACACAAAGCACGGCCAGCAAGAACAGTAGCGTAAACAGCAGCAACGCCAACTTCACCACCGCACGCAGCACACCAAATAGCAATTCAAACAAAACATTCATGGTGGCATTTTGCCTGCATGAAATCGAACTGCTTGCAGGCCACTGCTCACGGTCGTTACAGCAGCCACCACTTTCTTGTCATGAAAAGGTCATCCCAGGGTGTCAAACTCCCCTAAACAACCACTCCGCAAGTCCGCTTGAAGCGTCCTTGAACCCGCCATGCGAACGGGTCAACCCTTCAAGGCGGCCACTATGACGCGTGCAATGCCATGACGACGAAAAAATCCATCGCCAATGACCACCCGGTCGATGCGAATACACAAGATACAAAAATTGTCCAACGCAATGACACCATCTACCAATATTGGCTAGAACGTGGGCCGAGCGAAAAGCACCTTGGGTTTACCGAGTTCACGCATGGCCTGGGCTATGGAGTTACCCCGGAGGATGCCGCGCACCTGGGGCTGAAAGACCCGACAAAGCTGCGCGTTGGCAGCCATATCGATGTGCACCCAAACACGCACGCGGAAGATCGTCTGGCTCACGGCGCAGACAAGGGCGACACCAGTCCTCTGCCACTGCGAACTGAAATTTATGGGCTTGATGCAAACACAAATGGCGTCGGTACCGACAACCTCACAAAGCTCCTCAGTGAATATCCAGTCAATAGCAGCCAACCCAGCACTGGCACTGGCACTGGCACTGGCACTGAACCTATTCTGAATTTTGAAAATCCACTAATCGATGAAAAGAGGATCGACCTTAGTGGATCGATCGCAGCAACTCCCGCCGGCCAAGAAGCGAAACCAGTCTCTAACGAATCAAGTTGGAAGGATACGGTTGCTTCGTGGCTGCCGTCTGGCACGGTCTATGGCGTTTCGACCAAAAATCCCGTCGCATTCAAGTTCCCCAAACTTTCGTATGCGCTGTCCATTGCATCCACTGCGCACGTAAGCCCCCTGCCAAGCACATCCCTTACCTTTTTGCGGATCACGCCATTTGACAGTTCGCCCGGCATCGTGGTGAGTATGGCAAGTATGAAGAAGCTCGGCACGTCCAAGATCAATCTCTTGGGAACACATGAAGACGGCACCGGACGCTTTGGCTTGGGTCTTGGCTATCAAGTCGAAACCCCTGCCGGCGCAGTGAGCGTAATGGGCAGCATTCGCCGCTCGATGGGTTCACCTGAGCAGGTTGCAAGCCAGATTGCGGAGCTTGAAGAAAAGATCAAGGCCAACAAGACGTCGGGACAAGTGTTGTCGATTGATGTGATGGGAGGCGCTGCATACGCTCTGTCTGATGCTGCCGTATTGGCCGCCAAAAAGGCCCCCTGGGGAAGAGCGGGGACTGCAGTGTTTGGATCAGCAAAAGAGAAACTGCATATACCGATCACTTCAGAACACATTCGCGATACAGGTGAAAGCGTTGGCGCAGCGGTCAAAAAGACGGATATGAAGATATGGACGGGGCTCGCATGGCAGGGTTCTATCAATTTGCAGTATGGCGAGATAGCGTCGGTCACCATCAATGGCAAGGAGGTACCGATCAATGAGTTTGCAGAAAACATTGCAAAAGTCTCCAATTACCTGGACATTGCACAAGAAAAGATTCAACCCTACCTAGAAATTACGCAAAGAAAGTTGCAACCGTTGCTGGAGACTGTGCAGTCGTCCCTTCAGCCCTACATTAGCGCTGGAATGGACAGAGCCCAACCCTATCTAGACAGCGGGCAACAAAAGCTACAACCGTATCTTGACAACGCCGAGAACGCATTCATTGCTTCGGTAGTAGGCAAGGACTCCCTAGAGCCGCGCAATACCAGCGAAATTACTAACCCAAAAACGGGCAATGTATTTGAATGCAGCACACTGGACAGTGGCCGCGTTGCCATTGCTAACAGCCAGGGAATCAAGATTCTGGAACTCAATGCAGGAACAACTTTGGACCAAATCCATGATTTGGTCCGCATCCCCGGCGGAGTTTTCTCAAAGCTGGATCCTGCAACGCCAAGCCCAGACTCGCACGCACAGTATTTCAGGGCACACAAGCAGCCAGATGTGCCTGCGCCATCACCGGAATTTTCAATGCGAATGTGACAGCCGCGCCACCACCTCAGCCATGCTAGGACGCACAAACGGTGTGGCCTGCAAGCAGTCATGCGCCAATGCGCGCATCGCTTGCAAAGCGGCAGCACAACCAGCCTCTGGCTCAGCATGGGCCAGCAGCTCCTCCAGCAGGCAACCGAATGCCCGCGCTTCCAGCTGCAGCAGCGCATCGCGCAGGGCAGGTTGATCGGTTGGCAAGAGCGTTGCCCCGCCAAAGTCGCTCAGCAAGGCATCGCCTGTGGCTGGGTCCCACAGAATATTGTGGGCATACAAGTCGCCATGCATCACGCCGCGCTGGTGCAAGAGGGCTAGCGCCTCTGCGATGGTCTGCGCCACGCGCAACACTTTTGGGGCGGGAATCTGCAGCCCTGTCGAGTACACATCGCGCGTGCAACTCTCCAGACTAGGTGGAGCAGCCAGGGTTCTGAAACGGGGTGGGATCAAGGGCATCAACAGACCTTGCGTGCCTTGCGGATGGTCTGTCAATTCGGCAAGTGGCGTGCACAGCGCCGGGTGTTCGCCAGCCATCCAACAAGCTGCCAATTCGTGTTCCGGCAAGCCATCACTGGTCACAGCGCCTTTGAACAGTTTGAGGGCCATGGCATCTGCGCCTTCTGCACGCTGCACGCGATAGATATGGCCCGAAGCACCCTCACCCAGCAAGCCCTCTACTTGCAATGCAGCCCACGGCACGCGGCCGCGTGGGGCGGGCACTGTGCGGTTCCACCCCAGCGGATTGCCCGCCATTGCGAGCCAGCTCAGGCGCGGCAGCGCAGTCAACCACGACGGCAATTGCGTGAACCGGTTGGCCGAAATGCGCAACAACTCCAGTCGCTGTGCATTGGCCAGGCCATCGGGTAGTTCGTGCAATTGATTGCCCGCCAACATCAGCTTTTGCAAGGCGGGCCGCTCGCCCAACGCATCCGGCAAGGCGACCACCGCGTTGTCTGTCAAGATCAGCCAGCGCAATGCTGCAGGCAATGCAGCACCGGGCACATGCGCAATGTGGCAGGCCTTGAAGCCCACCATCTGCAGTGCAGCACAGTCGCCCAGTACTTCGGGCAAATCGGTAAACGGGTTGTCTGAGCAAAAAATGACCTTGAGCCGGTGCAGGCGCGGCAGATCGTGGGGCAATGTGCTGAGCTGATTGCCAGAGAGGTTGAGCACCTCCAGCGTGTCCGCCAGATCAAACACTTCAGGCGGCACTGCACGCAGGCCGCACGACAGATCCAGTCGCCGTGTGCCGGCCAGCGCGCCGCTGCGTAGTTGTTCCAGTGTGTGGGTCAAACCGATGCATCCTTAAAAATAGGGCCGCCGCGCTGGGCCGCCCCGAGCAAGGCCGCGCCCCCACAGGGGGCAGCGACCCGCGCAGCGGCACAGCGTGGGGGCAACAAAATAGCGCTACAGTTGACGGGATTCAGGAGGCACTGTGAGCACATCCATCATTGAGGTCACCGACCTTATTTTCGACTACCCCGGTTTTCGTGCGCTAGACCGCGTAAGCCTGTCCATTGCACCGGGCACGGTGACCGCACTGGTGGGCCCCAACGGGGCTGGCAAGACCACACTACTGCGTTGCATTGCAGCGCTGGAAACACCGCTATCGGGCAGCGTGCGGGTAGCGGGGCTCGACGTGTATGAGGCCCCGCGTGAAGCGCACCGTTTGTTGGGATATTTGTCCGACAACTTTGGCCTGTACAGTGATTTGACAGTGGCGCAAGGCCTGGAATACGCGGCGCGCTCACAGGGTCTGCCACCGCGCGCTGTACCCCAGGCCGTGCAGAACACCGCCAAGCGCTTAGGGCTGGGTGACAAGCTGCAAAGCACGGCGGCCACGCTGTCGCGCGGGCAGCGCCAGCGGCTGGCGATCGGCCAGGCCATCATCCACGCGCCCAAGGTGTTGTTGCTGGACGAGCCTGCCAGTGGCCTGGACCCCGAGGCCCGCGATGCGCTGGCCGACGTGTTCAAGGCTTTGCAGGCGCAGGGGATGAGCCTGCTGGTTTCCAGCCACATCTTGGCCGAGTTGGACGCCTACTCCACCCACATGCTGGCACTCAACCAGGGCCGTGTGCTGGAGCACAGGGCACTGGGGCACGTCGTTGTACCCGGCAGCAATGGCAAGCCAGAGCGCACATTGCATCTGGAATTTGCCACAGGTGATGCAAGCTTAGTCACATGGCTCCAAGGCCAGCCCAGCGTCCATCGGGTGCAGGTTGAAACACACGGTGCAGACCATCAAGGTGTAGTGATCGGATTTAGTGGCGATGCAGCCGCTCAGGCAGCACTGGTAGCAGCTTGCGTGGCAGCAGGCCACGCCTTGAGCGTGATTGCACCCGTCACCGAAAACCTGCAACAGTCGTACTTGAAATCTCTGGCCGCCCAGCGCAGTGGCGCAGCCAACCCTAACAAGGTGCACGCATGAACCCCGAATTTCGCCGTCAACTGTGGTTGCAGTTTTCTCCCAACCGCCTGGCACTCATGCCAGCACTGCTGCTTGCCTGCTTCGCGGCGGTGGCACTTTCTGCAGTCGCAAGAGACCGTGCTGACGCGTTGGCAGTAGCTAGTGCCGTGCTGTTCCTGGTGTTGGTGTGGGGCATGGGCACGCTCGCTGCAGGTGCCAGCGTCATCGACGAAATCACCGAGCGCACCTGGGACCAGCAGCGCCTGAGCGCCATGCAACCCTGGGCCATGACATGGGGCAAGCTGGCTGGTGCCAGTGCCTATGGTTGGTATGGTGGTGCCATGTGTTTGCTGGTAGCTGTGCCCAGTGCCGTGCTGGGCGAATACCGTGCGCACTTGGGGCTGAAGGTATTGGGCGCAGTGTTGGTTGGCATTTTTTTACCCGCCATGTTGATCGCTGTTAATTTGCAACTGGTCAAGCTCGGTGGGCGTGTGGTGCGCCGCGGTGGCGTGTGGGCCTTGTTGGTGGTCGTCTGGTCTGCCATCGGGCCGTTGATGACAACCATGGGCGGGCCCGCCGTAACGTGGTGGAACCATTCGTTCGGCAGTATGGGTTTTACGGTTGCATCCGTCGCATGCTTTACAGCGTGTGCATTGGTTGCAGCCTGGCGCTCCATGGCCGAAGTGCTCTGCGTGCGGCAATTGCCCTGGGGCTGGCCCGCACTCGCGCTCATTGCCACGCTGTATGCCACGGGTTTTGCAACCGGCCACCATGCGCAGTTCTTTGGTCTGTTTGGCATGGCAAGCTGCATGGCGCTCACTTATGCTGCGCTGCTAACCGAGCCGCAGACGCGCCCGCTGTGGCAGCGCGTCGTCGCCCGCTTGGTCAATCAACAGTGGCGCGCGGCCTTGCAGCAGCTACCGCTGTGGCCCGGCACACTGGCGCTGGCACTGCCATTTGCAGCTTGGGTGATGCTCACCATGGACACACCAGCCATTACCCACGACGACTGGATCAAGCAGTTGCAATGGCACCCGTTGTGCATCGTGCTGCTGGCCGTGCGCGACTGCGCGCTGGCGCTGTACTTCGCATTTGCGCCCAACAGCAAACGGCCACTGATGGCATTTTTGGTGGCCATGCTGGTGCTCTGGGGCCTGCTGCCGTGGCTCATGGGTGCAATGGGTGGCAAGCTGCTGCTGGGTCTGGCGCAGCCGCTGATGGCTGGCAGTGGGCTGGCTACGGTAGTGGCTGCGGTGCATGCCGCGGCTGCGCTGGCGCTGCTGCGGGCGCGGTGGGTGGCGACTGCGCCGTAATCACCTACAGCACGCAATTGCACGCGCAGCGTATGCGGGTGGCGTGACGAGCCAGAGACCGACTGGCACGTCGCCCGCCGTGCGACAGCCCACGCCCCACAGCGGGACACATGCGAAGGGCCAATAGACAATCTCGGATAATCCAAAGCCGCAAGGCTTCGACCAAACCGAAGAGCCATACCCCCACCATTGCCAAAGGAAACCCACTCATGCAAATTGCCGCCACCGTCCTCACCGGCCTCGTCCTGCTAATTCACGTTTACATCTTCTTGCTGGAAACGGTTTTGTTTGAAACCCGTGGCCGCAAGGTGTTTGGACTCAATGCAGAAAAGGCCGCCATCATGAAGGCAGCCATGTCCAACCAAGGCTGCTACAACGGCTTTCTGGCGGCGGCATTGGCCTGCGGATTTCTGGTGCCCAACGCGGCAACCGGCCACGCCTTCATGGTCTACGGCCTGAGCTGCGTAGCGGTGGCGGGGGTGTGGGGCGCGCTGACGGTGAAGCGCAGCATCTTGTTTGTGCAGACCGTGCCAGCGTTGCTCGCGCTGGCGGCCACTTTGCTGGCATGAGTCCCGCTGGATCAACCCACACTCAGTTGCAGTGAATCGAGCTTTTTTTCCAATGCGGCTTTTTGTGATGCATCGAGTGGCATTCCGTCCAGCCAGACTCGCTTCAAACTAGGGGCATCCAAAATCAATTGGGTGATGGCATCAGCATTGCGTGGAGGCATGCCGTAGTAGTTACCTAACGACAGGTATTCCAAATGGGGGAGTTGCAGCAACAGTTGCAGGTCGCGCTCGCTGAGGTCTGTGGCCCAAAGATCCAGAGCACGCAGTTGTTGCATCTGCACCAAGTATGCAAGCCCTTGCCCAGTGATGCGTGTCCCGCCCAAATCCAGTGACGTAATCGATTGCGACCGAGCAAGCTTTTTGGCCATGCGGTTATCGAAGCGAGTGGCTTCCAGATCTACCGTGGTGAGTTGGGGCAACGCCAGGATTGCCGCGAGAGACTCTCCCGAAATCTCAGCGTTTTGCGCACCCAGCTCCCGCAATTGCCCGCACTGGGCGACTTGCATGAGGTCTTGTTCCGTTAACCCCAAGTTAGAACGAAACACTTGCAGGTGTTCTGCACGACTGAAACCAGCCATGGCACCAGGTCCACGCACATGCAGCACATCCAGCGTGTGCAGCCCCGGCATCTGAACCACATAGCGCATGGCACGCCGCGTCACGTTGCACCACAACCAAAGGTGTTCTACCGACACGTGCATAAGCCGCTTGGCCTGCTGCACAGTCACGAGCGGAATTTCGGTCAGCGAGAGCTTTTGTACTGGCGCAACACGAGAGAGTCGTTCCGCGGCTTGCGCGTCAATCGCTGATTGGATCGAAAGCCAACCTTCGGCATCTGGCAACGGCATGTCACTCGCGGGGGCACTCATTGCAAGATGTGTTTTGGGGACGGGTGCGCATCTAGGTTTCCGCAGCAGCCTTTCTACGCTGCGCCATGTCATTCTCAATCTGTGTCTCAAGCGCCTTGTTGATGGTGTAGAAATACATCAAACCGGCAGCCGCAAAAAATGGAATGGATGCATACACGCTGACCGACAGCAAGATGCCTTGCAGCGTTTCAGCCGACTGTGCCGGCAATTTAGCGTCGTAGCCATACAGCGCCAACAGCCCTGCCACCACTGCACCGCCAACGGTCAAGCCCGCCTTGAGCCCCAAAATCATCGCCGAGAAAATAATGGCCGTGGCGCGGCGGCCGTTCTTCCATTCAGAGTAGTCCGCCACATCAGCAATCATGGCCCACAGCAAGGGAATTGTGATGCCATAGAAGAAGCCACGCAGGATGTGGGACACAAACATCAGGCCAATGTTGTCGGCAGGATAGAAGTAGAAAGCAAAGACAAAAAGCGTCGATGCAAAGAGCGCGTAGCCAAAAACATTCCGCTTGCCAAACTTGTCCGCGAGCTTTTTGGAAAACCCAATACCAATAATCATGGTGATGATGCCGCAGCCATTGAAGAGGCTAAAGCCGGAGGTAGCAGCATCCTTGGGCCACTTGAATTCACCCAGACCAACCTGACCCAACGCGCTGTTGATATTGGCAATCAAGCCGTTGAAGCCGATCCCTTGCAAGAACGCAGCAAGCCCCGGCTCGCTGATGTAATTCTTGAAGTAGTAAATGAATGAGCCGCCTTTAAGCGCAAGGCTAAAAAAGAGCAAAAAAGTAACCAGCAACATGACGATCCACGGCCCATTTCGGATCAAATCGGAAACATCTTGCCGGATGCTGGAGCGCGTTTCAACAACTGGTAGCACGCGTTCTTTGGTGGTAAAAAATGCGATGAGAAAGAAGACCGTGCCAACCGATGAAAACAGCATCATGGTGTTGCGAAACCCGGTGGCCTTGTCGCCTCCCCCCAAGATCAGAACCAACGGTAGCAGCAAGACCTGAATCACAAATTGCGCGACCATGACAGCGACAAACCGGTAGGATGACAAGCTATTGCGCTCGGCCATGCTGCCCGTCAGAACGCCGCTGAGTGCGGAGTACGGCAGATTGTTAGCTGCATAGACCAGCAGCAACAAAATGTAGGTGGTGAATGCATACAGATACTTGCCGTCCGGGCTTAGGTCTGGCGTACTAAACGCCAGCAGCGCCAGCGCACCAAAAGGCACCGCCGTCCACAGCAGCCACGGCCTGAACTTTCCCCAGCGCGTTTTGGTGCGGTCTGCAATGATGCCCATGACTGGTGTAAAAAGCGCGCCCACCATACCCCCCACCACCATGATGCCGGCCGCTTTGGCCGGCGCCAGGCCATACACATCGGTGTAGAAGAATGCGAGAAATGTCAGCAGCGTTTGAAAAATCAAATTGGCGGCCAGATCGCCCAGGCTATAGCCAACTTTCTCCATGACGGAGAGCCGGTGGTTGACAGGAGTGTGTGCAGTGAGTGTTGCCATAGATGATCTTCTTTCACAGGGAATCCTCGCTGGTGCCCAACAGTGCAGCAAAAGGGCCACTAGTATGATTCACGGCGGTAGTGATCAATCCACGTACTTACCCGCACCTCAGGGTCTGACCCAGCTCCAACAGCATGGCCACCAACCTTCCAACAGGTTCTGGTTAGTTCGGGTTGCAAGGCTTAATCTGGTCCCCCTAGAATGCGTTGGATGAAAATCACACTGGATCGACTGGGAACCACAGAAGCCCTCAAGGCGCTATTGGACCAAATGGATGCCGATGCGGGTGTAAGTGGCATCCTGATACTTTCCTGTGATGCGAACGGATTCACACCCGAAACACTCAACCCCCTGCTGCAATCAACCCGCAAGCCCCTGGTGGGTGGGGTTTTTCCACAAATTATTTTTGAGCAGGAACACTTATCCATCGGAAATTTGGTGATCGGCCTGCCAACCCGTCCCCAGGTTGTGTTGATCGAGGGCGTCTCTACTTCGTCACAGGATTTAGACGATACGCTAGCCAACGGCTTCACCGCTACGAGCAGTGAAAAAGCACAAACCATGTTTGTCTTTGTCGATGGATTTGCTTCCCGTATTGGCACACTGATTGACGCGTTGTTCAATAGTTTTGGTTTGGATCTGAACTACCTCGGTGCGGGCTGCGGCTCTTTGTCATTTGTACCCAAGCCATGTGTGTTGTGCAACCAGGGCTTGTTTCAGGACGCCGCAGTGTTGGCCTTGTTCGACTTGCCCAGCGGCATTGGTGTAGGCCATGGATGGCAAGCCATTTCCGAAGGGCTCAAGGTCACATCTTCGACTGGCAACGTGATTCACACACTCGACTGGCGACCTGCCTTCGAGGTTTACCGCGAAACAGTTGAAGCGCATTCCAGTTTCACATTCGCCAACGAAGACTTCTTTGCCATTGCCAAACGCTATCCCTTCGGCATTGCCAAACTGGGCGCAGAAATGGTGGTACGCGACCCGTTCAAGACAATGGGTGAAGACCTGGTGTGCGTGGGTGAGGTGCCCCAAGGTGCTTTTGTGCACATCTTGCACGGTGACCAGCAAAGTCTGCTGGCTGCTGCGGCGAAAGCGCGCGACCTTGCCACAGTTGCTATGGGCGAAAGCACGGCAAACGCAGCATTCATTGTGGATTGCATTTCCCGCTTTCTATTTCTCGAAGACCAGTTTGCACTGGAGCTGCAGGCGGTCAGGATTGAGAACATTCCAACGATAGGGGCACTGACACTCGGAGAAATTGCAAACAGTGGCAAAGACTATTTGGAGTTCTACAACAAGACCGCAGTGATCGGCTTGATTTAGGCGATGGAAGACGACAAGCTCTACCAGAGGGAAATCCTGCACGAAATGGCCATGTCCATTGGCGCCAGCCTGGATATGGGCGACATGCTCAAGGCCTGTATTCCAGGCATCTTGAAACGCCTCGACTGCGCAATGGCCTGGGTGATGGAGATGGATGGCGAATGTGTGGAGCCCGCATTCAGGTTGCCACGGAACGCGCCTACCGCAACGCTGGAGCACTACCTTGCGCAAGAAGCGTGGCGGCCCGCTGCAACCACGCGTATGGAAGGCCGATGGGTGAATGTTTGGGAACTACCCGCTTACGGTGCCTTGGCCCTTGCGCGCAACACGCCGTTACCGGATGCGTTACGCCATGAAATAGGTCTGATAGCCGCCAAACTGGCCATCGCCATTCACGGGTGCAAGCAGTTTTCGCAAATCAATACCCTTAAGCAAGAGCTTTCGCACAGCGAAAAGCGTTGGAGCTTTGCGCTGGAGGGTGGCGGCGATACGGTTTGGGACTGGAATTTGGATACCAACGCGCTCTACTTTTCAAAAGGCCACGTTGAAATGTTTGGCTATGGCGAGTTTGGCAACCGAACGACCATGTCCCATTGGGTTTCACTGGTGCACGTGGATGACAAAGCAAGACTGGAGGATGCCATGCACGCATTCTTCAGGGACCGCAATGAAAAACTATCCATCGAGTACCGCGTACGCTGCAAGAATGGTTTCTGGAAATGGATACTGACACGCGGTATGGTCGTCAAACGAAGTGACGCCAATATGGTGCAGCAAATGATAGGCACCCACACTGACATCACGGACCGCAAAGAAGCCGAGGCCGAAATCCACAGGCTGGCCTTTTACGACCCACTGACCAACCTGTCCAATCGACGCCTGCTACAGGACCGCCTAGCCAAAGCGGTTGCCACGTGCGCACGCAGTGGTCTTTACGGTGCATTGTTTTTTGTAGACCTTGACCACTTCAAGGCGCTCAACGATTCACGCGGACACGATGTGGGCGATCTACTTCTCGTTGATGTGGCACAGCGCTTGCGCGAAGGCGTGCGAGCCACCGACACCGTGGCACGCCAAGGCGGCGATGAATTCGTTGTTGTGATGGAAGATCTGGGCAAAACGCCGGATGAAGCCGCCAAGTTGGCATCCCACCTCGGCGAAAAGCTGCGTGATGTACTGGCCAAGCCCTTCAACCTGAATGGCCTGGAATACCACTGTAAGACCAGCATAGGAGTCGACTTATTTCACGGGCAGGATTCTGTGGAATCGCTCTTCAAGCACGCAGATTTGGCGTTGTACCAGGCCAAATCAACCGGGCGCGGCAAGCTGTGCTTTTTTGATCCATCGCTGCAAGAAGCACTCGACCGGCGCAGCGTCTTGGAGAACGCATTGCACAAAGTCATCGCACGCGATGAATTGCGCCTTTACTACCAGCCACAGGTAGACACCGACATGCGCGTCATTGGGGCCGAAGCATTGCTGCGTTGGCAGCACCCGCAACGCGGACTCGTACCGCCGGACGAATTTATTCCACTGGCCGAAGACACGGGCTTGATTCTGCCCATTGGGCGCTGGGTCCTGGAGACGGCATGTAGCCAGATTCGGGAATGGTCGCGCGACCCTTTGACGCGCGAACTCAAAATCGCGGTCAACGTCAGTGCACGCCAATTCAACCAGCCAGATTTTGCCGAGCAGGTACACAGTGTGCTTGCCACCAGTGGTGCCAATCCACAACGCCTTAAATTGGAGCTCACGGAAAGCATGATGTTGCATGATGTGGCAGACACCATTGCCAAGATGCAAGCCATCAAACAATTGAATGTGCTTTTTTCCATGGACGACTTCGGCACCGGCTATTCGTCGCTGTCCTATCTGACCCAGCTGCCGCTAGACCAGATCAAGATCGACAAAGCCTTTGTGCGCAACCTGCCAGGCTCGCGGCACGATGAAACCATTGCCCGCGCACTGATCACCATGGGCATAGGGCTGGACATGAACGTCATCGCCGAAGGCGTGGAGACTGAAAGCCAACGCGCTTTTCTGGAAGGCATCGGCTGCCACGCTTACCAGGGCTATTTATTCAGCAGGCCCTTGCCGATCGAAGCGTTCGAGAAGTATCTGCGACAGTGATGGCGGGGTGGGCATCAAGGGAAATGCACGGGCAACTACCCCTGCTTGCGCCGAGCACAGTCTCAAAAACTCCCATTATTAGCTATTAATTAGATAGCAGCCTAAGCATATTCCACGAGGGCTAGTAGCACTTTTTGCATATAGCGATTAGCGGCGAGCAGCCAACTGCCGCATCAGCGAATAGGCCACGCCGCCCAGTACCAACACGCCCACACCCAACACCAGCCACAACAGCAGGCTACGCAGTGAGGTCCCCGCAGGCAGCCAATCGAAAACTGCGCCGGTCAGCACGCCTTGCCCTGCACCGGCGGGGCGGACTTCCACATTGGCAACGGTGGCCAACGGCAAGGCACTCAATCGCTCTGGCGACACCGCGCCCAACAGCGATACATCCACCGCAGCCGCTGGCGTTTGCGCACGACCCACAGCCAGGGTAAACGGCCCGGCGCCGGAGGCAAGGAACGCCAGTTGCACCGGCGCAAATTCCACACTGGCCTGCAAACCGCCACTGGGCAGGGTGGCACCCTGAGGTGACTCTACCCGCAGTGCCCGTACCGATGCGCTGTGCAGCGGCGTGGGCGGGTTGTTGCTGCCCTGTCCCACCGTATCCAGGCGGTACACCACCGATGTAGCCAGCGTGCGCCAAGGCTGGGCTGCGGTGGCCTGACCACCACGGTCTTCACGCCCTTGAATGCGCACTGGCACCAGGGTGTTGTCTTGCAGCGCTTGCAAGTGGACAGCAGCCAGAGGCGTGGCAAACGGCAAGCTCCACACTAGGGCACCACTGCTGTCCAGTGTGCCCGGCGGCAGCGCGGTGCGCAATGGCGCAGGCGGGGTCAACACCGATGCCACACGCCCGGTCAGCGAGCGCACGGTGACCCCAGCATGGCCCGGCCAAGCCAGACGCAGGTAGCGCCCTTGCACGGATTGCGGCTGCCGCAGCGCTAGCGTGTGGCTGGTAGGCGCATCAGTACCGTCAAACTGGAACAAGGGGCCTTGTGTCGCCACCGTGGTCCAGTCCTTCAAATCGGCACTGGTGGAAACCGCAATGGGCACCAGTGCGTTGTGTGGCAAGTCCAGCGTCAACACCAATGCATCCAACGTCTGCTTCTCTGCACGCAGGTCAAACAAAACTGCTTGCAGCGGCTGCGCATCTGATGCACCAGCTTGGGGGGAATCAGCAGGGTCCATGCGCACCCATGCTGTGGTGTGCTGGCCTGCCGATTCAACCCGCACCTCTACGCCCCCGCGCATTGGATTCGCGCCACTGCTAGCGGCGAACAATGGGTAGGCAGGGTAGGCAACGGTTTGGACTGCCGGCGCAGTGCGGCTCAAGTCCGCACTACCCAACAGGGCAAAGGGTACAACCGCACCAGCGGCATTGAAGACCCGCAAGTCATGCGCCGCGCTGCTTTGCATATGCAGCAAGGCTTGCACCGGCACCTCCACACGCGCCAGGCTGGAGCCCGCGGGCAATGCTAGGGTGCCACGCCATGCAAAGTCGCTCGCCTGCGGAGCTTGGGCAGCAGTCACTACACCACCCACCGAGGCTAGACAAGCAAAGAAGACCAGTGCAATTGCCCGCACACCTTCACGCAAAGAACGGACTGTCATGCTGCTTCCTCCTCCGTTGGCTTGGGGTCTGCTTCGGTTGTGGGCGTATTCGATGAAGCGGGTGGAATGGGCGCAAAGTAACCGACCACCAGCATCAACACGCCCACAGCAATGAAGGCCACGATGCGCTCTGACCCACCCCGGTTGGAGAGATCGATCAAGAACAACTTTGCGACCGTTAGACCCAGCAGTGCTGCACCGCCCATCCAAACCGGGCGCGCATAACCCACCGCGGTGCGGCGGTGTGCAACCAGCATCAACGCCATCGCCAGCAACGTCCACAGGATGGAGTAGCCAGTCTGCACAGTGAACGATTCAAACAAACGGTCCGCATGCCAAGGCACCCCTGCAAAGTGGTGTGCCACGCGCAGCCACACCGTGTTGACAGCCACAAAGGCCAGCCCCACCAAGAGCAACGTCCAGCGCACATGCTGTATACCCTGCGGTATGGCCAAGTCGCTCTGCCGCAGTCGGGTCAACCACAAGGTGCAAGCGGCCAGTGCCAACGCCACCGTCAAGTCGGTTGGGTTGAGCAAGGGCACAAAGGGCAACGGTCGGGCATTGCCACTGGAATGCACTGCGACCAACAAGGCGCCCCACGCCACAGCCACGGCCAATGGCACAGCGGCGCGCCACAGGTAGGCGGTAGCAAACCGGTCCAACGGCCAGCGGTTACGTACACCGCTGTCAGCCACGTAGAGCTTGCGCCAGGTCAGCCCCAACAGAACCATGACGCTGGCCACGAGCAGGATTACACCGGCCCACGAGGTGCCGCGCAATTGCGCCTGTTGCACAACCCACACCAGCGCGTTGCCCGTGAGCAAAACGATCAACCAGACACCGCCACTGTGGACCCAAGACCACCAGCGCTGTGGAGCCATTGCGTCTACACGGCGCAGTGTGGCAAAGTGCAAGACCAACGCCACGGGCCAGACCAGCCAACCCCACGACTGGAACACGTGGTGGACACCCACCATGCCGTGCTGCGCGACCAGCAGCATGATGGGCAATGAGAACCACGCAGGCGTGGCTGCGATGGACCAAGGCTTGACCCGTGCGGGCAACGCGAGGCGGTGCGCCACCCACGCACTGGCCAGCCAGACCAACATCTCCAGATAGGACTGCAAAACACTGCCAAATACGGGGGTCCAAAGACCATCAGCATCGAGAGTTGCGCGCTCGATCTCTGTCACCATTGCAAATTGAAACCACAAGAATCCCACCCAGAACAGCAGGGGCGACAGCGACCGCTCCAACGCCACGAACTGTTTGATACCTGCTGAGCCAGATGCTGTGGCCGCACTGCGTGCCCAGTGTGCAATAGCTAATGCCGACCCCGCCAACAGCACGCCGCCAATGAATGCTGGATTAGCCAATGGCCAGTTGGATACCTGCACGCCATCGATCGACCCCAGGTAACTCAGGGCGGCAAACAACTGCAATGCCAGACCGGCCAGGCGTGCCAGCCAGCGGTCCTGACGCTGCCCCATCCAGTAGACCGCAGCACCCTCTGCTGCCCACACGGCACTGGTCCAGCGTGCGTCCAGCGCCAGTGGCACGGCCAGCGTAACAAAGCCCAGGCCCAATGCCAAAAAGCACTCTGCCAGCCACTGCCCTACCCCACCATCGTTGGTGGAACCAGCACGTTTCAGCGCCCACGCGCCCAGTGCCAAATAGACAGCCCCCAGGGCTAGCGATGAAAAGGCAGTTGCATACTCGATCTCGCGCACCAGTGCGGCCTGCAGGCCAAACGCCACCAGCGGGAGGCCGAAAATCAGCGTGGCGTCTACAGCCTTTTTAGGCTGCAGACTATGGCGCGTGGCATACATCAAACTGGCTGCCAGGTACAGTGCAAAGAAGGCGATCAAGAACGGCTCGGTGCTCGCGAAATGTTCAGGCAGGTACTTCAGCGCACCCCACGCGGTGGCCACGCCAAAAGTAGCGAAGAAGCCCAGCAGATTGAGCGCCCGCCAAGCCCGCAGCCACGCTACAAAGACGATGGCTGCACCCAGCAGCAGGTAATAGCTAAACAAGCCCACATGGTCACCCTGCCCGGTAGACAGCAAAATCGGCGCTGCAAATGCACCCGCAAAGCCGATAAAGGCCATGGGCATGGCGTTTTGCAGCAGCGCAATGGCCGTAGAGAATGCGCACACCAAGCCCAAAACCGCAAACGCAGCACTCGCCGGTAAAAACTGGTAAAGCCTGAACGCGGCAAACACGGTGAGGTACAACACACCGACACCCGCGCCCTGCAAGGTCAGCGCATAGGCCAGGCGGTCTGGCTGGCGTAGGTACAGCTTCCAGCCGAATACAAATAGGGCAATGCCCGCGCCACCAATGGCCGCCAGGCGCAGCTCAGGCGGCAGCATGGCGTTGTCGATGGCGTACTTGGCCAAAAACGCCAGACCCACAAACAACACCAACACGCCCATCCGCACAATGGTGTTGCCACCCAACAGCCAATTGCGCGCAGCGGCAAATCCGCGTGTCAGAAGATCGGGGCCGTGTGGGGCTGCATCTTCGATCGGACGGCTTGCCGATTGGTCGCCCACATCGTCATGCGGGGCTTGGGCAGTTGGCGCGCCCGGCATGGTGTCCTTGAAATCGGGTTGCTGACGTGCCTCCATCGCGGGCACGTCCACCGCGTCTGCATCACGCACGTGCTCTGCTTGGGAAACAACCAGCACGGGTGCCGCTACAACGGGCGGCGGAGCTTCTGTCGCATGCGGCGCTTCAGAGCGCTTGCCCTCGTGTGCATCTGGCACAGCCGACGCGCGCAACACCTCAGCGCGGACTTCTTTGCGTACCGCATTGCGCAAGGTCCATCCGGCAATGACGCCGAGCAGGGCACCCATCACCATTCCAAACTCTTCGTCATGCCGACTGACTGAAAGCCCCAGAATGGCTCCCCAAATGGCACCCCATAGCATCATGGTTTTTGCTCCTAATTGTTGTTTTGAATCGGACAGCGGCCACCCCAAGGCGATGGGCACGGCGCAGTCTAGCCCATCTCAACAAAAAAATTCAAACCGCCAAGGGCGGATTTCACGCCAGCCAGAACGCAGTACGACTAATATCCCCTGCAACTAGGAGACACCCGCATGCCCACCATCACCAATATTGAAGACCTCCGCGTGCTCGCCCAGCAGCGCGTGCCCCGCATGTTCTACGACTATGCCGATTCAGGCTCATGGACCGAGAGCACGTACCGCGCGAACGAGACAGATTTTCAAAAAATCAAATTGCGCCAGCGCGTGGCCGTCAACATGGAGAACCGTAGCACTGCTACCAAAATGGTGGGCATTGACGTGAAGATGCCTGTCGCCATTGCGCCAGTGGGCTTAACCGGCATGCAACATGCCGATGGTGAAATCAAGGCCGCCCGTGCTGCCGAAAAATTTGGCATTCCGTTCATTTTGTCGACCATGAGCATTTGCTCCATAGAAGACGTCGCGGCCAACACCACAGCCCCGTTCTGGTTTCAGTTGTACATGATGCGGGACCGCGACGCCATGGCCGCCATGATCGAGCGCGCACGCAAAGCCGGTTGCAGCGCCCTGGTGCTGACGCTGGATTTGCAAGTCATCGGCCAGCGCCACAAAGACCTGAAAAACGGCCTCACTGCGCCCCCCAAGCCCACACTGGCCAACATCATCAACCTGATGACCAAGCCGCGCTGGTGCTTGGGTATGGCCGGCACCAAGCGCCACAGCTTTGGCAACCTGGTGGGCCATGTCAAAGGCGTGAGCGACATGCGCTCCCTGGCCGCCTGGACCAACGAGCAGTTTGACCCGCGCCTGTCGTGGGCCGATGTGGCCTGGGTCAAACAACAATGGGGCGGAAAGCTGATTCTGAAGGGCATTCAGGATCTGGAAGACGCCCAACTGGCGGTGGCCAGCGGTGCCGATGCACTAGTGGTCAGCAACCATGGCGGACGCCAGCTTGACGGGGCGCAGTCCAGCATCGAGGCATTGCCCGCCATCGTGGCGGCAGTAGGCCCACACATAGAAGTCTGGATGGACGGCGGTATCCGCTCAGGGCAAGATGTACTCAAGGCCTGGGCGCTGGGTGCCAAAGGTACGTTAATAGGCCGAGCCATGGTCTATGGCCTGGGTGCCATGGGCGAAGCGGGTGTGACCAAGGCCTTGCAGATCATCCACAAAGAGTTGGACATTACGATGGCGTTTTGCGGCAGGACCCGCATCGAGCAGGTGGACAAGAGCATCTTGTTACCCGGCAGTTATCCAACGTAAATGCACCCGCGCCTCAATACATTGGCAATACATAGTTGGCACTACCTGTGTGCGATAAGATTTGCTTTTTACGTTACGATGAAGCGATTCACTGATACGCCCGCGCTGACAATTTTTTGACCTTCCACGTGAGGAAACCGCCGCATGACCCAAAAGAAGTACCGCCTCGTCACCCGGAGCGATTTTGATGGCCTGGTTTGCGCGGTTTTGCTGAACGAACTGAATTTGATAGACGACATCAAATTCGTTCACCCGAAGGACATGCAGGACGGAAAAATCGATGTCACCAGCCGCGACATCACCACCAACCTGCCCTACGTCGCTGCGGCCCACCTCGCGTTTGACCACCACGAGTCAGAGACCATTCGCAATACGGGCGACCGCCCCAACCACATCATCGCGGCAGATGCGCCCTCTGCGGCCCGCGTTGTCTATGACTACTATGGTGGTGCCACGGCATTTCCCAACATCAGCGATGACATGATGCTGGCCGTCGACAAAGCCGACTCCGCGCAATTTAGCTACGATGAAATTCTGAACCCCAAGGATTGGGTGCTTTTGAACTACCTGATGGATTCCCGCACGGGCTTGGGCCGGTTCCGGGAATTTCGGGTGAGCAATTACCAGTTGATGATGGATTTGATTCAGTACTGTCGCAACCATGGCATTGAGGACATTCTCAAACTCCCCGACGTGGTTGAGCGCATAGAGCTGTACATGGACCACGCGGTGCGTGCACGTGAACAAATTACCCGTTGCTCCACTGTGCACGACAACCTGGTCGTGCTGGACCTGCGCCATGAAGAAACCATTTTTGCCACCAACCGTTTTCTGATTTACGCGCTGTTTCCGCAGTGCAATATTTCCATCCACATGCTGTGGGGTGTGCAAAAGCAAAATACGGTGTTTGCGACTGGAAAATCCATCGTGGACCGCAGTAGCAAGACCAATATCGGTGAGCTCATGTTGGAATACGGCGGTGGCGGTCACCATGCGGCCGGTACATGCCAGGTCGACAATGAACAGGCTGAAGAAGTGTTGGGCGCATTGATTCACCAAATCAATTCCGACGGCTGATTGGGGTGCGGCGCATTGCCCATCTGGACATGGATGCGTTCTACGCATCGGTCGAGCTTCTTCGCTATCCGCAACTCAAAGACCTGCCGGTTGTTATCGGTGGTGGGCGCAGCGCCATTCATGCCGCATTGGAGGTCTTGCGCGCAAATGACTTGAAAAATGCCGACCCGACCGAGCCAGAACCGCCTTGGGACCCAGCAGCCCAGCGCGCCGCATTACGCCGCATTCCGCTGGACGCATTCGCCCGCCTTTCCGGCTACACCGGGCGTGGTGTCATCACCACCGCTACCTATGCGGCGCGCCAGTTTGGCATTGGGTCGGCCATGGGCATGATGAAGGCCGCAAAGCTCTGCCCACACGCCATTTTGTTACCCGTAGATTTTGAAGAATACCGGCGCTATTCACGCCAGTTCAAGAACATCATCACAGACATTGCGCCGCTCATGGAGGACCGGGGTGTGGATGAGGTGTACATCGACTTTACCGAGGTACCCGGTGGCCAGCGAGAAGGTGGACGGGTCCTTGCGCGCCTCATTCAAAAAAGCATTTTTGACGCAACAGGACTCACTTGCTCGGTGGGTGTAGCGCCGAACAAATTGCTGGCAAAAATGGCCAGCGAATTCAACAAACCCAAAGGTATTGCCATCGTCCATGAAAGCGATCTCGAGACCCTGATCTGGCCGCTGGCATGCAGAAAAATCAACGGCATTGGCCCCAAGGCAGACGAAAAACTCAAGCGTTTGGGAATTGAAACCATTGGACAGCTGGCGCAGCGTGATGTGCCATGGCTGGTGCAAAACTTTGGCCCCAAAACTGGGGCGTGGTTGCATGATGCGGCCCACGGGCGTGATGATCGCCCTATCGTGACGGATAGCGAGCCCGTCAGCATGAGCCGCGAAACCACGTTTGAGCGCGACCTGCATGCCGTGCGCGACAAGGTCGAATTAGGTAGTGTGTTTACCAGGCTGTGCGAACACGTGGCGGCGGATTTGCAGCGCAAGGGCTATGTTGGCAAAACCATTGGCATCAAGCTGCGCTATGACAATTTCAAAAGCGTGACCCGTGACATCACCATCGACCACTACACCGCAGACGCCAAGACCATCCGGCAAGTCGCCGGGCAATGCCTGAAACGGGTGCCGCTGCAGCAACGCCTGCGGCTGCTGGGCGTGCGTGTTGGGTCATTAGCCCTCGCACAGCATAGTGATACCGCTATGGTTTTGGAAGCAGCTACTGATCAGTTGTTTTGAGTGGCAGCATTTCTGGGGGGAACGTTTTTCACTCAGGGGGGACAAAAGGTTAACCAACTCCATCAAGCCGAACACTCCGTCTCAATGGCCTCGCAATAACATGTCCAGCGCCGTCTCAATGGAAAGCGCATGGGCAGTGGCAGACCCTACGGTGTTGAGCAACTCGTTGACGAAAAACACGGATATGCCCAAGGGGTGCAGTTGCAACATCTCGCCATCTACCGGCACGGGTGGATTAAAGCGCTCAGTCAGCCCAGGAATGATTCCCTTGCGAACCAGGGGCACACAGACGCGCTCAGAGAACTGGTACAGCAGGTCGCTTTGAATTTCCAAAACGTAGGGAAAGTCGCCGCGGTCTTCCAAAATGGGGTTGGCGTAAATATCGAACCGCGCCATGGGTCAGCGCGCGGTGACTGTGGCAGAGCCTGCTTCTTTTGCCTCTGCGCGCCAGCGGCGTACGCGCTGCGAGTAGGGCTCGCGCTGGCTGGCCCATTGGTTGTACTGTGCAATGTCCGCGGCGTGTGTAGTTGCCCACTCCTGGGCGGTGGCATTCACCTTGTAGACCGCAGGCTCTTCTTGTACCGCGTTGGGTGGAGCCACGGGCACCACTTTCACCGGCGTTAGCGTCACTGCGCCGTCTGCGGCAATTTGCATGTCAAACAACTGACCCGCGTATTTTTTGCCCAGCGATATTTGGCCGCTGGCACCGACTTCTTTGAGCATGAATATCCCCCAGAAAAATATCATGCCATCATGCCGCATGAATACGAGTGCGTCAATCAGTAGACGCAAACCCAAAAGGCCGTGAACGAGCCCCATCCCCACTGTGCCATCAGGGTAAACCAGCATCTGCATGGGATGTACAAAGTATCCCAATCGTGTTTTCATCAAAGGTTATGTCGAATTGAAACCACTCGCATAGACTTTCTGCATGCCAACGAATCCTGCGCAATCACCACAATTGTGTTGCCAACATGGGCAACCCGAGGGTGACTGCGCGCGAATGGATGAACTTGCAGCCAACTATGAACGTGCGCTTTTGGAGCAGCAAAAAGCCCGCAGTGCGTTGGACGAAGCAGCACAACACACCCTCACCATTCTGGACAATATGCTCGATGGTGTCATCACCATCAGTCGCCATGGCCAGATCGAGACCTTTAACAAGGCGGCAAGTGGCATTTTTGGTTATGCGGCAGATGAGGTGTTGGGGCGCAATGTCGGCATCTTGACGCCCGATGCCTATATTGGCGAGCGCGACCCCCAGCTACCCTTGTTCAGCAGCGAAGGTACCAACTACCTGGTAGGCAAGCCGCGCGAGATGATGGGCAAGCGCAAAGATGGTTCAGTATTCCCCGTGAGCCTTTCCATTTCCAAGATCGCCCGCGTGGGGCGCCCCACGTTTGTGGCCGTGGTGCGTGACATCACAGAACGCAGGCAACAGGAAGAAGAAATTCAGCGCTTGGCATTTTTCGACCCATTGACGCAACTGCCCAACCGGCGTCTGCTGATGGATCGTCTCAAACGCGCTCAGACCAATTCTGCCCGCACCGAACAACACGGTGCACTCATGTTTTTGGACTTGGACAATTTCAAGCTCCTCAATGACAGCATGGGGCACGACATGGGCGATGCATTGCTGCAGCAGGTGGCGAGCCGCCTCAAAACCTGTGTGCGCGAAGGCGATACCGTAGCCCGCTTGGGTGGCGATGAGTTTGTCATGCTGCTCGAAAGCCTTGGGCAGACCACCCAAGACAGCGCCGCCCATGCAGAGGCTGTGGCCCATAAGGTTTTGGGTGTGTTGGGCCAGGCCTACCGTTTGCGTGGTCATCACCATGAAAGCACGCCCAGCATCGGGATCGTGTTGTTCATGGGTGGCGATGAAAGCACCGATGAATTGCTCAAAAAGGCCGACGTTGCCATGTACCGCGCCAAGGCCGCAGGCCGCAATACTGCGCGGTTTTTTGACCCTGCAATGCAGGCCACCGTCATTGCCCAGGCAGCGCTGGAGATTGATATGCGCCGTGGCCTGGAGCGCCGCGAATTCATGCTGCTGTACCAGTTTCAGGTCAATGCGCAGGGTAGCCCGATTGGCGCAGAGGCGCTTCTTCGGTGGAACCAACCGTCACGCGGCGTCGTTCACCCAGACCAGTTCATCGCGCTTGCCGAAGAAAGCAACATCGGCCCCCTACTGGGCCAGTGGGTCTTGGAAACTGCGTGCAACCAATTGGCCCAATGGGCGCTACAGGACGTCACCGCGAACTGGACACTTGCCATCAACGTAAGCCCCAGCCAGTTTGCCAGTGCGGAGTTTGCCCGCAATATCGGTCTGGCCCTGTCAAGAAGCGGCGCGCGGCCTGAACAGCTCGTGCTGGAATTGACCGAGCACCTGATCATGAACAACACCACCGATACGCTGTCCACCATGAACGCTGTCAAGACGCTGGGCGTGCGCTTTTCACTGGACGATTTTGGAACCGGCTACTCGTCGCTGTTGCATCTGCAGCGGCTGCCACTGGACCAACTCAAAATTGACCGCTCGTTTGTTCACGCACTCTTATCCCAACCGCGCGAAGCCAGCGTGGCGCACTCGGTAGTGGCACTGGGTCACAGTCTGGGCCTGACGGTCATCGCAGAGGGCGTTGAAACGGCCGAGCAACGCAACCAGTTGGCGGCACTCGGTTGTGATGCATTTCAGGGGTATTTGTTCGGCCGGCCACTGGAGGCTACTGCACTCACTGGCGCGCTGTCCGAACGTTGCGCGGAAGCGCCTGTGGATGGCTGGTGCGAAACGGATTGATGTCCAAACCGCCACGGCGTGTGTAGCGCGCGTAGACGCTCAGCTTCATGGGTTTGCAACGCGTCCAGATGTCCATGAAGATACGCTCCACACACTGCTCGTGGAATTCATTGTGGTTGCGAAAACTGACCAAGTATTGCAGCAACCCGCCCTGATCGATCTGGTCACCGGTGTAGCTGATCTGCACACTACCCCAATCAGGTTGCCCGGTCACCAAGCAATTGCTCTTGAGCAGGTTGCTGACAAACACTTCTGACACGGGTGCCTCGTCGGGTGTCACGCGCAGCAGCTCGGGCGCAGGCGTGTACTGCGCGCACTCGATGTCCAGGCGGTCCAGGTTTAATCCATCGAGTTCATGCACCGGCTCACGGTCAAACAGTTCGGGGCCCAGCAGTGTCACACCAATGGACGCTGGCGCCACCACGGGCTCGCCCGTCTTGCGCCACACCGCTTCAAAAATGTCGGACCGCAAGCGGGCCTTCACCGCTTCCAAATCGGCAAACTTGGTATTGTTGAAACTGTTGAGATACAGCTTGAACGACTTGCTCTCAATGATGTTCACACTCTCGCAAGGAATGGTGAATTGGGCCAATGCCACCTGAGGCTTACCACGCAAATTGAGCCAGCTCAGCTCATACGCGGTCCACATATCGGCGCCAAAGAATGGCGCGGCCCCCGCAATGCCAATCTCAGCCCGTTTATCAGCGCGCGGAATGGGGAATAGCAGTGATGCGTCGTATTGATCAATGTAGGCCGAGGCCTTGCCCAATTGGGACTGTTCGGGAGTATTCATTCTGAAAGTTTAGGAGCGATATAGGGTGCCAGCGGTGCAGCAGCCTGTAAGTGGGGTACCAATGCATCCAGCAACTGCGACACAGGCTCGGGTGGAAGATCGTGGCCCATGCCGTCAATGCCAACCAATTGTGCGCCTGGGATGCGCCGCGCAGTATCCTCGCCGTGGGCATAGGGTACAAAAGGGTCATCCCGTCCATGCACTACCAATGTGGGACAGGTGATGGCCGACAGCTGTTCTGCACGCGTGGTATCGGCCATCACGGCCAGCATTTGGCGCATCGCCCCGACAGGATGGAAACTACGCGCCACATGACTCATAACGTCAGCACGCAGCTGTTCTTCTGGAATGGGGTGGCCTGGGCTGCCAATGACCGCCATCACCCGCACGCCATGGTCCGTCAAAGCGTCGTGCGAATCGCTTGCCGGGCGACTCAAGAGCACCTGGGTCACTTCCCGCTTTGCTTGTGGCAATCCTTTGGCCCCGCTGCTGCTCATGATGCTGGTGAGACTGAGCACGCGCGCTGGCGCGGCAATAGCCATGCGCTGGGCGATCATGCCGCCCATGCTGACACCCACGATGTGTGCGCGGCCGATGCTCAACGTATCCAGCACACCAAGCGCATCCTGCGCCATGACTTCCAGCGTGTAGGGTGCTTTCACCCGCAAACCCATTTGGTATTTGATACCCGCCAGGAACAAATTGGGCTTTCCCAGATGGTCGAAGTGCTGGCTCAGTCCAATATCGCGGTTGTCCATGCGGATCACGCGGAACCCGGCATCGACCAACGCGTCTACCAGCTGCTGGGGCCAGGCCACCAGCTGCATCCCCAAGCCCATGATCAACAGGACGGCGGGGCGGGTGTATGCGTCGGTGTCCTGGGGATTGATCTCGGCGGTATCCTCGATCTCGATGTCGATCCCATTTGCTTTGATTTTCATAGCGGCTTATGCTTATAGTACGAGGGCTACAGGCCTTTTTGTGTCTGATTCATGCGGCGGAACACATACCGCGCCGGGCTGGACTCCGCGGCATTCCACGCATATCCATCTTCGCTAAATGCACGCAACTGCTCTGGCTTGACCAACTGGTTCACCACGGCAAAGCGTGCAAGCTGGCCACGTGCGCGCTTTGCAAAAAAACTGATGATCTTGTAGTGACCACCCTTGTATTCCTCAAACACGCACTCCACCACACGGGCCTTCAATGCCCTGGTGTCCACTGCCTTGAAATACTCTTGGGAAGCCAGGTTGATCACCACCGGGCTGATGTCGGCCTGCAAGCGGGTGTTCAGGTATTGCGCAATCTGGCTGCCCCAGAAGTCGTACAGGTTGCGGCCCTGTGGATGGGTCAAGCGCGTGCCCATCTCCAGCCGGTACGGTTGCAGCAGATCCATAGGGCGCAACACGCCATAGAGCCCGCTGAGTATGCACACATGGTCTTGCATCCAAGCCAAGTCATCGGCACTCAGGCTCCGGGCATTCAGGCCATCGTAAACATCGCCATCAAATGCCAGCACAGCAGGCCGTGCATTCTTGACCGTTGCTTTAGGCGACCAGGCTTGGTAACGCGCCACATTGAGAGCTGCCAATTTGTCGCTCAACGACATCAGTGCGGCAATGTCTTGGGGGGACTGCTTGCGTAGCAATGCAATAAGCGCCTGCGACTGTTTTAGAAAGAGCGGGGCTGTAGGACCAAGCGGGCTAAGAGGGCCAAGCGGCGTGTCGTAGTCCAAAGACTTGGCGGGCGAGAGCAAGAACAACATACAAGAGACGTTTCAATCAGGCAGAGTCGACCCCCATTATCGTGAAACCGTTTGACGGTGTCGGCCGCTCTGAGCGAGGATCATTCTACTTTTGGTCCACACCCAAAGCGGCGGGCGTCGACACGCCAGGTTCGCAATGGTCTATCATGCTGCGCAGCATTGAGACGGCGGCATCTGCCCATGGCAGTCCGCCCAATTCCCGACGAGACCCAATTTGCCTTCGACAACATCTTTGCCGGTTACACCAACCCAGTCACAGCATGAAACTGTGGCCGGTGTGAGTCCGTATGACCGCATGCAAGCAGACGTGAAGGCGCTGCAGCAACAAGCACTGTCCACCCAGGCGGCCCTGCGCCAGCTGCAAGCACGTGAGTCGGTTGACCCTATGACGGCATTCAAGGCGGATTTACCGTCTATGCCAACAATCAATACGTCGATATTGGGGGTCGCGTCATTGTTGCTAATCGGCTTGACAGTGGTTTGGTGGTACCTGTGGCGTCGGCCCGCAACACGATTTGTTGATGCAGCTCGTACGGCCAGACCTGAGTTGGAGGCAGTGAGCGATTTCGTGCCGCACTTCAAGTCCCAACACCAGCTGCAACCGGCCATTGCACCAGTAGCTGCCGATAGCCTTCGTTCCGAACCCTCGACGCAGTCTGACATATTGGCCGAACCCCATGAATGGGGCACCAAGGACGCGGACGATACCGGTTTTGATTCGGAAGCTGCGGCTGGCGAGGTCATTCGCGTACGCAAATCACTGGCGCAAAAGCGGGAAGCACGACAACGCCTTCGTGCGAAAGAATCGATCGCCACGCCACCACCGCAGGCAGAGATGGACCCCTGGCGCTTACCGGGTGAAGCGGCGTTCGGCGATTCGGTTCCACCGGTTGATTTGGGTATTCAATTTACCTTGCCTGACGCATCGATAGATGCAGCAGACGGTGCGCCGATTGATATGCTTGAACCGCTTGAGGCGGATAACGCGCAAAGCGCAGATCATCTGGATTTCAATTTCGACGAATTTGAAAGCCCCGTCTCGTTAGAACTGGTTTCCGATGTTGCAATTGAAAGCCCGGCGGAGCCACCCGTTGAACGGCAACTTGCCGTTGATCTGGATGTAGCTGCCCAACCAGAACCCGCTATGGAAGCCGAACACCACGAACCAGAAGCCTCTAGTTTCGCCATCACCATGGCGTTGGCACAAGAGTCCGCAACACTAGAGCTATGGGATGTTGCGCGTGATATGGCACGAGAAGTCATGGAGTCCAACGATCCCGAGCTGATGCGCGAAGCGCAAGCTCTGTTGGATCAACTCAACGTTCTGGAATCCCAAATGGGACCGGAAACCACGTCGTGGAGCGACTTGCGCTAAGCAAGGTCCACAAGTTCCGATTCAATCCAACGTCAAGAAATTAAAGTCAGTTTCTGGACCATCGTCTCGATCCGACTTGCTCTCTACGCGTGATGGTGGCGGTGCAACAACGGGGGGCACCTTCATGGCGCCCAGCGGCGCGCTGCGGGATACCAGCCCCAATTCTGGACCAGACGACTCGCCTTGCGGTGCAGCTTTGCGCTTCCAGCCGCCGCGGTGTTCAGCACCTGCGCGGTGAATCACATCACTGATACTGGCGGGCTTCTCGCCCTCGTGCAAGACCAAGGTGGGCGCCCTGGCAGGCAGTCGGATCAATTCTGATGCCTGGAAATCGCCACCACCTTCCGACAAACGAATAATGCGCTTTGCCACCGCGTGCAAGAGCAACAGTTCTCGGTACGCAAGCAGATCAAAACGTGGGTCATCGCTGGCCGCTGCATGGTGGTACAGGCAACTTTCGATATAGTCCAACACGCTGGGCTCGGGCCACAGCGCGGCAATTTCATCCAAAACCTGCGGGTAATGGTCTAACGAGCGCCCTTCGTCACCAAAGTGGGCAAGTACGGGAACAACGCCCGTGAACCACGTATTGAACTCGGTCCGCATAAATTCAAAATCAGCCTCACGCCCCAGCGCATGGTAGATTTTTAACAAGTCTAGGCACACCAGCGGACTCGACTCACCACACTGCGCAATGCGGGTGGTCAGCACGTCAATAGCCTTCTGGTGCTCTCCCAGAGACACAAAAAACTCTGCCTGTTGTCGCACATCCAGCAAGTCTTCAGAGTCAGTGGTACGCAAGCCACCAAAGGTGCTGGGGGCGAAATCAACTGACTGTGCGCGCTGTGTGGGCACTTGCGCCGGCGCTGGCGGGGCATCCGATGTTGCATTCGACTGGCCAGTTGGCGGCAGTGTCTGCGCGAGGCCGGGTGTCGCAGGCGCTGGCGCAGACGGCGCGGCCTCCAATAGCCCCAAGTCAAAGTCCACCTCTGTCAAGCCAGTAGGCTCCTCCACGGCACGCCGACCTGGCTCACTCTTGCGCGCGCCCACTGCCTGCGTCGACAGCATGGGCTCCGACTGGATGCTGTCACCCGCGTCCCAGCCATGCTGCCAGCTACGGGCAGGCGTGGCACCCGAACGTCGCCAGACCCACACCAATCCAGCCAAACTCACGCAGGCAATAAACAGCAGGGTATAGACCAACCAGTTGGAGTAGCGCTCAGCCTCGGCACGCTGTATTTTTGCCACCAGTTCGGTCAAACCCTTTTGGTTTTCAGCGGTAATGGCATACAAGGACTTCAGGTCTTTTTCCATACGCTGGGCCTGTGCCGCTTCACGCAAAATATCTTCAGGGCTCGCGTTCAACGCGCGCCAATAGGCCGCAGCCTCGGCACGCTTTTCAGGGTTTTCCTGTGGCTGGGTCAAGAGTTCATCGGAACCGCGCAAGACCGGGTTGACTTCAAGCAACAGGTCAAGTGGATCAAGCTTCAAACGGGCCTTGCCTGCCGACTTGGAGGGTTTCACCTGGACTGGGCCCGCAGATGTCGCGGCGCGCGACAGCCGTGTTTGCTGCGCGGCGGGCGCGTCTGCATCGGTCCGCGGCGCGGCGCGGCGCTTGGGCGCTTTGCTTGCAACCGACTCGCCATTTGCAGAAACGGATTGGCGCGGGGCACCACCAACGGCCTCGCGACCAACCGACGGCAGCACCGGCGCAGCCGCCGACGGTGCCCTTTGACCTTGGATTGAGCCAATGGCCGGGTCCACTTGATTACTCGAAACCTCAGGGAACAACGTATAGCGTTTCGTAGACTTTTGCTGGCATCCTGCCCGCAGGTTGATGGTCACGATGGGCTCGTCAATCGTCGCCGATGACACCACCCTGACCATGGCAATCGATGAACCGGAAGTTGATGGCTCGACCGTTACGCTGATACGTCCGGCGTCGAGCGGGGTATCCCCGTAGAAAACTTCTGCCCCCATGCAGGCAGTCTGCAGGTCTTCGTTGGCATCCAGGAGCAGCTGAAAGCGCATATCCAAAGACCGGCCAATAAACACCGTGCCTTGCGCGCGCCCCAAGCCCAGCGCAGCGCTGCCCGTGGCAGCGCCCAGCAAAAGCACCCCCAGGGCAAATGTCTTGAACTTGAATCCGGCTTGCATAGCCGGCAATTCTCGCATAGCGCTCGCCAAATATGCCTTACTGGCTCTCAAATCAATAGCGTCTTTCACCCCTATACCTGCGCTTCAGGTGTCTTTTTGCAACCGCGCAAACGTTTTGCGAAACTTCGCTACCTTGGGTGCTGCCACCGCCATGCAGTAGCCTTGATTCGGATTGCGCGCGAAGTAGTCCTGGTGGTAGTCCTCCGCCGCCCAGTAATTGGTCAGCGGCGCGACCTCCGTCACCAAGGGGCGGCTATAGACGCCGCTGGCCGCCATTTCGCCCATCACGGCTTGGGCTATTACCTGTTGCTCGGGCGTGGAGAAATAAATGCCACTGCGGTATTGCGTGCCACTGTCATTGCCCTGGCGGTTGAGCGTGGTGGGGTCGTGGATGACAAAGAAAATTTCCAGCACTTCGCGCGTGCTGATGTGCGCCGGGTCATACACCAGCTTGACCACTTCGTTGTGGCCGGTGCGGCCCGTGCACACAGCTTCATACGTCGGGCTTTGCACATGGCCGTTGCTGTAGCCAGACTCCACATCGATCACGCCTTTGACTTGTACAAAAACCGCCTCAGTGCACCAGAAACAACCGCCACCAAGCGTAATGGTCTGCAAGGGGTTGTTGGATGCTGTCATGTGTTCTCCAGTTATTCGGGTTGGTGTGCAGGTAGTGCAGGCTATTGCCCACCTTTTACCCGCTGGCTGTCATCACCCAACAGCACCTCAACGCTATCCTCGAATGTAACGGAAACGAGGCCCAACGCCTCGATTCGCCATTGCGCAGGCCGACCACCGACTGTCGCCACCCCTTTGACAAAGCAGGGCGACCAGAGAAACTGGTAATGGCGCTCGTTAGGCGTGATGACGACTGCGTGCTTCAAGATTTTGCTAGCAGCCGCATGGCTCAACCTGAAGCCTCGGCATAGTTTGGAATCACTTGCGCTTTCCACAACACCGGCTTCAACGACTTTTACCCGCTGAACCGATGCCAGCCGCTCGCTATCGGCGGCATGGGTCGCGCTACACACGACAAGTAGCAGTAGAAAAAGTCGGTTCATGGCCGGTTCATGGCCATGCTATGTGGCTGTCCGCACATGCCACGTGTTGTAGGGGTGCGTCGCAAGGTTGGAGTTGAAATACCGTGGGTCGTCCGTTACTTCCTGCCCCACCCACGCCGGCAAGGCAAACGCCTGGCTTTCTGATTCCAACTCGATCTCTGCCACAACAAGGCCACTGTTGTCGCCCAAAAATTCATCCACTTCCCACGTCAAGCCAGCATGCAAAATTTTTCTGCGTACCTTTTCAACAATCGGCCCATCGCACAACAGGCGCAGTTCGACCGCATCTGCTACGGGAATCCCGTACTCAAATTCTGAACGCGTGGCACCGTGCGAAACCCCCTTGACCGTGAGGTAGGCCTGCTCTCCTGCCACGCGAACGCGCACCGTGCGGTGCTTGTCCCGGTTGAGGTAGCCCTGCCAGATATGCACACCCTGGGCACTGCGCCAGTCGGTGCCTTGGACGAGGAACTTGCGTTCGATTTCAGTTGCCATGGCCTGCTTGTAATTTCAAATTCACGGCAGCAAATGGGTTGCCGAATGGTGTGGAAGATATCATCGCCTCAGCTTCAACCAGAGGAAACATTTGATGCAGTGTCCCGTTTGCAATTTTGTAAATTCTGCGACTTCAGTGCGCTGCACGCAATGTCGCACAACACTTATACACGAAGCGATTGGGCACTCAGCAGAAGTTGCTGCATCAACCCGCGATGTCGACTCGCGTGTATTTGGGGGAATTGGTGCCGCGATTGGATTCTTTGTTGTTGCATTTCTTTTGAAATTCATCCTCATTGATGTCCGCCTCAACGACCGCGAAATCTATGGGGTATCCGTAGGTGGAGCAATAGTCGGTGCCATATTTGGTCGCTTAGTCCTGCGGGCAAAGCAAAAGGGCTATTAACTAGCACTTTGCTCTGCGCAGTTCACTTGCCCGTCACCCCACCTGCAACCGCGCATACCAATCCACCTTGCGCGTCAGCCCCATCACGGTGCCCAGCACGATGAACAGGGCTATCGCGCCCACCACCAAGGCTGTTTGCTCCAGTTGCAGCAGCACGTAGAGCAGCCCATACAAGGCGGCAATGCCGCTGGCAAATGGCAGGCCGCGCTTCCAGCTGTGCAGCATGTGACTGGCGTAGTAGCCCAACAAGACCACGCAGGAGCTGGCTGCCGTGGAATAGGCTGCACCAAACGCCAAATGCTCAGACAGGCTGACGAGCAACAGAAAGAAGATGCTGATGGCAGCTCCTACCAAAAGATACTGAATTGGGTGCACCCGCAGCCCGCGCATGAACTCAAACAACCCGACCGCCACAAACGTAAGCACAATGAACAACAGGCCATATTTGGTGGCGCGGTCAGACAGCGCATAGGTGTTCACCGGGTCAAAAAACCCTACGCCCAAGGTCTCTACACACGCGGCCTTGCCTACAGCTGTTGCGGCATCTTGCCCGCGATACGTCTCGCGGTAGTCTTCGTGCGGTGCGTTGCCACTGTTGCACAGCGGGCTACCGTTCAACACCGCTTGCTGTGCCGTGCTAGCAAGTGCCGAGACGCGCCAACTGGCGTCAAAACCTTTGTCGCTGATGGTGCGCTCCGATGGCAAAAACTGACCATAGAAACTGGGGTGTGGCCAATTGGATGTCAATTGGATCTGCGTGGCACTGCCCAAGGGCACGACATTGAGCCCCTCGGTACCCATCAGCTCCAACACAATCTCGGCGCTCATGGGTGCACTGAGGTTGGCAATGGCAGGCAAGCCGGCCTGAACACCGCGGGTGTAGGTGGCGTGGCCCGTGCCAGCTTGCACCGTTAGTGGTTGCCCGTTGACCTGTATCTCGGCCTGGCGGATGCCACGCGCGTCGGACACCGCCAACAGCAGTACAGGCGGCGCGCATTGCACGCTGGAGCCTGCGTGCAAGCGCCCACCCTCCAGCGCTTTCAGATCGGCCCACTGGGCCGTGATGCGGGACTTGAGTGTGAACACCTGGGTGGCATGCAGGCCGCGCGCGCGGGCCTCAACCTGGCTCGTGCCGCCCACCACCAGATTCGATGGCGGTAGTACGTGGGTGAATTCGCGGCGCTGGGTGAGCTTGTCATTTTTCCACTCTTCCGTGCACACCATTTGTACCAGTGGCCCCAGCAGGGTCTGGCTGCCAGCCAGACTTTGCGATACGCTGCTCACTGCATTCATGTGCCGTACTCGGCGATCCTGAACGACGTCTGTAATTTGCCCCAACCCAAACACGAGCAAAACAGCGACCAGCATCAAACCGCCCAGCTTTCCCAAAAGCATTGACTTCATAAAACCCTCCGTGTTGAACATGGCCGCAAGCATGCGCGGCCCTTGTGAGGGGGAGGTGAAGTGTGTGAAGTGGGTGTGAAGTGGTGCGAAATTTCTTGGAGTCAGGATGGAAACCACAACTCCACCCGCAATCCCGGGTGCGTGTTCTCCACTCGCATCCCGCCCCCGTGCAGCGCCATGATTTGCTGCACGATGGCCAAGCCTAGGCCGGAGCCTTTGGTGATGCCATCGGGCCGCACGGTAGAAAAGAACTTTTGCCCCAGCTTGGGCAGGGCGTAGTCGGGAACGCCGGGGCCGCTGTCTTGCACCACGATGCTGGTGCCCACCACTTGCACGCGGATGGTGCTGCCCTGCGGCGCAAAGGCGGCTGCGTTGTCCAGCAAGTTGCCGAGCGCCAGGGCCAGCAAGGCGGGTTCTACGCGGACAATTGCAGTGCCTTCACTTGCTACCAAATCAATAGCTACTGACGCACGTTCTACGAGGGCTAAAGCCACAAATGATGCTACATACTCTGCCAAAACCACATTTTGGGGCTGTTCCAGATCCTGGCGTTGCTCCAGCTTGCTGAGCTCTAGCAGACGGTCTACCAGCGACTGCAAGCGCCTGGCTTGCACCAGCACGTCGGCAGCAAACGCCTGGCGATCAGGCTCGGGCAAAGGCTCTTGCAGTAGCTCGCCCGCGCCACGGATAGCGGCCAGCGGACTTTTGAGTTCGTGGGTCAGGGCGCGCACATAGCCTTCAATGTAGTCGCGCCCCTCCACCCGCTGGCGCATGGCCTGCATGGCGCGGGCCAGCTCGCCCAACTCACCGGCCACGCGGGGCATGGGCAGCTTTTTGCCGGCCTCGGTGGCGTTGGCATAGCGACGCAGTTGGCGAATACTCCACACCACCCACAGCGTTACGACCAGACCCACTGCCGCCGACAGCCCCAGCAGCCAAAGGCCACTGACCAGCATCTTGTGCTCCGCCCGGTCAATAAACGCCTGCACCGTAGCCATTGGCTTGGCCACAGTCAGCACGCCAATGACTGCGTCGTCATATTTGACCGGGGCCGCTACATACATGATGGACGTGCGGTCGTCTTGCTGCACCTCGCGTGTCGCGCGGGCACCGTACTCCCCGCGCAGGGTACGGGCCACGTCACGCCACTGTGAGTAGTCCTGGCCCACCGCAACGCGCGTTGAGTCAAACACCACCGTTCCCTGTGCATCCGTTACATAGACCCGAAAGTCCAGCGACTGTTTAGCCAAGCCCCAGATGCGCGCGTCAATGGGGCGGCGGGCATAGGCATTCACTTGGGCGGCAAAGCGGCCTTGGGCCATGGCGCCGGCATGTAATTCTTCGGCAGCCACCTCGGCCAAAATGTTGGCCGTGTCCACCATCATGTCTTCCATCACCTCGCGCACGCTGGGTTTGATCTCGGCCACAAAGATGCGCAGCACAAAAAACGCGGCCAGACCGGTAATCAAAAAGAATCCGAAGAGAACGCGGATGCCAAGGTGCATGCGTCAGCCTTTCACCGCATCGATGGAATAGCCCAAGCCACGGTGGGTTGTGATGGGATCGCAGTCGGGCGTGATCTGCATGAGCTTGGCCCGTAAGGTCTTGATGTGGGTGTCGACGGTGCGGTCGGTGCTCTCGGAAGCATTACCCCATACCGCATCCAGCAGCGCTGCACGGCTGCGGATACGGCCCGGGTGGCGTAACAGCTCGGCCAGCAGACCGAGCTCGCGCCGGGTCAGCACCAGTGCCTGGCCCTGCCAGGTGGCGCGCTGGCCATCCACATCCAACACAAACCCATGTGGGGCGTGCGGTACCAGTGTAGGTGCAGCGGTGTTTGAAAGGGTGGTGCGACGCAGCAGGCCGCGCACACGTGCAACCAGTTCGCGCGGGCTGAACGGCTTGGTCACGTAGTCGTCCGCCCCCAGCTCCAGGCCCACCACACGGTCCACCTCTTCGCCATGCGCACTGAGCATGAGCACCGGCAACTGTGCGCGCGCGGCATGCTGTGCGCTCGAGCGCAACTGGCGCAGCAAGTCCAGCCCCGAGCCATCCGGCAGACCAATGTCCAACACGAGTGCGTCGTACGCAGCGCCGTCGATTTGACGCACGGCGTCGGCCACCAGCAAGCAGTGCGTCACCCGCAAGCCCGCGCGCTCCATGGCATAGACCACGGTCCGGGCGATGGCGGGGTCGTCTTCGAGCAGGAGGATGTGGGGCAACTGCATGGTGTAGCGCTGGAAACTATCGTCCCTGAAACTTTGGCCAGTATGCACGCAGATAAGCAACCACGCGCGCCTTCATGGCAAGCGCACGTTCCTCCACCACATGCCACGACAACACGGCAAACAGCAAAGTGCAGGCAAGTGAAGAGCCAATCATTTGCCCGACGGTGATGCCGGGCCAGGCCATTGCTAGCAACTGTTGTATGGGAAATGCGTAGAGGTACAAACCATAGGAATAGTCGCCCATTCGGTTGTACTGACGGACGACCCCCCCGGGGACAAACGCCAGAAACATCACTGCATAGGCCATCGCAACCGGGTACGCCACATAGAGTGCATTTACCGATATGCCTGCCGTTGCACCCATCAGGACCAGTGCAACTGCAAAGCCTCGCCATGACAGGCTGATTTTTGTACGCGTTTGCCATGCAACCGCCCCCAGCGCAAACATCAGCAATGGCATCGCCGAGTGGACTGATGGAGCGTTCTTCCAATGCAAATATTGGAGCAAGCCAAAAAGACTGCACGCAATCAAGGCTACAAAAGCCAAAAATGCTCTGCCGCTCCCCTTCTTGATAAAGGTAGAAAGCCACCACACACACACAAGAACGACGTAGCTTCGAATCTCCCAGGGCATGGTCCACAGCGAACCGTTTACGGCTCTTGGGTACGGATTGCCACCGAACATTCCCGGCAACTCATAAGAGACACCCAATACCAACGTGGCGCACTTTAGAAAGTAGGCCAGTGTGGTGCGACTGAAGTACTGTGACAACGGCACAGTTGTAATGATGGGTCCAACAACAAATATCGTGATGAGCAGCACAATGAGGAGTGCCGGGAAGATACGCAAGCACCGCGCAATCGCGAAGTCCAAAACATCCCTGCTCTTGCATATGCTTGCCGTTACCAGGAAGCCACTCAACACAAAAAATACGTCGACGGCTATCGAACCTGGTGTCATGCCAATCCAGGTACGCAGGGGTTCAGAGGCCGGGCTGCCCGTTGTGAGCACGTAACTGTGTGACACCAGCACTGCTATTGCGGCCACCGCACGCAAGAGCGTTAAGTTGTTATCGCGGCCTTTAGCCAAATCCGCCAAATACATACACTCTCATTTTCTGTCGATGTCTTGGGACGAGTATGCCCCATAGACAATGGGTCACTTGGAAACACGCCGGATGGGAATTCAACACATCGATCCATCTATCCTCTCGATCGCGCCCATACGCTGTTTTCTACCGTTCATGACGCACTTTATGCAGCGCATCGCAGAGCGCTTGACCCTCCGAGGGTCGATACGGTATATTAATAACCAATCAGTCATTAACTCCATGTCTATTTCCTGCCCACTGTGTGACATTGCCGCCAACGTACGCGCCAAGCGCGAACGCCGCAAAGAAGCACGCCCCGGTGAATTGCTGGCTGCGGCATTGGATTTATTCGTCGAAAAAGGCTATGCCGCCACCCGCGCAGAAGAAGTAGCCAAACGGGCCGGGGTATCCAAGGGCACCCTCTTTTTGTATTTTTCCAGCAAAGAAGAGCTGTTCAAAGCGGTGGTTCGGGCGAATATGTCGGGGCGTTTTGATGAATGGAATGTCGAATTCGAACAGTTCCAGGGCAGCAGTACCGAGATGTTGCGCTATGCCGTGCAATCCTGGTGGGAGCGCATCGGTTCGACCAAGGCTGCAGGCATTATCAAACTCATGATGAGCGAGGCGGGTAATTTCCCTGAATTGGCTGCGTTCTACCGTGCAGAAGTCATAGCGCCCGGCCATGAGTTGCTGCGCCGTATATTGCAACGCGGCGTCGACAGCGGTGAATTTCGTGCTTTGGACGAGCAGTACAGCGTTTACACGGTACTGGCTCCTATGCTGTTCCTCGCCACCTGGAAGACATCGTGGGCTGCATGCCACGACCCGAACATGGTCATTGACCCGCAAAAGTACTTTGACGTTCAGCTGGAAGCAATTTTGAACGGACTTTGTGTTCCCGCAAACCTCCCGCCTGTTGCGGCCCGGTAAAATTGACCTCTACCGACCACCGTACCCCTTGGAGCACACAGCAATGAACATCGAACAAGCCCGTTTCAACATGATTGAGCAGCAGATTCGCCCGTGGCATGTATCGGACGCATCGGTGTTGAAGCTGCTGGCCACCGTCAAACGCGAAGACTTTGTACCGCCTGCACACAAAGGTTTGGCGTTTGCCGATCTCGAGATCCCCCTCATGGGTTCGGGTGAACAGGCGCTGGCACTGGGCCAGTGCATGCTGGAGCCGCGCCTGGAAGCACGGCTGTTGCAAGACCTGTCCATTCGATCCACCGATAGTGTTTTGGAAATCGGCACCGGTTCGGGCTATATGGCCGCATTGATGGCCATGCAGGCCAACAATGTGCAGACACTGGAGATCGTTCCAGCACTTGCAGATTTGGCCCGTGCAAACCTGCGCAACGCGGGCATCCAAAATGTAGAAGTGCGCGAGGCAGACGGCGCACGATTGACATCAACAGACGGTGTCTATGACGTCATCGTCCTCAGCGGATCCGTCACCGAAGTGCCGCACAGTTTGCTCAGCATGCTCAAGGTCGGTGGCCGCCTGGGCGCTATTGTGGGCGACGAGCCTGTGATGCGTGCAACCGTTGTGACCCGCACCAGTGAAACCGAATTCAGCACCGTACAAGGCTGGGACACAGTTGCCCCCCGTTTACGCAACTTCCCCGAGCCATCGCGCTTCAAGCTCTGATCGACACCAGCACCATGGCCATGATCACCCAAGTCCGCCCCAAAGACCTTGCCGCCTGGCTGCGTGATGTGCAAGCCCATGGCGCACCCGTTGTGCTGGATGTGCGGGAGCCGTCTGAGCTTCAAACCGCAAGCATTGCGCCTGACGGTTTTACGCTGCTAACGATTCCCATGGGCATGGTGCCCACCCACCTCGCCGAGCTTGACCCGAAACAACCCATCGCCTGCCTGTGCCACCACGGTGGTCGCAGCATGCAAGTGGCAAATTATCTGGCGAGCCGTGGGTATGAGCATGTCGCCAACATTGCAGGCGGCATCCATGCATGGTCTGCCGAAGTGGACCCGATGGTCCCCCGCTACTGATTTTTATTTGACGAGAAACAACACAATGTCCAGCACCCCTATTGCCCAGCACTTTCGCCTCCTGCCACTGATGCTTGTGTGGGGTGCAAGCATGGCGCTACCCGCGCAAGCGCAAAGCTTGGTGGAGCTGTACACCGCGGCGCAAGGCTACGACGCAGCATTCCAGTCCGCACGTTCCCAGTTTGACGCCACCATTGCCAAGTCTGACCAAGCCAAAGCAGCCATCTTGCCGACCGTTGGCCTGGCGATTTCCAGCACCAACACCAACCAGGAGCTGCAGCCCTTCCCTACCCGCACGTACGGCACGCAATCGGGCACCATCAGCGCTTCGCAGCCTTTGTACCGCCCGGCCAACTGGGCCAGCTACGAACAGGGTAAAAAGTCCGTTGACCTGGCACAGGCGCAACTGGCGCAGGCCGAGCAAGACCTGATCGTGCGTGTGACCCAAGCCTACTTTGACGTGCTGGCATCATCTGACAGCCTGACCTTTTTGAAGGCCCAAAAGACTGCTGTGGGGGAGCAACTGGCATCTGCCAAGCGCAACTTTGAAGTGGGCACCTCCACCATCACCGATTCGCGGGAAGCGCAGGCGCGCTATGACCTGGTGGTGGCGCAAGAGTTGGCTGCTGAAAACGATTTGTTGGTGAAGTCATTGGCGCTGAATCAACTGGTCGGCCAACAAAACGTCAAACCCAAACCACTGCAAGCACCCGTTGTTTTAACCCCCGTGCAGCCGGCTGATGTCAACCAATGGGTCAACCTGTCGCAGACCCAAAACCCCAGCGTCCAACAGGCTGATGTGGCGCTGGAAGTGGCCCGCCTGGAAACCCAAAAGGCCACCGCAGGCCACAAGCCCACGCTGGACCTGGTGGCCAGCTACTCTGCCATCAACAACAGCGGCGGTTCATCCACGTCGTCGGCAGACAGCCGTATCAATGCGGGCACCGTCGGCTTGAATTTGAATATCCCGATCTTTGCTGGTTTCGCCACGCAAAACCGCGTCAAGGAAACTGTGGCGTTGGAAGAAAAGGCGTTGTCCGACCTGGAAAACGCCAAGCGCAACGTAGCGCAGGGCACACGCACGGCTTACTTTGGCGTGCAGTCAGGCTTGGCGCAAGTCAATGCCTTGCAGGCCGCTGAGGCCTCCAGCCAAAGTGCGCTGGAAGCCAACCAACTGGGCTACCAGGTGGGTGTGCGTATCAACATCGATGTGCTCAATGCGCAAAGCCAGTTGTTTGATACCAAGGCCAAACTCGCCAAGGCGCGGTATGACGTGCTGGTGGGTGGGCTCAAATTACGCCAGGCGAGCGGTACGCTGAAGGCGGATGACCTGCAGCCCATCAATAGCCAGCTAGCCAAGTAAGACACCCTTTACCGCATGCGCGGTGTTCTGCGCGGCACCGGCGTGCGATGCACCCAGAGCGCTCGCTGCGGCATGGGCGCGGGCCAGGTCGGGTGGTGACTGCACCAGGCGCAGCGCAGCTTCAATACCTTGGGTCATGTCTGCGCGTTCAAACGCAGCACCTGCGGCCACTGCCAGTTCGGCTGCCTGCGCAAAATTAAAGGTGTGCGGCCCCATGACTACGGGACAGCCGCAGGCCGTGGCCTCTATCAGGTTATGCCCACCGAGCGGCGCAAAGCTGCCACCCAGCAGAGCCACATCGGACATGGCGTAGTACAGGGCCATTTCACCCATGGTGTCGCCCAGCCAAATATCACCTCCCAAAGGACTTGCACCCCACTGGCTACGGCGCGACACGCTGAAACCATGCGCCTCACACAATGCCTGCACTTCGTCAAAGCGTTGCGGATGCCGGGGCACCAGCATCCATTGGACCGTATTGCTTGCTATATCTTTTGTAGCTACCTGCGCACGTTCTACGAGGGCTCGCGCTATATTTTCCTTCAAGGCTTCGAGAAACAGCACTTCCTCACCATCGCGCGTATTGGCAAAGACCACCACCGGGCGCAATTGCGCGCCGTGCCAAGACCGTCCGCGTTGCAGTTGTGCAGTGTCTGGCATGGCGTCGAACTTGAAGTTGCCCATCACGCCATGTACCTGCGCGCCCAAAGCGGTGAGCCTTTGGGCATCCGCCGCCGCCTGTGCCCATACGGCATGCAGGCCACGGTAGGCAGGCCGTGCGAGCCAACCCAGGCGGCGATTGAGCGTCAATGACTTTTCGCTCATACGGGCATTGACCAAGCACAGCGGCACACCACGTGCGGCACAGACGGCCACCATATTGGGCCAAACCTCGGTTTCGACCAACAGGCCGATGCGCGGGTGGAACTGCGTCAAAAACCGATTGACCGCGCCCGGTGTATCCCAGGGTTGCCACACCTGTACATCGCCCGGCTGCAATAGGGTTTGACCTTGCGCGCGACCGGTTGCCGTGCCGTGGGTCAGCAGCAAGCGCATGCCGGGTAGTGCCAGCCGCAATGCATCAATAAACGCTGCCGCAGCGCGGGTTTCACCCAACGAGACGGCATGCACCCAAACGAAAAAGCGCGCGTCACCAGCGGCTGCGGTCTGCGCGTGGACTGACTCGCCATAGCGTCCAAATCGCTCGTCAACGTGCTGCGCGTAGAGCGGCTCATTGCGCGCACGCCTGCGCAACTTGGCCCGCACCAGTGGCTGTAAGAGCCACATCAAAACGGAATACAACGCGCGCACGATCATCACTACATCACCGGCACATCATCGGCATAACACCGGCGTATCCAGGCTTTCCCACGCTTGCCACACCGCGTCCAGCGTAGGCTGGGGACTGGCAAACACGCTGACCTGTGGAACGGGTTTGGGGTTGTTAGAAGTGTGTGGGCCCGTGCGCCACGCGGTGTCAAAGTTGTAAATCTGCACGTGGGGCAAGCCCAACGCTACCGCAATGTGACTGAGCCCACTGTCGACACCCACCACACCGGCGCAATGTGCCATGGTATCGGTCACAGCGTCCAGCCCCATGGTGGGCCAAACCCAGGCGTCATCCAATTGCGCAGCAATCGCTTCACTGGTGGCTTTTTCTGCAGCATTGCCGTGGGCCAGGGCCACACAAAAACCACTGTGGTTGAGCCGTGTACCCAATGCAATCCAATCAGCAAGCGGCCATTGCTTGTCACCGCGCGAGCTGCCATGCACCAAGGCCACGCAGGCTTTGCGCGGAGAAAAGGCGTTGGCTGCACCACCGGCCGGCACCGGCTTCACGGCATCTTGTGCGCCTGGTACGAGGCCGTAACGGTCGGGCCCAACGAGTTCAAAGCCCAAGGCGCTGGCGCACAGCAAGCGCGCGCGCTGCACGGCATGCACATGCGGCTCCAGCGTTATGGCAACGTCTGCCACCCAGCGGGTAGGGGCCTCATAGCCCGACCCTTCTGTCTGGTTGGCCATGGCGAATCGGCGGCCCTTTGCCGTTGTGCGTGCCAACCACGCGACCAGGGCTGACTTGCTGAGGCCCTGTAGATCCACTATTGCGTCATAGGCTTGCGCTTGCAAGTTCACTTTGAACGCGCGCCATTGTTCGCGGGTCTGCGCTGAAAAAGGCGTTTTGCGCCAGCGCCGCAGGTCACAGGCAATGACATTGCCCACTCCTTCGCAGCGGCGCACCAAGGGCGCAAAGGCACGCTCCACAACCCAATCAACCTGCACCCCGGGAATGGCGCGCCGCATGTCCTGCACGGCAGGCATGGCGTGCACGATGTCACCGAGGGACGACAGCTTAACGACCAGAATCCTCAATGCGCGGCCTCGGCAAAGCTGGCGTCGGGTTTAACCGTGTGCAACAGCTTCAACATGGCCGCCTGGATGCGCTCCAGCGCCTCATGGGTGTGGCCCTCAAAACGCAACACCAGTACAGGCGTGGTGTTGGACGCACGGATCAGGCCAAATCCATCCGGCCAATCGACACGCACACCATCGATCGTGTTGACGATGGCCGGCGCAGGAAATCCGCCTGGGCCACTGGCCTGTGCCACCAGCTGTGCCACCAGCGCGTGTGGTTCACCCTCGGCACACGCTACGTTTAATTCAGGCGTGGAGAAGCTTGTGGGCAAGTCGTTGAGCATCACACCCGCATCGGCCACACGGCTCACAATCTCCAACAAACGGCAGCCGGCATAGGTGCCATCGTCAAAACCGTACCAGCGCTCTTTAAAGAAAATGTGGCCACTCATCTCGCCACCCAATGGCGAATTGATCTCGCGCATCTTGGCCTTGATCAGCGAATGGCCGGTCTTGAACATCAGCGGCACGCCACCGGCAGCGGTAATGGCCGGGGCCAGGCGCTGTGAGCATTTGACGTCATACACAATGGTGCCCCCGGGTACGCGGCTCAACACATCGCGGGCGAACAGCATCATCTGGCGATCGGGGAAGATATTGGTACCGTCCTTGGTGACGATGCCCAGTCGGTCGCCGTCGCCGTCAAAGGCCAAGCCTAACTCGGCATCGCCGGCTTGCAGCGCCGCAATCAGGTCTTTCAGGTTTTCGGGCTTGCTGGGGTCCGGGTGGTGGTTGGGAAAATTGCCGTCCACCTCGCTAAATAGTTCGGTCACCTCGCAGCCAATGGCTCGCAAAATCGCCGGGGCCGACGCACCTGCAACGCCGTTGCCGCAGTCCACCACAATCTTGATGGGGCGGGCCAGCTTGATGTCGCCCACGATGCGGCTGCGGTAAGCGTCCAGCACATCTGCGCTTTGGCGCGTACCACCGGGCTGCAGCTTCCAGGTCTCGGTTTCCATGAGCGTGCGCAGGTTCTGAATCTCGTCGCCATAAATGGCACGCCCCGCCAACACCATCTTGAAGCCGTTGTAATCTTTGGGGTTGTGGCTGCCCGTGACCTGAATGCCGCTTTTGCACAAGGTGCTGGCCGCAAAGTAGAGCAGGGGCGTGGTCACCATGCCCACGTCAATCACGGTAATGCCCGCGTCCTGCAAACCCATCATCAAGGCTTCGGCCAAGCCAGGGCCGCTCAAGCGCCCGTCGCGGCCAATGGCGACAGTGGTTTCGCCTTCGGCCCGCGCCACGGTGCCAAACGCCCGGCCCAGGCCCCGCGCCATGTCCTCGTGGATAGTGGACGGCACGATGCCACGAATATCGTAAGCTTTGAAGATACTGGCTGAAAGCTGCATATTGTGTTTTCCCTGTGCAAATGGTCGGTGGCAAAGACACGCTAACGCGCGTTTTGCCTCAGGATGGGATTGTAGGTTGGAGGCGCAGGTACTGGCCTTTGCCCGGTTTAGCCGCGCTGCGACTCTAACCGGCGGCCAATTCGAGCAGTTTGCAAACGGTCCGCCAGTTGCGCGAAGTCATGGGTACACCCAGCAACTTCTCGGCATTGGCGGCCAGTTTTGATTTGCCAACGCCTTCGGGAGCATGCAGATAGAAGACGTCATCGCGCACCAAAAACTGTTCGCTCGCCTTCTTCAAGCTGTTCATTTTGTCCCAATCAGCACGCTCTGGCGTAGCAGCAAGAAACCCAAGGTGCACGCTGCTGGGCTCGGCATCCACCTCCGGAAACGGATTGGCCGCATGGGCCTTTCGCAAGGCCTCCAAGCTGAGAATCATGCAATGCGGTTCAAACCCATGGTGTTGTTTGATCGTGGCAGCCAGTTGCTGGGACAGCTGCAAAGCGTCCCAGCTTTCACTTTGAAACACTGCGTTGCCGCTTTGGATATACGTCTTGACTTTGCGCGCGCCCATGCCTTCCAGAAGGGCGACCAGGCTCTTCATGGGCAGTAGGCTGGTGCCGCCTACGTTGATAGCGCGGAGGAATGCGATGTAGGTGTGCACAAGTTCACCCATTGTGTGAGGACTGCTTTTCGATGGCATAGCGATCCTCTTCGGTGGCAACGCTCGCTTTCGCACGACGCTTACGAAAAAACGCCATTGCGCCTACGACGCCAAGCAGTGCCAGCTGAGAGACAGGCCGCCACGGCAGAAAAAACAGTGCGTTAAAAAGCACGGCAACGATTGCAATTTCTACCCGCGTCAGTGGCGGCAAGGTTTTATCGCGGAAATAGATGCCGCAGTGCGGGCATTTTGGCTTCTCGTCTTGCGGCCAATACCACTTGGCGTTGGGCGGCCAGGGGCCCATATGGGTTGAATCAAAGCGACCGCTGCAGCTGGGGCAGCGGTACTTGCCAACTGTGGGGTCTACCGCGGGCGGCGAAAACTCGCCGTCGCAACGCAGGCAAATGGCGCCTGCACTTGCAAGTGGAGTTCCACAATTGGCACAACGGGATGATGACATTGATGCGGACATCAGCGGCCTTCCACAGTTTGATTTTCAGCAGTACGCACCGCATGCGGCAACAACAAGGAACCACCCACCAGAAGCATTGCCGCTGCCAGGACGCGAAGGTTCCACGTCAACCGGCGAAACGCAACACCCAGTGCAGTCAACGTCGTCAAAAAGACTGCGGCATACACCATTGCCTTGGGCAGGCCCTGCAGTGGACTCTCGCCATAAGTAACCACATGAAATGCCATAAGCAAAGAAATGAGTAATGTTGCAGTACTGGCAAGCACCACGCTGATAACCTTGCCAAAGAAGCGAAGAAATTGGGGCAAGGTCATGGAGTGGTATTGACCCTGGCTTCATCAAATTTCAAGTGGTGACGTGAATCGAACGCGACTGCAACAACCGTCGAACCGCCGGAACAAGGCCATTGACATGATGCCCAACCTTGGAGGCCCCCACGACGTAACACAGACTGCGACCCGAAAACTTGACGTTGCGTGTCCGCGTGGGCAGACCACAGGGGCATCATGGAGACGTTACTCCCTTCTTATGTACCTTGAAGTTGTCGTCAATGTAGACAGAGGAAAGCGTCATGCCATAGCCTGAGCAGACAAACCCGTTCAACGGGAGTGCGCCGGGAGCATCAGTGAGGCGCCCTTTAACTTCCTTGAATTTCTTCCCGGAGCGCCGTGAACTATTGGCAGCCCTTGTCAAGAAGTTGAGACTCACTCGGTAGGAGGAGTCATTGGAATAGTCTTCATCCTCTTGCAGCTCTCCGATATGCTCAAGGTCATTGATCCTGGCGTTGTAACGGAACTGCAGGGTAAAACCAGAGAATCGGGCTGCGTCTGCGTAGTAGACCGCCTGAACAAATAAGGAATTGTTTTTAATGTCGAGGTTATAAGACTTGCTGGGGTTACAAAATTCATCAGACATTGAAAGCACCTGGTAGCTACCATCCGCTTTTCCGAAGAAAACGAAGAGCCGCTCTTCCCGTTGGCCTTCGACTTTGTGCCCAGTAACCAGCAAGGCTAAATCGAGAACCCCGTCGCCGTTCAAGTCGCCTTCCGTGGTCCCCATGACCGAGTTGAGATACCGAAACTCAGCTGGAACGACAAGCAGTGCCTTTTTCTCTTTGGGAATGTCTCCATCTGCGGCACATGCATAACCCCCACACATGAGGACTAAAAGGGCAAGTAGTCGAAACGTAGCCATGGGTGACGCCTAATCCAATGCAAGTGGGCAGATATTCCGGGCGGCCAGTTTATCCGACGCGTGAAACCCGCATTCAACTCGGCGCAGCAAAAGACCCATGACGCAGCAATTCTCTCGCAGTCGTTGCTAAACGCGAACTTAAAAAAGCACGGGTCGGTGGCGGGCTACCGTTCCCAACCCACAAGGCGATCTGCACTGTGGCTCAGCACCCTATTCCGCGAGGCGCGGGCGGGGCGGATGTTGGGGGCGATTTCGGAACCGCAGGTTCATGAGCCGGCGGCATCTGCCCCGCCCGCGCCGGGTCACACCAAAAGTGCAATGCAAGGACCAAGTACCCAATCAATCACACGTCCGAAAACAGCCACTCCCCGCCCCTGCCATGCGTATGATTCAATCCATGCCGCAGCCCACGCCACACCCAGACGCAAAGCACGAGGCCAGCGCCGCGTATAGCGCCAGCGAAGAAGCCAGCGATGCCTGCTACCTAGCACTCAAGACCCGCGACGCACGGTTTGATGGGCGCTTTTTCACCGGCGTTACGTCCACCGGCATTTACTGCCGCCCGGTGTGCCGCGTACGCACGCCGCGACGCGAAAACTGCCAATTTTTCACCCTTGCGGCCCAAGCAGAATCCGCGGGCTTTCGTCCTTGCCTGCGTTGCCGGCCCGAGCTGGCACCCGCCGCAACACCCACCAAAGGCACGCTCAGCGAATCAGCACAGCCATGGTCTACACAGGATGCATCGGCCATATTGGCGCAGCAGGCCGCCCGCCTACTGGACACACCCACGTTGTGGAGCGATGGCGCACCCAGCATGCCAGACCTGGCCGCGCGGCTGGGCGTGAGCGCGCGCCATGTGCGCCGTATATTTGAGTCGCAATGGGGGGTGTCGCCCCTGCAATACCTGCAGACCCGCCGCCTGCTGATGGCCAAGCAGCTGCTGACCGACACGCAGCTGCCGGTGGCGCAGATAGCCGCATTGAGTGGCTTCGCCAGCGTGCGGCGCTTCAACGCCTGTTTTGTGGAGCACTACCGCCTGCAACCGCGCCAATTGCGCATGGAACGCAGCCCGGCACAGGTGCAAGCACATGAGCAAGCACATACACACATGGCGGGCATCCAGCTCAAAGCCTCCTACCGCCCGCCCTACGACGTGGCGGCCATGTTGAACTTTTTTGCCACGCGACAGATTGCAGGTCTGGAGGTGGTAGACATGGCGCAGCAAACTTTGGCACGCACGCTGTCGATCGCAATAACGGGGCGCACGCACAGCGGCTGGGTGCAGGCGCGCTTTGTGCCGAACAGCTGCACGGTGGTCTTTCACATCAGCCACAGCCTAGGCGCGGTGCTGCCGCAGGTGCTGGCCCGCCTGCGCGCGCTGCTCGACCTGGATGCCGAGCCCTGGGCCATCAATACCTGCATGCACGACGACTTTCCCGGGGCTGATGGGTTGCGCGTGCCGGGATGCTTGGACGGCTTTGAGCTGGGCGTGCGAGCCATTTTGGGCCAGCAGATTACGGTGCAGGCAGCGCGCACCCTGGGCGCGCGGCTTGTGGAGCGCCTCGGCGACGAGTTGCCCCACGCACCGCCGGGCTTGAGCCGCTTGTTCCCCACACCGCAAGCATTGGCCCAGGCCACGGGCGAAGCGCTGGGACAACTGGGCATCGTGCGCCAACGCCAGCGTGCCATCCAGGCGCTGGCACTGGCGGTGCTCCATGGCGACGTGGTGCTGCAACCAGGTGTAGATGTGCCCGCCACGCTGACCGCACTTCAAGCCCTGCCCGGCATTGGCCCGTGGACGGCCCAGTACATTGCCATGCGTGCGCTGCGTTGGCCCGATGCCTTTGTGGCCGGTGACGTAGCGTTGCACAAGGCGCTGGGCGTGCAAGCCGGCCGCACACCGCCGCAAGCCGCAGCGGCAGCCGAAGCGGCGTCGCAGCGCTGGAAACCCTGGCGCAGCTATGCCGTGGTGCGCGCATGGGCCAGCCTGGTCAGCACGCCGTCAGCATCGGCGGCGACAAACACTGATACTTAACCCTGTAAATCTCACTATATTTTTTATAGCTGCTTACGCATATTCCACGAGGGCTAGAGCCACATTTACCTATGAAGTTCACTCCCACACCGGTACGTTGCACGCTCTCCAGCCCTTGGGGGCCCATGACTCTGGCAGCCCATGACGATGCGCTGGTCTGGGTAGGCTTTGATGGACAGAAGCACGCGGTTGACACCAGCCAGTGGACCCTGGCCCCCACCCACCCCATACTGCGCCTGGCCTGCGATGAGCTGGCACAATATTTTGCAGGCCAGCGCCGCCACTTTGATGTACCGCTGGACCTCTCAGGCGGCACCGCGTTCCAGCAAAAAGTGTGGCGCAGCTTGCTGGACATTGCACCGGGTGCAACCACCAGTTATGGAGCCATCAGCCAATCGATTGGCAACCCCACTGCAGTGCGCGCCGTAGGTGGAGCCATTGGCCGCAACCCCATCAGCATCATGGTGCCGTGCCACCGCGTGGTTGGGTATAAAGGTGCGTTGACGGGTTATGCTGGTGGCCTGGGCCGCAAGGTCGCACTACTACAACTCGAAAGCCGCCTGTGAGTTCAACGCCCAGCTCGTTTCCCCAGCCGACGCGCAAACTTGCGCCCAAGGCATGGTTGGTGGACTTCGTGCTGCTGGCGGCGATATGGGGTGCTTCGTTTATGTTCATGCGCGTGAGCGCACGCGCGCTAGGCGCCTTCCCCACAGCCGGTTTGCGGGTTGGCATTGCGGCAGTATTTTTGTTGCCGATTTTGCTTGTGCGCGGCTATGGGCCCGTGTTGCGCCAGCACTGGAAGATGACATTTGCCATTGGGCTCGTGAACTCGGCCATACCGTTTGCCTGCCTGTCGTATGCGCTGTTGTCGATCACGTCGGGGCTGTCTTCGATATTGAATGCCACCGTACCGTTGTTTGGCGCGGTCATCGCGTGGTTTTGGCTCAAGGACCAGCCCACCGGCTCCCGCATGGTCGGCTTGTTGATCGGGTTTGTGGGCGTGGCACTGTTGGCCTGGGACAAGGCCAGCTTTCGGCCAGATGCCTCAGGCGCTGCTACCGGTTGGGCCGTGCTGGCTTGCCTGCTTGCATCGCTGTGCTACGGCATTTCTGCAAGCTTTACCAAGCGCTACATGGGTGGGCTACCGTCGCTGGTGTCGGCCACCGGCAGCCAAATTGGCGCGGCTTTGGGCCTGGCCCCGCTCACGTGGTGGCTGTGGCCCAACCATCCGGTGCCGCTCCAGGCCTGGTTGATGGTTGTAGCACTGGGGGTTCTGTGCACAGCGGTAGCCTACATCCTGTATTTCCGGCTGATCGAACGTGCGGGACCGGCCCGCGCACTGTCGGTCACCTTTGCAATACCCGTGTTTGCAGTGGTCTATGGGGTGGTACTGTTGGACGAGGTGGTTACGCCGTGGATGCTGGCGTGTGGCGTGGTGATTGTGGTGGGCACGAGCTTGTCCACTGGCTTGGTGGTGTTTCGCCGAAGGTAGCCACGGTTGGCCGCATCCCGCACACGATCACGACCTTGATTTGCGTCAACTTTTCAGGCATGCGCACCCAGACGCGCGATGCTAAGATGAAAAATGGCAGTTAGCTTGGAGGCGGCATCATGAAACCTGGATGGCTATTGGCGTTGCTGATTGCGACTGGCAGCGCGTCGGCTCAAACCAAAATCACCATTTACTCTGAGAGTGGGCAGCGACCCATGTCCTATGAGGAAAATGGCGTTGCCAAGGGCTTCTATATCGAGAGCCTGCAAAAGGTTTTGAAGAAGATCAAAGGCTATGACGTTCAAATCGTTTTCTTGCCCTGGGCGCGCGCGGTAGAAGAGGTGCGCAGTGGCGTGGGAGCTGGGGTGATGGGCGCCTATTACCGCCCCACGGAGCGGCCCTATATGAACCATTCTGCTTCTATCTACGAAGAGGAAGTTTCCGTCCACTGCAACCGCGACAAGATTGGCAACCGCAAGCTGCAAAATTACCCGGCTGATTTTGCAGGACTGGTTTTTGGCAACCAACGGGGCTACTTGGCCCCAGGGCCTGCATTCTTCGAGATGGTGAAGCAGCGCAAAATCAGCGTGGTCGACGGAGTGGAATTTTCCTCGCTGGTAAAGAAAATGCTGGTGGGGGATATCGACTGCGTGATCAACCCCACCATTGTGATGAATGAAGCGCTGGCGGCCTTGGAATCCAAGGGGCTACCGGATCGCATGCGGGACAACTCCAAGCGCATCATGGCCATCAAGACTGAAACCGTGCATGTCGGGTTCAGCAAGAAATACGAAGAGGCGCATCCGGAACTAAAACAGTTCCGGATGCAATTCGACAAAGCGGCTGGAAAATAGCGCGGCACCCACCCTACAACCCCAGCACAAAGCCCCTGTGATGCACTCCATTCGCTTGCGCCTGATCGTGCTCTTTATGGTGGTTACAACCATTGCGCTGGGAAGCGTTGCCTTCTATGAACAGCAGCTTCATGCAGCACAGCAAGAAACCCACTTCAAGAATCTGCAAGCGGACGTGGTATCGCGCCTGCAGCTAAGTCTGGCAGATCCGCTGTGGGCGCTGGACCTGAAGCTGGTAGAAGCCAAGCTGGAGGCCGAGTTGCAGTCGCAGGAAATCAGCGCGGTCGTCGTCACAACGGCGGATGGTGTTGAACTCTATGCCGGCATTGCGCGTGATGCGGCGGGTGTGCCACAAGTAGTCAGTGCACCCGTGAAGGCGATTGGCCCAACTGCCACTGCCGCAATTTTTCCACCATCGCAAATTGACGATGACAGGCGCATCATCAGTATCGGCACAGTGACCATTCACTTTTCGCTGACCAAAATGGATGCCGATTTGCATGCTGCGCTGGTGCGGCGCATTGCGGAAGTCGTTGTCATGGCCTTGTTGCTCATGGCGGTACTGGCACTGAGCCTGCAGATTATTTTCCGGCCCTTGCACAGGCTGGGGGATGCATTGCATCAACTGGCTTCGAGCCGAGGGGATCACGTGGAAGAACTCGCACTGACCCAACGCCTGGAGCTTGATGAGGTGATTGGCGGATTCAATCTGACGCTTGGAAAACTCAAGCAGATCATCCACATGCGTACCGAGGCTGAGACCATGGCGCGCGAAGCGACTGCTGCAACCGCCCAAGCACTGAGCCAGATGAAGGCCGCACAACTGGAATTGATCCAGAAGAACAAGCAACTGGAAGAGCTGGCAGTCACTGACACCCTCACACGCCTGTGCAACCGGCTCAAGCTGGACCAGGTACTGGCCAGCGAACATGAACGCAGCTTGCGCTATGGCAATGGTTTTGCGCTTGTGCTGTTGGATGTGGACCACTTCAAGGTGATCAACGACACCCATGGCCATCCGGTAGGTGACCAAGTCCTGATCGAACTCGCACGTCTGCTCATGGCAGGCACACGCAGCGTGGATCGTGTGGGGCGCTGGGGTGGTGAGGAGTTTCTGATCATCTGCCCGGACACTGACCTCCGTGGTGCAATCGACTTTGCAGAAAAGATGCGGCAAGATATTGCCAAGCACCACTTTCCCGTTGTTGGCCAAATCACAGCGAGCTTTGGTGTGACCATCACACGCCCCGGGGACAGTATCCAGCAGCTAATTGCCCGAACCGATACTGCGCTGTACCGCAGTAAAAACAATGGACGCAACAGGGTGGAAAGCAACGCCTAAACGGTGGGCGCAGGTCAGCAGCAAAGCAAGTAAACGGGCAATCGGACACAAGCGCCCGCCCTACACACTACTGAATTGCACTGGCCATAACGTTGATACTCAAGGCCAGGACCAGCATATTGAATGCGAATGCCGTCACGCTATGGGCCAACGTGAGGCGACGCATGTGGCGCGCGGTGACCACGACATCGGAGACCTGCGAGGTCATGCCGACCACGTGTGCGTAGTACAGAAAGTCAAAGTAGTCCGGCTGCAAGTCGCCCGGAAACACCAACCCAGCCCCCTGAGGATGGCCCCGCAGTTGGCTTTGGTAATACAGTGCATAGCGAAACGCAAAGATAGTTTGCATCAGCAACCACGAACCCGCCAAGGCTGCCAATGACAACATCAGATGCGCCAAGCGCTGCGTTGCCGCCAGGTCTTTGACATGCTGCAACATCTGCACAATCGCACCGGCACTGGCAAAGACCGAAAGCAGCAACAGGGCGAAAAGCCAGAGGCCCGACTGGTCCTGTGCCTGTGCCCGCGCGCGCGTGCGTTGGGCATCAAACCGGACAGCCAACCACCAAGACAAGCCCAGAAAAGTAGCGGTTGCGGCACACCACGACAACAGCACCTGCGACGGCCATGCAATAGGCAATGGCAACAGTACCACCAAGCCCCCAACCGCTGCAGCATAGACAACACGCTGGTGGCCCGTGGTCTCGGCGAAGTGGTGTCGCATGGGAACGGCGGGCAACGGTGGGTGTCAGCGTGCGGCGCGTCTACTGGCGAATCACATCCGCGCCCTGCGGTGGCTTGAACTCAAACGCAGCGGCATCCGGCTTGGTGTTGGCCTTGAATTGCACAAATGTCAGCACCGACTTTTGGCCAAAACTGTCCAGCATTTCGAGCACAGCCAACTGGTCTTGCCGAAAGCCCACACGCACGGACTGCAGGGCGCTTTCCTTGTTCTTGGGCTTGGCTTCCACCCACTGCAGGCCGCCTTGCTCTGGTGCATCGGACAGCACAAAATCCGCCTCCAGCGCAGCCATGTTGGCTGCCGATGCAATGAGCGCTGCTGGCGTTGCGCCCAACGCCGTGGCTTGTTTGCGTGAAGTGACCTGGTTCAGGTCCACGTCATGCAGCCACAAAGTTTGCCCGTCGGCCACGATGGTTTGCTCAAAGGGCTTTTTGTAGTCAAACCGAAACCAGTTTGGGCGCACAAACTGAAAGCTACCGCTGGAGGTTTTGGTGCGCGCAGCCTGCCCTTCCTTGGGCGGCGCAGTGACAACCTGGGTGAATTCCGATCGGCCTGATTTGACCGACTTCACGAATGCTTCAAGGCTATTGAGGCCGGTAGCCCCCGCAGATAGCGCACAAGCAGCTATCAAAAACGTAGCGATTTTTTTCATAGGTATCCGTTAAAAATCAGCACACAGGTGCCACGCCAGTTGGGGGCTGAACTGCAAGGTGTTTACTCAGCACGTGTGGGCACCAAAATATCACGCTGGCCATTGGTGCTCATTGAACTGACCAAGCCGGCCTTCTCCATGTCTTCTACGAGACGGGCTGCGCGGTTGTAACCAATTTTCAAATGGCGTTGCACCAGGGAGATGCTGGCCTTGCGATTCTTCAACACCACTTCCACGGCCTGGTCGTACATGGGGTCTTTCTCGCCGCCGCCACTGCCATCCAGTCCGGCATCGCCCTCACCATCCACCGTGCCACCTTCGAGCACGCCTTCGATGTAGTTCGGCTCGCCCTGGCTCTTGAGGTAGCTCACGACGCGGTGCACTTCTTCATCACTCACGAAGGCACCGTGCACGCGTATGGGCAGCCCAGTCCCACTGGGCATATAGAGCATGTCGCCCATACCCAGCAGTGCCTCGGCGCCCATTTGGTCCAGAATGGTCCGGCTGTCAATTTTGCTGCTGACCTGAAAGGCGATACGGGTGGGAATATTAGCTTTGATCAGGCCGGTAATCACGTCCACACTGGGGCGCTGCGTGGCCAAAATCAGATGGATGCCGGCGGCACGCGCTTTTTGCGCCAGGCGTGCAATCAGTTCTTCGATCTTCTTGCCCACCACCATCATCAGGTCCGCTAGCTCATCGATCACCACCACGATATGCGGCAGGCGATCCAGTGGCTCGGGGCTTTCTGGTGTCAGGCTAAACGGGTTGTAGATGAATTCGCCGCGCAACTTGGCTTCATCCATTTTGTGGTTGTAGCCCGCAAGGTTGCGCACGCCCATTTTGCTGAGCAGCTTGTAGCGGCGCTCCATCTCTGCCACACACCAGGTCAGCCCGTGCGCTGCTTGCTTCATGTCGGTGACCACGGGTGCAATCAGGTGGGGGATGCCCTCGTAAACCGACATTTCCAACATCTTGGGGTCGATCATGAGCAGGCGTACATCGCGCGCCTCGGCCTTGTAGAGCAAGGAGAGAATCATGGCGTTGATACCAACCGACTTGCCCGAACCAGTGGTGCCTGCCACCAACACGTGGGGCATCTTGGCCAAATCGGCAACGATGGGGTTGCCAATGATGTCCTTGCCCAGGCCCATGGTCAGCAGTGATTTGCCTTCGTTGTAGACCTGCGAGCCCAGAATTTCGGACAGACGAATACTCTGGCGCTTGGCATTGGGCAACTCCAGCGCCATGAAGTTCTTGCCGGGAATAGTTTCCACCACGCGAATGGACACCAAGCTGAGCGAGCGCGCCAAATCCTTGGCGAGGCCCACAATCTGTGAACCTTTGACGCCGGTTGCAGGCTCGATCTCGTAACGGGTAATCACCGGGCCCGGCTGGGCCAGCACCACGCGCACTTCCACGCCAAAGTCCTTGAGCTTTTTCTCGATCATCCGGCTGGTCATTTCCAGCGTTTCGGGCGCCACGGTCTCTTGGCGCGCCAGTGCCCCATCCAATAGGTCGACTTGCGGCAGCTTGCTATCGGGCATCTCGGTGAACAGGGGCTTCTGGCGCTCTTTGGCCACGCGCTCGCTGCGCGGCAGGTCCATGATGACAGGCTCAATGGCGATGGGTTGCGGGTGGTGCTCGACCGTCTCTTCCCGCTCTTCGAGCAAAATTTCCTCGCGTTGGCGCATGGCTTGTTCGCCCAACTCACGGTCCTGTGCCAATTCACGTTGCTGTTTGCGCGACTGCACCAGGGAATCGATCCAGCCGCCTATGCGCTCGGCCACCTGCATCCAGGAAAAACCGAACACCAAGGCCGCACCAATAACACCCAACGAGATGGAAACCAGCCCTGATCCTGCAAAGCCAAGCCAACGCACACTCAAAGGCCCCAGCCAATACCCAAAAGCACCTCCACTGTGATCGGGCAAACGGGGCTCCAGGCTGTACATCCTCGCCCATTCCAGGGTGGTGCTGGCATACAGGAGCAAGGCAAGGCCAATCCAAAACACCAGCCTGGCCGGCGCAGCACGATGCGCAACCTCTCCGCGCAATCGGTTGGCCAGCAATGACAGCCACAGTCTGACGCCCACGGCAACACACCACCAGGCTGAAAAGCCCATCAAGTAGTAGCTCACATCGGCAATCCACGCACCCAGGCGCCCCACCCGATTGGCCAACGGCAGCCCCGCACCCGAGGTGGACCAAGCCGCGTCTTGCTGTGAATAGCTGAGTAATGCGCTGGACCACAGCACGAGCACGACAAAGCCAACAATCAACGCGATTTCGTTGGCAAAACGCCCCATTCCCGTGGCGGCAGGAGCCGGCGCAGAACCGGATGAATGGAGGGTATGGAGGGAATAGGTCATGAAATATGCAAACTGTCTGGGCAAGCTTACCGTGGCTGTGTACGGCGTTCGATCACGCGAACACAGCCATTGTCCAACACTTGGATAAAACCTTGTTCTTCAAAGTCACGCATAACCCGGCTCACCATCTCCCGGGAAGCCCCCACCATTTTGGCGATGTCTTGTCGCGAAACTTTTTCACGGATCATGCGGTTGCCAGCCTCGTCCATCACCGCCGCGTCCAGCAAAACTTTAGCCACGCGACCGTATACCCCGACCAAGGCCAAAGAACTGATGTTTTCACTGGCCTTGCGCAGGCGTTGCACCAGGCCACGCATGACTGCGTGCGCCATTTCTGCATTTTCTGCCAGGCAATGCAAAAAGCTGTCGCGCCCCAGCACCAGCACATCGACCTGCTGTTCGGCAACCACGGTGGCAGAGTGGGGTTCGTTGTCAATCAGGCTCATTTCCCCCACATAGTCGCCCGACTGCAGCGTCGCCAAAATTACTTCGCGCCCCTTGTTGTCGGTCATCACGACACGGGTCCGGCCGGACAGAACAATGAAGAGCGCGTTACTCATCTTGCCCTGCTCTACCAATATTTCGCCGCGTTTGAACCGTTTTTTGGCGACGGTCGACGCCAATACCTCGGCCTGCGGCTGCGTCAGCGTGGCAAACAACGGAACCCTGCGCATCAAATCCAGATTACTCAGCATTGACATTCATCACGCTCCGGGAAATTGAGTTTCGTGCTTCTTACAATTGAGGGTGCATTGAAATGGCCCGTACTGCCCCGAACTGTACACGGCCCCGCCCCCATTAGACGCAAGTAAAGGTTTTCCCCATGTCCGATCCCAAACACGCCAAAGTCCTGATCCTGGGCTCTGGCCCCGCAGGCTACACCGCTGCTGTATACGCCGCGCGCGCCAACCTCAACCCGGTCTTGGTGACCGGTATGGCCCAAGGCGGTCAGCTCATGACCACTACGGAAGTCGACAACTGGCCCGCCGACGTGCATGGCGTACAAGGCCCTGAACTCATGCAGCGTTTTCTGGACCACGCTGAGCGCTTCAAGACCGAGATATTGTTTGACCACATCAGCTCCGTCGATCTGAGCAAGCGCCCATTTACCCTGACAGGCGACAAAACCTACACCTGTGACGCGCTGATCATTGCAACGGGTGCATCGGCCAAATACCTGGGTCTGCCCAGCGAGACAGCATTCATGGGAAAGGGCGTATCGGGCTGTGCCACTTGTGACGGATTTTTCTACCGCGACCAAATTTGTTGCGTCGTGGGCGGCGGCAATACCGCTGTGGAAGAGGCACTGTACTTATCCAATATTGCAAGCAAAGTCTACCTGGTACACCGCCGTGACAAGTTCAAGGCTGAACCGATTCTGGTAGACAAACTGATGGAAAAAGTTGCGGCAGGCAAAATCGAACTCAAAACCTTCCGCACATTGGACGAAGTGCTAGGCGACGCGACGGGCGTGACCGGTATCCGCGTGCGCAGCACCAAGGACAACACCACCGAAGACATCACCCTGTCTGGCTGCTTTATTGCCATCGGCCACGCCCCCAATACCGACATTTTTCAGGGACAACTGGAAATGGCTGGCGGTTACATCGTCACCCAAGGCGGCTTGAAAGGGTTTGCAACGCAAACATCCGTACCAGGCGTTTTTGCGGCGGGTGACGTGCAAGACCACGTGTATCGCCAGGCAATTACCAGCGCCGGAACAGGTTGCATGGCCGCGCTGGATGCACAACGTTTCTTGGAACAGGAATAGTCATTTATCCCTCACGCTGATCGCTTCCCACATTACGCTTGCCCCCAAGGCGGAGTTTTGCACCAAGGAAACGAGCCGGCGTTGAAAATTGGCTATAATACGAGGCTTTGCTGATATCAGCCCGTGAGGGTTTGCGATCAATCCTGATTTTCAGGGCAAACACCGCTGGTTACCTGGCGGAGGGTTACCGCCACCCTTTTTCATTGGCGAGGTGAGGCTAGAGCGAGATCGGACGGTCAAGGTTTGGTCGCCAGTAATAGCCGTTTAATGTATCGGAGTGTCCATATGGCACGCGTATGTGAAGTCACGGGCAAAGGCCCCATGGTCGGGAACAATGTTTCCCACGCCAACAACAAAACCAAGCGCCGGTTCCTGCCGAACCTGCAATACCGCCGTTTCTGGGTCGAGACCGAAAACCGTTGGGTGCGTCTGCGCATTTCCAATGCTGGTTTGCGTTTGATCGACAAGAACGGTATTGATGTTGTGCTCGCAGATCTGCGCGCACGTGGTCAGGCTTAAGGAGAATTACCATGGCAGCCAAAGGCGGACGCGAAAAAATCAAGCTGGAATCTACAGCTGGCACCGGTCACTTCTACACGACCGACAAGAACAAGAAAACCATGCCCGAGAAAATGTTGATCAAGAAATTTGATCCCGTTGCTCGCAAGCATGTGGACTACAAGGAAATGAAACTGAAATAGGTGTAGCTAAGACCTGGAGTGTCTGTAAGTAGCTCACTCTCTAGGTAAAACAGCACTTAAAGAAGGACACCTCGGTGTCCTTTACTTTATGAAAAGTTACTTATATGCTATATTGTTTATATGTCGCTTAGATTGCCGTAATGTCCAAACAATACAAGCTTGAGAACTATCGCTGGCCTGATGGCGAGCGGTTCTGTCACCTGTTGGATGTTGAGATCGGTTTACCGCACCCGCCAAGCCTTCTGTACGTCACCGCCAAAATTCGGAATAAAGGCCTGTCGCTGTCGGCGATGCAGTCAGCGTTCAACGCCATCCATGTTCTGCTGATTCACTTTCAAGAGCAGAACATCCCTATTGAGCAGCGTTTCAGTAGATGTAGCTACCTCTCTCCGGTTGAATGCGATCATTTGCGCCGGGCGGCGCAGACTCACATGGGACCGGGCACGCAAGCGACATCCGTCGTTGTCTCGTTGACTGAAGGCAAACGCGGCTTCAAACCAGCGACTAAAACCGTTGCTTCAGCCACCGCCTATACGCGGTTAACAGAAATGGCCAATTACCTTCAGTGGTTGGCGGAGGAGTTGGGCGGACCGGCGATGAACTCCGAGCGATTCTTCGAGATCGAGAGAATGCGCGCCAATATCCTCAAACTGCGTCCGTCGGTGCGGTCACTTGGCAGCGACCCAGAACAGAGCGCGTGGTCGGCTCAAGACGATGCCTTGCTCCATGAAATCATCACACCGGGATCAGATCGCAACCCCTTCCGCGAAACTGGAACCCAAATACGCAATTACCTGGCAATTCAAATCATGCGCTGCGCGGGTAAACGCAAGAGCGAAGTGCTTAACATTCAAGCCAGAGATATTGACCCTCGTCGCCAACAATTGAGCATCGTGCGTCGACCGGATAGCACGCTTGATCCACGCCTCAATCAGCCTCGCGTAAAAACCAGGGAGCACACGATTGCTGTGACCAGTGAGGTGATTCAACTCTATCAAGACTATCTCGTGCACAGGCGCGGAGTGCCCGGTGCCAGTAAATACCCACAACTGCTTGTGAATCACAAAGCAGGGCCGACGCAGGGACAACCCATGACTAAAGGCGCTTTAGAAGAAGTCTTTCGCACCATAAAGAAATCAGAGCCGAAACTATCACACCTACATCCCCATCTCCTTCGGCACCACTTCAATGACAAGCTAAGCGAAACGTTTGACAGGAGAACGGGAGAGCGAAATGAAGACGAAGAAACAAAAGTACGAGCCAATCTCAACGGTTGGTCTGAGCAGTCAGACATGGCCAAGGTCTACAACAAGCGGCACATCGACCGCAAAGCCCGCGAGGCTGGTCTCAAAACCCAAGAGACACTAGCGGAAGCGATGAAGCTGAACAGCATCGACAAAGGGGACAGGACATGAGCGACGACCACTTCCCGATTGGATTGGCCGTCGCAACCGCCAACTCAGGCGACGTCGTTGTCGTTGTCGTTCACCAGAATCCAATTGAAGTGTCCCTTCGGGGAGAAGCTTTCGACATTTATGCCGACGAATGGAAACTCGACACCCGAACTAAGCTGAAAGTTGCTCCACTGCGAGCCCTGATGCCACCGGGGCTACAGGTGGGGCTGACGACGGCACTATGCCATCTCGCTCGCAATTGCAGTCCGACCGTACTCATCGGCCTAAGTTCAGTTCTCAAGGACTACGCCAAGCGCGCAAATCCCGGAAAGGCCATAACCGATTGGCGCGTCGTGGACTTGCAAAACTATCGGGAAACGCTAGTCCAGCGCTTTGGGCATGAGGGCTACCTCATAAAGCTCAGGTCATTCCTCAAAACCTGGTACGTCCTCCGGTATCCAGGCGTGGACCGAAGCGTATACGAGGCATTGAAGGAGATGACCCTCAAGGGTCCGGAGGCTGGGCGTGCAGTACGTTCCATGGACCCCGAGGAAGGTCCATTAGAGTCAACTGAATTGCATACCCTGGCTAAAGACATTCAATCCGCATACGAGCAGGACAACCTCTGCTTGGAGCATTTCTCGCTTAGCCTGTTCCATATAGCCACGGGTCGCCGTCCCAGTCAGAGCGCCAATCTCAAGTGCAAGGATCTTGACGAAGGGCGCGCCGTCTCCCCAGACTCAACCTCAATATCTGACGACCCAAAGGCTCCTACTGAAACGCTACTGCTGATGCATGTACCCCGCAGCAAGCAACATGCAGCAACATTCCGGGATGAGTTTCGATCAGTGCAATGGGCGCCTGAATTCTTTGCGATCTTTCGCATGCAACAGAGCATGGTCCAACATGAATTCGAAAGCATATTGGCGAGTCAAAACTGGGCGCTCCAAACACAAGACCTTTTAGCTATCCAAGCGGATCTGCCGCTATTCCCCGACTGGAAAAGAATCTTGGCGTCGCTGGATGCACTCGCTCCGGTAAGGCAGGACGGTCGGCACGGCGAAGCCCTCCGCGATTTAAGAGCGGTAGCAACAGGCGCGCAATGGCATCATTCCGCGCAAGAAATCACCATAATGTTGAAGGCCGCCGTGAAGGTAGCAGGAAGCACCTCACGCACAGGCGAGTCCCTGAGCATCAACGCCCTGCGTCTGCGCCACACCAAGGGAACCGACCTCGCCCGTGAAGGCTTAGGTCGAGACATCATCGCGTGGTTGCTGGATCACAGCACCGTCGAATCGGTGAAAGTCTATACAGACAACCTGCCTGAACATGCCATTCCTGCCAATGCTGCCATGGCCTTGTCGCCCACAATGCGAAACTTGGCCCAGCTGTTTCGTGGACAAATAGTTGACACGGAGGCAGACGCGTTGGCAGGAGATGATCCGCGATCCAGTCGAATTCACTTCAAGGGCAAAGGCACTGCAACCTGTGGCACTCGCAAACAATGTGGAATGGGCAGTCGCATTCCAATTTGCTGCTACGAGTGTGACCACTTCCAGCCTTGGCTGGAAGGGCCTCACCTGGATGTACTGAGCGGGCTTTTGACCGAGCGACACCAACGCGAGGCAACGCTTGGCAAAGAACATCGAGTCACCAAAGCCGCAGATTCCACCATCGTGGCAATCATCAACGTGATCCAAAAGTGTGAAGTTCGACGTCAGGAGCTTCACGACAAAGATGGTTCCTACGGAGCGGAGGGCAGCACATGAGTTTTAATGACCGCGATCAACCTAGGGAAGCGGAGCCCACGCCGTTGAACTCAGTTACTGAACTTACCCCGAAAGACCACGCTCAGGCAGCCGCAAACTTGGTCGAGTACATCCGTTCGGCAAAAGAAGACCTAACTGTACTGGGATCGGATCTCGACTGGAGCGCATGGAAATGGGCCGGGGTTGGCTCCTTCATCAAGCATGACTGGATTAAGTCCAGCAAACGTAAAAAAATCCCGCTTTCACATCTGCTTGATCCCTCATTCATCGAATTCGCAAAGGCATACATCCGCGAGCGTCACGCACAAAATCCCCGTGAAAGTAAATCCTTCCACAGCCACCGTCTGCCTCCCCTGCGCATGTTGGAGATGGCTCTGCTGGAGCGTCACCCCACAGCCGACCCGATCAACATCAACCTTGCAATTCTTGACCGAGCAGCTGCCCTACTCTGCAAATACTTTACCGGACAAAACGTTCAGCAAGCCGGGTGGCATCTCCAATCCATCGCCGCTACTTTGGGCAAACGACAACTCACCCTAGAGGCCGTGGGTTCCTGGGTCTCCCCCATACCGAAGATAAAGCAGTTGGGTATCGCCGTGGGCAGCGCCGGTGAGGCCCACCGTGCATCCAAACTGCCCGATCAGGATGCGTTGAAAGCCCTGGCCGAAATCTTTAACCACGACCTCAACCCTCTCGACCCATTACATCAGCGCGACATCTACACCACAAGCGTCACGGCCTTGCTCTTGTCGGCCCCATCCCGAGGCGGCGAAGAAACCCATCATCTGCCAGCCGATCTTGTCTTCAAGGCCACTGACCGCTTCAGCACGGAGCAGGTTGGTTTGCGGTGGGAGGCTGGCAAGGGCTTTGGAAGCTATATCAAATGGATTTGGGACGGCATGGTGCCAGTGGCCCAAATCGCGCTTGACCGTGTGAAAAGCATGACAGAAGAGGCCAGAAACCTTGCCCGCTGGATGGAGGACACCAAGACCGGCAACCGTTTTTACCGGCATGCCGATTGTCCTGATGTTGACGATGATGAACCGTTGACAGCGGTTCAGGTATGCCTGGCTCTGGGCCTCTCGGTCGCCCTTCCCGGTCATGCGTTGAAACAAGTTGGCCTGTCGACTGTGAATCATTCATATTCCCTGAATGACCTGTGGACCAAGCATATTCTGCCGCAACACAAGAAGGACTTTCCCCACTTTCCATACATCAATGCAAAAGAGGCTGCGAAAGGTAAAAGAGGCGGACTCAAATTCAGCGAAGCACTCTTTTGCATGCGCTCCAACCAGTTACATACTAAGAGGGGCACCAGTCCAGTCAAACTCTGGATGCCATCTCTGCCTCGCTACTTGCAGGACGTTGGCATTTCGGACGCGACTCGAACCAGCATCTTTGACCGCCACCATTACCGAGATAGTGACGGCGTGCCACTCAAGCTCAGATCGCATAGCATGCGGCATTTGCTCAACACCGAAGCCCAGCGCGGCAAGATGACCAATGAGCAGATTGCTTGGTGGTCAGGTCGCGCAAATCAGGCTCAAAACCAGGTCTACAACCACATGACCGAGCAGGAGCGCGTCGACCGGGCAAAGGAAGTTCTGAACGATGTAACCGGCAACTTCAGCATCGTTCCCTTCCGTCCCAACGGCACAGAGCTGACCAAAGCTGCCGGCCCAGCTTCAAGTTCGGGGTCAAACGGAATAACCACGCACGGATACTGGCGTATCAACACAGGTAACAAGCCCGCGTCCTGCCAGGACCTTGATATGCAGCCTCAACTGGCTGGCATCAATACCCTCTACGGTCGTTGTGAGCACGATTACGTGCTCAGTCCATGCGAGGGTTTCGCGCAGTGCCTTGACTGTAGCGACCATACATGCATCAAGGGTTCTGGAAGTGACGAGCAGGAAAAGCTGGCGCGCATCAAAGAGCTCATGAGCCTCGTGGCCCATGAGGTCGATCAGGCAAAAACCAAGATGGACGATGGCGACTGGGGCGCACAAGAGTGGCACACCGCTCAAAGCAAATGGCACGACAAGCTGCAGCAACTAGTGAACATACTGCAAAGTACCCAGACACCAGACGGTGCAGTCGTCAAACTTTCAGGGTCTAACAGCCAAACCCATCTGCACCGGGTCCTGCGCAGCGTTGCCATGCGGGCCCTCGAAAACAATGCCGTTCCCGGCGACGTGGTTCAGGAAATGCTGGAGGCGATCAAACAAGATGATGTGACCGAAAAACCCATCACGATCTACCGTCCGCCATCCCTGTCTCACAAGCTGCAAACCGGCACCCCAAAGCAGGAGGACCCGCATGGCACGTAACAAACACATTCGCCCGAATGATGTCCAGGCCATAGTGAACATCATTCGCGCCTGGTCCGAAGAAAAGATATCTTGGGAATCTGTCTGTGAACAGTCTGAGGGTATTCTGGGATACCGCCCCGGCCGCCAAGGACTGAGTGCCCACCCTGCGATACAAGAGGCATTTCAGGCGCGCAAGGCTGGGCTAAAGGTTGCCCCACCACCAAAGGCTGCACTTCCCAGCAGTTTGGCAGCAGCGGCGCACCGGCTAGCTGCCAAGGACGCGGAGATCCAGGAACTCAAGTGGCGGCTGAACCAACTGAATCAACAGTTTGCCGTCTGGCTCTACAACAGCCGAGGAAAGCTCACATTGGACCAGCTCAATCAACCATTGCCGGAGATTGACCGGCACCACACCGGGGGAGCCAAGTGATGGCACAAGGGCTGTTTAGCGAAGAATGCCAGGCCACACGTAAAGCCAGTAACGCCGAACTGGCGACGCAGGCAGTTGAACGCTTCAATGCTTGGGTGGGCGAAAGGGATAACGCCGAGGACTGGCGCGACTACCTGCGCGCAGGCAAACTCAACCGCTCTGAAATTGCTGCTGAATGCGGTTTCGGACGCGCTGCATGGCAGCAAAACCCTGCACTTGCCGTCGCGCTTGAATCGGTGGAAGAACGACTGATCGCCCTGGGTATTCTTGTCACAGGGTACTCACCTACTCAAGGGCAAGTCCAACCGAACACTTCTCAGACCGAGGCGCTGGCCGAGCAGTCCGTGCGCCGTGCTATGGCGGCCAAGGTAAAAGCGGAACATCGCGTCAAGGCTCTGGAGGAGCAAAACGCCACACTCAAGGTGGAAGTGCGTGAACTCAAGGATCAGTTGCGCAGACACCAGATGCGCGAAGAACACCTGAGCCGCACAGGAAGGTTGCTGAATCCATGAGCGCGGTCCTTGCAGCTTTTGCTGACCACCATGCAGAGCCAACTGTGACGGTGACGCTCAGGGTTACCTCTGTGCGCTCCAGGGGTGTGAATGGTGGAATCATCTTTGGCGGCAAGACTGACAACGGGGATGGTCTTGTTGTCGTTGCAGACTACTCTGTCATCCCGGACAGCAGTTTTGTGGACACGGCTCAGGTTTGGGAGGTACAGGGCACTCCTTCGACAAGTTTCTATGAGCTCAACGGCATAAAGCACAGCGAGCAACAGATCAATGCTGTGCAGCTGTCACTGCTTCGTCCGTCCGGGCGAAACCTTGTGCAATGGATCGCGCAGTCCCCCGACTGCCAAGGCATAGGTGAAGTAAAAGCACGACGCCTATACGAGCACTTCGGCCCCCGTCTTGTTGAGTTGATTGAACAAGGCAATGTTTACGAAATTTCCGTGGTCGTCGGGCAGCAATCTGCCGAGAGCCTGTGCCAGGCCTTCGAGAAACACCGGGTTGCGCAGACGTTAATGTGGTTGGATCAGCTAGGCATTCCCCGCAAGATAGGTGCGTCGATTGCGGCCTACTACCAAGACCAGGCAAAGGAAAAAATCGAAGCCAACCCCTACCTCTTGGTCTCTTTCGAGGCTAAGTGGGCGGTTGTTGACGGCCTTGCGCGAAATAGGTTTGGTATTGCAAGCGATGATCCGCGCCGCCTTCTGGCAGCCACTGAAGAGGCGTTGTACCGGGCCTTGGGAGTCGGGCACACCTGCCTTCCACGCGCCAAAGTTCGAGCGGGTCTGATGCAGTTGCTGGGGATCTCAGACTTGGCCGATCAAGCTTTGGTGGTCGCCTTAACCGACGGGCGCATCTGCGAAGTGGCGGAGGTGCTGCAGACCTCTGGGATGAACCGGATCGAGTCGTATGTCGCTGCCCGTATGCACGGCATGTTGACGGGCCAAGACTTTGATGGTCAGGTTGAATTGCTGGAGGTGCCTATTCTCCCCATCAGCCACGTCGATGCGTCGATTGCGCTGTACGAGAGCATGTACGGCATTGCTTTAACCGACGAACAGATAGATGCCGTACGAGTTAGCGCAACAAACCGAATTAGTCTCATTCTTGGTGGTGCCGGTACGGGCAAAACCACCGTACTTAAGGCGCTGTGTCAGGCTCTGGAACGAGATCAGCCGGGTCTGGTCATTTACCAGCTTGCCTTAGCTGGTAGAGCCGCACAGCGCATGACCGAAGCCACTGGGCGCCCAAGCATGACGATTGCCGCGTTTCTGCTCGATGAAGAAGTGGTGGCCGGTAGCCTTGTTCTTATCGATGAGGTATCCATGGTAGACGTCATACTCATGTACCGATTACTACGCCATCTGCCAAACGGTGTGAGGCTGGTGCTAATTGGCGATCCTTCGCAACTGCCCCCCATTGGGCCGGGCCTCGTGTTACACGCACTAGCCGACCTTCCTTCATTTCCCCAAGTACAACTGAAGACAGTTAAGCGCCAGTCCTCTGCAAGCGGAATTCCACAGGTCGCCGCCGACATTAGGGCGCATCGGTGTCCGACATGGGCAGCGTATCAGCGCATCGGATCAGGTGTCTCGTTCATCGAATGTCGAAGTGCCGAGGTCGATCAAATGGTGAAGGACGTGTACTTGGCACTTGGAGGCAATGGCAAGGACTTCAGTACGCAAGTGCTTTCGACGACACGCAATGGGGCCGGTGGGGTCCGTGGGATCAATCAAATGCTGCACAGCCACTTCCAGAGCCAAGAAGTTCCGGTTCAATCAATAACCAAGGAGTTTGGCGTTTTGCCCGAGAGAACTGATGACAGCCTGGGGTTGAGGGTTGGCGACCTGGTGATGTTCACTGACAACGACTACACGCTCGGCCTGAGGAATGGAGCCCTCGGCAGAATAGTCCAAGCGGTTGAACCAGAATCGGCGGATTCAATCATTTGCTTTGCTGAGTTCGACGGCTTGGAATATCAATTGAATGCAATGCATGTGAGGTCCTTGACCCACGCATACGCCATAACGGTTCACAAAAGTCAGGGTAGTCAGTTCACGCGTGTCATCATTCCAGTTAGAAAGACCCGACTGCTGGACAATGCATTGATTTATACAGCCGTCACTAGAAGCATCGAACAAGTAATTCTGATTGGGGATCTGCAGGCGGCTGAAGCTGCTATTGTGGCTGCGGCGAATGCCACACTGCGTTCAACAGCGTTGCCAAGATTGATGGCGCCCACTGAAATTCAATGGCGCCAATAGAGACATCATGACGTGCACGGGTGTTACCGGTGACGCTCACTCCGGCTCCCTGCCGCGTGAGCTGAGCCAGTGTCCACGACGTGGAGCGATTTATGGGCGAAGCCCATGTAGGCCAAAGGCCATAATGGATGTTGGATTTTCGGCCCATTGCATGGACAGACCGGGCTGTTACCCCTCGTGTAGAGGGGTCGGCCAAATGGCCGGGGGTTAGCCGAATGTGGGAGCGATATGATGCGACAGGCAGCACCTGCTATGGGGCGTTTGCTGTCAGTCGCGACAGGCCGGTTGCTGGAAGTCGAACGCGTTGCCGGTCAGATGTCATTCACGACCATCGCTTATGTCGGCGAATGCCTTCAGTCACGACGCCCGATCCTGCCGCATTTCAGGGCCAGTTCGCGTCGTGCACCAATTACTGTTGTGCGGCACCAATAGGGCAATATGAAATTGGTGTCAGTTGAACGCGGAGATACTTGAAACCTCATCTGAAGTGCCGAGACCCGACATCAGTATCCGCTACGCTGAATACCCAACCAAGCATCCGTAGGGTGTTGTCCTTGATATCGCAACCCGCCTCCCGGCCAATAGGTCTTCCATTGCAGCACGCACCAAGTTCCGGGATTTGGGTACCACCGATTCGTCAACGGTTGGCTGCGTGTCAATGGCCCCTGCGTAAGCAATTTGCCCAGCACTGTTGATGACAAACATGTGGGGCGTGTTGCGCGCTCCATAGGCTTGCCCCATCTGCCCAGAAGAGTCCATCAATAAGGCAGTTGACTGCGCCTTGCGATCTTGGTTGAATGCAAGCGCTTTTTGGGGTGCAAGGTAGTCACCGCGTGCTGGATGGGTTGAGAGCACGGCAAGCCATACAACACCCTGCGCTTTGGCCCAGCCCTGCAATTCCTGCATCTTTCCACTGGCGTATTGGGCGCGTACAAATGGGCAGGAGGGACTTGTCCACTCGAGCACCACTAATTTTCCTTTGAACTCTTCCAATGTCCGTCGTTTGCCTGTGGCATCGTCTACTGCGAACGTCGGCGCCATCTTCTCCTGCGCCACCACGGTCGCGTCCGCGCCACCATTAAGGAATAAGCCAGCCAAAGCACCGCCCATGGCCAGTAGGCTCTCACGGCGCTTCATGACACGCCTTTGGCGCAGGAACAACCGCCATCGCCCTTACTGTCTGGCATCGAACAAGTGGCACCGCTTTGGGCCACGGTTGCGCGCTTGCGACGCTGTCTAACGAACCAAGCACCTACCCACACAGCAGCAGTCGCGCTTGTGGCAGTTGCAATGGCAATTCCAGCAGGACCCATCAGAAACTGGTCGATGGCCAGAAACGACACGCCGGAAATCGCCAGGGCTCCAATGACGGGGATTGCCAGAGGAATCGCACAACAGGCTGCGCATGCGCCCGCTACACCCAACGCGGTCAGTCCTACTTTTTTCATCATTCATCCTCACAAAGAAGTCTCGGGACAATTCCCTTAAACTGCAATGTAAAACCTCAAGTAACTTGAGATGCAAGGAGTTTTTGTGAAAGACCTTAAAGCGCTTGGGCACATTACGATTGGCGCGCTGGCGCAGAGCACGGGTGTGAGTGTGTCGGCCATCCGGTATTACGAGGAAATCGGCTTGATTTCGAAAGCCCACAGGCGGCCGAGTGGGCACAGGGTGTATGGGCCAGAGGCACGCGATGTCCTGGCGGTCATACGAAGTTGTCGGGAGTTTGGGTTCTCTATCGACCAAGTGAAAGAACTCGTCTCACTTTCCACCAATGCGCAGCTCCCTTGCAATGAGACCCGCGAAGTCGCCCAGACCCATCTAAACGCAGTAAAGGCAAAACTCGCCGAACTCCGTTTGTTGGAGAGCAATTTGACACAGTTCATTGAATCTTGCTCGAAGCACTGCATAGGTGGCCCCGCGCCTCAATGCAACATCCTCGAGAACATTGGTTCAAGTAGCTCCCAACCACTGACAGCCAAAAGTTGCTGCTAAGTAGATTCCAATCTAGGGGTGAAATCGCACCTCCTTTTACGGTGTGTTCGGTTGCCAAATAATGACCGCCATCCCAACCAATGCGATGCCAGCTCCAGCGACGTCCCATCTGGTCAGCGACACACCGTCAACCAGGCACAGCCACGTCAATGCCACAGCGATGTAAATACCTCCGTAGGCGGCGTAGGTTCGCCCTGCATCAGTGCCTGCGCGTTGGTGTGCACTTTGGCCTAGTCATCTCCTATCCCTTAAATCGCACCAAGCGCAAACCATTGCCCACTACCAGGAGGCTGGCGCCTACGTCTGCAAAGACGGCCA
>JACCDN010156178.1_pt1 | contig 84725 bp, 73 predicted proteins | sample 7441691 | NCBI WGS metagenome assembly JACCDN01 (sample SAMN15323439, study PRJNA562643) | freshwater metagenome | isolation source: river surface water | place: USA:Blue River Watershed | collected 2017-08-16
CTTCTTGGGTCAAATGTGTATAGGTCATGGTGCAACGTTTGGGACTGGCCGGTCACAAAAGTGCATCCTATTCACTTTTGGCCCAACCCGTTTCTAAAGCGTTGCACTTCGTACTTGAATCCGCCGTTCATAACAGTACCCTGAATCGGATTTTGCCTTTGCGTACCCACTCCGTTAGCGAGATATCTAAGGCTTGTGAATTTTCCGGCTTCAACTGTACTGAATCGCAGTTCTGCCAGAAGCAAGCTATGGCGGATTGTGGTGGTGGTTCTTGCAGAGGGAAGGGCACCCGCGAAGCATCCCGCTGAATTCGAAATCACACATTCAAGCATTGGTATCAAAGGAGGCTGTATGCGTAGCTTAAATTCATTGAAGACAGGGGTGGTCACACCGATGCGCAGTAACGCGCACCCCATGAAAACAACAAAATTGATAGCCAGCCTGCTTCTGAGTGTGAGCTTGCTCAGTGCCTGTGCCAGCCAGCAAAATGCCGTGTCATCTGCAGACCACGACGCTGTGGCGGCGATGTCCAAGGCGGGTAAGGCCTACTTTGATGAGAAGTGCAAATCCGTTGCCGGAGAAAAAATCTACCGCACGGTGTCCGATGTTGAAGGCGTGCTGTTACTCAAAGTGCGCCCTGAACGCAGTCAGACCCAGTTGGAAGACCCTATGTGGCCAGGGGCGGCATTCAATGACGAATCATATGGTGAGCGATATATCAAGGACTTTCTTGGGTACGAACACGGTAGGCTTCCGCAGGAAGAATTGGCACCGGGGAAATATCGCCGAGGCTACGTAACCACCGATATACGCCCCGGCGGCCTACCAGGCTACCGCTATGTGGATGTGATGGATGCCAAAGATGGTTTGCGATATCGGTACACAGGCCGCAGAGAAGAACCATGGCAATACGACAAGACGTACCTCAAGGGATACATCAAATTCTTTTTGGATAGAACGCCGACCAACGATCTTGCTCCCCGCTACGGCGTGACCTTCGAAGACCACGTTATCCCCGAAGAGCGCGCTATCGGCGTTGCCAGCAGCACGGTTAGGGTGATCGACCTTTCCACCAAAGAAGTACTCGGCGAAATGATTCGTTACGCGTGGAGACCTCGGGGCATACGCCTGACTGAGTGGCTTACTGCCTCGAATTGTCCCCATCACGCTGTGGGGTCAAACTCCGCCACCCGCAAATTCGTAGACCAAGTTTTGAAACCCAAGGGAAAGTAATAAAAATGACCGCACCAACCACCGCAGAATTGTTGAAGTTCGCCAATGTACAAATGGCGGCCGAGGCGTTTTAGGTCTCTGACGCGACCCTTGGACTTCCACTAACTCTGTGAAGGCCGTTCAGCGGCATCATTGCCCCAAAGGTGCAAACGAACTGCTAGGGGGCAGGTCTTGCAGCAGCCCCGCAAACGCCAACGCAATACCACCGCACCGGCTGGTTCCCATGATGGCAGACGGCGTGGGTTAACGGTGCTGTAGTACATCTCTTTGGTGCGGCGACAGGTTTAGGGACCCAAATAGCGTTTGGGAATCACACCGGTGCTGGCAACCAGCTTTTGCAGCACTACATTGTCATCCATGCGCCAGAATTTGATGGTGTGTTTACCGGCGGTCACGCCAGAAAATACGGTTTGCACCACGCGGCCATTGTCTTCAACGGCACGGTTCCAGTCTTTCTGTTCTTGCAACAGAGCGGCGTTGGGGGCTGGCAGCAGCTTGTCTATGACCGTTTGTATGGGGCCGTCGTCGATGGAAACACCCATATGCAACATTCCTTTGCCCGTGGTGTCGAGTGTGGGTGCCAGATACAACTGCACGGTCAAGTCGCCAGCTACGCCAACGGTGGTGTCGTATTCCAGGCGCACGCCGTCTTGTTGGGTTGTCGATGCGCGGCCTTGGGGCAGGGCAATGACGGAACCCTTTGTACGCCCCAAGTTGGAGATGGTTTTCCACTCCAAGCCTGCGCCGTTGACGGCACGGTTGTAGTTGGGCGCTTCGATTGAAATCACATTGGCGGGTGGCGGGGCAGACTTTTTGCCAGCGCTGACTGCCAAGAATGCGATGGGCTTTGCCAATGTGCCACTTTGAACACGCTTGACGGTGGGCATGATCTGCTTGTCTGGTTGCTGCCACATGGTGTAGCCAATGTGGGTTTGCAGCATCATGCCGTCCCACTTGCCGCCGTTGTCGCGGTGGTAGGTATCGGTGAGGGCGCTGTCGCGGCGAAACGCTGCTTCTGCATGGTCGGCAAACGTGTTGGCGCGTGCGTCACCACTGGCGGCCAGTTGCTGGTTTAACGCCACTGCGAAATACATGTGGTACAGGTTGGACATGGCTGCAATCGGATGCTCGATCAACTGCAGGTAGGCACTGTGCTGGTCTTTGCGAAGCGCGGCTTTTACTTTCACCATGTCGCGCTCAAGCGCCTTCCATTCGGCCACCATCATGCCAAATTCGCCGCCGTCCAATACGTCGCCCTGCGCACTGCCGATGGGGAAGCTGCTGGCGTCAATGAGCTCGGGCTTGCGGCGGGCAGCATACTTGCTGTAGCGCGTCATCAGGTCGCCAATCGCGCGGGCCTGTGTGGGGCCAAAGGTGTCACGCGCCCAGTTTTCAGGGTACTGCTGCAATTGCGCAGGCGTCATAGCCTCGGGGTTCCATGCCTGCTTCAAGAAAAAGCTGATGGGAAATTCCATGGGCTTGATGTCGCCCACATTGACGATGGACATGGTTTTGGCACCGCGCGCATAGGCCAGGTCCATTTGTTGCCAGGTCTTCTCAATTTGGTTGGTGTTGAGCCATTTGTAGTTGCGGGGCCCACCCACATAGTCAAAGTGGTAATACACACCAAAGCCGCCCTTGCGATTTACATCGATGGTTGGCAAGCGGCGGATTTGGCCCCAGTTGTCATCGGCAAAAAGCAGGGTTACGTCATCGGGCACTTTGAGACCATGGTCGTAGTAGTCTTGCACTTCTTTGTAGAGCGCCCAGATTTGCGGCGTCTCATGGGCGGGCTTTTTGGTGACATCCTGGATGATGGTGCGCTGGTCGGCAACGATGGTTTCCAGCAGTTGCGTGGCAGTCTCTTCCGCCATGGCTTCATCGCCATCGCCCCGCATACCAATGGTTACCACCGCGTCATAGGCTTGGCCATTTCCCTTGGACATCATCCGCTCGATGCCACCGCGCCAGAAGCTGCGTAGATTGGCTGCGTTGGTGTTGTAGTTCCATTTGCCACCGGTTACACCTTTATCGGTGTTGCGGTGCCATTCATCGTGGGCGCGGGTGAGCGGTTCGTGGTGCGATGTGCCCATGACGATTCCCATGGAATCGGCCAGCACCATGTTCTGGGGGTCATCGTCGTTAAAGGCGCGGGGCGGCCACATGGCGGGCCACAGGTAGTTGCCCTTGAGGCGCAGGAGCAATTCAAATACATGTGCGTACATCTTGGAATTGGCACCGCCAAATTGCTTGGCGGCCCATTCAGTCAGTGCCGGCGCTTCATCGTTGATGAAAATGCCGCGGTATTTGACCTTGGGAGCGTCTTGGTTGGACCCGGCTGTGACGTATACGTTAGAACGCTTGGCAACCGGTACATCGGCAAACCAATGCCACGGGGATACACCCATTTTTTCTGCAATGTCGTAGGTGCCAAACACAGCGCCGCGCCGGTCAGCGCCGACGATGACCAATGCCCGCGACACCTGTGGGGTTGGGTGTTCTACGACCGTCTGTTTGAAAGCTTCCCACGTTCCTGCCATACCTTTCACATCGATTTTGCCGGCGCGAACCAGTTCATCGACCATGCCGCCTTGACCCAACACGCCAATGATGATGACTTCACCTGTGGCAGACCGTATATCGGTTACTCGGGCAGTGGCTTTGCCGCCTACGTGCTCCAGGTCAGTTGCAAAACTCTTTGCCACGTGCTGCACCGCGGAGTCCGCAGACGGTTCAACATAGATGGGTGCCGGGCGCCCGGCCTGCACAAGCGCAAAGCTTCCGGGCTTTTTGATTGCGCAAACAGAAGCCGGAGCGGTGCACGCGAACGACAAGGTCGGTGCGACGAGAGCACAAGCCAAGATCCAATGGCCAAAAGACAATCGATTCATGTTGAGTATTTCGTTGGGTGCAACGGTCAGGTTGCAGCGTTACCGGGATTGGAATGCGTAATGTATCCCAAGCTGTGGTAGCGCAACAATAAATAAATCAACTGTCGAACGACGGTCTTGTTTGGTAGAACTTGAATGTGCCCCGCCCGCTTTGCTTTGCGACGTACATCGCGGCGTCAGCATTGCGCATCAGGTCATCTATGTTTGCGCAATCATCCGGGTAAATACTGACTCCAATACTTGGAGCGCTGTGTGCGAAGCGCTCCAGGGATATCGGGTAGGGCTGCGCCAGGGTTTCAACTAGTTTGCTGGCGACAATTACTAGGTCGGCTGCATCGGTAACATCCGGAATGAGCGCCACAAATTCATCGCCCCCAACACGCGCGATGGTGTCGACTGCGCGCACACAGGCTTTCATGCGACGGGCTACTTCCACCAACAGGGCATCCCCCGCGGCATGTCCAAAGACGTCATTGACTTCTTTGAAGTGGTCCATGTCGATAAACAACATGGCAACTTTGGTGCTTGCGCGGTGGGCCCGCTCCACTGCTTGCTCCAGTCGCTCGACCAACAAGCCACGGTTGGGTAGGCCGGTCAAGCCGTCATAGTGGGCCAGTCGGTCAAGACGTTCTTCAAAAGTCTTTCGCTCGGAGTTATTGAACGAGATGCCAACGTAGTGCGTGGGTACAACGGTGCCTTCCTTGATTGCGCTGATCGAGAGATAGTTGCAATAGATGTTGCCGTCTTTGTGCCGGTCCCACACATCGCCCGCCCAGTGGCCTTGCCGCAACACGGTCTCCCACATTTTTTTGTAGAAGGCTTCGTCGTGTCGACCAGACTGCAGCAGTCGCGGGTTGCGGCCCACCGCTTCGTCGCTGCTGTAGCCCGTCAGTGCGGTGAACGCCCGATTGACCGACAAAATGGTGCCCTGTGCATTGGTAACAATGATCGAGTGTTCCGTGGCATCAAATGCTTTGGCAAAGAGGGCTGTGCGCGACTCTTCCATATGCAGTGCGGTTACATCGTCACCAATCAACACCGTTCCTTTGACCTGGCCTGCGGCATCACGCCACATAATGGCATGCCAAAAGACGTGGCAAATTTGGCCACTCGGTGTGCGCAGTTCAGATTGAAACTCGGTCGGAAAACGAATATCTTGAACCCCATCGGGATAGAGGTTGCTGTAGAGGCTGTGATCGGCATCCGCTGCGTAATCCAGAAACAGCTTGGAATTGACGATGTCGATCGGGGCCAATCCCAACAACCGGCATAAACCGGTGTTCGAAAATTGAATCGTTCCGTAAATATCCAACATCACGGCAACGAGTCGGGTCTCCTGAAGCAATCGCATGAGGCTTTCAAAGGAGTGCTCTATTTCTGTGTTGCCACTGGCGGTGGGTGTTACTTCAAAGCACTGCAGCAAATAGCCGGTAGGGGCGTCGACAGGTGAAGTCAGAGCCATACCTTCAGCCATCAGGTGCCGGTAGACACCATCTGCGCGCAAATATCGAAATGCTTGGTGGACTGGGCATTGCGTGGCACGCGCTTCATGAAGGGTTGCCAAAAATCTAGAACGGTCGTCCGGGTGAATGCGTGACTGCCAGCCAGCACCCATTTCTTGGGCACGGGCACGACCGGTAAATGCCGTCCAGGACGGACTGACAAACGAGCAGTTCCCCTCTACATCGCTGATCCAGACTAAACATGGGCCCCGCAATGACAACTGCTGGTCGCCAGTCGCAGGCCTGCAAGTCCAACTATTGTGTTGTAGTAATTCAGTGTCTTTGTCCATGCCAGCGCCCCAAAGGCAGGATAGCGTTGTCTCTTTGGCAATGATACGCCTGAACTGCAAGCTCTGCGCCGCGTCTACAACTTCATTTCCAGCCGCAAGCCCCACCGGATTTTGGATGTATTGTCGCTCTCGCTGTCTTGTCGCTGTGTGCCGTTCAGGATGCTGGTGCCATTGGCGTAGTCGCGCGGCAAAAGATTGTTGGCGCTGAAGCGCAATTGTGCGTCTGCGTTAATAAACCAAACCAAGAAGGCATCGGTGACTACCCGCGCGCCTGTCGTGCTGCTCTGTATATCGCTGAGCTGCAAGTCGTATTCAGGTGTGTAGTTGATGCTGGCGCCCAGGCTGATGGGGAGGCCGCGCAGTTTGTAGTCAGCGCCAATGTTGGCAGTGCCCTTGGGTTGTCCTTCCAGGCGATTGTTGGGGCCAGGCACTTGCTCCACGGTGGAATCAAAGAAGCTCACATTGGTTCGCAGTGAAATAGGTAGTGCATCGGGCCACATTTCGTCTAAACGGAACTTGGCCTCCAGTTCTATGCCTTGCGCAATGGCATTGCCCACGTTTTGTGGGCGCGATACCCAGCGCCTCTCGGTCGACCACGTAACCGACTCCTGCGCCACAACATTGCGAATGAGATCGTTGATGTGGCGGTAGAAGAAGTTGGCGCTGATGAGCCCGCCCTTGTCCAAGTAATGCTCGTAGGCCAACTCGAAACCGCGTGCAAGTTCCGGTGCCAAGTTGGGGTTGCCGGCACGGTCTGGGCTGCCAACTTCGTTGGCACCGGTAGGGAATCGCTGCGAAATGGCTGGTCTTGCTATCAGCTCTTGCAGGCTCGCGGCTTTGTAGCTGCGTGTGAGGCTAGTGCGCCATTGATCCCTACTTTTGGGGTCTGGCCGCCAGGTTGCATGCAATAGTGGCGTGAGCACCCCGCTTTGGTTGCGCACGGCGTAGGCATCGCTGTCGCTGCGGGTTTCAATTCCCTCCCACCGCAAGCCCGCATAGGCCGATATTTGCTTGGTAGGATTCCATTCGTCTTGAATGTAAGCTGCTGTGCGAAATGACGACGCACTCAAGTCGTCGCCAAATTCGGTCAGGATGGGCAAGCCATTTTGCAAGGTCGTTCGGGTTTGCAGGCGCTTGCTGCTATCAAATTCAAGACCACCTACCAAACTGTGTTCATTCTCAAGTTGGTGGGAAACTTTTCCGGTCAGGCTCCAATTATTCTCTTTGGTGTTTGACGCGTCATCGACGGTGCGGGTTTTGACGGCAGACGCATCGAATTCATTGCGCAGACTGTGGTTTGAAAAGTTGCCGCCGCCTGCACCTGCGCGCACGTCTAGCCGCATACCATCTGACAATGTTTTTTGCCATTGCGCATTGCCGCGCAACAACGAAAAACGGCCATCACCATCCGTGGAAAATCTGGCATAGGGGGCTGCAATGGTAGCGCCGGGTGCTTGGTCTAATTGGCTTTGAGAATGCGTGGTGCCTTGCGAAAGTACCGCAAAAGGGGTGAGCACAATCGATTCGCCCTGGCCCAGCGCGATTTGCACGCGGCTATTGAGGTTGATGCCATCCCGCAAGTTGGTGCTGTAACCGGTTTCACGCTGGTCAAGTGCTTGGGCACCTGTTGCCAAATTGAACCACCTGGTGCGACTGTCATTTTCATCGCGCGCGCCGTTGCGGTTGACAGACAGGGTTACGGTGTATGAAATCGCCTCGCCAAACTTGTCATTGCGGGTCCATGATGCAGTGGGAGAGACTCTGCTTTCTTCGAATCCCAGGCCAGCACGAAATTCATTGAGCGTCTTTTTGAGCGCTTCCTTCAATACGATATTGATCGTGCCTGCCACTGCACGTGCACCAAATTCGGCGGTGGGCGCACGCAAGACTTCAATGCGTTCGACCTGGTCCGGTGGCAAGTTTTCCAGGGAAAAACCTGGGGGCATTCGTTCGCCATTGACGAGCAATTGGGTATAGCCACCCCCCATGCCCCGCATGCGTACATCACCACCCCGTCCGGGGCGCCCGCCTGTTGTCACGCCAGGGAGTCGTTTCAACACTTCGCTTACCGAACTATCGCCAAATCGCTCAATGTCTTCTTTACCGATGATGATCTTGGCCGCGCTGGATGCGCGACGCTGATCGGTTTCGCTGTTGCTGCCGATAACTTCTACGCGATTGAGTTTGGGCGGAGGCGGCGTTTTTGCTTCGGCGGATTTGGCTTCTGCTGCATCTGGTGCGGGAACTTGGCTCACTTGCGCCATTGCGGAAATACAGGTGAACGCTGCCAGGGCCAGGGCCAGAGTCGAACGGCGGAAATCAAAAACGGATGGGGGCGGGCAGACGATGGGCATTGCAAGTGAGGGTGGTTGACGCGCGAAGGAGCTAGTCCCGGAGCGGGGTGATCCTGGCCACAAATGATAGCTAGTGGCAATCAACTTTTAGGGTTGACAGCGGCGGGGCTGTGTAAAGCTGCGCAAAGTTGCGGGCAACCGCAGGCAAGGGTGCCCTGGGTATCAGCTTAAGGCTTGGCCGAGGCCTCGGGCTCAACCATGACCCGGCGCGCACCATCAAATCGCTTGGCCCAATACGACGTCGCCAGGCTCTCTACGCGTACTTCCGCGCCCGGTTTAGGGGAGTGGATGAAATTACCTTCCCCTACATAAATGCCAACATGACTAAACGCACGCCGCATCGTATTGAAAAAAACCAAATCGCCCGGACGCAAGTCGGTGCGTTCAATTTTTTGTGAATTTGCCGCTTGCTCCCTGGCTTGGCGTGGCAATACTAGCCCTGCCGTTTGCTCATAAATGGCTCTGACAAAGCCGCTGCAGTCAAAACCTGTGGCAATACTGGTTCCACCCCGCCGATAGGGGACGCCCAGAAAAGTCATCGCGTTAACGACCAATTCGGACGTCTTTGCCTCGACTTTTTCACCTACATCACTGATTTTTGCCATCAAACCGACCCCGGAATTGGGGTGGCTGACATCTTCGGTCGGTGGGGGCGGATTGGCAAAAGCAGTATTAGTCAGCCAAAGCGCGGCCAGAACGAGGATAATTCGCATCTAAGAAGCTTAACCCGTGGTGTTCACGGCGTCAAGCAAGGCTAAAGAGGGACCTATTATGGCAAAAGCAGAATCGAAGACCACCGTTCTACCCGACGGGTTGCGTTACAAGTCCAAAGTATCGGGCTCACCATTCATGGCGGCAGCGTCGTTTGGCGGCGCCACCATGTCCTGTTTCCTGTGTGGCAAACACCGCGCACGATCGTTGATGACGACCCGCAAGGTACTGGGCAAATCCCAAGCAGTGTGCGCGCCGTCGTGCAAAGCGTTGGATGAGTCTACTGCCGCCGCCGCGGCTGGAAAATGATTTCCCGCTCAACAGTTGGTGCGCCGTCGACCACAGTGAAAGGTGCGCATGCTGCTAGAAGTTGAATCGTCTCAGTTGGTATTGGTTGATTTCCAGTCACGGCTGATGCCGGCATTGCTGGATGCACCAGCCGCGTTGGCCAATGCCGTTCGCTTGGCTCGCCTGGCTGCGTTGCTGCAGGTTCCGGTCATTGCCACAGAGCAATACCCTTCAGGTTTGGGGGCAACGGTGCCTGAGCTCAAGGCAGCGGTAGATGCTGCAGGGGGCCGGGTTTTGTCAAAAATGCAGTTCAGCGCAGTGGAAGAGGGCTTGGGCGAGTGGCTGCGACCACCACCCAAGCCGGTGCAAGGCAATGCGCGCAGCCTACCCAAGCATTTGCAAAAAGCCTCTGTGGTAGCCGAGCGCGGTACGATAGTCTTGGCCGGATGCGAAGCCCACATATGCCTGTTGCAGACCGCTTTGGACCTGTTAGAGGATGAGTTTGACGTGTGGGTGGTGACCGACGCGTGTAGTTCACGGACAGAGCGCAACCGAGATGCCGCCTTTGACCGCCTGGCTGGTGCGGGTGTTGAATTGGTGACGACTGAAATGGTTGCATTCGAGTGGATTCGTTCCGCAGAGCATCCGGATTTCAAGGCCGTTCAGGCGTTGATTAAGTAGACATTGGGCGTTGTGTTGCATTAGTCAGGTACTTGAAAGCTCTGCATTCATAATTATGAATTCAGTTTCAGCAGTACCGAGAGACGCACTATGACCGCCTATGCAGACTTCTACCGACGTTCCATTGACGATAGGGATGGCTTTTGGGCGCAAGAAGCCCAGCGTATCGAGTGGAAGACGCCGCCCACGGAGACGTGTGACTACAGCAACCCGCCTTTTGCGCGATGGTTTGCAGGCGGAACCACAAACCTGTGCCACAACGCGGTTGATCGCCATCTGAAAGCCCGCCCGGACCAAGCGGCGCTTTTCGCGGTGTCCACCGAGACCAATACCGAGCAGGTTTATTCCTTCACGCAATTGCATGCCGAGGTGCAGCGCATGGCTGCCGCACTGCAGGAGCTGGGCGTACAAAAGGGAGACCGTGTACTCATCTATATGCCAATGGTTGCAGAGGCGGCGTTTGCCATGTTGGCTTGTGTACGCATTGGCGCTATTCATTCCGTAGTCTTTGGCGGCTTCGCCGCAGGGGCGCTAGCCGCGCGGATTGAGGATGCAAGTCCCAAGGTCATCGTCAGTTCGGATGGGGGATCACGCGGCGGCAAAGTGGTGGAGTACAAACCGCTGTTGGATGATGCCATTGCACAGGCCAGCCACAAGCCAAGTGCGGTGTTGCTGGCCGATCGCGCCCTCGCGCCCATGAAGATGGTGCCCGGCCGAGACTTTTTGTGGGCTGATTTGCGCGAAAAGCATTTCAACACCCAAGTCAATTGCACGTGGGTCGAATCCAGTCATCCGAGCTATACGCTATACACCAGCGGCACAACCGGCAAGCCCAAAGGTGTGCAGCGCGATACCGGGGGCTATGCTGTTGCATTGGCTGCCAGCATGCAGCACATTTACTGTGGCAACGCTGGTGAGACGTATTTTTCTACTAGCGACATTGGCTGGGTCGTGGGCCACAGCTACATCATCTATGGGCCGCTGATAGCCGGTATGGCGACCATCATGTATGAAGGGCTGCCTACACGGCCAGATGGTGGTATCTGGTGGAACCTGGTGGAGAAGTACAAAGTCACCGTGATGTTTAGTGCTCCGACGGCTGTGCGTGTCCTCAAGAAGCAAGACCCGGCACTGCTCTCCAAATATGATCTTTCCAGTTTACGCGCCTTGTTTTTGGCAGGTGAGCCATTGGACGAACCGACGGCGCAGTGGATTAGCAACAGTTTGAACAAACCGATTATTGACAATTACTGGCAAACGGAGACTGGCTGGCCCATTTTGGGCATTGCGAACGGCGTGGAACACAAGCCGAGCAAGTTCGGCAGCCCCGGCGTTGCGATGTATGGCTACAACGTGAAGTTGCTGGACGAAAACACGGGTGAAGAACTCACAGGTGCAAACCAAAAAGGTGTAGTGGCAATTGAGGGGCCGCTACCCCCCGGCTGCCTTCAGACCATTTGGCAAGATGACGCACGTTTTGTCAAAACCTACTGGAATAGTATCCCCGGCAAGCTGGTCTACAGCACCTTCGACTGGGGCGTGCGTGATGAGGACGGATATTTTTTCATCCTGGGCCGCACGGATGACGTGATCAATGTCGCCGGCCACCGGCTAGGCACGCGCGAGATCGAGGAGAGCATTTCCAGCCATCCGAACATCTCAGAGGTGGCTGTGGTCGGTATCGCGGACGCTCTCAAGGGCCAGGTGGCGGTGGCGTTTGCCGTTGTCAAAGATGCGAGCGCCTTGGTTGACGCCGCGTCCCGTGCCAAATTGGAAGCCGAAGTGATGAAGGTTGTCGACAGCACGATTGGAGCCGTGGGACGCCCGGCGCGCGTGCGATTTGTGTCCGTATTGCCCAAGACCCGCAGCGGCAAACTGTTGCGCCGCGCCATTCAGGCGGTGTGTGAGGGGCGCGATGTGGGTGATGTGACCACGATGGATGACCCTGCCGCACTGCAACAGATCCGCGACATCCTGGCAGCTTAGGCTCTTAGCGGTGGGGTAGACCGCCTTGGGCCAGGCGTAGCCGGATCAATAGCCATCGCACACACAGCGATACAAACAGGCCACCTGCTAGGCCATTGAGCAGTGCCGCGAGTGTGGCGTTCATTGGCCATGCCAGCGTTAGCAGCTTGACATGTCATGCAGACAATCAATGGGGTTGCTACAAAATAGATAGCGAAATGCGCACTATTTACGAGGGCTCGGCGGTACTTTTGCATTGTACTTCTTGGCTGTAGCAGGTCTTTCGCCTTCCGTGTTGTCGGCATCTTCCGCGTCCACAACCAACCCGTCCTCAAACAACGCAACGGCTGTTTTGGCAACCTGCAGCGTGTCGTAGTAGGCATATGCGCCCACGCTGATGGCCCCTAGCACGGGTACAAAGCGTGAAAGCCCTTTGCCTAGGACAAGCTTCGTTACGTGCATGCCAAGCTGTTGTGCCACGCTTTGCAATACGGAGAGCGATGTTTTGCGGATCAATACGCGCTCACCGACGCGCACCGCCACGTCGCGCAGCAGTTGGGCGGAAATATGCTTGAACAGGCAGTACAGCATTTGCTCGCGCCCAAGGGTTTGGCGCTTGCCGTAGACGCTGGCGATGTCCGACACCATTTGTGCCTGCAACTTCCAGATACTGATCAATTCGGGTACGACGGTGAGCCACCCAAAAAAACCTGGCGGCAACGACAGCGAGCCGGAAACCATGCTGGCTGTGCGGGCCGCATTGCGGGCAATGGCATGTGCGCGCTCGCCGGGTTGGGCAGACCGCGATTCCGTACTCTGCGGAACTTCCAATACCAGCGTCAGCACGGCATCGGTTAGCTGGGATGCAGCGTTAGTCAATGTTGACCTGGTGAATGGTGAAGTGGCCGCTGCGCCTGTCAGCAAAATAGCGATCCAAGGTTTCCTTGACGGTCCTAAAGGCAATCTCATCCCAGGGAATTTCGTCTTCGCTGAACAGTCGGGCCTCAATGGTTTCGGAGCCGGGGTTGAAGGTATCGCTCAGCAAGCGCGCGCGGTAAAACAGGTGAACCTGCCCCACGCGGGCCACATTGAGCAGTGTGAGCAAGTCTTCCATCTCAAACTGTGCGCCGGCCTCTTCTTCGGTTTCGCGCGCTGCGCCTTCTGTTGTGGTCTCTCCCAACTCCATGAATCCGGCAGGCAAGGTCCATTTACCCCAGCGCGGCTCGATATTGCGCTTGCACAGCAGCACTTTGTCGCCCCAGTGCGGTACGGTTCCCACTACGTTGAGCGGGTTTTCATAGTGCACGGTGTTGCAGTGGGGGCAGACGGCGCGCTCTTTGGTGTCGCCGTCGTCGGGCAAGCGATAGACCACGGCCGTGCCGCATTGTTTGCAATGTTTGATGGGGCTGCGTTGCATTTAGGCTTTGCCGTATTTTGCGATCAGGTTGCGTGCGGTGTCGCGCAAAAGTTTGCCATCTTGGCCGCGTTTGTCCATGTCGGCTATCCATTCGACCTCGACCAACGCGGCTTTGCGCTTGAACTCCTGTGCGGCGGTCGCGGAGATGGTGTAGACCGTGTTGTTACGGTCGGTGGCGGTTTTGCGGCCCGCGGGGTCGTTGGATTGCTGGGTTTTGCCCATCCAGCCCGACACGGCCAGGCCGGCGTTGTTGTCAATGACCTTTTTCAGATCAGCTGGCAACGATTCGTAGCGGTTTTTGTTCATGGCCATGACACAGGTTGCCGTGTACAGAGCACCGACCGTGGGGTCGAACTCGCTGTGAAAACGGGTGAGCTCTTGTACCTTGATAGACGGAATGACTTCCCATGGCAGCACGCAGCCTTCAATGGTGCCCTTGGACAGAGCATCGGGAATGGATGGCAGAGGCATACCGACTGGAATGGCTCCTAAGTAGCCTAGCATTTTGGTGGTCTGGCGGGATGGGCCGCGTACTTTCATGCCCTGCAGATCGGCCACGGTTTTCACGCGGCGGTCTTTGGTGTGCAGCACGCCGGGGCCATGCACGTGGGTGGCCAGCAGGTGTACGTCCTTGAATTCCTCGGTGGCCACGGTTTGCACGTAATTCCAAAAGGCTTTTGACGTGGCTTCTGCGGTGTTCATCATGAATGGGAGTTCAAACACCTCGGTCTTGGGAAACCGCCCGGCTGAGTAGCCTGGCAGCGTCCAGACGATATCGGCCACGCCATCTTTGGCCTGGTCGTAGAGCTGTGCCGGGGTGCCGCCAAGCTGCATGGCCGGGTAGGCCTCAAATTTGATGCGCCCACCCGATTCACGCTCCACCTTGTCCATCCACGGTTTGTGCATGGTGAGCCACACATTGGAAAGCGGTGCCATGAACGTGTGGAATTTGAGCGTAACCGTTTGCTGGGCGTTGCCAGGCAAGGCTTGCGCCGCCAAGGCTGCGGCACCGGTTTGAAGGAGGGTTCGTCGTTGAATCATTTTGATAGAGAGGGTGTATTAGCGTACAAAGCCAACCAACCACAATGATAGGCCGGGAAAGAACAGCAAGACCACCATGCGCAGTGTGTCGCTGATTAAAAACGGCATCACGCCGCGGTAGCTCTCGGCAATCGGCACGTCTTTGGCCATGCTGTTGACTACATACACGTTCAATCCTACGGGCGGTGCGAGCATGCCAAAGCCTACAGTCATTAGGACCATGATTCCAAACCAAATGGCCGCCTGGTCGTGTGGCATACCAAAGTCGAGCCCGTTGATGATGGGAAAGAACAAAGGAATGGTGAGCAGCAGCATGGACAGCTCATCCATGACCGAACCCAGCACCACGTAAAACAGCAAAATGATGGCCACCACCATTAGTGGCGGCAAGCCCCAGCCTTGCACCAGACCCGCTAGTTGGCTGGGGACCTGCGTGAGCGCCAGTGCAGCATTCATGACATCTGCGCCAATGAAGATCAGGAAAATCATTGCCGACCCCTGGGCCGTGGCATAAAAACATTGCGCCAGCTTGGCTATTGTGAGTTCGCGCATGGTGAGTGCCACTGCGAAGGTGGATGCAGCGCCCACGGCGGCACCCTCGGTTGGCGTAAAGAAACCACCATAAATGCCGCCAAAGACGATCAAAAAGACCACGGCAATCGGCAGCACGCCGCGCAGTGTTTGCGCGATAGGGGTGCGTGCAGTGCGTGGGCCAGCGTGCCCAGGGTTAAGCCGCACATAAATGGCAATGGCCACCATATAGCCCAGCATGGCAATGATGCCGGGCACCATGGCGGCGGCGAAGAGCTTGGCAATGTTTTGCTCCGCCAAAATCGCATAGATGACCAAGGGCACCGAGGGCGGAATCAGAATGCCGAGAGTGCCCCCGGCGGCCAGTGTGCCGGTAGCCAGGCGCCCGCTGTAGCCGTGGCGACGCATTTCGGGCAGGGCGACCGAGGTAATGGTGGCCGCGGTTGCCACGGACGAGCCACAAATGGAGCCGAACGCCGCGCTGGCCAGTACGGCGGCCATCGCCAGCCCACCCTGAAAGCGAGACATGACGCTACTGGCAAAACCGAACAGTGCGCGGGAAATGCCGCCTTGCGTGGCCAGATGCCCCATCAGTAAGAACAGAGGGATGACCGACAGGTCGTAGCTGGCAAAGCGCGCGAAGGCCTGGTTGTTCAAGAAGAAGGACAAAGGTGCCCAACCGGCTTGTGCACCATAGCCCACCACACCGGCGGCAAACATGGTGATGGCGATGGGTACACGCGCCGCCATCAGCACTAGCATCAGGCCAAAAATCAGTAGCACCCATAGCAATGGGGTCACAGGGGTACTCCGTCGGCGGTGTTGGACGGGGCACTGGCTGTTTGCCCCACGGCTTGCCACAGCGCAATAACGCCCGTCAATGCCAGCGGTGGCACCATGCCTGCATACACCAGCCAGTCTGGTATGGCCAGCAACATACTGCCCGAATGGTTGTCCCATGCATTGATGCCACCCAACGCCGTGCGCCAAGTCAGCAAGGCCATAGCCGCAGCCATCAACATGGCACCGATACGGTCGAGTTGATCATTGGTCTTGGCAGAATTGCCGCTGGTAAAAAAATCGACAATGATGTGTCCTTTGGATAGCTGACACCACGGCATAAACAGTGCAACGGCCAGTCCACAGGTTACGCCCGTCAATTCAAAATCGCCTACTAACGAAGCCGCCATGAGATTGCGCCCCACCACGCTAGCGCAGGTGATCAGCGTGATCAGCGTCAAAAGGGTACCCGCCAGAATGGCACAGCCTTGCGCCAGCTTTTCAAGGCATCGCACCAGGTTTACTCCATGCGCACGTGAATGGATTGCAAGCCTTCAATACCGCCCACTAGTGTGTCACCGCGTGCCACGGCACCGACGCCTTCTGGGGTGCCAGTGTAGATAAGGTCGCCCGGCTGCAGGGTCCATGCGGTCGAGAGTTGCTCAATGGTTTCGGCAATGTTCCAGATGAGTTTGGCAATGTTGCTGCGTTGGCGATCCTGCCCGTTGACTTGCAAGTGAATGGCCGCGTTGGCGATGCCGGGAACCTGTGAAGCGGGCGTGATCGCACCAATCGGCGCAGAGTGGTCAAAACCTTTGCCGATGCACCAGGGGCGGCCCTGCTTCTTCATGTCGTTTTGCAAGTCCCGTCGTGTCATGTCCAACCCTACCGCATAACCGTAGATGTGCTTGGCGGCTTCGGCTGCAGGTATGTTGGCACCACCGACGCCAATGGCTACCACCAACTCGATTTCATGGTGCAAGTTGGCAGTGAGGCTGGGGTAGGGCATGCCCACGGTCTGGCCAGGTTCGGCCACCAATGCAGCGTCCGCGGGCTTCATGAAGAAAAACGGTGCTTCCCGACCCGTATGCCCCATTTCCAGTGCATGGTCCACGTAATTGCGGCCCACACAGTAGATGCGGTGCACGGGGAAGCGCGCAGTCATGCCGACGATCGGCACACTGACGGGGGCGGGCGGAGTGAATACGTATGGCATGGCGGTTTCCAGTTAGCAGGAAAAGGTTTCCGGGGTATAGGCGCGAACGGGTTATAGCGTTGCCGCCGTCATGCCGATTTGGTGACCAAGTCAAAGTGCTCTACAACCGGCGGAGCGGCAAAAAATGGCCCAACGATGGCGCGCCACTGGGTAAAAGCGTCTGACTGACGGAAACCAATGTTGTGGTCTTCCACTGTGTCCCAAAAAATTTGCAGGATGTAGCGCTCGGTGCTTTCAATTCCACGGTTGACTTTGTAGCCCTGAAAGCCTTTGGCGTGGCTGATGACGGTCATCAGACCACGCTGGATAGCCTCTTCAAAGGCTGCATTCTGACCGGGATGGATGCGGATGTCGGCGAGTTCGAGAATCATGGTGGTTGCTCGTTTGAATGTGGTGGTAGACCTTAATGGTAACGACCCTGGTTTATCCTTGCGCACATGACCTCTCCTGCAGCCGTATTGAATGACGATTGGATCGTGCCCCAATGGCCCGCACCGCCAGGCGTTCACGCCGTCTGCACGACCCGCCGCGGTGGTGTCTCGGCCGCCCCGTATGACAGTCTCAATCTGGGAAACCATGTGGGCGATGTGCCTGCCAACGTGGCCGCAAACCGTCAGAGATTGCAGGATGCAATGGGTGTCAGACCGGTGTTTTTGGACCAAGTGCATGGCACGGATACCTTGCAGCTTCTGCCTGGCATGCCCGACGGCCTGGCGGCAGATGTTGCCTATACGCAAAAGCGTGGTTTGGCGTGTACCGTCATGGTTGCGGATTGCTTGCCGATCTTGTTGTGCGACGTGCGTGGTACGCAGGTGGCGGCCGTTCATGCGGGGTGGCGCGGGCTGTTGGGCAGGGACGGAATGGGCGTTGTAGAGCAGGCTTATGAGCGATTTAGGCCTATAGCCCTCGTAGAACGTGCACAACCAGCTATTGAATTGATAGCATGGTTGGGGCCTTGTATTGGGCCGAATGCCTTTGAGGTGGGGAGCGAAGTCCGCGATGCGTTTGTCCACAACGCGCCGCAGGCCGCGCTCTGCTTCCAGCCGATATTGCTGCCGGGAAGTGAAGGCAAGTGGCTGGCAGATCTACCCATGCTGGCACGGCAGCGGCTGGGGCAATTGGGCATTACGCAGGTGTTTGGCAACGACGGCAGTGCACCGTGGTGTACCGTGGGCAATCCGTTACGGTTCTTTTCCCACCGGCGGGATCGCGTCAGTGGGCGCCAGGCCGCCTGCATCTGGTTGGCATGATGTTTGCTGTTCAGACAACTGCGCTCGCTCCGCTGCTTCACGGGCACGGATGGCGCGTTTGCGCCCCGGTGCGCCCATAAAGTACAGAATTAAACCGATGGGGACCATGCCATACAACACGAACGTCACGATTGCGCCCAGCAGTGTGCCGTTGGAATTGGTGGCTTCCGCCACACTCATCATGACTGCAACATACAGCCAAGCTATAGGAACTATGTACATTCGGTATGACCCGCGTCAGGAATTGACGCCTCGTATCCTGAGATACTAGCGTCCGTTCTGGCAAACAATTGATTGAAAAGGTAACAGTGTGACGCAAAACGCTCCCGAATACTTGACTGACGCAGTACAGCAGTTTCAGCATTCGCTGACCGAGAACTGGGCGAAGGCAGTCCAGGGTTTGCAAAGTATCGATTTGGGTGCAATCAGCGGCTCTGCGCACAGTGTGCAGGGGGTGCAGCCAGAAATTCGCTTTGCGCCGGAAAAGCTCGAAGCTTTGCAACAACAATACGTGCAAGACGCCTTGGCCCTGTACAACAAGGGTTTTGGCAGTGCGGGCATTGTTTCCGACAGGCGATTTGCCGGTGAGGCCTGGAGTAGTAACCCTATTGCATCGTGTTCTGCAGCGGTCTACATGCTCAATGCGCGTACGCTGATGGGACTGGCCGATGCGGTCGATGCACAAGAAAAAGTTCGCAACCGCATCCGCTTTGCTGTGGAGCAGTGGGTGGCAGCGGCGGCGCCCAGTAATTTCTTCGCCTTCAACGCCGAAGCGCAAAAGAAGGCATTGGAGACCAAGGGCGAAAGCATTGCCAAAGGCCTGCAGAATTTGGTCCACGATTTGCAGCAAGGCCATGTGTCAATGACAGATGAAAGCTTGTTTGAAGTAGGTAAAAATGTTGCCACCACCGAAGGCGCAGTCGTTTTTGAAAACCCATATTTCCAGCTAATTGAGTACAAGCCGCTGACTGCAAAGGTGTATGAGCGCCCATTTTTGTTGGTGCCACCTTGCATCAACAAATACTACATACTGGATTTGCAGCCGGAAAACTCGTTGGTGCGCTATGCCGTTGCACAGGGGCATCGTACGTTTGTCGTGAGCTGGCGCAACCCCGATGCATCCATGGCCACTGCCACGTGGGATGACTACATTGAACAGGCTGTCATCAAAGCCATTGCGGTGACGCAAGAGATATCGGGTTCACCCACCATCAATGCGCTGGGCTTTTGTGTTGGCGGAACCATGTTGGGTACGGCTCTGGCAGTGTTGGCCGCACGCGGTGAAAAACCTGTTACCAGTGCCACTTTCCTGACAAGCCTGCTGGACTTTACAGATACAGGTATTTTGGATGTCTTTATTGACGAGGCGTCGGTCCAATACCGTGAAAAGGAAATGGGCGAGCCCGGCAAAGGCGGGCTGATGAAAGGCAAGGACCTGGCCAGCACATTTAGCTTCCTGCGCCCCAATGACCTGGTGTGGAATTATGTGGTGGGCAACTACCTCAAAGGCGAGACACCGCCGCCATTTGATCTGCTCTATTGGAATTCGGATACCACCAACCTTCCCGGCCCTTTCTACGCGTGGTACTTGCGCAATACCTACCTTGAAAACAACCTGGTCAAGCCCGGCAAGACAACCGTCTGCGGCGAAAAGGTTGATATGAATTTGGTCGATATTCCCGTCTATATCTATGGCTCGCGCGAAGATCACATCGTGCCAATTGGCGGTGCTTACGCCTCTACGCAAGTATTGCCTGGCAAAAAACGGTTTGTCATGGGAGCCTCTGGCCATATTGCCGGTGTGATCAACCCGCCTGCCAAAAACAAACGCAGCTACTGGATTCGCAGTGATGGAAAATTACCCAAGTCGCAGGCCACTTGGCTGCAGGGCGCTGTCGAGCATCCCGGAAGCTGGTGGACCGATTGGTCAACCTGGCTCAAGAGCCATGCTGGCAAGCAAATCCCTGCACGCAAGACCTATGGCAAAGGCAAATACAAAGTATTGCAGCCCGCGCCGGGGAGTTATGTGAAGGCCAAAGCCTAGTCAGGTTCATCATGCACACTTATGCGGTGTGCGTTGCACCTGTCATTTCGAATTACTTTTGAACTGGAGAATGAAAATGGAAGAGATCGTTATCGTTTCAGCTGCCCGTACTGCCGTTGGTAAGTTCGGTGGTTCCTTGGCAAAAACTGCCGCGCCCGAGCTGGGTGCTGCCGTGATCAAGAGCCTTTTGGCACGCACTGGCCTGAGCGCAGAACAAGTCGGAGAAGTGATTCTGGGGCAGGTGCTGGCAGCGGGCTCGGGCCAAAATCCGGCGCGTCAATCCGTCATTAAAAGCGGCTTGACCAAGGAAACCCCAGCACTGACTATCAACGCAGTCTGTGGTTCCGGGTTGAAGGCTGTCATGCTCGCAGCGCAGGCGGTTGCTTGGGGTGATAGCGAGATCGTCATTGCTGGTGGACAGGAAAACATGAGCGCAAGCCCCCACGTTTTGCTGGGTTCACGCGATGGTCAACGCATGGGCGAATGGAAGATGATCGATTCCATGATCGTTGATGGCCTGTGGGATGTGTACAACCAATACCACATGGGCATTACTGCAGAAAATGTGGCCAAGCAGTACGGCATCACCCGTGAAATGCAAGACGCGCTGGCGTTGGCGAGTCAACAAAAGGCTGCCGCTGCACAAGATGCCGGCAAGTTTGTCGATGAAATTGTTCCCTTCAGCATTGCGCAGAAGAAGGGTGATCCGATCGTTTTTGCAGCAGACGAGTTCATCAACCGCAAATCCAATGCGGAAGCGCTGGCTGGACTGCGCCCTGCGTTTGACAAGGCAGGTGGCGTAACCGCAGGCAATGCATCTGGCATCAACGACGGCGCTGCCGCTGTGATGGTCATGACTGCTAAAAAGGCTGCCGCATTGGGCCTGACCCCCATGGGGCGGATTGCGAGTTTTGCGACCAGCGGCCTCGACCCCGCATTGATGGGAATGGGCCCTGTCTCAGCTTCACAAAAGGCACTGGCCCGTGCAGGCTGGAGGGCACAGGATTTGGATTTGTTAGAGATTAACGAGGCCTTTGCCGCACAAGCCTGCGCCGTCAACAACGAAATGGGCTGGGATACCTCCAAGGTCAACGTGAATGGCGGTGCTATTGCCATTGGCCATCCCATTGGTGCGTCTGGTTGCCGTATTCTGGTGACTTTGCTGCACGAGATGCAACGCCGCGATGCCAAAAAGGGCATTGCCAGTTTGTGTATCGGTGGTGGTATGGGTGTGGCCCTTACCGTTGAGCGATAACAACACCGGAGGCAGCAGGGTAAGTGCGTGTTGCACGCCGCCTGCGCCCACTTTACACTGATAAAATGAGCAGTTAGCCCTCGCAGATAGTGCGCAAGCAGCTACTGTTTTTGTAGCATAAGAGAACCAAACAGGAGATAAGATGAGTCAACGAGTAGCATATGTAACCGGTGGTATGGGTGGAATCGGTACCGCCATTTGTCAGCGTTTGCACAAAGATGGTTTTAAGGTCATTGCAGGATGTGGCCCAACCCGTGACCACGCCAAGTGGCTTGCCGAGCAAGCTGCATTGGGCTTCACTTTTTACGCGTCGGTGGGCAATGTTGGTAATTGGGACTCAACCGTAGAAGCTTTTGGCAAGACCAAAGCCGAACACGGCACGATCGATGTACTGGTTAACAACGCCGGTATCACCAAGGATCGCATGTTCCTCAAGATGTCACGTGAGGACTGGGATTCGGTTATCGAGACCAATTTGAACTCGATGTTCAACGTCACCAAGCAAGTTGTCGCAGACATGGTTGAAAAAGGGTGGGGCCGAATCATCAATATTTCGTCCGTCAACGGTGAAAAAGGTCAGGCAGGCCAGACCAATTACTCCGCTGCCAAAGCAGGTATGCATGGCTTCTCCATGGCATTGGCGCAAGAATTGGCAACCAAAGGTGTGACCGTCAACACGGTGAGCCCTGGCTACATTGGAACCGATATGGTGAAAGCCATTCGTGAAGATGTACTGGCCAAGATTGTGGCTACGGTGCCCGTGAAACGTTTAGGTGAACCTAGCGAGATCGCATCCATCATTGCATGGCTGGCATCGGACGAAGGCGGTTATGCAACCGGCGCTGATTTCTCCGTCAATGGCGGCTTGCACATGGGGTAGGTCCTGAATTGGTGCACTGCTAGAACTTTGTTGGAAGAAGCCCACTTTGGTGGGCTTTTTTGTTGCTGGCTCCCATATTTATGGGAGTTTGCTAGGGGATAAATTGCTTAAGATGTCTTCAGATAAGTCAAAGTTTTGCCGCATACCGGCTCAAGACAACGTTGTCAGAGTCAGGGATTGGGTTACATAACGCGAAGTTGGAAATACCCACTATGAATGTTGACGATCAGGTCGTAATGATGGACAGTGCGTCATTGCGGATTGGCATGTATGTTGAGCTCGATGTGGGTTGGATGGCGCATCCGTTTCCTACCGGAAGTTTCAAGATATCCTCGCCCAAGCAAATCGAGACGATTCGCGGCTTGGGGCTCGACAAAGTGCGCGTCAAGATGTCCAAGAGCGATCCCGCTCCGGTTGAAGCAGTGCCGGCAAAGCAACAGGAGACTGACGCAGTGACACAAGAACGAATCCTGGCTGCGCAGCAAGAATCCGTCCAAAAGAAACTTCGTGCGGAACATTTGGCACAGCAACAACGGAGCTTGTTAGCGTGCGAGCGCCGATTTGGCGAAGCCGTTCGCCATTACAAAAAGACGCTCGAGTTAATTCCATCGCAGCCGAAGGCAGCGGCCGAAGTTTGCCAAACGATGGTGAGCGGATTTGTCACTGAAATGTTGATGGAAGGGGAGTCAGCGATTCGACTGCTGTCCGAGGCCGCAGGCGATAAATCTTCCATGCATCCGGTCAATGTGACGATCGTTTCATTGCTGCTAGGTAAGGCCATGGGCCTGCAGGAAGCGGAGTTGGTCGATTTGGGTGTGGCGGCGTTTTTGCACGATGTGGGCAAAGCGCAACTGCCTGATCGGGTGCGTTGGCTTGAAGAGAATTTCTCCACGGCAGAGTACAAGCTATACCAGGAACACGTAGCGCAGAGCGTTCAGGTCGGCAAGTCAATGGAGTTGTCCAAGGGGGCGCTGCTTGCGATTGCGCAGCACCATGAATTGGCAGATGGTAGTGGCTTTCCCATGCGTACCAAGGTCGAGTCCATGGGAGTCTGTGCACGTATTCTGGCTTTGGTCAATCGCTACGATAACCTGTGCAATCCCACGCGTCCGGCGGCAGCCATGACCCCCCATGAGGCGCTGTCTCTTATATTTGCGCAATTGAAAACGCGGTTTGATGCAACTGCGCTCAGCGCATTTATTCGGATGATGGGGGTGTACCCCCCTGGTTCTGTCGTCCAATTGATTGACGAGCGCTATGCCATGGTGGTGTCAGTCAATTCCTCACGGCCGTTGAAACCGCGCGTGATTGTCCATGAGTCAGGGGTTCCCCGGCACGAAGCAGTCATTCTTGACTTAGAGCATTCACCGCAAGTCGGCATCCGTCGCAGTCTTAAACCAGCGGGCCTACCCAGTGCCGCCATGGATTACCTAGCCCCGCGTCAGCGCGTTAGCTATTTCTATGAACGCTTGGTGGACTCGCAGATGGGTTCTCTTGCATGACGCTATCGAGTTGTGGGCCGCTTCTAGATGCGATGATCGAGGCAGTGTGCCTCGTCGATCCTACGACTTTGAGAATATGCGCTGCAAACCAGGTGTTTGCTAATCTGGTCGGTCTGGGTCCAGATGACTTTTTGAACAAACCGGTAGTTGAGATGACAAGTTCTCCTGAGGACTTGTTTTTCTGGGAGGATGTTGCCGCCGGTCTTGCTGACAATATATTGTCCAACTCCATGCTGCGATCCGCGGACGGCATCGCCATACCGGTTGAACGCAAAGTGAGCCGCGTTTGGTTGAATCCACAAGAGCCGGTCTTTTTGGTCGGCATGCGCGACTTGCGTCAGCAACGCCAGGCGGAAGAACAGCAAGAGACGCGCATGGCGGAGCTGCGCGCAACGCTGGAATCCACGGGGGACGGAATTCTGGTGCTGGATGTTGCTGGTGTTGTGCGGCACTACAACCGTCGGTTTGTCGAATTGTGGAATGTTCCAACCGATGTGCTGGACAGTCGCAATGACCTAAACCTTTTTGCGCACATGTCTGCATGTGTGCAGGATGAAACCAGCTACTGCGACCGGCTCAATACCATCGCCGCCAGTCCAGCGATGGAATGCACCGACGTATTGCTGTTGCGCTCCGGCCGGATGCTCGAGCGGGTCACGTTGCCGCAAATCAGCCGCAGCACCGTTTTAGGAAGGGTGTACTCGTTTCGCGACTTGACCGAGCGACTCGACGCACAGAAGCGCATTGAAGCGCTGGCCTACACCGATTCTTTAACCGGATTGCCGAACCGGTTGTTGTTGGGGCAGCGTGTTGCTGTTGCATTGCGTACTGCGACACGCAGCGGTGCAACGTTTGCCGTGTTGTTTGTCGATCTGGATCGCTTCAAAAACATCAACGATTCAATGGGCCATCCATTTGGCGATCGTGTGTTGATTGAAGCCGCTTCCAGGATTCAGCAAACCTTGCGTGAGGTGGATACCTTGTGTCGCGTCGGTGGCGATGAGTTCATTGCGTTTTTGCAGGAAGCCGACGCATTTGGCGCCGAAATCGTCGCCCGCCGCATTCTGGAGCGGTTGCATCTGCCATTTGTTCTTGACACCGTCAATTTTTCATTGGGCTGCAGCATTGGCATCGCCATGTACCCCGAAGATGGCCGCACACTGGAGACGCTGATCCAATGTGCCGATACGGCGATGTTTCGAGTCAAAGAACGCGGGCGCGGCAACTTCCGGTTCTATCAGCCGCAGATGAATGTGGATTTGCTCGCGCGGGTCAAGATGGACCATGCCATGCGCTTGGCTATGGAGCAAAGCTTGTTTCGACTGCACTATCAGCCGCAAATTTCCCTGTGTGACGGGCGCTTGTTGGGCGTGGAGGCATTGATTCGTTGGCGGGACGCTGATCTGGGCAATGTGTCGCCAGCTACCTTTATTCCATTGGCCGAAGAAACAGGGTTCATCATCAATATTGGTAATTGGGTGTTGGGCGAAGCGGTGCGTCAGGCTACGGTTTGGCAGGCGTCTGGCCGCCCCGTAGTAGTGTCAGTCAATGTGTCGGCGCTCCAGTTTCAACAAAGTGATTTTGTCGAACGCGTTTCTGAAGCGCTGACAAGCGCAGATCTCGCGCCCGCATTGCTGGAGTTGGAACTTACGGAGTCCATTCTGATCAAGGACATCAATGAAACGCTGGCCCGCTTGCATGCACTGGCTGCGTTGGGCGTGAGCTTGGCGATTGATGACTTTGGAACGGGCTATTCCAGTTTGGCGTATCTCAAGAAGTTTCCCATTTCAAAGCTCAAAATTGATCGCGCTTTTGTCATGGGGTTGCCTGCAGATGAGGGCGATCGGGCTATCGTAGGTGCGACTATTGCAATGGCGCAAGCGCTGAAATTAACCGTGGTTGCCGAAGGTGTTGAAACGGGGGCGCAACACGACTTCTTGCAAGGCTTGCATTGTGAGGCGTTTCAGGGTTTCCTGTGCGCACCTGGCTTGGCTGCGTCAGATTTTGAACAACTCTATGACACGCTGCCACATGGCTGCAGTTAGTCTAGCCCCGTAGGCCTTTCCAGAGCATATAGCCGGCCAGGCAATACAGTAGCAAGGCAAAGACTTTTTTGAGCTGTGCTACCGGAAGGCGGTGCGCAACGCGAGCACCCAAGGGCGCAGTGATCACGCTACAGCTGGCAATGACCGCCAACGCCGGTAGCCACACGTAGCCCAGCGAATAGGCTGGCAACTCGCTCAAACTTGCCCCACCGATAATATAGCCAGCCGTATTGGCCAATGCAATAGGAAACCCCAGTGCTGCACTGGTGGCAACGGCGTTGATGATGGTTACGTTATGCGCCACCATAAAGGGCACGCTGATGAAGCCACCACCGGCTCCGACCAATCCCGACAAAAACCCTATGACACTGCCCACAGCCAGTTGGCCACCGGTTCCGGGCATTTGTCGTGTAGGTTTTGGCTTCTTGTCGAGGAACATTTGGGTCGCAGAAAACCCGACGAATAGCGCAAAGAAGACCGCCAACACAGTACCTTTAAGCAATGCGAATACGCCAGCACTGGCAATAGCGCTGCCGATCACGATGCCAGGCGCAAGACCTTTGACAATGTCCCAACGCACCGCACCGCGCTTATGGTGGGCGCGCACGCTAGACACGGAAGTGAACACGATGGTGGCCATTGAAGTGGCAATGGCCATCTTGACCGCCAAATCCGCTGGAATGCCCAGAGCTGACAGGATGATGGTGATGAAAGGCCCCATCAACATGCCGCCACCAATGCCCAGCAAGCCTGCCACAAAACCCGTTGCCACGCCCAATGTGGCGAGCTCAATAATCAGGAGGGGTTCCAGCATGGGGCGTGGTGGGCGAAGAAGGCGTTATAGGTGTCTGCAAATGCCACCGGACCGGCATCCTGAACCGGGGTTCAGGTGGGCGAGGTCAGCGCCAGCTTTGGGTTCATCTAACGCGAGATGATCACGCTAGCTGGGCAATGTTCCAAGCCCGGGCTCTAAGAGCATTGGTTCAAGGAAATATAAAGCCCGGCGTGCACTGCAGACGGAGTTATTGTAGCCCCCACGCTCCGCCGCTGCGCGGGTCGCTGCCCGCTCAAGGGGCTTATTTGGCTTGCGCCGCTGGCCGCCAAGCGGTCCAGAACCCTTGGGACGGCCCGGCGGGAAATTGCATTGTGAAAAGTGGCGCCGCGTATTGCCTAGAGCAGGCGCCCGTCTTCACTCAGCGCTTCGTCCAACCGCTCCAGCAAGGAAATCAATAGAACGTCGGAATCTGGATTGGGTTCTGCGCTGCGGGAAGCGTCTGCGGTCAATGTAGGCGCCGTTGATCCATCGGCCGCAGGCATTTCAGTCTGGGAGTTGGATGATGTTCCAGGGACTCTATCGGTTACATCAAAGGCCAGATTCAAGGCTGCCAGCACGGCAATGCGGTCGCGCGCGCGGACCTTGCCTGCATCACGAATTTTGCACATGGCGGTGTCCACCCGCTCCACCGCTTCTAGCAAGCGGGCATCTCCGCCTTCGGGGCAACCCAGCAGGTAGGTCTGCCCCATGATTTGAACTTCAAGCTGTTTCATGATGGGTCTTTTTGCACAGCGGGTGCTTCTGGAAGTCGTTCAAGCAAGGCATCGACACGTGAGCGCGCGGCATTCAGGCGCGATTTGAGCGAGTCGCGTTCCTGGGTCAATGCGTCTACCTGCTGAGTGAGTAACACATTGGTACGCTGCAACTCGCCGTAACGCACCAGCAGGCGCTCAACGCGCTCAGCAATTTGGTCGATGTGGTTCTGGTTCGCCATAGAGGCCACATTGTAGGGTTTGGGCAAGGCAATTGACGTAAAATTGCGTCGTTGGTTCTCGCAGCGTGGTTCACACGCAGCAGTTCAACGGGAAGCAGGAGGGTGCGCTGCACACAGCAAGCCTAACCTGCGCTGCCCCCGCAACGGTAAGTGGACGAATCCTTTCGTGATTCAGCCCCCATCATTAGCCACTGGATACCTTGAACAAGTGTCTGGGAAGGCGGTGGGAGTCGCTCCACCAGCCCGGATACCGGCCAACAAGGTGGTTGCACGCCTGCGTGCAACCGTGATGCCCATGCGCTGTCGGGGAGGACGGCGAAGGGCTCCTTGTCGATTTGTTTCTTTTACCTTTATGAAAAAAAGCACTCCATGTGCGCCGTTTGCCGTGCTGACGCTGGCGTTAGCCGCTGCATTCCCCGTCCTAGCTCAGGCGCAAGCCCAAACCCAAGCGCAGGTTCAATTGCCGCTATCGGTAGTCACCGCCAGCCGTGTTGCTACACCCATCACCGATGTGTTGGCCGACGTCTCGGTTATTGAGCGTGCCACGCTGGAGCTGGCTGGCCAGTCTTCGCTACGCGATCTTTTGGCCCAGTTGCCGGGTGTCCAAATGACTGCCAGTGGAAGTTATCGGTCAACCACCGGGATTTTCTTGCGTGGTTCCATCACATCGCAAACGCTGGTGTTGGTCGATGGCGTACGCGTAGGCTCGGCCACTGCAGGTGGTACCGCGTTTGAAAATATACCGTTGTCGCGTATTGAGCGGATTGAGGTGCTGCGGGGTGCTGCTTCGGCACTCTATGGCCCCGATGCTGTGGGGGGCGTGATCCAGATATTTACACGCGATGCTGGCGAAGGTTTGCAACTGGATGCCAGCGCTGGCATGGGGTCTGATGGTCAGCAGCAGATGGGTGCTTCTATTCGGGGTGGTAGCAGCGCAGTGGGCTACAGCCTGGGCGTTTCGCGCGAAAAGGCCACCGGCATTTCGGTGATTTCAAACCCGGCATCTAGCAGCTACAACCCGGATGAAGACGGCTTCACGTCCAGCAGTGTGGATGCCAAGCTAATGGCGCGCTTTGGCAGTGACCAATCGTTGACGTTGAGCTTTTTGCACAGCGATACCGACGTGCAATTTGACGGAACACCTTTCCCCAACCCATTGGGTTTAAGCAAGCTCACAGTGGATGCGCGCTCCAAGTTGGGCATGAATAACGCCACGCTTCGGTGGGTCGCGCAATGGTTGCCGCAGTGGCACTCTACCGTGGTGCTGGGTACCAGCGAAGACCGCTCGGTCGGCAACTACTACCGTGCAAGCGATGGCGCTTGGGGCGGCAGTACCCAGTTCAATACCAACCGCCGCCAGATCACCTGGCAGAACGATATTGCGCTGGACAAGGACGTACTGTCGCTGGTGGTAGAGAGTCGCAATGAAAGCGTGGACAGTTCAACGGCCTACACCGTTACCAACCGCGATGTACGCAGTGCGCTCGTTTCGTATGCACTTAACCGCCCCGAATGGAATGCGCTGCTGGTGGCGCGCAATGACGACAATTCGCAGTTTGGCAGCTTGAATAACTGGGCTGTGTCTGGCGGGTACCGGTTGACGCCTGCACTGCGCGCAGTGGCCAGTGTTGGTAGCAGTTTTCAGGCGCCGTCGTTCAATCAGCTGTATTTTCCGGACTTTGGGAAACCAGATTTGGTACCTCAACTGAACCGTGCGACCGAGCTGGGTCTGAAGTATCAACTGGGTGCTGTGTCGATGGGGGCTGTGGTTTACAACAACGATATCCAGGGATTCATCGTCCCCCGCACCAACGCGCAAAGTTCGTTGGCCGTGCTGCGTGGCGTGACGTTGAGTGCCGCTGTGCAGACAGCCGACACACAGTACAGCGTGTCGTATGACTATGCCGATCCGCGCACTTATTCCACCAATCCGGCATCCAATGACCTGCGATTCATTCGTGTGGCGCGCAACGTGTTGAACGCCCGCGTAACCCATATGATGGGCACACTTGGCCTGTTTGGAGAAGTGAAAGTCGCCGGTGACCGTGAAGACAGCAACCTCGCGTTTAATGGCCGCGACGTCTTGCCAGGCTATACCCTGCTGAATGTAGGTGCCACATGGCAGATGCAGAAGAATGTGTCGGTGCTGGGGCGCATCAATAACCTCACGGATGCCAGCTATATGTTGGCCAACACCTATAGCATGCCGGGGCGCAACGTGTTTGTTTCGGTGAACTGGGCGCTGTAGCCCGTGGTTTTGAAAGGCGCAGTGTGAAAATCGATCGCGTTGTGGCAGCGTTAAGCGTACTACTGGTTGGCGGTGCAGCGCATGCTATGCAATTGGTGGACGACCGGGGCATAACGGTGACGTTTGCCGCTGCGCCACAACGCATCGTCAGCATCTTGCCTTCATTGACCGAGACGGTGTGCGAACTCGGCCGCTGCGCGCACCTGGTGGGTGTGGACCGCAATTCCGACTATCCCGACAGAGTGAAGGCCTTACCCCTAGTCGGTGGTGGCATCGACCCCAATGTGGAAGCCATCGTGGCCCTGCGTCCCGACGTGGTGTTGATGGCCAAGTCGTCCCGGGCGGGGGAACGGCTTGAGGCCTTGGGTCTTAAGGTTGTGGCACTGGAGCCTAAATCACATGCAGATGTGCAGCGCGTCATGCTCAAACTCGGTCAATTGCTGGACGTACCAGACGCACAACGCATCTGGCGTGTGATTGACGCTGGCGTGTCTGCGGCGGCCCAATCCATACCGGCCCACGCGCGTGGAGCTCGGGTCTATTTTGAGGCAAGCCAGGGGCCGTATGCGGCGGGTGAGGCGTCCTTCATTGGTGAGACGCTCACGCGACTAGGTGCCAAAAACATAGCTCCGGCCGCGTTGGGGCCGTTTCCCAAGCTCAATCCCGAATACATCGTGCGGGCCAACCCAGACCTGATCATGGTGGGCGAGCGCAGCGCCGACAGCCTGCAACAGCGCCCGGGTTGGCACACCCTGCGCGCGGTGCAGGAGCAGCGCCTGTGCGTCTTTGCTACGGAGGATGGCAATGCCTTGGTGCGACCCGGCCCGCGCATGGCAGAAGGCGCGCGGCTGATGGCGCGCTGTTTGACGGACAAGGCCCCTGCCCCTGCAACCGAACGCACGGTGCGCGCCAGGCCATGATGCAAACCCGTGTGCTTGCCTTGTTGTGGGCTGCCGTGGCAGGCGCGGTGGTGTTCGCGGTCTTAGGAGTTTGCGTCGGCAGCGTGGGTTTTGAGAACCTGTTGCAGCCACTGCTGAACCCCGCGGTGGACCCTGAGCGCAGTGCCATGGCCCAGCAAATCGTCTGGCAAATTCGCCTACCGCGCACCTTGGGAGCATGGGCAGCGGGTGCCTTGCTGGGGCTGGCCGGGGCGGTGGCGCAGGGCCTGTTTCGCAACCCTTTGGCCGACCCGTATTTGCTGGGCAGTGCTTCGGGCGCGTCGCTGGGCGTGGCACTGGCGCTGGCTGCGTTGGGCGGTGGGGCAGGGATGTTGGGTGGATCAGCCGCGAGCATGATGAATGGTGGCGTGGCGGTGAGTGTGTTCTCCAGCAGCATATGGGTGCGTATGGGGCTGACCGGCGCGGCATTTGGTGGTGCGGTGCTGGGCGTGGCGCTGACGCTGGTGCTATCACGCGGCGTAAGCCATACGCTGCGCTTGCTGCTGGCCGGTGTCGTGGTGGGTGTGGTGCTGGGTGCTATGACGCATCTGGTGCTGCTGTTCTCACCCGATTCGCTGCAGGCCATGCAGTCTTTTATGCTGGGTTCCACAGCCTTTGTTGGGTGGACAGCATGTGTGCTGATGGCCTGTGTGTGGTGCTTGTGCATGCTGGCTGCGTGGCTGCTGGCACGCGTGCTGGACGGATTGAGTTTGGGCGATGCCACAGCCCAGAGCCTGGGACTGCCCGTAGCCCCCATGCGCGCGGCGCTGGTAGCCGTGCTGGCGCTGGCCACGGGCACGGCGGTGGCGCAAACCGGCTTGATCGCCTTTGTGGGCCTGGCCGCGCCGCACCTGGTGCGCTCCATGGTCAAGTCTACGCATGGCTATGCGATGCTGCTCTCCAGTCTGGTGGGTGGCACACTGTTGATGGCGGCGGACACGCTGGCCCGTTGGCTGATCGCGCCGCAGGAGCTGCCTGTGGGTGTGCTGACCGCCACGTTGGGTGGTGGTTACCTGCTGTGGCTGATGCGCAAGGGCGCAGCGAATACCCCTGGTGGCGCATGATGTGCGTCCGAAACCCAGTAATGTTGAGTAGGGAATTGCTATGCATTCAGTAGCGGTTCACGCAGATTCCGTGAGGGCTAGCCTTGGTTTTGGCTCTGCAAGAAAAGAGGTTTTGCACGGCGTGTCGCTAGAGCTTGCGGCGGGCCAGTGGACCAGCATCGTCGGCCCCAATGGTGCAGGCAAGTCTACGCTGTTGCGGTGTCTGGCCGGGGTGTTGCCGCACACGGGCACGGTGGCGCTGGGTGGCACGCATTTGGCTGCAATGCCCCACCGCCAGCGCGCGCGCCAACTGGCGTGGTTGGGCCAAAACGAAACCAGTGCCGACGACCTAACGGTGTGGGACGTTGCCATGCTTGGCCGCCTGCCACACCAGGCTTGGTTGGCAGCCCCTAGTGCGCAAGACCATGCCGCCGTGGAGCAAGCCTTGCGCGCGACCCAGGCGTGGGACTGGCGTAGCCGCCCACTGGGCCAGCTCAGCGGTGGTGAGCGCCAGCGCGTGCTCTTGGCCCGCGCATTGGCGGTGCAGGCGCAGGTGCTATTGATGGACGAGCCGCTGGCCAACCTGGACCCGCCCCATCAGGCGGATTGGTTGGCCGTGGTGCAGGCGTTGGTTGCGCAGGGAACGACGGTGGTGAGTGTGTTGCATGAGATCAGCATGGCACTGCATGCCGACCGCATCGTGGTGCTGGCCCAAGGGCAGGTAATTCACCACGGGGCCAGTTCAGACCCGGCAACCCATCGTGCGTTGGTTGATGTGTTTGAGCAGCGGATTGCCATTCACGCGGTTGATGGGCAGTGGGTGGCGTTGCCCTGCATTCTGGGTAGTTCTAAATGATTTGCTTGTCGGTGTTGAGGAGTCCGACGCCGGTTGTGGTTACTTTTGTGGCGGTCGCGGGCTGGCAGGGCACTCGGTTACGCGGCTGTCCCCCGCGACGGCCTAGGGCCGTCAGCTCCTCCTTGATGCCGCGTAACCGAGCACCATGCCAGCCCGCTCGACAAATCTTGTGGCAACGCGATATGGACAACGTGGATTCGCATTCACACTCGCATCAACATCAGCGGCATATGCAGTTTCAGACGCAGTCGCAGTCGACGTTCTACATGCACTGGCACCAGTCGAACACGAACTCGCAGAGGAGACCGGGGTGGGCGTTCTGCGTAGGTCAAGGAGGAGCCCGTGCAGCGGGCGGGGGACACGGAGCAGAGCGCCCACCCCGGTCTCCTTGGAGCATTCGAAGACATCAACTGAGCGCAATCAACCCCCCCCCATCGTTGCACCGAATAAACTCCAGCACCCAACCGAAAGCCAACCATGCAAATAGAAACCCCTCCCACCGAAAAGCCGTACGAAAAATCCGAGGGCGAACGCCGGGGCCTGATCATCGTCAACACCGGTGATGGCAAAGGCAAAAGCACCGCAGCGTTCGGCCTGGCATTGCGCGCGCATGGCAGGGGCAAAGCTGTCAAGATTTTCCAGTTCATGAAAGTGCCATCCGCCCGCTTTGGCGAACACCGCGTGTTCGAACAACTGGGTGTCCCCATTGTGGGACTGGGCGACGGTTTTAGCTGGAAGAGCCAAGACCTGGAACACTCCGCCCAACTCGCCCGCGACGGCTGGCAACTGGCCAAGGCTGCCATTCTGAGTGGCGACTACTTCATGGTCACACTGGATGAAATTACCTACCCGCTGATTTACGGCTGGATGCCGCTCGACGATGTGCTGGAGACCCTTAAAGCCCGCCCCAGTCACGTGCATGTGGTGCTAACCGGCCGCCGCTGCCCGCCGGAGATCATTGAAATGGCTGACACCGTGACCGAGATGACCATGATTAAGCATGCGTTTACAGCTGGCATACCGGCACAGCGTGGTATTGAAGATTGAAGCAAAACGCATGACCCTAGACACCGCCGCCCAACCGACCGTTCAGCCCGTCACCTTTCACGCGCCGCACAAATCTCCCGCCGCCCGCCACCCCGTGGCCCAGAGTGTGTGGACTGTGTCCGAAATCCAGGCGCTGTTTGACCTGCCCTTTAACGATCTACTGTTCCAGGCCCAGACCGTGCACCGTGCCCACTTTGACCCCAATATGGTCGAGCTGGCCACGCTCCTGTCCGTCAAGACGGGCGGCTGCCCCGAGGACTGCGGCTACTGCCCGCAAAGCGTTCACTTTGATACCGGCGTAGAGGCCGGCAAGCTCATGGGCGCGGAGGCGGTGCGCGAAGCCGCGCTTGCCGCCAAGGCTGCGGGTGCTACCCGCTTTTGCATGGGGGCTGCATGGCGTGCCCCCAAGGATCGCGATATCGAGGCTGTGGCGGAACTGGTCAAAACCGTCAAGGCGTGCGGACTGGAATCCTGCGCTACGCTGGGCATGCTCAACGACGGCCACGCCGAAACCCTGCGCGACGCTGGGCTCGACTACTACAACCACAACCTCGACAGTGCCCCTGATTTTTACGGCGACATCATCACCACCCGTGACTACCAGGACCGGCTCGATACCCTGACACGCGTGCGCAATGCGGGCGTCAGCGTGTGCTGTGGCGGCATCGTCGGCATGGGTGAATCGCGCTTGCAACGCGCCGGGCTGATTGCCGAGTTGGCGAACCTGGCACCGTATCCTGAGTCCGTGCCCATCAACCACTTGGTGAAAGTGGAAGGAACGCCACTGGCCGACCAGCCGGATCTGGACCCGCTGGAATTTGTGCGCACCATCGCCGTGGCCCGCATCACTATGCCCAAAGCCCGCGTGCGCCTTTCGGCGGGCCGTCAGAGCATGGGGGACGCGGTGCAGGCCCTGTGTTTTGTGGCCGGTGCCAATTCCATCTTCTATGGCGACAAGCTACTGACCACGCCCAACCCAGCGGGGAATGCGGATTTGGAATTGCTGGGGCGCTTGGGGCTCAAGACCGGGCACCCTGTGGCGCGGGGTTGATAACGCGCTCCACATGCCGCCAAGCTTTGCCTGGTTCACCCTTCCGATGTGCGCGATGCTGCCTGTGAGGGCGCTGGGTATCAACACGCACGCGACAGTGATCTGCCGGCGTAACGGATCCAGCATCCGACTACATGGAAAATTGGCTTGTAGCCCTCGTGCGGATTGCTCTAGTAGCTATTGTTTTGATAGCACATTGCTAATGTACGGTGAATCACGCAACGCGCCAATACAGTGGAGTCGCTCCGCTTGGCGTGCCGCTGCACGCCCACTTGCACGAATGGAAACCACAATATGACCGCCACCTGCATCATGGTGCTGGGTACCACGAGTGGTGCCGGCAAAAGCTGGCTCACCACCGCGCTGTGCCGCTACTACGCCCGCCAGGGCTTCAAGGTTGCACCGTTTAAGGCTCAGAACATGAGCAACAACGCAAGAGTTGTTGCTTCTGAGAACGTGCAGGGCAGCTTCGCCGCAGGGCCGCCCCAAGGCGAAGCGCTCCCCCTTGGGGGGCAGCGACTCGCGCAGCGGGATAGCGTGGGGGCTGAGATAGGCAGTGCCCAATATTTCCAAGCCTTGGCCGCCAACGCCGTGCCCGATGTGCGCATGAACCCCTTGCTGCTCAAACCCGAGCGCGACACGCACAGCCAGGTGGTGCTGATGGGGCAAGTCAGCGCAGAACTGACCGCCATGCCGTGGCGCGGGCGCAGTCTCAAGGTCTGGCCGCAGATCGCCGCGGCGCTGGATAGTCTGCGCGCCGAGAACGATGTGGTGGTGATAGAGGGCGCAGGCTCGCCCGCTGAAATCAACTTGCACGACAGTGACATCGTGAACATGAGAGTGGCCCTGTACTGCAACGCAGCTTGCCTGCTGGTGACGGACATTGACAGGGGCGGAGCGTTTGCGCATCTGTATGGTACTTGGGCACTCTTGCCACAGAACGAGCGCGCCTTGATCAAAGGCTTTGTACTCAACAAGTTTCGCGGCGATGCCGCACTGCTGGCCCCCGCTCCGCAGATGTTGCAAGACCTAACGGGTATCCCTACCGTTGCCACCTTGCCCATGTGGTGGCAGCACGGGTTGCCAGAAGAAGACGGTGCCTTTGATGACCGCAGCGTGGCCAAAGGAGCGGTAACGCTGAGGGTGGCGGTCATTGCATATCCGCGCATTAGCAATTTGGACGAGTTCCAGCCACTCAAGAATATTCCCGGCGTGCGGTTGCAGTGGGTGCGTAGCCCGACAGAACTGGTGGGGCTCAAGCCTAGCGATTGGATTGTTCTACCGGGCTCCAAGCACACGACTGGTGACCTGGCCTGGCTGCGCGCACAGGGGCTCGACGCGGCAGTGGCAGCGCATGCGGGGCAGGGTGGGGCGGTGCTGGGTGTGTGTGGTGGCTTGCAAATGCTAGGCGAGGCGCTGATTGATACCAACGGCATTGACGGCAATGCACCCGGGCTCGGCTTGTTACCTCTGGTCACCGTGTTTGATGTGGACAAAACGGTGCGGCATACGACGGTTCGATTTGCCGCGGACCTACATGCGCACGCTGCCTCTGGGTTGCAGTCTGTGTGGGCCGCTTTGGCGGGTGTGTCGGCAAGCGGGTATGAAATTCACCATGGCCAAACGGCACAGCATCCCGCCATGGCTGCGGCGGGAGATATTGCACGCGCCGTGCTGCCCGATGGCCTGGGCTGGCAAAACGCTGCGGGCAATGTGCTGGGCGTGTACCTGCATGGCCTGTTTGAAGACCCTGCGGTGTTGCACGCCCTGTTTGGGGCCAGTGCGCCTACGCTGGATTCGGTGTTTGAAGGGCTGGCTGATTTCATTCACGAACATTTTGAGCCTGGTGTGCTTGCTGCATTGAAGCAATCGCTGTGATGCCACCGCGCTGATACACAGCCGACACATGCGATTTTTTTGGAAGATTCTGCGTTAGCGATAACTTCGTGACAATTGGTGACACTTTGTTACAAAGGGGTCGTCATGAACAAGCTCATCCTTCTGGGGTTGCTGTTATCCGGCGCTAGTCATGCTCATAACTTCCAGGCACACGCGCTTCCTGGAGACCGAGAAAAACCCCAATTTGTGCTGGGCGCGGCCACTCAGCGCTGGACATTAGGCGAGGTGAACTGGTACTACAACCCGTTGAACCAGCCCTCAAACCTCAGCACTGCGGAAATCGTCAAAGCCATACAGACCGCAACAGCCCGCTGGTCTGCCATGTGCAATATCACTTTCACTTACAAAGGCATCACGGCTTCGCAGCCGGTTATGTATGGTGACGCGACCATGGTGGATTCTGACAATGTGTTCGGATGGGGAGCCTTGCAGGCCAACGATTCGGGCTTTGCTGCCATCACCCGCACTTGGTACTCCGGCACCTCTTACGTTGACACCGACATCATGCTGAACACCGCACAAAGCTGGACTATCGACAAGGTGGATGCGCTGATGACCCATGAACTGGGCCACGCCATTGGCCTGAGCCACTCTGACCAGGCAACGTCAATTATGTATGCGGCACCGTACCACACAGCCCAGTACATGCGGACCTTGCGTGGTGACGATGCAGAGGGGTGCGCGGCACTCTATGGTGCAGCATCAACCGCCAAAGCCAGCCGAACGTTCAATTGGGCAGAGGCAACCTACCCTGAATATCTGTCGTCTGACCCTGCGCCATTGGTCACTGCGGGCGACTATTACTACCGGTACTACCCCGGAACCAAAAGCTATGTCAGTACCCGTGGCGGCATTGCTTACTATGTTGACCCCCATGGTGCAATTCAGAATATGGGGCCACTGGAATCGCATTTCGCGACTGCACGGGCGTCAGGGTTTTAAACCTGGACTCGCTTTGTAAGCTTTCTGACAGACTTTGGGCGGCTTGTGTCGGCTACCATGGCATGCTTGAAAAAAGGGAGAGAGGCATGCGAAGTCTATTTTCAGCGCGCTGCTGGCAGAGTCGTCCGGAACATCTTCATAAGCGTAAGGCGAATCGCCTATGCGTATTGATGAAATCGACATCCCACAAACTCGCCCTGCTGGCTACGGTGTTTATGGTCATGGTGGGTGTCGTTCATGCCCAGCACAAAGAATCTCCCGGGGACTATGTACGCACACCGATAGAAGAACCTTCATCGAAAGACCGCGAAACCTCGCAGTATGTCGCCACGGGTGAAAGCTGGCCGGCAGGCATCGTATATTGGTACTACAACCCGCTCAACCAGCCCGCCAACCTGAAGACCGCCGAAATACTGGCAGCTATCCAGACGGCCGCCAGTCGCTGGGCCCAAATGTGCAATATTTCATTCGTCTATATGGGTGCGGCTTCGACCAACCGGGGTTTCGACGGCAGCTCAGTAGACCGCATCAATGTCATTGGTTGGGCCAGCTTTCCATTCAGTGAGCGGGACACGGCGGGCATCACCTACTGGAACTACTCCCGGAGCACGTTGGCAATTGTGGACGCAGACATCATTCTTAACAACAGCGGACGCTGGAGTCTGCGCGATGTAGACGCTGTGATGACCCACGAAATTGGCCACATGATTGGTCTGGACCACTCTAATACCACGGTGTCCATCATGAGTGCCAACCCGTATAACTCCTACGAATACCAGCGCACCCTGCGGGGCGACGATGTAGAAGGCTGCACCAAGCTGTATGGTGCGTCGCCTTTGTCCCTTATCAACCGCACGCTCAACTGGGCAGAAAAAACTTACCCTGCCGAACTGAAGTCTGGCCCCTCTGTCACACAGGGCGACGCCGATGGTTTCATCTACCGCCAGTACTCGGGTTCCAACAGCAAGGCTGGTGTCAAGAACGGCATCGCCTACTACACAGGCTCGAATGGCGTTATGCAAAACATGGGGCCGCTTAGCGGCTTCACGGCGCAGGTGCAGGCCGCCGGATTCTGATTACGTTATGCCTAGCGCGCAGTATCAGATGTCATCGCCTTGTTTTATGGACGCAAACGTGGTGGATTTGGGCGTGAATAAGGCGGTTTACTGGCTGTTGGACGTAAGAATTTTGTCGTCAAACCCGCAATATTGACTAACCCCACATTGCCAGCACTGCGGCTTTCGCGCTTGACACACGTAGCGGCCATGCAGGATGAGCCAGTGATGGGCATCCACCATAAAGCGCGGGGGGATGCGTTGCAGTAGTTGTTGCTCTACCGCCTCTGGCGTTTTGCCCTGTGCCAGCCCCGTGCGATTGCTGACGCGAAATATATGGGTGTCGACCGCCATGGTGGGCTCGCCAAAGGCCACGTTCAACACCACGTTGGCGGTTTTGCGGCCAACGCCAGGTAGGGCTTGCAAAGCGTCTCGCGTTCGGGGCACCTGGCCGTCATGCAGGTCTACCAGCATGCGGCAGGTTTGCAGCAGGTGGCGGGCCTTGCTGTGGTACAGGCCAATTGTTTTGATATGCGTCTCCAGCCCGTCCAAGCCCAAATCCAGAATCGCCTGCGGGGTATTGGCGACGGGAAAGAGTTTGCGGGTAGCTTTATTGACACCCACATCGGTGGCCTGTGCGCTCAACAGAACAGCCGTGAGTAACTCGAAGACACTGGTGTACTCCAACTCCGTTACCGGTGATGGATTGGCGGCTTGCAGGGTAGCAAAAAAGCCTTCGATGGCGGCAGTCTTCAAGAGTGGCTCCGAGAAACGTGGGACAAAACGTGGAACAAGGCGAATTCTAGGCGTGCCACTCGCTACCATTGGGGCATTGCTATTGCTTATACCTTTACTGCCAACACTTTTACCGCCATGCCTCTTGAATTTGCCACCCGCCTGAACAACGTAGAAACCTCTGCCATTCGCGAACTCTTCAAACTGTTGGGCAAGCCCGGCATCATCAGTTTTGCCGGCGGTTTTCCCGACCCGGCCATGTTTGATGTGGACGGTATCCGGGAAGCGGTAAACGCAGCACTGACCCACGAGGCAGGTGCCGCGCTGCAATACGGCGCAACCGAAGGCCACAATGCACTGCGCGAACAATTGGCCGCCTTCATGCAGGGCAAAGGAGTGCAAGACCTGGCACCCGAAGGCTTCATTGTTACAACGGGTAGCCAGCAGGCGCTGGACCTTCTGGGCAAAACCATGATCAGCCCCGGCGAAAAGGTGATTGTGGAGGGCCCCACCTTTTTGGCTACCATCCAGTGTTTCCGCCTTTATGGTGCAGAGCTGATCAGTGCCCCAATAGACGCAAACGGCGTTCAGGTGGATCAGCTCGAAGCGTTGATGGCTGAGCATCGCCCCAAGTTTGTCTACCTGATTCCTACCTTTGGCAACCCGAGCGGTGCCTTGTTGAGCATGGAGCGCCGCAAACGCGTGCTGGAACTGGCCGTGCAGTACCAAACTCTCATCGTGGAAGATGATCCTTATGGTGATCTGTATTTCAACGATGCGCCGCCGCCGTCATTGTTGGCGTTGAGCGCAGGCGTGCCCGGTAGCCGCGAATGGCTGGCACATTGCGGCTCACTCAGCAAAGTGCTGAGCCCAGGCCTGCGCGTGGGCTGGATGGTCGCTCCACCGGAGCTATTGGCTAAGGCCACGATGTGCAAACAGTTCAGCGACGCCCACACGAGTACGTTTGCCCAGGCTACAGCGGCCCACTACCTGAAGGCCGGGCGCATGCCGGCCACACTGGCTCACGTGCGCAAGGTCTATGCCGAACGTGCCCAGGCTATGGGTGATGCTTTGCGCAAAGAACTGGGTGAGGCCATTGATTTTGTGCAGCCGCAGGGTGGCTTGTTTGTTTGGGCGCGGTTGACCGGCGCCGGTGGTGCTGCAAAGGATGGTGCCGAGTTTGCAAAGCGCGCGATTGATAAAGGCGTAGCCTTTGTCCCGGGATCGCCGTTTTATGCGTCCAACCCCGACCTGTCTGCACTGCGACTGAGTTTCGCGACGGCGGATGTTGCAAGAATTAGAGAAGGGGTGGAGCGTTTGGGGCATGCACTGTAATAGTGCTATATCACGTAGAGGCGGAGCCAATGCTCCAGTAGCCCGCACAAAAACTGCGTGAGAAGCTATGCTTTATATAGCGCCTCACGCGCTGTTCATTCGGGCTGTAGGTTTATCAGGGCTTGCGAATAACCCAGGTCCAGTACCGTGCTAGTTCAGTGATTCCGCCAGGGCCCGACAAGGTAGCAAAGATTTGCTGCGCCTTCTCCGTTTGCCCAGCTTGAACATAGGCAACACCAAGACGAAGGCGGGCCTCTTCAGGGAACTTAGGTATGCCTTTGGCAATACCCTTTTCCATAAGGTCAATGCCTTTGTCGAATTGCTGCATACCAACCATGTTCAACCCGTGGTTGAATGCAAACGAACCATCGGGCTTCTTCAGTACATTGGCAATGTCTGCAGCGGAAGTCTTTTGATCTTGTTCGACTTCATGGGCCAACTTGGCGCGCAATTTCTTGTGTGCATCGGTACTGGCGCCGGTGCCCAACAAGCCCGCGGCCGCGCCTTGGTCATACGCACGCAGCGCTTCACCCGAAAAGACCGTCTTTTGCGCCAACGAGATGTAATCGGTGTAATCATTAGCTTCTTCCAACGTGCCCAAGTGGAAAGCCAAACGGAACACGTCAATTTGCAAGCGTGGTTGTAGATCAGGGCGACTCAGAAGCGCATTGATCGCCGAACGCCAGCTGTCTTTGCTGGGGTAATACTGCGCCATCATTTCGAGCGCACGGTTTACCCCTGCGGAGTCTTTCAGTTGGCTGCGTGCACGCATGTACAGGTCAATATACGCTTGTTGTGGCGCAGTTTTGGCGGCTTCGCTGGCGGCAAACTCTTCGTTGAGCAGCTCAGAACCGCGTTCCAGATTTTTGCTCAGGAGGTATGACTTGATGCGCAAATCTTTGACGGCGGGATCTTTGCCACCCGCCTTAATATTGCGTTCCATCCAGACAGCAGTTTGTGCATAGTCTTTGGCACGATAGTAGGTGATGCCAACGCCTTGCATTAGGCGCAACGCGTCTTCTTGCTTGAGCCAGCCACCTGCTTCGTTGAGTTGGAGCATTTGTTCAACGGCAGCAGCAGTTCCACTTGCATCATCAAGCGCGCGTGTCACCGGCTCGGTAAAGCGTGCACTGAGATAGCTTTCGTAAGGTGATTTGTTGGGTATTGCCGCAACAATTTTTAGTTTTTCTTTCGCCTGCTCATACTTCTTATCGTTGATGAGCGTTTGTATTTCCGTAAAGGGAACACGCAATTCTTCACGAATGGGGGGGCGGGCTGGTGTCGAGGCGCTGGCTGCTGGTGTCGCTGCGGTTTGGGCCCAGGCGAGGGGTGACAATAGCGCACACGCAACCAAGGCAGCTAAGGGAATAGGACGCATAGTTCTAATTGTTTTCATGGATTGCCTCAAACCTTGCCGCCGCACAGGGGGTGCTGACCCATTTGGACGACCAGATCGCGTGCTTTGTTGGCTTCTGTTTTGGTGGCGACTGCTGCAATATTGTTTGCCAGGCTTCCAACATAAGAAGCGGCTGCCTCTGCAGACGACTTCAGCGCTGTGCAGCGTGTTGCCAAATGCTTCTTGGCGATGGCAATATCTCCGCCATCACGAACTTCAGCTGCTACCAATCCCAGCGCCAAAACGCCATCGGCCGTGGCATCGACCAAGCTCAATTGGCTTGTAACCAACTTGAGCATTTCTTTATCGTTGGGCGATGCAGTGGTCGCGCGTTTGGTGAGATCGTTGACGCTAGCGCCGAGTGCTTGCGATACGCTCAAAAATTCGGTGACGGACTTGCTCAAGCCGGCTTTGCCAGCGGCAGCACCCTTGTTTTGAGCCAATACCGGCTGAGCCAGCAAAGAAGCGGCCAAAAGAGTGGAGGAAAGAATGCGAATCGTAGACATAGGTATGAGCCTCGAAGGTTGAACGTGGGGCGAACTTTACACCGATTCTGCGGGAGCGTGGCGCTTGGAGCCACACTAAAATGCAAGTTAACGGTGTCAATGAGCGTCATCCCAAGACCATCACCATATTCGCCGCGTCGGCACCAGACACCGAATTAGTCTTGATTGAGAGATGTTTTGAAACATAAATTGTCGGATCTCGCGAGCTTGGGTGGTTTGGTTTACTCCACCGAAAGTGGGCGCATGTGTCCATCATGCCGTCAAGCGCTGGCGCAGTGCACATGCGGTAGTACCCGCGCGGCGGTCGGCGACGGCAATGTGCGGGTATCGCGCGAAACCAAGGGGCGTGGTGGTAAAGCGGTGACGGTGGTGAAGGGCTTGGCGCTCGATGCCGCCGCTGTGGTTGAATTGGGAAAACAACTCAAGACTGCCTGTGGATCTGGTGGCACAGTGAAGGATGGTGTCATCGAAGTTCAGGGCGACCATTGTGATCGCATCGTGCAAATGCTGACAGCACAAGGCTATAAAGTTAAACGTGCGGGTGGTTAACCCCATTGCGACCTGCGGTTACGATCTCCCATTCTGAGCGAGAAACCATGCACCTGCCTGATCCGGCTGCAAAGCCATCCGTTGCCCTGTATTGGGACTTTGAAAACCTGCATGGAGCCTTATGCGAAGCGCGCATGGAGGGCTCGTACAGTAAGCAAGATAACCGGTTCAAGGTGCAGGAACCATTGGTCAATGTTCAAACGGTAGTCAATATGGTTGCGACCCTGGGGCCGATTGCCATACACCGTGCATACTGCAATTGGCAATATTTTGGCCGCTACCGTGATGCTTTGTTACACCATGCGGTTGAACTGATTCAGCTTTTTCCTCCAGGCGGTGCAGCTAAGAACGGGGCAGACATTCGCTTGTGCCTGGATGCAATGGAGGATATTGGGCGCTTCGACCATATTGGTACGGTAGTCATTGTGAGTGGCGATAGCGACTACATGCCGGTTGCGCAAAAGATCAAGGCTGCTGGGCGACGTGTGATTGGGTTGGGCGCGCGTAAAACGACCAATGCACATTGGGCCACTAGTTGCCACAGTTTTTACTACTACGAAGAATTGGCAGGCGGCACACTATGACATTTGATGCGGATGCGGTCACCCACGGAATTCAATTGGCTGTTGCGCCTGTTTTCCTATTAACAGCTGTGGCTGGCATGATTGGCGTGATCGCCGGGCGTTTGGCGCGCATCATTGACCGGGCGCGTTTGTTGGAAGATCGCGCCCTCGACTCAGTCGATCAAGCATTTCTTGCGCGCACTCTTCATGAACTGGGTGAACTGCGCTTGAGGGGGCGGCTGGCCAATGGCGGCATTGCCTTGTTGACGCTTTGCGCGTTTCTCATTGGGCTGACCATCATTGTGCTGTTTGTGGGCGAGACAACAGCATTTCAAATCAGTCGATGGGCTGTAGGCGGTTTCTTGGCGGGAGTTGTGGCGTTTCTTTTGGCACTGTTGTGCTTTTTGGTCGAGACCGTGATTGCTTCACGCCTGTTGAATTTTCAAATGCCCAGCAAGGGCTAGGGCTTCGTACACACGAAAGGCCGCATAGGCATCATTGGCCGCGTAGATCAATTGGGCTTCCGTGAGGTGCGTATTGGCCCAATTCGAAGTGGCCGCCTTTTTAGACTTGATAAAGCGTTTGTTAAAGAGCACTGCCACGGCACCCTTTACACCCATGTCTTTGCGGTAGCCACGCTCGCGGAATACGGTGTTCAGTTCCAGTACATCTGCAGGCTCGACGCCGAGTTTCGCCAAGATGCGCTTGCGGTCATCGCCCAGCCCAAAACCAGCCTTGACAATACCGTGTGCCGCCAACAATTGCCCCACCATTTCGCGGCATTGCAGATCGTGCAGTTGGAAAACCCAGGCACGGTCTGCATTGGCCAGTTGTACGATGTGTGGCCCTTCGGATACCTGGTCTTTTAGAAATGTCGGTTTGGATTCCGTATCGAACCCTAGCACCGTCGCGTTTGTCAATTGTCTGCAAGCGCTTTCTGCTTCATTGGCGGTCGCCACGACAGTAATGCGGTCCAGGTTGAGCCGGTCAAATGGGGCCAAGAGTGCGATTTCCTCTTTGCTCGGTGTGCTGTGGGTGGTGTGCATAGTGTTCAAGTGTGCCGGAAACTACGCGTAAAAAGGCAGCCGTCGCATAATCCACCCATGAAAAAAACATTCAAACTCAATATCGAAGGCAAGAATCGCGACCGCGTGTTCGAAGCGGTCAAGAACGAAGTTCGCAAATATGTCAAACGTGAACGCCGCCGTGCACTGCCAGAAGGTGTCGATTTTTGGGATTTTGACTGCCGCTTTGGCCCCACCGAAGAAGCCGCAGTCGTGGTTCATTTCGCCACACTGACCAGTCACATGAATGATGTGGCCCAAGCCGGGGGCGAGCAGTTCTACGTTGAAATTCTGGCTTCACATGGCCGACGTCAACCACGCCCGTCGACTGAGGCGACGGATACCGTTTAAAACACGTTTCAAGGCCAGGCGTGGGTTCACGCTTGTTTGTCTTGTTCCGCAGCCGCCCGCAGTTTGTCCTTTTTGCTGGGGCGTTTGCCTTTGACCCCACCATTGTTTGGAGCGGCTGGTGTAATGATGGGGGTGGCCGTCTCTTTCGGTTCAAAGCCAGCAATGTGTTCCAGGGCTATGCGCACGCGCTGGCGCTTTTCGATCAGGTGGAAATGTGCTTCTGTGTCTGCACTGACAAAGCTGACCGCAAGCCCTGTTTCCCCGGCACGTCCCGTTCTGCCGATGCGGTGCACGTAGTCCACCGCAGATCGGGGCAGGTCATAGTTCACCACCACTGGTAGTTTGGCAATGTCGATGCCACGCGACGCCAGGTCGGTAGTTATGACGACATCCCACTGTTCTTCCTTGAACTCGGACAGGACTTGTTTTCGCGCGCCCTGGCTCAAGTCCCCGTGGAAGGCGGTAGCGAATATTTTGGCCTCGTAGAGTTTCTCTGCCACCAGTTCTGCGGTGTATTTGGTGGCCACAAAAACCAGCACGCGCTTCCACCCCTGTTCCTTGATCAAGTGGCGCAATAGTTGGGTGCGTTGGCTGGCATCGACGGCGATGGCTCGTTGCGTGATCGTGGGTTCGTGTTCTTCGGTCTGCGCAACGGTCACTTCCACCGGGGCGTGCAGCGTCCTGTTGGCCAGCGCGCGCACGCTGTCGGGAAACGTAGCCGAGAAAAACAGATTTTGTCGCTGAGGAGGCAACAAGGTCAAAATCTTGGATAACTCGTCTGCAAAGCCCAGGTCCAACAAACGGTCCGCTTCATCCAACACCAGCATTTTCACAGTGGCCAGTTGCACAGCATTTTGACTGGCCAGGTCGAGCAGCCGCCCCGGCGTTGCCACCAAGATGTCGGTGCCGCCGCGCAACGCCAGCATTTGCGGGTTGATGGAAACGCCGCCAGTCGCAACCACCAGCTTGATGGGTTGTGGCAAGCCTTGAGCCAGTTTGCGAACCACATCGCCGACTTGGGCGGCAAGCTCGCGTGTGGGCACCAGGATGAGTGAGCGCACTGCGCGCCCGTATTGGTGGCGGTTTTCCGCAGGCAATGATTGAAGGCGCTGCAGCAATGGCAAGACGAACGCTGCTGTTTTGCCTGATCCAGTCTGTGCCGCACCGAGTACGTCCGAACCGGCCAAAATGACGGGTATCGCCTGTACCTGAATGGGAGTTGGCTCGACAAAGCCCAACGCATTGGCCGCCTGTGCGAGAGTTGGCGCGAGTCCGAGTGTGAGAAAGGGCATACCCCCTATTGTCGGGCCACCCGCTTCGGTTCAGCCTTGCAGCATGGAAATATCGCTAAATGCATCGGCATTGGGGACTTGAGACTGGAGTTTGGTGGCATCCAGCGCCAATGCGCGGACGACGGTGACCGGGAGATCATCAAACGACAGTTGACCCTGGCCTGATTGATCAGTCAGCAATGCCCCCAAGTGGATGACTGCTGAGAGCTTGGGGCTTTCTTTGGTCAAAGGCTGCGCAGCAGCCTGCAGCGTCAGCGCGACGGATTCGGGGAAATCCCAGTGTCGTGCAATCTCCGCGGAAATTTCACCCTCATCAAAGCCGGCCAAGTCACGTTCCCGCTTCCAGCGCTCGCCAGGCTTGCAAGGCGCTATTTCGATTTGGCCCAGCGCATCAGGGTTGCAGCGGGCAATGACAATTTCGCCCAAGCGGAGCATCAGTCCTGTGAGCCATGCCTGCTGCTCATCCACGCCGGCGTGCGCTGCCAGCCATTTAGAGTAACCAGCGCACACCATGCTATTGCGCCAAAACTCAAGGCGATTCATGCCTGCCGGAAATGCAAAGGTGTTCGCCATGCATATCGCCAGCGCACGCGCTCGAATGTGAGACATGCCAATGACGCTGACTGCACTTTCCAATGAATCGACGCGGCGAGAAAGCCCAAACATGGCACTATTTGCCATGCGTAGCAAAATTGCCGAAAGGGCAGGGTCCTTGGCGATGATGGTGGCGATGGTGGTAACGTCAGCGTCGTCGTCACTCAGGGTTCGAATCAAAGCCTGTGCCACTTCTGGCATGACAGGAAGTTTGACGGATTGCAGGAAGCTCGTGATATGGGTCATGGTCGCGAATATGATACCCCGCACAGCAGCCCAAAAAGCCCCGTATGGTGCGCGACCAACATACTTCAGAAAAAACATCTTCCGCCATGAAAACCCTCAAAATTGATTTTGTGTCCGACGTGTCATGCCCATGGTGTGCTGTTGGACTGGCTTCACTGCAGCAAGCGGTGCAATCCGTTGGGCCAGACGTAGCGGTCGAGTTGGCTTTTCAACCGTTTGAACTCAATCCCACAATGGAGAAGGCTGGTGAGGATATTGGCGAGCACCTTCAAAGAAAATATGGCTCAACGCCGGCGCAGATTGCGGCTATTCAGGAGACCATTCGCGCCAGGGGTGCCGAACTGGGTTTTACCTTCAACATGGACAAGCGCTCACGCATCTACAACACGTTTGATGCCCATCGCCTCTTGCATTGGGCCCAACTGGAGGGGCATGATCTACAGCTGAAACAGGCCTTGTTGACGGCCTATTTCACCAATGGCGAAGATCCCAGCGACCACGACGTGCTGGTGAGACTCGCTGCGTCCGTAGGATTGAATGGGGAACGCGCCAAAGCGATACTGGATGCCGATACCTACGCCGCTGAAGTGCGGGCGCAAGAGCAGTATTACCAGCAGCAAGGCATACATGCGGTCCCCGCAGCGGTCGTGAATGGCCGCCATCTCATATCAGGTGGACAACCGCCTGCGGTTTACGCGCAAGCACTGCGGCAAATTGCCGAAAGTTAACAGGTAGCACACTGCAAAGCGCGCGAACCTGAAGGGCGGTTAGGCGCAGGCCAGCACTTCCAGCAGTCTGTCGAGGCCACCGGTTTCGATGGACACCATAGCTTGTTCGCGTACCTTGGGTTTGGCGTGGTAGGCAACGGACAGGCCTCCGGCCTCTGAACAGGCATGCATCATGGGTAAGTCATTCGCACCATCCCCCATGGCAATGCACTGGCTAGGTTCAACACCCACCAGTGAGGCTACTTCCAGCAGGGTGCGGCGCTTTTCTGCACCGTCGCAAATGTCGCCCCAAGGCTGGGCCACCAAATTGCCGGTCAGAGTGCCACAGGTAGGGCCATTTTCAATCTCGAGAATATTAGAGCGTGCAAAGTCAATACCCAAACGCTCTTTGACGCGGTTGGCAAAGTAGGTGAAACCACCCGACACCAGTAGCACTTTGAGTCCCGCAGCCTTGCACGCCACAATCAGCTCAGCAGCACCGGGGTTGATGCGCAGTCGCTCGGTGTACACGCGTTCCATATCTGCCACCGTAACGCCCTTGAGCAAGGCCACTCGGCGGCGCAGGCTGTCTTTGAAGTCCGTAATCTCGCCGCGCATCGCGGCTTCAGTAATGGCGGCTACTTCTGCCTTGCGGCCTACCGCATCGGCTATCTCGTCAATGCATTCGATGTTGATGAGCGTGGAGTCCATGTCAAACGCGATGAGTTTGAAATCAGACAGCTTCTGGCCGGGTTTGCAGTTGCGCAAGATGAGGCCAGGGGATAGTTCGATCGGTTGCATGGTTCTTGGTGCTATAAAATTAGTAGCTGCTTACGCACATTCTGCGAGGGCTATGGCGTATTTTAACCAAGAATGCCGAGCGTACCGTTGAAGTTGACCAAACGAGGCATTGCTGTAGGGGCGACCACGATACGAGGCCCCTACAATGGACTCCCTCCCGCTCGCATGACTATGAAAATCCTTATTTCCAACGATGATGGCTACCTAGCCCCCGGCTTGATGGCGCTGTACGAGGCCTTGAAGGATGTGGCGGACGTTGAGGTCATAGCACCCGAGCAAAACAACAGTGCCAAGTCCAACGCGCTGACGCTGCATTCACCGCTTTCGGTAACCCGTGCGAGCAATGGCTTTCGGTATGTCAATGGCACACCCGCGGACTGTGTACACATTGCACTCACGGGTCTGCTGGACTACCGGCCAGACTTGGTGGTTTCCGGCATCAACAACGGTGCCAACATGGGTGATGACACGATCTACTCGGGCACTGTGGGTGCCGCCATGGAGGGCTACTTGTTTGGCATTCCCGCCATTGCGTTTTCGCAGGTGGAGCGTGATTGGCACCATCTGGACGCAGCAACCCGCAAGGTGCGTGAGTTGGTGCAGTCTATGGCCCAGCAGCAGCTTATTGGTCACACGCCGTTTCTACTCAATGTGAATATCCCCAATTTGCCCTATGAGCAAATTGGCACCATGAAGTTGTGCCGCTTGGGCAAGCGCCACGCGGCAGAAAAAGTGATCCAGCAAAAGAACCCGCGCGGGGAAACTATGTACTGGATCGGTGCTGCCGGCCCGGTCAAAGACGATGCGGATGGCACGGATTTTCACGCGACCGCTATGGGGCACATGGCCATGACGCCACTCAAGGCCGACCTGACGGACTTTGACAAGCTTGGCGACTGGGCTCAAAAGGCAGCGGGCCTGATAACCACTTCAAAGTTTTCGATTGCATGAAAGAGCGTCCTTCATTTCCAGCCCGTTTGGACTCGACCCTGGCCAAAAACCGACCCAATGCGCTTGGTGCGCTGGCTGGTACTGTGGCGACCACCGTGCAGCAGCCCGTCGCGGCACCGGCAGCCGTACCGCGCAAGAAGGCGACGCCAGCAGTAGCCGTGCCGCAAGGTCATGGAATGGAATCCAGCGCTGTGCGGGCCCGCATGGTTCAAAAGTTGGCAGCCCAAGGCATAACCGACACCCATGTATTGACCGCCATGGGGACGATAGAGCGCCACCGTTTTGTGGACAGTGCGCTGATCAATCAGGCCTATGAAGACACCAGTTTGCCGATTGGTCTGGGGCAAACGATCTCCAAGCCCGGCGTGGTGTCCCGCATGGCTGAGTTGTTGCGCAATGGCAATACCGGCAAGCTGGGCCGTGTGCTCGAAATTGGCACTGGCTGCGGCTACCAGGCTGCGGTGCTGAGCCTGTTGGCCACGGAGGTCTATAGCATCGAGCGGCTGCGTGGCTTGCACGACCGTGCGCGGGAGAATCTGCGCCACTTGCGTTTGGCCAATCTGCACCTGCTGTTTGGGGATGGAATGCAAGGCTATGCCAAAGGCGCGCCCTACGCAGCCATCATTGCAGCAGCAGGTGGCGAAGCAGTGCCGCAGGCCTGGCTTGACCAATTGGCAGTTGGGGGGCGCTTGGTGGCGCCGGTTGTAACCTCCGGTGCAGGTGGGGCGACGCAGGCGCTATTGGTGCTGGACAAGACGCCACAGGGCGTGCGCCAAACCATTTTGGAGGCGGTTCATTTTGTCCCCCTAAAATCAGGTGTTGCTTGAAGGAAGTGCTTATGTTTGGTTTGATGCGTCCTGGTGTTTGCTTGGCGGTGGTAGCGGTGGCAGTGTTGTCTGCATGTGGTTCCAAGCCCATGAGCCATGCGCCCGTAGAAGATCGTGTATCGGTTCCCAGTCGTCCGGTGGAAATGCCTGCGCCCGTCGCACCGGTCAAGCCGATATCGACGAATGAGAACGCCAATAAGGCCGGGTATTACACCGTCAAGGCGAAGGACACCTTGATCAGCATCGGCTTGGAAGCAGGGCAGAGCTACAAAGACATCGCCCGTTGGAACAACATTGAAAACCCCAATCGGATTGAAATCGGTCAAGTGCTGCGCATTGCGCCGCCCGTATCCACCGACGTTGCTGTATCAAAGCCGTTGGTGACCGGCGCTGCCACTGCGACACCTATCAATGCGGGTGCAGCCAAACCTGCGGGCGCGACAGCCACGACGCCGGGTGCAGCAACGGCCGCAGCAACTGCAAGCACTCCGGCCACAAACCCTGGTCCTGCAGCCTCGACGGCTGCCGTGGTTGCCCCTGCGGCGGCCTCTGAAGACGACATGGGCTGGATCTGGCCAGGCAATGGTGTTGTGCTGGCAGGCTTTGACGAAGCCAAGAACAAGGGCCTGGACATCAGCGGTGCAGCTGGTGATGCGGTAGTGGCCTCCGCTGACGGCAAAGTGGTGTATGCGGGGGCTGGATTGCGTGGCTACGGCAATCTCATCATCCTCAAGCACAACAACATGTATTTGACCGCGTATGCCCACAACCAGACACTCTTGGTCAAAGAAGACCAGGCGGTCAAAAAGGGCCAAAAGATTGCTGAGATGGGTAGCAGCGATGCGGACCGCGTCAAGTTGCACTTTGAAGTTCGCCGCCAGGGTAAACCGGTTGATCCAGCCAAGTACTTGCCGGCCCGTTAACGGAAACCACCATGACTACCCCCCGCAACACTGGTTTTGGCAAAAACGCACAGAACCCAGCGGGCGAGGGGCCGCAGTTGGAGTCAGATAGCCCTCTAGCCCTCGAAGATAGTGCGTTAGGTGCTACTGATTCAATAGCAAGTCCCCATGCAGATCGACTGGCAAAAGATTTGTCAGCGGAAGATTCCGTGTCCGACGAGTCGGTAGACGCTTTGTCGCTGTACTTGCGTGGCGTGCGGCGCACCGAGCTCTTTACACCCGAGGAAGAATTTGAGACAGCGACCCGCGCACGGGCCGGCGATTTTGCAGCACGCCAGAGCATGATTGAGCACAACTTGCGTCTCGTCGTGAGTATTGCCAAGGGCTATAAGGGGCGCGGCGTGCCCATGGCAGACCTGGTGGAAGAAGGCAACTTGGGTTTGATGCATGCGATAGATAAGTTTGAGCCTGAGCGCGGTTTCCGTTTTTCGACCTATGCCACCTGGTGGATTCGACAATCCGTTGACCGGGCGCTGATGTACCAAGGCCGTGCGGTGCGCCTGCCGGTGAATGTGGTGCGCGAGTTGCAGCATGTACTGCGGGCGCGCCGGCTGTTGGAAAACGATGCAGAGTTGGTCGCCAGGCGGCCAGAGGGCATACGCGCAGAAGACATCGCCGCGCTATTGGGCAGCACGGCCCACCATGTTGCAGACTTGCTGTCGATGGCCGAGGCACCCAGTTCGCTGGATGCATCCATGGATCGAACGGGCGACGGCCACAATCTGGGTGATGGTTTGGTGGATGAACTGACGCTTGCACCCGAAGACGTGACCTTGTCCCATGAGGTGGACTTGCTGCTGGAAGAGTGGATTGCAACGCTCACTCCCAGGGAGCGGGAAGTGCTCGAAGGGCGCTTTGGCCTCCACGATCATGAACCGGAAACACTGGATACCCTGAGCCTGCGGCTCGGACTCACCCGCGAGCGTGTACGCCAGGTGCAAAACGAGGCCTTGGTCAAACTCAAACGCTACCTCAGTCGGCGCGGCATTACCCGGCAATCGGTGATGTGACCCAGTAACGCCAGTCAATGCGTTGCCCACAAAAGCCCTGGCCTAAGCTTCCCAAATTGTCAGCAATAGTTCAGGCCCGAGTTTGGGAGCTTAGTAAACTAAAAGCTAGAACAAGCCCCGCGTGAATCCACGAGCCGACTCCGGGGTAGCCCAGCCCTGCATGTCCCAAGTTGAAAGACCATGCCATGTCCCCCAGTCCAATGCCCCGTTCAGATGGTTCTGACACGACTCTTCAAAGTAAGTCACTGAACGACAATGTGCCGCAAGGGCCCAATCTGGACAAGGTGGTGGTACCGAACAGCATTCTGCTGGCGGGCCTGTCTCCAAACCTGTCGTTTGAACAGAAGCAGACTGCTATCAACCGGGCAGGCTTCGCGTTCAACGCAGCGGATGCCCAAAACAGCAATTTACCGGACGGATCTATTCCAACCACACGAGAAAAATACCAAGAAACGGTCATCAAGGCGCAGCTGAAGCACAGCGAAGAAGCTGGCGTGTTGTCCGGGGCTCTGCATGCCGTTGCCCTTCCGTTTGTGGCTGTTGGCAAACTTCAAGATGCCACAGACGCAGTCATAGCCGCCTTGCATCAGCAAAATGCGGATCATCGTAGAGAGAGCTTGGCGATCGTGCAACAGGGGTACGAATCAGCAGTTGGGAGCAAAGATGCTACAGGCTTGATGGTAGGTGGTGTACTCATTGAAAGCGGCACGCGCATTGCCAGCGCGGGGGTAGTTGGTGCGCTGGGCGTGGCGCAGTTCGTGGTTCACCCCATTGACTCCACCATGCATGTTGTAGATGCGATTGCCTCCCCCATTGAAACCGGGAAAAAACTGTACGACTGGTATGACAACGCCGCAGCTGCGGATATCCCAGAAGCCGCACTTTCTGTATTGGTAGGCGCAAAAATGGCACCGCCTGTGACTAAGGCTGTGGTGGGTACAGTGAAATCAGTCGCATCCATACCAGAGGTTGCGCAAGCAAGCGCGGCCGTAGCCGCCGCAGTCAAACCCGTTGTGGCCACTGCAATGGCTTCTCCAAAGGTTGCTGCAACCATTTCCGCAATGCAACCTGTAGTCAATGCCACGCTGGCACACGCCCAAACTGTCAACACCGCCGTCATTCAGCCCGTGCTCAATGCCCACAGTCGGCTGGATGCGATGGTTGACCATACCTACCGCGCGGCGGTCCATGGCACCCAACAGGCGGTAAGCAAGGTTGGCAATGCGTTGGGTGAGTTTGCGAAAGATGCTGTGGGAATTACGGCCAAAAAGGAATTGGTCGCAGTGCGGACGGAGAATGCCGCATTGGAGACACAGCTTGCTAAAGTGAATGGACAGCTGACCGCCTCAACGCAAACACTGGATGTCGCCACGAATGGTCACCGTGTAGCGCGGGAGAAATTGCACGAATTGCTGACAGATGAAGAAGCAAGTCACGGCAAGACACAGAAAAAACTGAACGCGACTGCGGCAGAGTTAGCTAAAACAAAAGAAGAGTTACTCGATCTCAAAAAGCGCTTTGTGACGGTTGAAGACACCGTCATACGGGATGTTGGGCGAATTCAGATGAAGGAGCGTGTTGAGTTTGAGACTGAGCGCACACAGCTCCATGCACAGCTAAAAACTGCTGCGGAAAATCTTGCGCGCCTGACAGTTGAGAATCGCGGACTCAAAATTGAGATGAAAAGGCTTGCCACAAACGGTGGGCAGTTGATCACCCCCCAGCTTGAAAAATTACCACACGAAGATGTTTTGCCGTCGTCGCAAGTGGCTGAAATGCGCCAACTAAAGAAACAGCTCGAGATTGAACAAAAAAATCACTCGGCAACGACGACCAAATTGTTTGAAGCAGAGCTTGCTGCGTATAAGTTTGAAGGCGCTGCACACGACGCCACGAAGTCGGCGAACCAGAATTTGGATATGGTCGAGCAACTCTTTGAAAATCGCGTGAAGTCGATGCAGAGCGAGATTTCAAAATTGGAAGAGCAGCTTGCTGAGACGACGCAAAAAAATGAGCATTTGGCTGACGAGCTCGCAAAGACGAGTGCGCAGTTCAAGGCGTTGTCTGAAGACGTTGAAGCGGATATTTCCAGGCTGATTAATCATGACCTAGCGGAGGAACTTGTCACCCTCAGGCAGGAATATGCAGAGCTGCTTGCACGGTTTCAAGCTGCAACGGAAACGGTTGTTGAAGGTGACGGTGCGTTGGCCCAACTTGCAAAGCAAAATGACGCTCCAGAACAAGCGCTGAAAGAAAATCAACGGCCCGCCGCTGAAGACTGATCGACCCAGTACCTAGCGCGCCGTTCCTGCATCTGAGCTATTGCTGCGGCGCATTTTTCAACGCAAAAAAGGCGTCGAGCTCACCTGAGCGTTCCATGGTTTTCATGACGACCGATACGCGTGCGGCAAGGTCGCGATTCTTCGGGGTAAACCAGATGTAGTTCTTGGCCTCACCAATGCGGGCAGTGACAAACTGATTCTTTTGTTGATCTTCTAGCAAAATTTTTCCCAGTGGTGTCGCGGTAAGGTCAGGCCCAGCCTTTCCGTAGCCGAGCAAAATACCAAGGCACACATCCACACGCTTGGCGACGACCATAGCAAGACAAGACTCCCACGAATCGACGAGTGTTCGCTCACGGACATGTGCGGTGCGCACTTCTATGCCCTTGTAACCCCGTCTGTATGCAATGCGGTAGCTGCCAAGGTCGGCGAACGACTTGACCTGCGGATGGGCCTTGGTTCCCATCATGACGTAGTAGTCCGTTTGGTGGCCTGGCACGACGCGAATGGCATCCGGGTATACCTCTCCAAACGCTTCGACTCGCGCTACATCTCCATCAAAATATCCGTTTTTAAACCCTTCGGATGCTCGTTCGGCGGGGTTGTACTCCAAGGTGTAGTTAACCCCCAACTTGGTAAACACTGCCTTGACCATGGCCTCCACTTGCACCGCGATGCGAACGCCTGGCGTAATGGTCGTCACCAGTTTCACGGTTTCTTGTCCCTGTGCAGGGCTGGTCCACATTCCAAACACCACAACACATGGCGTCCATACGGACTTGAACAATGTTGAAATCATAGGCAAGACCTTTGCAGGTTGCAGGGACCCTGCAGGGTAACGATTTCGGCAAGCAATGTAAACCCGTCTGCGCGACCTGAGACAATTCAGGCATGACAGACGCAATCCTCCCCCCTTCGCACCTCTCTCCGACCACAACAACCGAAAAACCCCTGCCTGAGGGCTGGCTCCGTGTGAAATCGCTGGATCTGGAAGCCCAAGGTGTCGCCCACAAGCTAGACGGCAAGGTGGTCTTTATTGATGGAGCGCTGCCTTTTGAGGTGGTCAGTGCCAATATTCACCGCAATAAAAGCAGTTTTGAAAAAGGCACACTGACCGAGATTCATGTGGAATCGTCCCAGCGTGTGCGCCCTGAATGCCCCCATTTTGGCCTGCACGAAGGGGCTTGCGGCGGCTGCAAGATGCAGCACTTGCATGTGGGCGCGCAAGTGGCCGTTAAGCAGCGCGTGCTGGAGGACAACCTGTGGCACATCAGCAAAGTCAAACCCAACAATATTTTGCGTGCCATCGACGGCCCTGCTTGGGGCTACCGCTACCGTGCACGGCTGTCAGTCAAAAACGTGCGCAAAAAGGGCACTGTGTTGGTGGGCTTTCACGAGCGCAAAAGCCGCTACGTGGCCGACATGCAAGAGTGTCGGGTTCTGGCGCCCCATGTCAGCGCAATGCTGATGCCGTTGCGCGCCTTGGTAGCCAGCATGGACGCAGTAGAGACACTTCCGCAAATCGAACTGGCTGTGGGTGACATGGATGGCGCGGTTGCGGGCAGTAGTCGTGACATGACAGCGCTGGTTTTACGCCACATGTCGCCCCTGAGCGATGCCGACCTGAACCGCTTGCGCCAGTTTGCAGCCGCCCGTCCGGGCCTGCAATGGTGGTTACAGCCCAAGGGCCTGGATACCGTGCACCGGCTGGATGAGTTGCCTGGCCATGAGACGGGGCAGCTTGCCTACACATTGCCAGACTTTGGTATCACCATGCCGTTTCGCCCCATCGATTTCACCCAAGTCAATCCCCATATCAACCGGGTGCTGGTGTCGCGTGCTTTGGGACTTCTGGCAGTGACGGCGCAAGAGCGCGTGATCGATTGGTTTTGCGGTCTTGGCAACTTTACCTTGCCATTGGCCACACAGGCCCGTGAGGTATTGGGTATCGAGGGCGCAGAGTCGCTGGTTGAACGTTCACGGGAAAACTTTAAGCTTAATCAATCCCTAGCCCTCGCAAATCGTGCATTGGCTGCTACAAAATTTGTAGCGAGGAATTTGTTCGAAATGACACCCGAGGTGTTGGTAGGCGATGGTTCCGCAGAAAAATGGTTGGTAGACCCGCCGCGCGAAGGCGCTTTTGCGTTGGTTCAGGCACTGGCTGCGGTGAGGCACCGCAAGGCTGAAGGGTCCGCTTCTGCAGCCGAACTGGCATGGACACCGCCCAAACGCATTGTGTATGTGAGCTGCAACCCAGCAACCTTGGCGCGGGACGCGGGGGTGTTGGTGCAAGAGGGTGGATACACCTGTTCGTCTGCCGGGGTTGTGAACATGTTTCCGCACACCGCGCACGTCGAAAGCATTGCGGTATTTGACTTGCAGGCCTGACAGAGCTGCCAACCAAATGCTTGGCCGCGGCGTTGCCGGCCAAGCTTAGTGCGCGGCTTTGTCTGGCGGCGCTTTGGGCTTGGGTCTGGATCCAGGGGGCTTGTCTTTCCCGCCTGACTCGCTGGGCTTCTCGTCAATGATTTCTTCAACCGGCTGCGCGGGCTTCTCCGACTTTTCGGTTTTGGACGCTATGCCTTCGATTTTGTTATCGCGCATGTATTGGTCCATTTCCTTCCATCCATCAAAGACCGCCGCCTTCGAGGCTTTTTCATTGAGGGCATAGCAGTCTTCAATGCTGCGAAGTCCGTGTCGGCAAGCGCTTCCAATGGCCTTGGAATCGGCGATGCGCTGCGCTGCTTTGGGGTCAGCCATAAGCGCGGTAACGGCATCACAACCACCTAAAGTCAGAGCCAGTGATGCGGTCACGGCGGTTAGGATAGGGCGAGCGAGCATGGATGGTGTCGTGGAGTTAGGTTGTATATCGACCAAAGCGTGTTCAGGTTGAATGATCGCTGAATTTGGACGTAAAAAAGGCCCGAAAAGGGCCTCTTTTATATGGAATGACCGGCCTTTACGGCAGATCATGTCCGCTTTCAGTCCCGATCGCCACCAAAGATACCCAGCAAAGCCAGCAAGCTTTGGAACACGTTGATGATGTCCAGGTACAGGTTCAGCGTGGCACTGATGTAATTGGTCTCGCCGCCGTCGATGATCTGCTTGATGTCATACAACATGTAGGCGCTGAAGATGCCGATGCTGATCATGGACAGCACGATCATGCCAGTGGTTGAACCCACAAAGGCGTTGACCAATCCACCGACCAACAACATGATCAGGCCCACAAAAAGGAATTTTCCCATTCCTGACAGGTCGCGTTTGATGACGCTAGCCAATGCTGCCATGCCCATGAATACACCTGCGGTCCCAGTGAATGCAATCATGATCAGTTGGGGTCCATTTTTGAATCCCAAAGTGTGCTGGATCATGGACGACAGCATCAGCCCCATGAAAAAGGTAAAGCCCAGCAGCATGGGGACGCCAGCAGCGGAGTTCTGGGTCTTTTTGATGCCATAAATGAAACCAATTGCTATGCCGATGAACAGCAGCATGCCAAGCCAACCGCGAAACAGCGATCCGATGCCGAGCTCGACGCCCAGCCAAGCACCCAGCACGGTGGGGACCAAGCTCAGGGACAAAAGCATGTATGTATTGCGCAAAACCTTGTTGCGCTCTGCACCAGAGGCAACATAGCCATCTGCGGGATTTAAAGTGGTGATGTGGTCAGTCATAGTGATAACTCCTTCAGTGTCTGCAGGTCGCAGATGGGGGCATTCTAGGGTGTCTCAAGGCATTTGCAATGCGTTTTCCATAACAAAACCCTTTATTTGGAGGGGGTGTCCGGTGGACACGATCCAGATTACCCGCTGGGTGGGGCGTTATGCTTACTCTTTTTGCATACTGAAGGAATTAGCCACCATGAAAACCAAACCCCTACTGGAAGCCGCTGACGTCAAAACCATCGCCGCTGCGGCCGAAGCTGAGGCTCTGAAAAACCATTGGGCAGTCAGTATTGCCATTGTGGATGACGGTGGGCATTTGCTGGCTTTTCAACGCCTAGACGGTGCGGCCCCCATTTCGTCACATATTGCACCTGGAAAAGCGCGCACCGCAGCAATGGGTCGGCGTGAAAGTAAGGTCTATGAAGACATGATCAATGGTGGACGCGTCTCCTTTTTGAGCGCGCCTGAGTTGGACAGTTTGCTCGAAGGCGGTGTGCCCATTCTGGTGGATGGACAGTGCGTAGGTGCTGTGGGTGTGAGCGGGGTCAAATCGAACGAAGACGCGCAGATCGCAAAGGCCGGGGTTGCAGCGTTGGGACTGTAGTTAGTGCCTGGGTTCAGTAATGAACCCAATCTTGTGCAGCCCCGCCTGCTTGGCCGTGGCCATGGCCTGGGCTACAAACTCATAGCGCACGGCTTTGTCACCACGGATATGGAGCTCAGGCTGTGGCTGCTTTGCAGCCTCAAGCTGGAGCTGGCTGGCAAGGGCTTCTTCGGTTACCAAATTTTGGTTCAGGAAGTAGGCACCTTGCGCATCCACGCTGAGCTCAATGGTTTCGGGCTTGATGTCCTGGCGTGTGGCCGTTGCGCTGGGCAGCTCGACCTTGATCGCGTGTTTCATCACCGGTACGGTGATGATGAAAATGATGAGCAGCACCAGCATCACGTCCACCAGTGGCGTCATGTTGATCTCGTTCATGACTTCGGTGTCGTCGTCGCTGGTGGCTTCTTGCATTCCGAATGCCATGTCAGGCCTCCTGCGAGCCAATGTGATCGTGGGTGACCATCGTTTTATGCTTTCTTTATTGTCATGATCGTGCCGTCAGCCGGGTTGTTGCCAACACGTGCGCCGGTCACAAAATAGGCGTGCAGGTCGTGTGCAAAGCGGTTGAGCTTGGTCAGGATGGACTTGTTGCCACGCACCAGCGCGTTGTAGCCCAGCACGGCGGGAATGGCCACGGCCAGACCCAGCGCGGTCATGATCAGCGATTCGCCAATCGGTCCTGCCACTTGGTCCAGCGTAGCCTGGCCTGATACGCCGATGCCCATCAGCGCGTGGTAGATGCCCCAAACGGTGCCAAACAGGCCCACAAACGGCGCAGTGGAACCCACCGATGCCAGCACCGCCAGGCCACTTTGAAAGCGGGCCGTGCTGTCGTCGATGGAGTTGCGCAGCGTGCGGCTGATCCAGTCGCTGATGTCCAGCGTGTCGTGCAACTGGGTTTGCGTGTGGCGGTGGTGGGCCGTGGCTTCGCTGCCGGCATTGACCAGTTGCACAAACGGGTTACCCGACTGCGGGCCCAGTGCCGCTACGCCATTGGCAAAATCGGCGCTGTGCCAGAAGTTTTCGGTGCGCTGCGCCAATGATTTGTATTTGACGATGTCCAGCGCTTTGATGAGGATCACCATCCACGATGCCAGAGACATAACCAGCAGCAGCAAGGCCACGGATTTGGTGACCCAGTCACCCTGGGTCCAGACGGCCACCAATCCAAGTTGTGATTCCATAAATACTCCACTAAAAAATGATGAGGGACCAGCCGGGACGGCGGGTTATTCCAGAACAAAAGTAAACGGCACGTTGAACCACATGGCCTCGGCCACACCCGCGCGTTTGCCTGGCACATAGCGCCATTTGCGCGCGGTGGTCAGTGCGGACTGGTCTAGCCGGTCAAAACCGCTGGACTGGTACACGCTGGCGTCATGTGCCGTGCCATCCGCACCAATCAGCGTGCGGATGATGACCTTGCCCTGCTCGTTCATGCGCTTGCTCAATGGCGGGTAAGGTGGTTTGGGGTTGTTGAGGTAGTCCGCATCGCTGGAGGGCAGCTCCAGTTTTGGCGGCGCAGGGGGCGCTGCGGTGGTGGCCGCGGCCGTGGTGTTGCTCGGGGCCTTATCGCCTGTGTGGGCCGTGTTGGCGGGCGGTGATGGGGCCACGGGTGCCAGTGTCAGCTCCGAAGGCTGGGGCGTGGGGGTGGCCACGGCCAGGGGGGTAGGCGGGGCAGCGGGTATTTGTTTGGTTTTGACCGGCGTGGGCGCGGGGCGCTGCGGCTCGGGTTTGTTTTCCTGGGGGGTGGCCATCTCCAGCATCACTTGTGCGGGCACCAACACTTCGACCACACGGCGCAACAGCCCGGCTTGCAGTGCCCATAAGACACCTACGTGCAATAGCAGCACGGTCACAACGATACGTAAATTTCGACTCATAGGGTACTCAGGTATCAGCCCACATGCGCAGCAGGTTGTGATAAACCCCGGTGAGTGCCGTGGTCTCGGCAGAATCGCCATGGCGCTGGCGCAAGGCCAGCAGGTTCATGTCCAGCTCATAAAGCAGGCGGCGCTGTTCGTCGCTTCGCACCATGCTTTCTATCCAGAAGAAGCAGGCCACGCGGTGGCCCTGGGTGACGGGCTTGACCTGGTGCAGGCTGGTGCCGGGGTACAAAACCATGTGCCCGGCGGGCAGCTTGACGGCCTGTTCGCCATAGGTGTCGGCAATACACAGCTCGCCGCCATCGTAGCTGTCAGGGTCGGATAAAAACAGCGTGCACGACACATCAGTGCGTACGCGCTGCCCGGTGTCGGGCAGGTAGCGCACCGCACCGTCAATGTGGTTGCCATAAAAGTTGCTGTCGCCACCATAGCGGTTAAAGCGCGGTGGAAACACCCGCTTGGGCAGGGCGGCCGAAAAGAACAGCGGGCTGCGGTCTAACGCCGCCAGCACCAGGGTGCGCAGGGTGCGGGCTTCGGCGCAGTCGTGGTCCAGTTGCTCGTTGTTTTTGACCTGGCGCGCCAACTCGCCCGTGCCCTTGCGCCCATCGGCCCACGGCGCGCGGGCCAGCACGGCTTGCGCCTGCTGTAGCTCTTCGGGCGTCAGTATGTGGGGTAGATGGAGCAGCATGGTACGTTTCTCGTGTGGTTACTAGAACTTCAGGTTGAGCGCCAACTGGATGTTGCGACCGGGGCCGGGAATGTAGTGGCCGGTGTACAGCGAATCGGCGTACAGGACGTTGTTGACATTGCTCACATTGCCCTTGAGCGATACCTTTTCATTGAATGTGTACTCGGTCATCAGGTCAACCGTGGTGTAGGCGGGTGCCGAAAAACCGGGGTTGCGGTTGGCCGACTGTTCACTACGGAAGTTGATGCCCGCGCCCACGCGCCACTGCGGGCTGAGCTGGTAGGTGGTCCACACCGTGCCGCTGTGGATGGGGGTAAGTGCAGGGCGTTCACCGGCTCGATCGCCAGCTCCGGCTGTAGAGGCGGCGATGTCAATCGCCGCATCAGGCATCCACATGTAGGAGCCAAAAATTTCCCACTGCGGAGTCAAGTGGCCGGTGATGTCCACCTCAAGCCCACTGCTGTGGCGTTTGCCCGAGAGCAGGAAGGCGGTGGCGGCAGAGTCCGGGTCGGTGTTGCGTTCGTTGAACTTGGTGGACTGGAAAATCGCCAGGCGTGTGGTGAAGCGCTTGTCCGCCGTGTCCAGCTTGGCACCGATTTCGATGTTGCGGCTTTGCTCGGGTGGTGTGTTGGCGCTCAGGGCGCTGTACGAGTAGGTGTCGGCCGAGGTGTTGAACGATGTGCCCCACGAGAAATGGTACGAGTGCAGGCTGTTGGGCTGGTACAGCACGCCCACACGCTCGCTCCAGTCGCCAATCGTTTGTGCGTAGGCGGATGTGATGGCACCGGTGGTGGTGGAGATGGCATTGAAATCCCCGCGCATGCTGTCATAGCGCAAGCCACCGAGTACTTTTAAAGTGGGTGTGATATGCACCATGTCTTGGGCATATACGCCCAGGTTTTGCGCTGCAAAATTGCTTGATGCTCGCACGGTGCGCACACCTTCATCGATGGATAGACCGTCCGATGGCGTGCCTGCCAGTGTCTTTGGCTTGGTCACGGCCGAAGCGCCGTACACAGTTTTGGTCTCGCGTGCAAAGTCCAGCCCGGCCAAAATTTCGTGTTTTACGCCCCAGGCGGTCAGCTTCTGGCTGTAGTCGCTTTGGCCGTAGAGCCCGCCCAGGTCTTGAATCTTGGCGTTGTTACCCCGGTTGAAAATGGTGTTTGGGCCAAATGTGTCCAGCGCTACCGCGGTGGTCGGGCATTGTGGGTTGGTCACCACGCCGGTTGTGGTGTTGGTTGTTTTTTGGCAATGGCGAACAGTGCCTGCACGTTGGTCGCGGGTGTACGCGCCGTTGCGAAGCACGGTTTTGATTTCGCTGTTGTCTTCAAAGCGGTGCAGGTGGCTGGCGGTGACGTATTGCGCGCTGCCGTTGTTGTAGTCACTGGCCATGCCAAAGTAGTCTTTGGGGTCCAACTTGTCATTTACCGTGGTGGCTGATGTGGGTGCGCTTGCTGTCGGCTTGATCCACGGCAAGCCGTAGTTCATGCCGTTGTTGTTTTGCAGGCTGTACAGGCCCACCGAAAACTCGTCAGCCGTGCCAATGCCAAAGCGGTAGGCCCCGGCAATGCCTTTTTTGTCGATACTGCTGCCCGCGCCGTTGTTGTCGGCTTTGGTGGCCATGGCATTGATGCGCAGGGCAGCATCGTCTCCGGTTTTAAGGTTGAAGTCGGCCGTGACGCGTCGGTAGTTGTAGCTGCCCAGTGTGGCGGTCACTTCGTTTTGGTCGATGGCGCGGGGCACTTTGGACACCTGGTTCACCGCCCCGCCCGTGGAGCCACGGCCAAACAGCATGCTGGCAGAGCCGCGCAACAACTCGATGCGGTCGTTGTTAAACGTGTCGCGGTCGTAAAAGGCCGGGTCGCGGAGACCGTCTACAAATATGTCGCCGCTGGTGGCCAGTGAGAAACCGCGCAGGCGAATGTCTTCCTCGCCCCCCTCGGCCGCCTGAAAGGTGACCCCGGCGGTGTTGTGCAGCACGTCTTTGAGGGTGTCCAGGTTGCGGTCATCCACCAGTTTTTCGGTGACCACGGTGACCGATTGGGGAATGTCGCGCAGCGCCTGGTTGCCCTTGCCAATGCCGGTGGTGGTGGCGCGCACGCCGTCTTTGCCCTCGGCAACTTCGGCCTGCTCTTTGATGACCACTGTTTTGAGCGTCTTGGTTTCACCTGGTGTGCTCGTCTGGGCCAGTGCGCCAAGTGAACCCATCAGCAGCAACGCGCCAAGCGGCAGGTGTTTGGCATGAATTGCTGTTGCTATTGGGTTGATAGCAGCGTGTGCTTGTTTTACGAGGGCTACGGGCTTATTTTGCATAAATGCTTTGCGCTGGTTCATGGTGCGGGTTCGGTCAGTGGTTGTTGGCTGGCTGAATCCGCAAGTGGCTGATGCCCAGGCGGTGTGGCTGGCGATTAGGGTTAACGTGAATTATAAATGCGAATCGTTGTCATTTGCAATGGTGTTGGCATTTTTTGTTTAAATTGATTGAATACAGATCGTTTGGTGGTTTTTGCACGAGGGCGTGGAGAGCGTCGTTGGATTTGGACAGTTGGGTGTGCGCTGTTACACCGTAGGGTAGGTGGGCTCGATGTTGCTTCGTTGGATCCGTGCGGGTGTGACGACTGGGCATGCCAGGCACCACTTTGGCGCACTGACTGTGGAACATCCGTCAAAAAATTCGCCAATGCGAACGATTCGCGTTTAGAATTGGGAAATGAATTTCACCCACCGCCCCACAGACGGTTGCTGCCCGGCACATGACGCGGCAGCACATGCGCAATCGATTGCTGAGCTGATCGTTGCCAATGGCACGCTGCGTGGTCGTGTGTTGCGCCTACCGAGCCAAGCGCTCTTTTTAGGCGGGCGCGAGGTGGAAATCGAACACAACGGCGCGGTCTACCGCTTGCGGCAAACCGCATTGGGAAAGTTAATCTTGACGAAGTAGGCTGTGAACTGGGGTGTGTTCAACACCCGATTACCCAAACTGCACCAGCCAGCCAACGCCAGCCAGTGCCTAAAACAACTTTTAGGACTTGCTGATGTGTGACCACGATACAAAACTGCCAGTGCCAGTGCCAGCCGTTCAGCCGCCGCTGATGCTGCTGCCAGAACCCACGCCCACCACCGGATCGCGCAGACGCAGGCTCTGGGAGCTGACCCATGAATGCCACTGCCCGGTGGTGGGCGTGTGCCTGCCGCTGGACACCTTGCGCCGCCTGGTCAATAAGGCATTGGGCGGCAAGGCCGTGGCTGATGACTACGAAGTGCATGTGGGGGCGGTGGCCGAGTGCCTGCACCGCAACCGCTTGTCAGAGGCATTGCAAAACGAGCTGGATCGGCGCTATGCACTAGAGGTGCGGCGTTTCAAGGCTGCCAAAACCGCACGGGAGTTAACCGACCTGTGGACCCAGGCCATACGCCTGGGCGATGTGGCGGGTGCCTTCTGGGCCGCGTTGTCCCACCCGCGCTGCGATGCTATCTTGCAAGAGGTGTTGTGCCGCGACATGCACATGCTGCAGCACCAGGCGGGTGCCACTGCGCGCATCGACATGGCCAAGTTCAGCGCCGTGCTGAACGAAAACGCCGTGTTGGCCCGTGAGCTGGGCCGTGTGCAAGAGCGCAGTACCCGTCTGCTGGCCGAAAAATCCAGCGAGATCACCCGTCTGGGCACCCTGCACATGCGCGTGCAGGCCGACAACATCGCCAAAGAGAGCCGCATCGCCTTTTTGTGCGAAGACATTGCAGCGCTGAAGGCGTCTGACCCCACGCTGGATGCCAGCGCGCGGCTGCAAAAGAAGATCGACCAGATGGCCGAGCGCCAGGCGGAGCTGGAGGCGCACAACGCAGCTCTGCGGCACAAGCTGGCCGCAGCGGCAAAGGCGATGGACGCTTTGAGTACCGATATTCCACGGGCTACCAAGGCGAGTGCTGCCGACCGCCCCGATCAGCCTGCGTCCACCGAACCGCACATCTCGCCCATCACGCTGTACCTGAACCAAAAAAACGTACTGTGCGTAGGTGGGCGCACCGGCAACATCGCCCACTACCGCGAAGTGGTAGAGCGCGTAGGTGGCCGCTTTGCGCACCACGATGGCGGCCTGGAAGACAGCCAAAGCGTACTGGACGCCAGCCTGGCCGCCGCCGATCTGGTGATCTGCCAGACCGGCTGCATCAGCCACAACGCCTATTGGAAGGTGAAAGATTTTTGCAAACGCACCGGCAAACGCTGCGTGTTTGTGGAGAACTCCAGCACCTCATCTCTGGTGCGCGGGCTGGAGGAATGTTTATGATGAAATTGGCCTCTAGCCCTCGTATAACCTGCGTGAGTAGCTATCAAAACAATAGCGCATTCATCCAGTCGCCGATGACTGGCGCGCCAAGTCAACGAAGGCTTGCAAGTAATCGATGTTTACATCTGCTTCACGCGCGCCCAGAAAAATTTGCTTGGGAATGCCCTTGGGCCCCAGTCGCACGGGGACTACTGGCATCTTGTGGGCGTACTCTTCAGCCAGCCACCGGGGAAGCGCAGCCACGCCGCGTCCGCTGGCCACCATCTGCAACATGATGTCGGTGGTCTCTATGGTTTTTTGGCGTTTGGGCAAGATACCGGCTGGCATCAGGAATTGGTTGTAAATGTCCAGTCGATCTAGCGCTACCGGGTAGGTGATAAGTACTTCTGCGGCCAATTGCGCGGGCTGTACATGTTGCGCAGTGGCCAGCGCGTGTTGCCGCCCCACAACCAAGACTTGCTCGTAGTCGAACACTGGTTCAAAGCGCAGGCCCGGCTTGTACAGTGGGTCGGGCGTCACCAGCAGATCGATTTCATAGCCGAACAGTGCCCCAATGCCGCCAAATTGAAACTTTTGCTTCACGTCCACATCCACGTCGGGCCACGCAGCAAGGTACGGCGCCACGACCTTGAGTAGCCACTGGTAGCAGGGGTGGCACTCCATACCAATGCGCAAGGTGCCACGCTCTCCCTGTGCGTATTGGCTCATGCGCTCCTCAGCCATGGCCAATTGGGGCAGCACGCGGCTGGCCACCGCGAGTAAATATTCACCCGCTTGCGTAAGCCGCAGTCGGCGTCCCTCGCGCAACCAGATGTCGGTGCCCATCTGTTGTTCTAGCTTCTTGACCGTGTGGCTCAGTGCCGATTGGGTCAGGCACAGCACGCTAGCTGCGGCGGTCATGGAACCTTGCTTGTCGACTTCTTGGACGATGGAGAGGTGAATTCTTTCAAGCATGCTGATAAATGAGTAAAAGTAATCGATTGCTGAATTAAGATCATTTTACGTCATGAATTAATCCCACTAACCTCCAGTCCTTAGTCAACTTAACTGGAATGAATACGACACCATGGTCACTACACACAACTTGGGCTTTCCGCGCATCGGGGCCAAGCGGGAACTGAAATTCGCACTGGAGTCCTACTGGAAAGGCGAGTCTTCGCGTGACGACCTCCATACCCTGGGTGCGCAATTGCGCCAGCGCCACTGGAAATCACAGGCCAACCTGGATTTTGTACCTGTGGGGGACTTCTCCTTCTACGATCACGTGCTGGACATGAGCTTCACGCTGGGTAATTTGCCAACACGGGTTCAAGGTTTCCATGGTGATGCGCTGGACAATTACTTCCGCGTGGCCCGTGGCCGCTCTGCCAAGGGGCTTGATGATCACACCGCCTGTTGCGGTGGTGTTGCAGCAGGCGAAATGACCAAATGGTTTGACACCAATTACCACTACATCGTGCCGGAGTTCACCGCCCAGACCGAATTCAAGTTGGATGCCACCCGTTTGCTGGAGCAGCTGGCAGAAGCGAAAGCGCATGGTGTAAAGGCCAAACCTGTGATCATGGGCCCCGTCACGTATTTGGCTCTGGGTAAGGCAAAGGATGGTTCAAACCCACTTGCGCTGCTGCCGCGTTTGTTGGAGGTGTACGCCGCGTTGCTGGAGACCTTGGCTGCGCATGGCGTGCAATGGGTGCAGGTGGACGAACCCCTGTTGGTTACCGAGCTTGATGCGGATTGGCAGCACGCTTTCAACATGGCCTACCACCAGCTAAAGGGTTGCCGTGTCAAATTGCTCCTGGCAACCTATTTTGGACCGCTGCACGAAAACCAGTACCTGGCGGCTAACCTGCCCGTTGCAGGTTTACATATCGATGCCAGCACGGGTCGAGATGATATTCAGCCGCTGCTCAATCTGCTACCGGCGCATAAGGTTCTGTCACTCGGTGTCATCAACGGGCGCAACATTTGGAAGACCGATCTGTGCGCGGTACTCGATTGGCTTGAACCGATTGCTGCCAAGCTGGGGCGTCAGCTGTGGATCGCGCCATCGTGCGCGTTGCTCCATGTCCCCGTAGATTTGGGTAGCGAGCACAAGCTGGACCCTGAAGTTAAATCTTGGTTGGCATACGCGTTACAAAAGCTTGATGAATTGCAGATATTGGCTACTGCACTAAGCCATGGGCGCGGTGCGGTCAAAGAGGCCCTGGCCGAGAACCAGCAAGCAGTCCTGGCGCGCCGCTCTTCGTTGCGGGTGAACAAACCGAGCGTTAAAACAGCAATTGCCAACATTGATGCCACACTGGGGCAGCGCAAATGCGCTTATGCAGAGCGCGTCGCGTTACAAGCTGCACATTTGAAGCTGCCAGCCTTCCCGACTACCACCATTGGCTCGTTCCCGCAGACTACGGAAATACGCCAAGTGCGCAACCAATTCAAGGCCGGCGTGCTGGATGCCGCAGGCTACAAGGCTGCCATGCAAGCCGAAATCGTCCGCAGCGTGCGCGAACAGGAGGCGTTGGGCCTAGATGTTTTGGTGCACGGCGAAGCCGAGCGCAATGACATGGTGGAATACTTTGGCGAGCAATTGGACGGCTATGCCTTCAGCCAGTTTGGCTGGGTACAGTCTTACGGCTCACGGTGCGTGAAGCCCCCCATCCTATTTGGCGACATCACCCGCCCCAAGGCCATGACCGTGGAGTGGATCCAATATGCGCAAGCGCAGACCGCCAAGCCCATGAAAGGCATGCTGACCGGGCCGGTGACCCTACTCAACTGGTCCTTCGTGCGCGATGACCAGCCGCGCGCAGTCTCGTGCAAACAACTTGCGCTTGCCATCCGCGAGGAAGTTTTAGATCTCGAGAAAGCCGGAGTGCGTGTCATTCAGATCGATGAAGCAGCCCTGCGCGAGGGGCTTCCGTTGCGCAAATCGCAGTGGAAGCACTACCTGGACTGGGCTGTGGAGTCTTTCCGCATTGCCGCCAATGGTGTCGAGAACGCAACGCAAATCCACACCCATATGTGCTACTCAGAGTTCAACGACATCATTGCTTCCATTGCTGACATGGATGCTGATGTGATCACCATTGAGACCGCGCGGTCCGACATGGAGTTACTGGATGCCTTTGATGACTTCAACTACCCCAACCAGATTGGCCCGGGTGTGTACGATATCCACTCGCCCAATATTCCGACTCAGCAGCACATGGTGCAGTTGATGAAGAAAGCAGCCCAGCGCATTCCGGCGGAGCGTTTGTGGGTCAACCCCGACTGCGGGCTGAAGACCCGCCATTGGGCGGAGGTGGTGCCGGCGCTTATTAACATGGTGGCGGCAGCTAAAGCATTGCGAAACGAACGGGAATCCGCCGTCGAATGCGCCTGACAGTGAACACGGACTGCGGTCAATACACCAGCCGGTCCGGGTGAATTTCCTGCAGTATGGTGGTGGATATCTCTTCAATCGATTTGGTGGTGGTGGACAACCAGCGGATACCGGCGCGCCGCATCATGGTCTCGGCCTCGTTGATTTCCATGCGGCAGTTTTCCAGCGAGGCGTATTGCGAGTTTGGCCTGCGCTCGTTGCGGATTTCGCTTAGGCGTTCGGGCTGGATGGTTAAGCCGAACAGCTTGCTCTTGTGGGGAACCAAGGCGGGTGGTAACTGGCGGCGCTCAAAGTCTTCGGGAATGAGCGGGTAGTTGGATGCCTTGAGCCCATACTGCATGGCCAGGTACAGAGAAGTTGGTGTCTTGCCACTGCGACTCACGCCCACCAAAATTACATCGCTTTGCTCTAGGTCGCGATTCATTTGACCGTCATCGTGCGCCAGCGAGAAGTTGATCGCCTCAATGCGGTTTTGGTACGCTTTGCTCTTGCTTGCATCGCTGAAACGGCCAATGCGGTGGTTGGACTTGATTTTCAGCTCCTCTTCCAGAGGTTTGACAAACATGCCAAACATATCCAGCAGCATGCCCTGGCATCCCTCTTGAATGACCTTGAGCACCTCCATATTGACCAATGTGGTGAAGACGATGGGGCGGTATCCGTCTGCTACTGCTGTGTGGTTGATCTGTCGCACCGCCTGGTGCGCCTTGTCCACGGAATCGCAAAAGGGCAGACGCACGAAGCGGGCTTTCGTCTCAAACTGGGCCAGGATGGCGTTGCCAAAAGTCTCGGCGGTAATGCCGGTTCCGTCGGATACAAAAAACACGGAGCGTTGTGTCATGGAAGATGGGAGTTAGGTTGTCAGTGAATTGCAAGCGCCAGTATGAATGATGGACCCTTGTCTGGGGTAAGCGGCCCCTACAATGCTTTCAATCAATGCATTTTCTCACTCGCAAGGCCCCCCAAAGCAACAACAACGGGCTGTTGTGAAGTGATCGCTGCTGACTTGGCGCGGCGTAGGCCCGCGCCAATGAAAGCAGCGAGACGGTTTTTAACTTCCGGAGCTTGTTTAGCCATGTCAACCCTGTTCAATCCGACCGATCTGGTCGTCCCTTTCGAAAAACTGCGCATGACCGATGTCGAGTCGGTTGGGGGCAAAAATGCCAGTTTGGGCGAGATGATTTCCAATTTGCCCACGGGCGTGAAAGTGCCCACCGGTTTTGCCACCACCGCCCATGCCTTTCGTGAGTTTCTCAAGTTTGACGGCTTGACTGAAAAGATCAGCGCCAAGCTCAAGGCGTTGGATGTGGAAGATGTGCGCGCTCTGGCACTGGTGGGTGCTGAGATACGTGCGCTGGTCGAGGCACAGCCTTTTCCGCCTGCGCTGGAGCAAGGCATTCGCGCGGCGTTCAAGGTATTGAGTGCAGGCAATGCTGAGGCTACCTTTGCTGTGCGCTCATCAGCAACAGCTGAAGATTTGCCTGATGCCTCGTTTGCCGGCCAGCAGGAAACCTTTCTCAACGTGCATGGCATTGAAGACATCTTGCACAAGATCCGCGAAGTGTTTGCGTCGTTGTACAACGACCGCGCCATCAGCTACCGCGTGCACAAGGGCTTTGCCCACGACGTGGTGGCACTCAGTGCAGGCGTTCAGCGCATGGTGCGCTCCGATGTGGGCGCGGCCGGTGTCATGTTCACTATCGATACTGAGTCTGGATTTGAAGACGTGGTATTTATCACCTCCAGCTATGGCTTGGGTGAAACCGTGGTGCAGGGGGCTGTTAACCCGGACGAGTTTTACGTGCACAAGCCCATGCTGCGTGCTGGCAACCAGGCCATTATTCGCCGCAGCCTGGGCTCCAAGCTAATTCAGATGCAATTCACATCGGCTGAAGAAAAGGCCCAAGGCGGCAAACTGGTCAAGACCACCGATGTGCCCACCGAGCTGCGCAACCGCTATTCCCTGACCGATGCAGACGTGCAGCAACTGGCGCACTACGCCCTTGTTATTGAAGCCCACTACGGCCGCCCCATGGACATTGAGTGGGGCAAAGACGGCGTCGACGGCGCGCTCTATATCCTGCAAGCCCGCCCCGAGACGGTGAAAAGCCAGGCAGGTAACCAGGCGGAATATCGCTACAAGCTCAAGGGCTCCGGTAGTGTGCTGGTGGAAGGCCGTGCCATTGGGCAAAAAATTGGTACCGGGCCAGTGCGCATCGTCCACAACATCAGTGAGATGGACACCGTGCAGGCGGGAGACATATTGGTGACCGATATGACCGACCCCAACTGGGAGCCGGTGATGAAACGGGCATCGGCCATCGTCACCAACCGCGGAGGGCGCACTTGCCACGCAGCCATCATTGCGCGTGAATTGGGCATTCCTGCGGTCGTGGGCTGCGGAGATGCTACCGAGATTTTGAAAGACGGCATGCTGGTAACCGTGAGCTGCGCGCAGGGTGACACGGGCTTCATTTATGACGGCCTGCTGGAGACCGAAGTGACCGAAGTGCAACGTGGTGCCATGCCACCGTGCCCGGTCAAGATCATGATGAATGTGGGCAACCCCCAGCTCGCTTTTGACTTCTGCCAATTGCCCAATGAAGGCGTGGGCCTGGCGCGACTCGAGTTCATCATCAACAATAACATTGGCGTGCACCCCAAGGCCATATTGGATTACCCCAACGTAGATGCTGATCTGAAAAAGGCAGTGGAATCGGTAGCCCGTGGCCACGCTTCGCCCCGTGCCTTTTATGTGGACCGTGTGGCAGAAGGCATTGCCACCATTGCGGCTGCGTTTTGGCCCAAGCCTGTCATCGTGCGTCTGTCGGACTTCAAGAGCAACGAATACCGCAAGCTGATTGGCGGCAGCCGTTACGAGCCGGAAGAAGAAAACCCCATGTTGGGCTTCCGTGGTGCCGCACGCTATGTGAGTACCGAGTTTGGTGAAGCCTTTGCCATGGAGTGTGAGGCCCTGAAGCGCGTGCGCAATGACATGGGCTTGAACAATGTGCAGGTCATGGTGCCCTTTGTTCGCACGCTGGGCCAGGCCCAAAAGGTAACCGAGCTGCTGGCCCGCCACGGCTTGCGCCGCGGTGAGAACGCGCTCAAGCTGGTGATGATGTGCGAGATTCCGAGCAACGCCATCTTGGCCGATCAGTTTTTGGAGTACTTTGACGGCTTCTCCATCGGTTCCAACGACCTCACCCAGCTCACCTTAGGGTTGGACCGCGACTCAGGCCTTGAGGTCCTGGCGGCCGACTTTGACGAGCGTGACCCCGCTGTTAAAGCGCTGATCAGCCTGGCCATTGCGGCATGCCGGCGCCATGGTAAATACATTGGCATTTGCGGCCAGGGCCCCAGTGACCACCCGGATTTTGCGCAATGGTTGGTAGAGCAGGGCATCTCGTCCATTTCGCTCAACCCTGACTCGGTCATTGCCACCTGGCAAAAACTCGCCGCGCAATGATGGAGCGCATAGCCCAGCGCCGGTGGGGCCTGCATGCGGGCTTGCTGGCGCTGTGGTTTGCAGCTTCATTTGGGGTTGTGTTTTTTGCGCGTGATTTGCAATTTGTAGTGGCCGGCTGGCCCGTTGGCTTTTGGTTTGCAGCCCAGGGCTCGGTGCTGGTGTTTATTGCCATCGTGGTGGTTTTTGCCTACGTGGTCAACCGGCGTGAGGGTGCCGAATCCGCCGTGGACCGTGACGCGTATGCTGGCTACACCCGCACACTCCACCGCAGATTTGGGTTGTATGTAGTCTGCCTGTTGTTGTTTCTGATCGCCTTAGCGGCGGCAGAGCACATGGGCCTGAGCAAGGTGTGGGTTGCGGGGATTTTCTTGTCGGCCACTCTGGTCTTGTATGCGGTGATTGGCGTATACGGTCGTACGGCCGAAGCGACTGAATACTATGTGGCAGGTCGACGCATACCCGCGGTCTACAACGGCATGGCCACGGCCGCTGACTGGATGAGCGCGGCGTCATTCATTAGCCTGGCCGGTGGCCTGTATTTACAAGGCTTTTCGGGCATGGATGCGCAGGCTGGTGGCCTGGCGTACGTGATGGGGTGGACCGGTGGTTTTTGTCTGGTGGCCTTGCTGGTGGCACCCTATTTGCGCCGCATGCAGCTCTACACCGTGCCAGACTATTTTGCCGTGCGCTTTGGTGGCCGCTGGCCACGCATGATTGCTGCGTTTGCTGCAGTGTTGTGTTCGTTCACTTACGTGGTGGCACAGATTTATGGTGTGGGCCTTATCACCTCGCGGCTCACCGGCGTGCATTTCGAGATTGGCATTTTGTTGGGCCTAGGCGGTGTGCTGGTGTGCTCATTTTTGGGTGGCATGCGCGCTGTAACCTGGACGCAAGTTACGCAGTACGTCATCATCATCTTGGCGTTTTTGATTCCTGTGTCCTGGTTGGCCTACAAGCAGATCGGCAATCCGTTCGCGCCATTGGCCTATGGGCAGCAGTTGCACAAGATTGCAGACATGGAACAGCGCCTGCATGATTCGCCCCAAGAGCAGGCAGTGATCGAAGAATTCGCACGCCGCGCCCGTGCGCTAGAGGCCAAGCTACAAGATGTGGAAGCATCCCTAGAGAATGACCGCAATACCCTGCAACGCCAGTTGCGCGCCATGGGGGACAAGCGTGCTGATGACGACCGCGCTGTTGCCTTGCGCCGTGAACTGGCGGCAGTGCCTAAGGACCCAGCGTCGGCTCGCGACATCTGGAGCCGTGCCGCCGCTGAAAACTGGGCCCGCGCCAAGCCAATGGGCGGCATGCCAAACCATGCCACGCCTTTCGCGGGCGATCCGGCCGGCACGGCAGAGCAACGCGAGGCATTTTCCACATCCCGTGCGAACTTTTTGGCACTCATGTTTTGCCTGATGGTGGGCACTGCGGGCTTGCCCCATTTGCTCACCCGTTACTACACCACGCCCAGTGTGGCCGAGGCACGCAGCTCGGTGGCGTGGTCGTTGTTCTTCATCGCCTTGCTGTACCTGTCTGCTCCTGCGTTGGCCGTGTTGGTCAAATATGAAGTCATGGCCCATCTGGTGGGCCAGCCGATGGACAGCTTGCCCGCCTGGGTGGCGCAGTGGGCCCGAGACCCAACACTCTTGAGCGTGTCTGATGTCAATGGCGACCACCTGTTGCAATTTGCAGAGCTGTATATTTCGCCCGACTTGGTCATGCTGGCAACCCCCGAGATTGGCGGGTTGCCCTACGTGGTATCAGTGCTGGTGGCTGCGGGTGGCCTTGCCGCCGCGCTCAGCACGGCCGACGGCTTGTTGCTCACTATTGGCAATGCCGTGGCCCACGACGTCTTTTTTGAAGGCGAAGCCGATAAGGCGCAAGCCATGCGCCGGGTCATGTGGTCCAAATTTGCCCTACTGGTTGTGGCGCTGATTGCAGCCTACGCTGCCGCCCAGCGGCCGGCCGGCATTTTGTATCTGGTGTCCGCGTCGTTTTCATTGGCAGGAGCGGCCTTTGTGCCAGCCATGGTGCTGGGCATTTTTTGGCAGCGCACCACCCGCGCCGGCGCGGTGGCCGGCATGCTGGCCGGGCTAGGTACCACGGTGTACTACATGGGCATCAACATGCCCGCTGTGCGCGCCATGTTGGGCTTGGCAGGTGATGGCCTTTGGTGGGGCATTCAGCCCGTGTCTGCGGGGGTGTTTGGCGTGGCTGCTGGGTTGGCCACGGTGGTATTAGTTAGTTTGGCGACGCGGGTTGACACCACAACCTAACGACAACCGCCAAAAGAGCAACCTCACCACCCAAACCCTCACATCTGACACCGAAGGCGTCAAAGCCGTTGACTTTGCGACAATGGGTGCAGACGGCAAACTCGTCTCCCACAAAGAAGCCGGCACCGTCATCGTGCACGAAGGCTATGAGGGGCAAGTATGGCTGGATGGCAAGGGCAAGCAACTGGAAGAAGGAGCAGCAGGAGGCCACTGGGAGGCCAAACGGGTTAACAGTTTTGACCACATTGGCAAGACCACCGGTGACTGGGAGAAGACAGCCGATCGAGACCTGCACCGCCATGGTGGGGGGGATGAGGTGGGGGCATGCAACGTCACGGTCATAGTGATTAGATCAAGTGAATGCTATGTAATTGGTAGTTCAATCAGTTTATTCAATGTCGGTTACGGCGTTATTTCATCTCAAAGTATGAATGATGCTGACTGGCAGAAGTTGGCATGAACACGAAGATGGCTCAACGACCATTTCTGGAAGCTCTCCCATATTTATGGGATGTTCAGTTAATACCAGCATCGATAGAATTATTCAGTTTTTCTCACGGTGAATAGCTGTTTTCAATATAGGAATTACCCAATGATTCAACAGCCTTGCCGCGCAAATTACGCACTTTGTCGTTTTGTCTTGAATTCTTTTCTGTCCGTTACTATTGTTGTTGCTTTGATAGCGACGAGCGCTGGGGTTCAGGCAAGTCAGCATAAGTTGGTCATGACATGGTGTACCTCTTCTGAGAAGGTAATTTTTTCGTGTCCACTTAACAATGGAAAAACAGTTTCTGTTTGTGCATCACTTGATCTGTCCAAGGAGGCAGGTAGCTTGCAATACCGGTTTGGCCGCCTTGGCGCTACACCTGAGTTGAAGTATCCGATGCCTTCAGGTCACCCCAGCACAAATTTCAATTATTACCCTGGGGAGCCGTTTGGTGCGCCAGAAAAGAAAATGTTTTATGGTCCATCACGAATTCTTTCATTCGTCGTCGGAAAATATCGGTATTCCCTTGAGGTATATAAGAACCGTGGAACTGGAGAGTTTTATGGTGACATAAGGGTTACTGAGCGCACAGAAGAAATTGAGAAATACCAAAAACCTTTGGCGAATCTCAGCTGTTCCATGGATAGAGCTATTGATAACATTCAAGATTTAGACGAGCTCGAAATTCCTCGTCAACGCTGAATAACTAGTATATCCAAATTAACTGAAACAAGACATTTCGCTATGGCTGTCGACTCTACATCAAAACCGCTGCTCACGATCTCCGAAAAAAGATTGGCTTCAATAGCCTATCACGCTGTCGGCATAAATACCGAAGGTGGGCCAAATCCTTATACCGGCCCCGCAAATGCGGGTGGTTCAAGTGGGATAACAATTGGTGTAATGCAAAATGATTTTGGTCAGAGTAGGGCAAAAACCTTTAGTTATTCTGAGGCAATTGTGAATTGGAACAAAGCAAGTGATGCGACTTTTGTCATTTCGCCGACCACTATCGCAAATGCACTCGAAGCGCCGCCAAAATCTGGTCTTCTGACACCTGAGATTCGTACCGCAATCGGAGGTTTTGGATCGACTAGTGAAGGTGCTCACTGGATTTATGCAAATTTTGATCAGGGTCATGTCAATACTTCAGTGCTTGCCGCTCAGCAAGCATTTGCGACACCATACGGTCAAGCAGTGTTGCGAGAGGGCACGCATGTCGAAGAGTTTGCTTCGTTTGCAATGAAGATCAGAAATCAGTATGGTTTGGGTACAGAGGGTGCTAATGGAACAGCAAAAAGCCCCGGTTTTGGTGCGTTTATGGACTACTTGAATGACGGGTCCGTGACGTTACTAAATAACCAAGGAACCAATCAGACAACAACTATAGTTGCTGGTCACCCAAGTGAATTCAATCGTGGAGACCTTCTGAGTTTTGCGAGGGCATATACGGACACACGAAAAAAAATTAATGAGGCGGTTTACACTGGCCCTGTTGCCGCCCTCAATAGCGGCAGTCTATACAAAGCCATTCTGGATTCTGATTCCCCTTTAGCTGATGTACTCAAACGTGTAGAACAAAAAGGGAATTTTTCGCCGACATTGGTTGGATCAGACCCCGATGTTGCTATCACACGAGCGATGTTCGGTGCGGATACTGGTCGTATGAAAAATGCAGTCGTCGCCATAAATGACGACACCACTTTCAATCCGGTTAGTGTGCCAGTTACGTTGGGCCAGTATCTTGGAACGTTATGGATTGATCCAATGACCGAGCGCATAGCGCTCAGATATAAAGGTGCAGGTGGCGGGTTTGTCGTCGGAGATGAAGGATACGCAACATTTCAAAGTAGCGACGTTGTAAAGGTAAATGGTGTTTCAACTCTTCAAATTGGAGAGGGCAATACAAAAACTCCATTTGATGCGGCGAATACTCCGCTGGCGAACATGCAGTTGACGCCTGTCAATGCTTCTGTGATTGCGACCGGTGGCCATTGGGAAGACACTACCCAATACGACGCATTGGGTAACGTCACTGTTCCTGGCGGGCGGGTATTTGTACCGGATGTAACGTCTAACAGCGGTGTGGCAGCCAGTGGTATCACTTCTAAAACCCCCGCGCCCACCGAATCCAAAGACGGCTCCGACGCCCACTTATACAAAGACAAGCCCGCCCCAAGTGCCAAACCCACGTCCAAACCCACCCACACCGACGGCCCCACAGGCGACAGCATAGACAGCGAACTCCCCGACGGCACCACGTTGGTAGACACCACAGTCACGGTCAACGGCGTGACCACTAACACCGTTGTCCTCAAATCCCCCGATGGCCAAATCCTGCTCAAAGCCGGTCCTGGCGAAACCATTGTGCGCGACCCTGAGACCGGCATCGTCACTGTGCGCAGCACTAGCAGCAACAAATTCACCCAATACGACCCCGAAACCCAAACCACAAGCACCTGGACAGCCGACGGCGGTATGGTAGGTCCCCCGGTGCCACAGCCACCGCCCGCCCTGAACATCGATCCCGAGTACGAACAACTGGGCCTGGATCAATTCTTTGCCCCGCCAACGAAGAACCCTGCACCAACCGCCCAGCCTGCAACGGACGCTACAGGTGCAACAAGTTCTACCGGTGCAACGAACACAAGCGACACCAAGGACACCCCCGCACGCGAACGCCCGAACCCGCCTGAAGATCCAACACAAGCAGGCGTAACCGACGGTGATGCAGCCTCGCCGTTTGTATTTGTCAACTTCAAACAAGTTCAAATCGACGGCAACCTCTACGACCCAAACCCCAACGGAACACTGAACCGCACCATCCCCAACAGCAATGGTGCCACGGAATCACGCGATGGAACGGGTGGCGGCGTCGTGATTGACCGCGCTGGCAACACCATTGCACAGCTGCAACCCGGAGACCGAGTTGGTGTCAATGACGGTGGGGCTTTATTCATCCGTGATGCATCGGGTAAAACAGTTGACCGCAGCATCGACGATGCTCCTGCAACGACCGACCACGCGGCATCCACCACCGCCGTCACAACGACCGAACCGACCGGCACAACCGAAGGGGCCAGCACAGACACCTTTGTGGTCCCGGTTGCATCCATTGCCGTCGTCACCCCGGCAGTGGGCAGCCAACCGGCGCTCAGCTTGCCACTGTTTGACCCACTCGAACCCATCCCCGGCATGCCCAGCCTGGTAGGCTCCACCGCGCCCGCCGAAGTCTGCGTGAGGCCTCCAGAACCTGCAACAAGCGCAGAAGGTGCTGTAGACCTAACAGCCCCTGCCGCTGCAACTTCTGAGCAAAAACAGCCCGTAGCCCTCGTAACCACTGCACAACCAGCTATAGAAACAATAGCACCGGTCTTTACCCAAGGAAACCTCAACACCTACACCGCCGCCAACACCTTCGCCAGCAGCCTTGTCAGTTTAGGTAACTGGAACAACCTGGACGATGCTGCCCGTTGGGGATCCATAGCCAGTGCACTGACCAGCTACGACCAAATCGTCAACCAAACCCCCACCACCATAGCCACCCCCGGCAACCCCAACCCGCCCAACGCGCAAAACCCCACCAACCCCGGCTTCACCAACTTCGTCAACGGCGTTAACACCTTCGCCAGCATTGCCGCACTGACCCACTGGGACCAGATGAGCGACCTGCAGCGTGCCAGCGCGCTCACCCGCTTTGCGGGCAGCGCCACGCAATGGGCTACCGGTGGCACCTCAAGTGGCCTTAATAGCTTTGCGGGCTATTTGAACCTGGCACAAAGCGTGGAGAGCGGCAACACCCTGGGTATGGTGGCAGGGGTCAACAGCGTGTTTACCGTCAGCTCCGGCGCAGTCACCGAAGGCGTCGTAGACAACGCGCTCAACAGCGCCATCGGCAGCAGCGGCGTCCCCTACGTCGGCATCGTCCTGGCCCTCAACGACTTTGAACACCACCCATTCCAATCTATCGGCAGCATGGTCGGCATGTGCTTTGGCCCCATGGGCAGCATGGTCGGGGGCATCATTGGTGGATTCGCTGACAGCCTCTTTGGAGGCGGTGGCCCACCCCCGCCACCACCCCCACCCGTAGGTGAAGTCCAGTACACCTGGGACGCACAAGGCAACATTACCGCCAGTGTGCAGCAAAACGTAACCGGCGGGGGAGCAGTGGCCGCCAGCGTAGGGGGCAACCTTCTGAGCTCGGTGTTGGGCGCGGTGGATGGACACAACGAACAAGTCACCATCAACATCGCCAAGAACGAAGCCCGCACCCCGGCAAGCACCACCGACGCCACCGCAACCACCACGGCAACAACTACCACTGCCCCCTTCACAGGCCTAGACATCACCGCTATGGGCATAGACCCCAGCCGCCTGCCCACTGTGCGGTATGAATTTGGCCGTGCGTGGATGGATGTGCGCCAACCTGACGGCAGCGTCAAAACAGAAGAGATAAAGCCGGAAACTGCCAACCAGCGCATATTGCAGATTGCCGACCAGAGTGGTGCCATCGTTCCCCAGTGGCAGGCACAGACATTGCAAGCCCATGCGCAGTCGGGCAACACCACTCCTTTCGTCTACGACGTCAAAGGCAATGCCGCCGAGGCCGCAGACCACAAAACCCAAAACTACGGCACCCTGGTAGTGCACCTGCGCAGCGGCAACGCAGCCGCCATCCAGCAAACGCTGGACGAGGCCGAAGCAGCCCACGCCGCAGAACAAGCTAACTACGACAAAGCCCACGGCATTACCCCAGAGCAACGCGCACAGGCCAATGCTGCAGCCCAAGAAGGCAACTCCGACGGCACCCACACGGTGTATCGCAACATAGACAACGACGAATTCCTCGAATCCGGCCAGTGGATCAACAACACCGACAGCAATGGCGCAGCCCAAGGCGTGCTGGTGCTGGACCGCGACAACAACGGCGTCATAGACACCGCGGACATATTGAACCTGGGTGGCAATACAGGCCAAGCCGCCTGGACCGCGCAGACCGATGGCAACCAGCAGCGCAACAACGTAGCCTGGATGGATGCTAACGGCGATGGTGTGCTCGACGCCCACGACCCCGCCTTTGCCGCCATCCGCATCTGGGTGGATGTCAACTCCGACGGCAGAGTCGATACCGGTGAAATGCATGGCCTGCAAACCATCCAACTCACCGGCATCGACTTTAAATCTGGAGAGGTCCACTACAGCAACGGCCAAAAGGACAGCCTCACCACCCAAACACTGTCAGCCAACACCGATGGCGTTAAAGCCGTTGACTTTGCGACAGTGGGTGCAGACGGCAAGCTCGTAGCCCGTAAAGAAGCTGGCACCGTCATCGTGCACGAAGGCTATGAGGGGCAAGTATGGCTGGACGGCAAGGGCAAGCAACTGGAAGAAGGAGCAGCAGGAGGCCACTGGGAGGCCAAACGGGTTAACAGTTTTGACCACATTGGCAAGACCACCGGTGATTGGGAGAAGACCGCTGACCGAGACCTGCACCGCCATGGTGGGGGGAATGTGGATGGGGCACCTACCGCCACAGTGATGGGTTCAAGTGATTGCTATGTAGTTGATAGCTGCTCACGCACGATATTCGAGGGTTACCGGTATTTTTTGTCAAAAAGTGCAAATGGTGATTCTTGGCGACAAGTGGCATAAACGTAAATGGCGCCAAATTAAAAATTTGGGGACCTCCCATATTCATGCGATGTTTACACAAGGCCGCGGTCGATAGAATTACTTCGCTTTAGTTCTTGACGCTCAGCGTATCTAGGATGGAAATTACTTGATGAATCAACAGTTGTTTTGTGTAGTTCGGTCATTCTCGAGATTCAAATCATGATTTCGAGGCTCGTGGTAAATCATCGCGATTTGCGATTGGTAGTCGGAATGACTGTTGAACTGTTTTGTACTCTATGTAGCGGATCTCGGGCAAGTTGCGTAGCTTGCGTTCTGAATGGTCTACTTGCTGTGGTTTTACTTTCTTGCTCAACAGCCAATGCAACCTCTCCAATCGAAGTTAATCCCATTGATCCGGCGGGATGGGTAAAAGAGCAAGACTTTGCTGAAGGAGTACACGCTGAACTCCTTGCCCACATTGAGGGTGCAAAAAACATCAGTATTCCCAAAGCCCCTCGTGCTTTTGCATGGAAGATTGACTGGAAGGCGCAGCAGGCATATTGCTTAGATATCGCAGATGCGTTGTTTAAGAATAAACGGCGATTGAGTTTTCCTGCCCCAACTTTCTCTGCAACACGTGATTCGACATCTAAATTGGTAGAAGTTTTGCATAATCTAATTCCTCCAGTTGGGCAGAAATGGCGGTTGCCTAGTGATTCGCCCGAGGGCGTGGCGGCTGATGTTGAAGCAGCTATTGCCGTTGCATCTACGAAGCTAGGAAGGCCGACACGTATGCGGTAAGGTGCTTGCGGTAGCCTATATTGGCAGCGCAGCTATATGGGTACAACTGGAAACGGTGTCTATCAATATAACGAGTTGATTTACCCAGACCAGACCAATTGTGTCGGTGGTATAGAACCACATAGTTCAATACAAGTTGATGGAAGCTATAGGCAACTATTGAATGGGGATTGGTTCCACTCAAGTGTATGGGGATCATATCCAAACGAAACGTCAGCAGATGACCGAACTGAAGCCGCGAAAGCTGTTGTGAGCGCTATAGATGGGTTGCCAGTAATTCTTGAATTCGGAACTTATACATTTCCGGTTGTAAAGCTTGGAGAGATGGCACCTGCTAAATCTGATTGGGGTAAACCGCTGTATGGAAGAAATGGGCAACGGTATGTTTTAGTCGCACATCCTCAAAAGAATTTTGAAAATACCGTCGCCCTCGGGGGGTTTGCTGTAGACGGCCCGCTACCAGCGAGAAAAAATACACGTGGTCTGAATGGCTGGCCGGATCCGAAGTATGGCAATGACAGCTCTCGTTATTCGTGTTTCATTAATTTTGATAGCGGAAATAGAAAGTAAATATGGGAGCAAATTACTCAGCCGCATATTTGGCAAAGCGCTTTGAAATTATCAAAGAACAAGAGGGTATGAATCAAGCTGTCTATATTGATGGCAGTGGTCACCCAACTATTGGAGTAGGTACTTTACTTTACCATGTCGATAGCAAGTCGCTGGCGCCTGCATCAACAACCGTAAGAATCAACTCATTAGATCCAATTACTTATCAAAAAGTCATCGATAAGATAGTGGAGATAAAGGGTGATCAAGGCAAGATAGCTGAAAACTTCGTTACTGGAATAGGCAAAGGCGGTCACGTTGAATTGCTCAAACTCAAAAAAAAAAATCCAGATGGCAGCATCACAGAAACTGATATCAGGCATTTGATCACCGAGAAAGGAGCAATGAAGGTAGTCGAGACACGGGCACAAGAATTTGAGAATGGAGTAGACAGCGTACTATCTCTCGCGGGTATTACTGAGATCACGGATGTACAACGCGCTACAGTGTTTTCGCGGATGTATAACACCGGTCCTGGCGCCACTGCCGGTGCCCAAAAATTATCCAGTGGTGATCCTGTGCAAGTTCTTGAGTTTTTTAGTCAACGTCGAGGAGGTGCAGGAAATCCTGGACACTATAGTCGCACGATATCCGAAGTGGCGGATTTTCTGGGTGACAAGGTTGAGAGAATACAGATTGGCGCAAGTAGCGGTTTCACTTATTTGGATGCTAATGGCGATTCGATATATATCGGATCGCAACGGATTCCGGGAGCAAAAAAAGGAGAAGAATCAGCTGAAATTGTTGCTTACAAAGTTGTCACGCATGATGACTCAAGGCAAAGCCAAGAGCCTCTAATTTTATCCAAAATTGGAAGTAAATTCATTATTGCAAATGATGCACATATACCTGTCGATCCTGCAGTCGCACTTAACAATGCAATCGAAGACGGCGATCTACGGAAGATATTCTCAGCCCAAGCCCTTGCCCCAGAAAACAAGAATCCTGCGGCTCTGTTGAACGATTTCAAGGATTTGAATCCGGAAATCGGTGATAAAAAGAAATTCAATCTAGGAACCGAAAAGAAGCCGAAGATTGTCGAGGGTTACGAAGTTGTTGGCGAGGATGGGAAAACGACAATTTTTGCAGTTGGCAAAGACAAGAACGGAAAAGCAGGAATCATTACTTTAGAGAAGGATGCGCCGACTGAAGAAACTCCAAATCCCGAACCTCGTGCAATTGAGTTACTGCCGAAAGGAGCAAGTCAACGACCGCTCAAGCTCAGTGACTCAGGAGATTTGGAAGGACCACGATTCGCGAGTGCTGATGCAATAGAAACTTTGGCGGACTTGGGTGCACGACCGATTCAACTAGCGAATGTGGGCGGTGTTACATCAGATGGCCAAAGCCCGCTGGATACGGCCTTTAGGGCTGAGGCACAAGCGAGAACTGCGCGGGTTGATTCCTGGAACAGAATCTTGGAAGATGAATTTGGCGAACCTGTCAACGTCATTGCCAACCGCGACGGTAGTAGTAGCGTTGCCAACAATGCGGGGGAAATACTTGGTTCTATCACGGTAGATAGTGGGCTTGTCAGTGTTATCAACGCAAATGGCGGCAAAGTCACCGTAACAAACAATGGCGACACCCAACTCGTCACCCGCAACGCCGACAGCACCATTACCGAAAGCATTAGTTCTGCGGCTACCAATGCCGACGGTGAACCCGTTCGCACCGTACACAGCGTCACCTACGGCACAGACATGCGTGTCCGGTCAGAAGACCACTACGTCATCAACTCACTGGACAACACCAAGACACAGCTTCACGCAGACGGCACACCGGTAGTAAGCCCACCCGTGGTCACCGTGCCACTGTTTGACCCACTCGCACCCATTCCCGGCATGCCCAGTCTGGTAGGCTCTACAGCACCCGCCGACGTTTGTGTGAGACCAGCGGACCCGGCTGCAACAGGAACCTCCGAGCAAAACCAGCCGGTAGCCCTCGTACCCACTGCACAACCCGCTACAGAAAACGTAGCGCCTGTAGCGTCAACAGCGAACGCAACATCGACATCAAACGCCACCACCGACAGCCAAACCACAATCACCGCCCCTGCCGGCC